>Ga0209980_10001068_pt1 | contig 15057 bp, 13 predicted proteins | sample CR02metaG_FD_183611 | JGI IMG/M metagenome (GOLD analysis project Ga0209980, IMG submission 183611) | Deep subsurface microbial communities from Mariana Trench to uncover new lineages of life (NeLLi) - CR02 metaG (SPAdes) (version 2) | ecosystem: Environmental > Aquatic > Marine > Ocean trench...
ACCAAAGCTGACCGGCTTTTGGAAAATGGTATCCTTGGCTATTCGCGTGACCGCTTCTAAGCATTTATGAATAAAATCAAACATTTATATGGATGCTTGGCTCTTCTGCCCTGCGCAATGCCCGTCTCCGCGGACGAACTCTCGACGACCGGCGACATGCTGGATGGCATCGCCGCCATCGTCAACGACGGCGTCGTTTTGAAGAGCGAGTTGCACCTGCAAACGCAGACAATCACAAAGCGTGCACGGGATCAGGACATGCAGCTTCCACCGCCGGGCATCCTGGAAGAACAGGTGCTTGAAAGCCTCATCGTAAAGCGGATTCAGCTGCAACGTGCCGATCGGATCGGTATCCAGGTGTCAGACCAGATGCTGAATCAGTCTATCGCCGCAGTCGCGGAGCAAAACGGCATTGCATTTGAAGATATGCCCCGCCTTCTCGCTGAAGATGATATTTCATATGGCGTTTATCGTCGTGAGATGCGCGAGCAATTGATCCTCGACCAACTGAGGCGCATTGATGTAATCGGACGTATATCGGTTGCACCGCGTGAGATAGATCAATGTCTTGCGGATCTTGAAGACAACGTCGTTGTTAATTCGGAATACAACCTGTCACATATCTTGATTTCGGTTCCTGAATCCGCGACCGCAGATGAGCTCGCGGAGGCGGAAACCGAAGCAAACTACGTGTACAAGCAGCTTCAGGACGGTACCGACTTTGCCGAATTGGCGATTCGTTATTCCGACAGTCAAACCGGACTTGAAGGCGGCAGCCTCGGATGGCGTAAAGGCGATCAGCTACCGACAATTTTCTCGGACGTCGTCGGCCCAATGGAAGCTGGTGACTTTTCAAGTCCGATCCGGGCAATCAGTGGCTATCACATCGTCAAGGTCAACGATCTTCGCGGCGCTATTCAGCGCAGCGAAGTCGAGCAGATGAGGATTCGCCATATCCTGATTACGCCAGATGAAATAATCGACGACGAAACCGCCAAACAACAGCTAAAGGAAGCGGTTTCGCAGATCAACTCCGGTGAAGATTTCGGCGAGATAGCGAAGCTGCTTTCTGACGACCCCGGTTCGGCGAACGACGGCGGGGAAATGGGCTGGAGGGGTCCCGGCACGTATGTACCCGAATTCGAGGCGATGGCCAAGCAAGTGGAGATTGGTGTAATAAGCGAGCCGTTCCAGACGCGATTCGGCTGGCACATTATCGAAGTGATGGAGCGTCGCATACATGACAACACGGAAGAGCTCAAGGAAAGCGGTTGCATACAACGCGTCAGAAACAGCAAGCTGACAGAGGAAGAAGAACTCTGGGTGCGGCGAATTCGGGACGAAGCGTTCGTTGACATACGCATGTAACACGCACACCGCAGAGATCCCACCTGCGACAGACCCAACCCTGTGACATCAACAAATCGCAATCCTCTCGTAATCACTGCGGGAGAGCCCGCAGGTATCGGGCCTGATTTATGTCTCGCGCTGGCACAGACAGAGTGGTCGGACCGGGTGGTCGTAATTGCTGACCCCGAGATTCTCGAATCGAGAGCGCGCCAGCTCGGTGTTGACGTTACTATTCTGAGTAGTGGTGCGAAAAAAGAAGGCGCAGCAAATCACTATCTCAGGGTGCTGCGGCAGCCCCTTATCAATGCTTCAGTTTGCGGCACGCCCGATCCCGCCAATGCCAAATCCCTGCTGGCGGGACTGAATCGCGCCGTCAAGGGCTGTATCGACGGAGAATTCTCAGGACTGGTTACAGCGCCGCTGCAAAAGAGCACAATCAACGATGCCGGTATTTCGTTCACCGGCCACACAGAGTACCTGGCGGAGTTAACCTCAACTCAAACACCGGTTATGTTGCTTGTTACGGACACCATGCGGGTGGCACTTGCCAGCACGCACATGCCACTCCGTCAGGTCCCCGACTATCTGACAAAGGACAGGCTTCGTAATGTGATCGAAGTCTTGCACGCCGACCTTATTACAAAGTTCCATATAGCCGCGCCCGAGATCGTCGTTTGCGGACTGAACCCGCACGCCGGCGAAGGCGGTTATCTGGGTGAAGAGGATGCTGCGGTCATCGAACCGGTCATCAATGAATATCAACTGCGGGGCATGATCGTGCGGGGCCCGCTACCGGCGGATACGGCGTTTACTCCCGCTGCAGGCCATGCCGACGCTGTACTCACGATGTACCACGACCAGGGTTTGCCCGTTTTGAAATACGCCGGATTCGGCAAAGCTGTCAACGTTACTCTCGGCCTGCCGATCATTCGGACGTCCGTCGATCACGGTACGGCACTCGATATTGCCGGCACCGGCAAGGCCGATGCCGCTAGCATGATTGCGGCGGTTGAACTGGCTGCAGAGTTGGCCGGTGTATGAGCCGCGGTCACCGGCCACGCAAGCGATTCGGCCAGCATTTCCTGACTGATCAGACGACGATCGACAAAATCGTCGCAGCTATTCAGCCGCAAAGCACCGACACAATCGTCGAGATTGGTCCGGGCCAGGCGGCAATCAGCGAACCACTGGCAAGACTCGCCGGCGTATTTCACGCCATAGAGTTTGACCGCGATCTGGCAGCGGCGCTCAAGCGACAATTCGCGACGCAGACAAACGTAACGATTCATGAAGCGGATGCCCTCAGATTCGACTTCCCCAGCCTGGGGAACGACCTCCGTATCGTCGGCAACTTGCCTTACAACATTTCGACACCTTTGCTTTTTCGGCTCACAGAGTGCAGACATGTAATCAGGGATATGCATTTCATGCTGCAAAAGGAAGTTGTCGACCGAATGGCCGCGCCGCCGGGCAACAAGACTTATGGCCGGTTGAGCATCATGCTCGGCTGTTACATGGAGATTGAGCCGTTGTTCGATGTGCCGGCGACCGCATTCAGTCCACAGCCAAAAGTTACGTCGTCAATTGTCCGATTACGCCCGCTGCCGGTCGACGCTTATACGATCACAGACCACGAAAAACTGTCTGGCATCGTTGCAGAAGCATTCAGTAAGCGTCGAAAAACGCTGCGTAACGCGCTAAGAGCCATTGCAACGGAGGAAGATCTCATCGCTGCCGGGATGGACCCGGCCTCGAGGCCCGAGCAGGCAACGATCGCGAATTATGTCACCCTGGCAAATCATATTACCCGGAGCCAGGAGTCTGTGCGCTAGAAAGTATGCCTACTGCGAAAGCACCACAGCGGTCCATTTTTCCGATCTTTTTCGTTACGTAATTCAACTATGCGCCTCAAAAGATCGAAAAACTGTCCTGGCTGTAGCACTTTCTCGCTACGGATATTTCTACCGTGCAGACTCCTTGCCTGCACATAGCCTGGTGTAATGCGCATGCTCATCAATCTTACGTTAGAATGTGCACATCCGGGCGCTGGTCCGACGAAGATGCGGTGACTAATGGATAAGAAAAACTGCGAATTCAGTATCGAAGTCGAGACGGATTATGTGCATGAACAATCCGAACCAGACCATGGCCGTTACGTATTTTCCTACACGATTACTATCGCCAACCGCGGCGACGTACCGGCCCGACTATTGAGCCGCCACTGGATTATCACTGATGCCAATGGCAAGGTTCAGGAAGTGAGGGGCGACGGTGTTGTCGGCGAACAGCCGCATCTGAATCCGGGCGACGTATTCCGCTATTCGAGCGGCGCGGTCCTCGAAACGCCCGTTGGTTCAATGCAAGGCAGCTATCGAATGGAAGCGGACAACGGCACCAACTTCGATGCGCGCATCCCTCCTTTCACGCTGGCCATGCCCGGAGTTCTTCACTAGCCCGAATGTTGTACCGGTTGATTTGCTCTCACTTAGTCTTTGATCGTCTATTTCAACTGGTACAACTTTCGGGCTGAAGCAGATGGCGGTTTATGCGATAGGCGATCTGCAGGGCTGTTACGACCCGTTCCGGCGCCTGCTCGACAAACTGAAATTTGACCCTGACGAAGACCGGCTGTGGCTGACAGGGGACCTTGTCAATCGTGGGCCGAAGTCCCTGAAGACCGTACGCTTCGTTCGCAGCCTTGGCGGCTCTGCCAAAGTAGTGCTGGGCAACCATGATCTGCATTTGCTTGCGGTTGCGCACGGAATAGGCAATTCGACAGACAGGTTTGGGTCGCTTGCCAGGATCCTGGCTGCGGACGACAGTGACGATCTGATCGACTGGTTACGTTGCCGGCCGCTCGCACACTACAGTAAGAAACTGAATACGCTACTCGTACATGCCGGACTTCCCCCACAATGGAGCATCAAGAAAACCCTTGTGTACGCGGCTGAGGTCGAATCCAGACTGCGAAGCAAGTCATACGTGAAATTCCTGGCGAAGATATATGGCAATTCGCCAGATCGATGGTCGGGCGATCTTAGCGGATACAATCGGCTGCGTTTCATCGTGAACTGCCTGACACGAATTCGCATGGTTGACAAAAAGGGCCGACTTGATTTCGAACACAAAGGACCGCCGGCCGATGCAAGAAAAGGCCTTACGACCTGGTTCGAAGCCAAGGATGTAGCCTGGAAAGGCACGCGAATCATTTTTGGTCACTGGTCCGCTCTCGGTTTGATTATCAATCCGGACCTGATCTGCGTTGATACCGGTTGCGTATGGGGCCGTCAGCTCACAGCCGTTCAACTTGGCAAACGCCCGAAAGTCACGCAGGTGATGTGCCACAACAGTTAACAGAGAAAACTGCCGCCGTCAGTGGGTCCGAATCCTCTTGAGGAATTGATTCGGGCTGGACACTCAGACGCGATCCAGCGTCACGAACGAGAAGCCGAATTGCCGGGACTCGTCCGCAGGAAAATCCACGCGATCAACGACCTGCCATTCCTTGTCGTTGAGCTCCGGAAAGAATGTATCGCCATCGACCGTGGCGTCTATCCGCGTCATGTATATCCGGTCAGCCATCGGCAACATCTGAGCGTAGACGCCACCGCCACCAATGACCATCACCTCTTCGGCACTACCCGCCAGCCGTATCGCGGCATCCGGCGTGTCCACAACCTCGCAGCCGTCAATATTCAGCCCCTTGCAGGTACTTAGGACGATATTCCTTCGGTCCGGCAACGGCCTGCCGATCGATTCGCAAGTCAGGCGCCCCATGATGACAGGCTTGCCGATTGTCAGCTGCTTGAATCGTTTCAGGTCTTCGGGCAACCGCCATGGAAGCTCGCCGTCGCGGCCAATTACGTTGTTCGTCGCGGCTGCAACGATGATGCTTATCTTCACGAATCAGACGGCGACGGCAGCACGAATATGTGGATGACTTTCGTAGTTCAGGATCTCGAGATCCTCAAACCGGTAGTCGAATATGCTTTCTGGCCGGCGTTTGATCGCCAGGCGCGGGAGCGCCAGCGGTTCACGTTGCAGTTGTTCGTCTACCTGCTCCAGGTGATTGAGATAGAGGTGGCAGTCCCCGCCGGTCCAGATAAACTCACCGACACTCAGGCCCGATTGCTGGGCCAGCATGTGTGTCAGCAATGCATAGGACGCGATGTTGAATGGCACGCCGAGGAAAATATCTGCACTGCGCTGATACAACTGGCAGGAGAGCTTGCCATCGGCAACGTAAAACTGAAACAGGCAGTGGCAGGGAGGCAAGGCCATGTTCGGCAATTCGGCGACATTCCAGGCGCAAACCAATATTCGACGCGAGTCGGGATTTTCGCGCAAGGCCTCAACGACCTGACTGATCTGATCGATAGTTCCACCGTCCGGTGCCGGCCAGTTGCGCCACTGTACGCCGTACACCGGGCCGAGTTCACCGTTGTCGTCTGCCCACTTGTCCCAGATCGACACGCCGTTTTCCTTGAGGTAACGAATGTTCGAATCGCCACTCAGGAACCAGAGCAGTTCGTGAATGATAGAGCGAAGGTGCAACTTCTTCGTTGTAATGACCGGAAAGCCGCGGCTCAGATCGAAACGCATTTGATAGCCGAACACGCTGAGGGTCCCGGTTCCGGTGCGATCGTTTTTTCGCGCACCGTTGTCACGTACGTAACGCATCATGGACAGATACTGTTGCATCTCAAGCACCCTCTCTCTGAGGCATTCGATTACGATAGGCTATGATCAGCATTGACAGCCCTGCCAGAATCATTGGCGCACTTAATACCTGTCCCATGGTGATCCAGCCGAAGCCCAGGTAGCCGGCATCCTCGCTCAGCTGCGCATCCGGCACACGATAAAACTCGATAAAGAACCGGAATATGCCATACCAGAGCAAGAACATGGCTGAGACCGCCATATAGGGCCTCTGCCTCGCCGAAAACAACCACAGGATCACGAAGAGCACGAGTCCCTCGAGCAATGCCTCATAAAGTTGCGAGGGATGCAGCACCTCGTTGCCGACCTTGAATCCCCAGGGCACATCGGTGGGCTTTCCCCAAAGCTCGTTGTTGATAAAATTGCCGACGCGGCCCAGCCCCAGCCCGAGCGGACATAGTGGTGCTACAAAATCGGTGATGTGCCACATCGTTTTGCCGAGGCTGCGTCCGTAAAGCCACATTGCAGTCAGGACGCCGACGAGACCACCATGGAATGACATGCCGCCTTTCCATATTTTGAAAATGTAAAAGACGTCCCTGGCCATCTCGTCCCATCCATAGACCAGGCAATAGCCGACCCGGCCACCGATGATCACACCGAGCATCATGTAAAACACGAGATCGTCGACTTGAGCAGGCTTGATCGGAGCATAGCTCCGGACCGCTCGCTTTCGCGCCAACACCCAGCCAAGCACGAAGCCGGCAACGTACATCAATCCGTACCAGCGAACCGTCAGAAATCCAATGGAGAAAATGTCCGGGTCGATTTCGGGGTACGTGAGCATCGGCGCTAGTGGTCCAACAAGGCTATATTGATGGACCACTAGTCTAACCACCGCGGTCACGAATGGCGAGGGCAGCAAATCGGCCGGAATTGCTCAATGCGTTATAGTGCCAACCCGGAGAAACACACCCAAATAATGAGCGCTTCGGCAAAATACGAAAACCAGCTGTCGACCGAATCCAGCCCCTATCTTCTGCAACATGCGAGTAATCCGGTCGACTGGTATCCGTGGAGCGAGGATGCACTCAAGCTCGCCAGGGAGACCGGCAAACCGATACTCCTGTCGGTCGGATACTCGGCCTGTCACTGGTGCCACGTGATGGCCCACGAGTCCTTCGAAGACGAGGGAACGGCATCGCTGATGAACAAGCTCTACGTAAATATCAAGGTCGATCGCGAGGAACGCCCTGACATCGACAAGATCTATCAGACGGCACATCAGTTATTGACGCAGCGACCCGGCGGCTGGCCGCTGACCGTGTTTATCAATCCCGATGATCAGCGGCCTTTCTTCGCCGGCACCTACTTTCCGAAAGAAGCGCGTTACGGCATGCCAGCGTTCTCGGATCTGCTGCAACGCGTTGCCGCATACTTTGCCGAAAACCGGGACGAGGTCCGCAGCCAGGGCCAGCAACTGCAGGATGTCCTGGGAACGCTCGAGCCGCAGGCCATTGCCGATGACTATGAGCTGAACGCAGAACCACTGCGGGCCGTGAGAGCAAAGATCGCAGAGAATTTTGATCGCGAATTCGGCGGCATGGGCAATGCACCCAAGTTTCCGCATCCCGAAAACCTGGATCGTCTGTTGCGCCACTGGCGCGCGAGCGCGACGGAAGCCGAGCCCGACATCGACGCGCTGTTCATGGTGTCACTGACACTTACGCGGATGGCTGAAGGCGGCATCTACGATCAGCTCGGTGGTGGCTTTTGCCGCTATTCGGTTGATCGCTACTGGCAGATTCCGCATTTCGAAAAAATGCTATACGACAACGGTCCACTGCTGGCGCTCTTTGCCCAGGCATTCCTTGCCACAGGAGACGAACTGTTCGGCCGCATCGCCAATGAAACCGCAGACTGGATACTCTCCGACATGCAGTCACCGGAAGGCGGCTTTTATTCGACGCGCGACGCGGACTCCGAGGGTGGGGAAGGTCTCTACTATGTCTGGACGCCGGACGAAGTCCGGGCATTGCTTGACAGCGAAAGCTATACGCTCTTTGCGGCCCATTTTGGCCTGAATGCGGATGCAAATTTCGAAGGCAAATGGCATCTGAGTGTGCGCAAGCTGATCAAGACCATTGCAGAGGAAACAGGACGAGAGAAAAGCAGCATTACGAAAAATATCGACGCTGCCAGAAAAATCCTGCTGCAATCACGCAGTCAGCGCGTCGCCCCGGGCAGGGACGAAAAGCAGCTGACATCATGGAATGCGCTGGCAATTCGTGGCCTGGCTATCGCCGGCAATATTCTCAAGAGGCCCGACCTGATCGGCGCGGCAACAACGGCTGCGGACTTCATCGACCGGGAGCTGATCCGTGACGGCCGCCTCCTGGCCAGCCATAAAGAAGGTGAATCAAGGTTTCCGGCCTACCTGGATGATCATGCATTCATGCTGGATGCCCTGCTCTATCTGTTGCAGGCAAGCTGGAATAAGCGCCACCTCGATCTGGCAATCCGCCTTGCCGACCTGATGCTGAATCACTTTTATGATAACGACAGCGGCGGCTTTTATTTTACCGCCGACGATCATGAGTCGCTGATGCACCGGCCCAAACCATTGGCGGACGAGGCGATGCCTTCAGGCAACGGCATCGCAGCGCTTGCATTGCAGCGGCTCGGCTATCTGCTTGGAGAATCGCGTTTCCTCGAAGCCGCCGAAGGCACTTTGAGAAACGCCTGGCGGGCCATGGCCGAGCATCCGCATGGTCACGTGAGCCTGATTACGGCGCTGGAAGAATATCTGACGCCGCCCGAGATCATCATCATTCGTGGCGAGGTAGATGAAATCCACCGCTGGCGGGACACGGCCACAACGAACTATGCGCCGCGCCGGCTGGTTTTCCCGATCACTGAGGACGCAGAAAACCTGCCAGGCGCATTAGCCGAGAGGCGCGCGATTGAAGACCAGACGATCGCCTATCGCTGCCTGGGCAGCCATTGTTCACTGCCGATCAACAGCTTTGAAGCGTTCGTTGAAGAACTCAGCGAGACAGAATGATTCTACATTAGGGGTCGAACCGCTAAGATCTAGTAATCGAATTTTTTGTCGGTGAAGAGCCTGTGCGCGATGGCCCACACCGGGCCCGCCTCGCCGCTACCCACGGGACTTCCGTCGAGTTGTGCGACGGGAGCCACTTCCCTGGTTGAACTCGTTAACCAGATCTCGTCGGCATGGCGTGCTTCCTCCATTGTTACAACACGCTCTTCGACCGGCACGGAGCCATCTTTTCGCAGCATATCCAGCAACATCAGACGCGTGACGCCGGGTAAGACCTGGTGATCCAGTGGCGGCGTCATGACGACGCCGTCTTTGACGACGAAGACATTACTCGTGCTGGCTTCGGTTACTTCGCCGGCCACATTGAACAGCAGCATTTCATCGCTGCCCGCGGCCTGACCTTTCTGGAAATGAATGATGTTGCCCAAAAGCGCGGTAGACTTGATATCGCAGCGACGCCAGCGCTTGTCTTCGGCACTGGAGATTTTCAGAGGCGTGACCGCCGTCTCCTCACCGTCCGGCGATGCTGCAATTTCTGACGCGAATCCGAAAACTGTCGGTGTTATCCCTTTGGGGTAGGCATGATGACGCTTGGTGTCGGCGCCGCGACTAACCTGAAGATACACCACCAGGTTACCTCCACCGTTCTTATCGACGAGCTTGTCGCAGATATCGCGCCACTGATCGTGTGTCCAGTCCAGATTGATGTCGACGGCGCTCAAGCTTTTTTTCATGCGATCGATGTGCAGACTGAACCCGATCGGCTTGCCATCATGCACGGGAATTACTTCGTATACTCCGTCCCCGAACAGGAAACCACGATCCATCGGCGATATTCTTGCCCCGTCGAGCGCCATGTAGTCGCCGTTTAGAAAAGCGGTCGTCATAATCAGTCCTCTGGCAGCTAGTCCGCTGTGATCGCCTGTTTTACAAGGGCTTCATAGTACGGCATGCATTCCTCAAGGAGCGGCTCAAGTCGCTCCGGAAACGGCGCCGTTTTCGGCTTGTACGGTTGAAAGCCTGTTGAACGATGTACGCTGGCGTACCAGTACCGGGCCCAGATGCCGTCTTCGGGCCGGGCACCGGCCGGCCAGGACAGCATGGCCTCATCGAATGGAATGCCGATACGACCACATAGCTTCCGGAGCACGCCATCAGGGTTCATCAGAGTCGCCGCGGAATCCAACACCGGTGGCTCCTGCCCCAGCGAATGCAGATATTCGACAAGGTCCAGATGCGTTTTATAGCCGACATCTCTCAGGGTCGGTTCGCTGACCTGCTCGGCATAAGAGGGCAGCATGTCGCGAGGGTGGCGGATCAGCATCACATTCACGGTTTGCTTCAAGAATGCGCGTTCCAGATTGACCAGGTGGTGCGTCATCTGTTTGAAAAACGCTACCGGCGTAGGCTGTTCTCCCAGGATGATATCGGCAACGACTTTCTCGCCGTCGTTCTCCATTGTAGCGATGATGTCGTCGGCGCCAGGATGGTAGTCCTTCGCAGCGGAGTTGACGAGGTAATGGGCATAAAGCGGTTCGTCATAAACCGTCGTATCAACACGCTGGGCGAAAGAATACATCAAGGCCGTTGAAATATTTCTCGGCCCGCTCCAAACACAAAGACGAATCGGTTTTTCTGCCACCGATCTTCCTATGACGCTTTTTGCGCGGCGAGAACCGCGGCTTTGATTTCATCCTGGTACAACGCTTCCAGTCGGCGCGTCATCGGACCGAAGACGCCTTCGCCGATCGTGCGCCCGTCGACCGCCGTGACGGGTGTGAGTCCGCCGAACGTGCCTGTGACGAACGCCTCATCCGCACCGTAGACGTCAAATAGGGAAAAGTTCTTTTGCAAGCAGGGGATTCCCTTGTTCTCGCACACTTCGATAACTTTGGCACGAGTGATGCCGTTCATGCAGTACTGACCCGTCGATGTCCACACTTCGCTATTTTTGACGATGAAGAAGTTGGTCGCGTTGCAGGTTGCGACGAAGCCGTGAATATCCAGCATTAACGCCTCGTCGGCGCCGGCCTCGATTGCCTGCAGCAGTGCCAGCACCTCATGTAATTTGCTGTGACAGTTCAATCGTGGGTCGAGATAATCAGGCGATCCGCGACGAATCGCGCTGGTAAACAGGGTAACGCCATTTTCCTTGCTTTCCGGGCTGGCCAGCTTGTGCTCAGCGATGATGACCAGGTTGGGACCGCTGACCACCAGGCGCGGGTCCTGTGACGGCGTTTTCTTGATGCCTCGCGTCAACATGAAGCGCACATGTACATTGTCGCGCATTTTGTTCGCTTCGAGCGTACGCCACAGCTCGGCGGTGAGGTCTTCGCGGCTCATGCGCAAGTCCATGGCAACCGCCGCGGCCGCCTGCCAGAGTCGGTCAAGGTGCTCATCGAGAAAAACGAGCACGCCTTCGTGAAGGCGCAAGGCTTCCCAAATGCCGTCGCCGATCAGATAGCCGCTGTCAAAGACGGAGATACTGGCCTCGTTGCGGGGTACAAGGTCGCCATTAACGTAAACCAGGATATTGTCATTGCGTTCGTCAGCGACCGCATTGTGCGTCCCGTGAACCATTTTATGTCCTCGGAAAGATTTCAGCTGCCTTTCACAAGGCTGCGAACATACACGGTTAAGAGCGGAATGCAATGCAAACCGGTGCCCTGGTAGTCCACAAGTTTGCGCCAATGTCGTTCTCGCAGATTCCGGTCTGATCGTCGCTGGCATACACCATGAAAAATAATCACGACTCGCCGAGCCCATCAACATAACCTTGTTGGACAACTAGTAGGCGGCGAGTTGTTGTCCCAAATCCGGCGTCACTTCAGTCTCATTAGGGCCCTCAAACACGATTGGTAAAGACTCCAGGTGCCCTCCACCATTGCGCAGAACGACAAAATGCAAATGCGGTCCGCTTGAAAAACCGGTATTTCCGGAATCGGCGATATATTCACCGCGCTTCACTTCATCGCCGGGCCTCACGCGAATGGTGTTCCAGTTCAGATGAGCATAGACGCCAATCGTACCATCGTCGTGCAATATACGGACCAGGTTTGCCGATGTCCCCTGCTCTGCCGGGTCGGATCCGGCGCGAAAATTCGTGCTGGCCACTTCGATAACTGTGCCTCCTCGAGCGGCATAGACGTCGGTGCCGACCGGCATTGCAAAATCGACGGCGTAATAACTATCAGCGGTATTGTGCGTTACCTGAATAGGAAACGCCTGCGAGACCATGAATTTGTTTGCTATCGAAAACGGCGCACGATACGGACGGTGTGGCCTGTGTTCAGCGTTCGGATCCCCAAGCAGATACAAGAAGCGATAGCTGATATCGGGCACACCGACGTCGCCAACGGCATCCAGCTGCAGCAACTCAGTCTGGCTGCGGGGAGGCAAGAGCCAGTCCATTGACTGATCGGGCGGCGGTCGTTCGACATTTTCAAGTACGTCAAGCACGAGCACGAGCTCAACCGGCGCATGAAAATCATTTGTTGCATGAAACTGAATTTTCCTGCCGACCAGACGATATGCCAGCGATACCTCCGGCTTCTTGAGCCCGCTGGGTAAATCACGCACTTCGGCGAGTGCCTCCGTCTCGGGAGCCCTGTCGGTAAATACCCACTCGCCGTCCGGGCCACGATATTTGTAGAGTGCCTGTGGCAGGCTGATTCCGGAAATGCCCAGCAGGATCGCCGAAATCAGAAGCGCTGATGATTTTGAACGAAGGTAGATCGCAGGACGGCAGCGCCCGAGACAAGCCCTACCCGATGTCGATGCGCTGCCAGCCATTTTCCATGCGTCTGATTTCATAGGCTGGCCAGTATTGGTTGTCGAGCTTCAGAGTTATGATTTCTGCCGCACCATTCCATGTAATGGTCTTCAGGCGCACTGCCGATTTATCCTTCTTGCCCCTGACAACATCAACGAAGGTCTGCAGGTCCGGCGTCGCCTGGTCGTCCACTTCGACTATCCGCCGTCCGGCCCACAATCCGTAACGGGTTGCGGGAGATCCGTAACTAAAGAACGCGATATACACACCGTACGGATCAATACCTCGTTGCGCGGCCATTGCCCGGTGCGGATCCTGCAGCAATGCTCCGGCCCAGGATACTGCCCGTTGTATTCCCAGCCCGTCCAGTGCAACCGTCTCAATTTCGAGCTGCTGTACAGCGCCGTCCCGCCAGGCCGTTACGACGACATCGGGCTTCTGCACTGCGCGCTCGAGCTCACGGAAGGTGGTAACCAGCTGCCCGTCGATCGCCAGTATCATGTCGCCGTTGCGCAGCTGGGCTGCGGCTGGCGACCCGGCCACGAGGCGCCTCACTCTCAATACGCGCCGGCCCTGCGGGTTGTAATTTTCGAGTTTTGACAGCCACACCTCGTCAAGTCCCAGTTTGCGGGCAGCAAACAACGGAGCATAAGCAAGCTCTGCTTGCAGCGAATACAACGGCCGTCCTGTCCGCACGAGATCGAGGAGTTCGGTCACCAGATCACTGCCGATCCCGCGATTAAACTGGCCGGAATCATTGCCGCTCTGAAATGAAAAGCTGGACCACAGGCTGACGACACGTCCGCGTTTATCGAGCAGCACGCCGTCAACGTCAGGCGGTGCATTCACCAGGTCAATGCCTTCCAGATTCGAATCCCGAAATCTAAGAGTGCGCGACAACGGTAGCGTCAACGGATCGACGGACGAGACGGTACTCGCCTGATGCACAAGCTGGTGGTCGCCTTTGAGACCAACGACCCAGACCTCGTCTCCGGGTTCGAGCAGTTCGGTATTGAACGTTGCCGCCCTGACCGGTGTGTCGCCGATCGCCGCCGGATCGTAGGAGACCACCGCCAGGTTGTGCAGTGGGTGCACATACTCAACCCTGCCCCGGACTTCCAGTGAGCCTGCAAATGTGATGCTGACGTCCCCCAGTGCGACCGGAACCGTATTTCTGTCGACGACGACGAGACCCCGCTCGGTGTCAACGATCAGCCCGGTGCCGTAATAATTGCGGTCAGATACGCCGGATACCGTATAAGGCAGGTCGAAGGTGACGACAACAAGTGATGGCACTATCTTTCGAACACGCGGATCGCTGTGACTGCTGAACCGCGCACTGCCGGTCTCTGTCGCAGAGCTGTCGGGGCCAGGCGCCAGGTTCCTGCAGGGCCAGATACCGGTAGAATCATCCCGCTGACAACGCCGCGCCGGAAACCATCTCCTGTCCATCTCGATCGAGCGCACGATACTGTTGCGCGGGTCTTCTATTGTCTTGTAGCGAATCGTCGTCCGGTCGCGGTCGCCGAGGCCGTTGAGGATCGCTTCGAGGTCAGTGATGTTATCGACGACCGTACCGCCGACTTCCGTGATTACCGCGCCGCGTGGTATTGCAGATCTCGACAACACATAACCGGGGTTTGCAACATACACACCGTTTATCGGCCGATTGTAGTGACGAGCCTGCTGATACGACAGGTTGTGCACGATCGCATCACCAAACTCCATGTACTCGTCCGGAGATATGCTGTGAAGATCGCCAACAAGCACTTCTTCGCTTATGTGACGCCCGCCCCTTTCAAGTTCAATGGTGATCGTGTTACCCACGTTGTCATCGAAGATCGCCGCCAGCGGCACGAACTTCGTGACCAGTTCGCCGTTAATACGAAGCAATATGTCGCCCGGCGCCAGTTTGCCGGCGGCATCCGACTCGGGGATGACCTGCTCTACCGTTAGCATGCCAGTCTGTTCCGGATGCGACGAACGAACCAGCTGTTCGGTATCTTCCGTAAGGCCAAGTCTTCGCAGTTCATCATAGGGCTTGACCTGGAAAACAGTCTGCAGCGTGCCGCGCGACACGGGCTTGCCGTCCTGCAGGAGTTTCAAAACTCGGGCAATACGATCGAGCGGCAGGAAGAAACTGCTCGCCGCCGAATTGTTCGCGCCGGCATTCAGCGCAACAACTTCACCCTCAATATTGACGACCGGCGAT
>Ga0209980_10001072_pt1 | contig 15041 bp, 15 predicted proteins | sample CR02metaG_FD_183611 | JGI IMG/M metagenome (GOLD analysis project Ga0209980, IMG submission 183611) | Deep subsurface microbial communities from Mariana Trench to uncover new lineages of life (NeLLi) - CR02 metaG (SPAdes) (version 2) | ecosystem: Environmental > Aquatic > Marine > Ocean trench...
CGCGGCAAACTTTCTCCCCATGCACTGAGGCGCTGGCGAGACTTCTTGCTTCTCCAGAGCGTGATATCGGACGTGATCATCTCGCTCGGCGTCATTCCCGCCCCGAGTTCCGCGCATAGACGTCTGAACGGCGCGTCAGAGATGCCAGCCATCGGCGCCAAGACGATCGGATTAGGAAACTCGAGTGCGCCGATTCTCATCTGCAGGAACGCTGCGTCTACTCGAAAACGGCGTCGGCCTTGCAGGCGACGATGCCGGCTGCGACTTCGACGCAGACATCCAGCTCGAAGCCGTAGGCGTCCTCGTTCTGGTCCACGACGTCGAGCCTCGCCGGTACCGTGGTGTCTGCCGCCATCAGGCGATCTGCTCCATGGTCCGGCGGAAGGTACTTGGCCGGCGCAAACACACGGCTGCCAACCGTCTGTTCCCAGCGGTCCGTGAGTTCCAAGTGGATGCTCGGATACGGCTGGGCTGCCGGTCCATTGTTTCGAATTCGCGCGGTAATAGTCAGTGTGGCCTCGCCGGTCGTGCTGGGTTCGGTCGTCGCGACCCAATCCAGAATCTCGTATTGCCCAAGATCCCACTCGGGCGTGATCTCGAATCCCAGCGCGCTATAGCCGGCACGCACGAGCGGGCCGATCATAGGTCGAGTCGCCAGCTCGGCCCGAAAGGCGTGGGTTGTCTGCAGCGTGAGCAGGATCACCAGCACGATGGAGCCGGCGAGCCATCGATACGACTTGGTGCCTAGCCGATCGCTCTCCTGTGAGCCCTGCTCGAGTGACGCTGGGGGACTGTCTAATTCGAGGTCATCCGACAGAGCCGCATCGATCTCTTCAGCTGTCATGTTCTTGTTGAACGCGGTCGCGGCCAGCGCCAAGGAAATTTCCGGTGCCGGTGAGTTGTCTTGGCTGGACAGCTCCGTGTCCGCCAAGATCACGAAACTAGCCGAGCCCGCCTTGGGCGATCCCGTAACCGTTCGCTCCGTCGCCTGTGCGGATTCAGATTGTGTTTCTGTATCGGATTGTTGTTCGCCTAGCCCGTCGTAGGCGAGAAAGACCGTATCACAGTAGCCGCAACGTACCTTGCCATCCGCCAGGAGCAAAACCTTGGCAGTGATGTGGAAATTAGTCTGACAGTCTGGGCAGCGTGTAAACAGCATGAGCGTAACTCTGAGGATACAGCAGCGGCATGGTGCCGGCACGTCGTACTATTTCAATCCAAGGCGTCTCTCCAGATAACTGATATCGGTACCGCCTCTCTTGAAAGCGGCGTGCTGAAATATTTCTTGATGAAGCGGAATGTTGGTATGTATGCCTTCCACGACAACCTCGTTAAGTGCTGTCGTCATGCGAGCAATGGCCGATTCGCGGTTCTCGCCATGTGCGATAAGCTTGCCGATCAAGGAATCATAGTGAGGCGGAACGGCGTAGCCGCTGTACATATGGCTGTCAACGCGAATTCCCGGTCCGCCCGGCGCATGCCACAGGCTGACCGTACCAGGAGAGGGCATGAAGGTCTTCGGATCTTCCGCATTGATACGGCACTCGATCGCATGTCCCGACCACGTAATGTCCTGTTGCTGCCACTGTAGCGGCTCGCCAGACGCGATCAGCAGCTGCGCTTTGACGATATCGCGCCCGGTCACCATCTCCGTGACCGGATGCTCGACCTGCAGGCGGGTATTCATCTCGATGAAGAAAAATTCACCGTCCTGGTAGAGAAACTCGAATGTGCCTGCCCCACGGTAGCCGATCTCGATACAGGCCTCGGCGCATCTGTCTCCCATTCGCGAGCGCACCTCGGCAGAGATGCCCGGCGCGGGTGATTCCTCGACAATTTTTTGATGGCGCCTTTGCATGGAACAATCTCGTTCCCCCAGGTGGATGGCGTTGCCATGGTTGTCGGCGAGAACTTGAAATTCGATATGTCGCGGATGTTCCAGAAATTTCTCCAGATAAATCCGGTCGTCACCAAATGCGGACAACGCTTCTCCCTTGGTTACGGCAATCGCACTGAACAAGGAGGCTTCACTATGGACGACGCGCATCCCGCGGCCTCCGCCTCCCGCGGACGCCTTGATGATGATTGGGTAACCGACGTCTCGGGCGATTCGTGCATTGTCCTCATTGTCTTCCGTCAACAGCCCGTCTGAGCCGGGGACGCAGGGAACGCCCGATTCCCGCATAGCGCGGATCGCAGAAACCTTGTCCCCCATCAGTCGCATCGTCTTGGGATCCGGGCCGATGAAGATAAACCCACTCTCCTGAACCTGCTCCGCGAAATCGGCGTTTTCCGATAGGAATCCATAGCCGGGATGAATGGCGACCGAGTCGGTGACCTCGGCCGCGGCGATCAAAGCCGCCATATTGAGATAGCTTTGCGCGGAGGCCGGCGGTCCGATACAAACCGTCTCATCGGCCAGCAGAACATGTTTGAGATTGGCATCGACCGTGGAGTGCGCTGCAACGGTCTTGATGCCGAGTTCCTGGCAAGCACGGACAATTCGCAGGGCGATCTCTCCGCGGTTTGCGATCAGAACCTTGTCAAGCATCGAGCCGTTAATCTTCGATTATGAATAGCACTTGCCCGAATTCCACAGGCGTGCCGTTCTCTACCAAGATGCTGACAACTTTACCGGCGACTTCGGACTCGATTGAGTTCATCATTTTCATCGCTTCGACGACACACAATGTGTCACCGACCGCGACCTCGGATCCGATCTCGACAAATGGTTTTGCTGCTGGAGCCGGGCCTGAATAAAACGTTCCCACCATCGGTGCAGTTACTTCCTGGCCACTGCGTACCGGGTCTGGAGTGGCGGCAGCTTCCACGGTTGCCGGCTCCGCGGCAGCAGCAGGTGGTGAGGCGCTGATTGGCGCGTCACGAGAATAGCGGCTTATGCGTACGGACTCTTCGCCCTCGGATATCTCGATCTCCGCTATCCCGGATTCCTTGAGCAGCTCGATTAGTTTTTTTACTTTTCTTATGTCCACTGCTTACTCCTTATGACCTAGCGGTGCATTTGTCGTGTGGAGTTTCGTCAGGCAGCCCCGAGATGACGTTCAGCCGCGATCAAGGCCAGTTCGTAGCTTGTGATGCCGAAGCCGGCGACGGTCCCGATCGCGATATCAGAAAAAAATGATTGTTGCCGGAAATCTTCTCTGGCGGCGACGTTTGACAGATGAATCTCAATAAAAGGAATGCCGACCGCAAGCAGCGCGTCCCTTAAGACGATACTGGTATGCGTGAATGCAGCCGGGTTGAAGAGAATCAGTTCGATGCTTTCCTCGCGCGCTGCGTGGATACGTTTGAGCAGCTCGTGTTCGGCATCGTTCTGGTAGCACAGGAGCTCATGGTGCCGTTCTTCGGCCAACTGAGTGAGGCGAGTTTCGATCTCCTTGAGGGTGGTGTGCCCATAGAGCTCCGGCTGCCGCTGACCTAGCAGACTCAAATTTGGGCCGTTGATGAGCAGTAAGCGCGCCATATCCGAAGATCGCAGCAATTAGAGTCAGTTTACACCATTTTCGCTGCAGTTAGCGGCAGATTTTGAACTTGCGGCTGCGCTGGGTTACATCCGTCCGCTGAGGCGGGCACGGGCGCGGGAGACATCGGTGGTGCCGGTCTCAAGATCCTCGAGGACGCTGAGTAGATCGTCGAGGTCTTGAGGGTGTAATTCGCCGGTATGAACACCCAGAACATGGCCCTGAGTATCGGTAAAAACGCTGAAGGGCAGAGCGAAGAAATCTGCGCCGAATGCTGCCGCTGCGTCCATCGCGTCGGCCTCGCCGATCAGAACCGGGTAGTTGAATTCCAACTTCTCCATGAACGCGCGGACCGGATCCGGCCGATCGACGGCGATCCCGACGACCTGTACCGAGCGGTCACGATGACGCTCCTGATACTCGATCAGAAGTGGTATTTCCCTCAGGCAAGGCGCACACCAGGTGGCCCAGAAGTTGACCAGCAATGCCTTGCCCGGCCAGCTTCCGATGGACTGTAGTTCCCCGGCCGGATTGTGCAGCGTGAACTCGGGTAAGGTCTCCACCGGCCCGGTCGTCGCGACGACTCCCGTCACGTCCGGGATCGGCACCAACTCCAACGCGCGATAGCCGAAGTACGCTAGAACGGCGATGTTACTGAGCAGAAAAGTGACTAGCGCTGTGCGAGCCATTTACCGGCTCGACGCTATAACGCAGCCAGCCGTCGAACGTGTGTCGCGAATTCTTCTGCACGAACGTATCCAACCAGCTTGTATGCCGGTTGTTCCCGACCGGCGTTATCGAAGAATGCAATGGTCGGTGGACCGAAGCTGCCGAAGTACTTCAATAGCTCTTTATCATCAGCATCGTTGTCCGTGACGTCCGCCTGGAGCAGAACAAAGGGCTCCAGTGCGGCGATCACATCGGCGTCGGAGAAGGTGTATTTCTCCATTTCTTTACAAGAGACACACCAATCTGCGCTGAAATCGAACAGCACCGGGGTACCCGCAGCGCGGGCGCTGGTCAGGGCGACCTGAAGTTCAGCGACCGATTCCACTGGTTCAAACGCGAGATGCCCGGTGGAAAGGCCTTGTGCTGATCCCGCCAGCAGGCTGCCCCGCGGGATCGGCTCGAGTGGATCGTCGCCGCCAAGCGTCACGCCGACAAGCATCAGGGCACCGTAGATACAGGCCATGACGCCGATTCCCTTGCCCAGGCGCCTGATGGCCGGTGCGGTCTCGGGCAGAGGCTCGAAAGCGCCGAGAAACACGCCCGTCAAGAAAACCAGCAAGGCCCACAGCAATAGCGTGATACTACCCGGCAGTACACGCTCCATCATCCATATCGCCATCCCCAGCATCATGACGCCGAAGCTCGCTTTCACGGTGTCCATCCACGCCCCGGCTTTCGGCAGCAGCTTCCCGGCGGAGGCGCCGACCAGCAATAACGGCGAACCCATACCAAGGCTTAGCGCAAACAAAGCCCCGGCTCCGCGGACGACGTCACCACTTTGGCCGATAACCGCCAGCGTGGCGACAAGCGGAGGCGCGACACAGGCCGTTACGATCAACGCCGAGAGTGCACCGATGATGGCTGTACCGACAAACGTACCGGTACGCTGGTTATTCGATAGGTTGGCCAGGCGCGTCTGGACTGCGGCGGGCATTTGCAGCTCGAACATGCCGAACATACTCAGTGCCAAGCCGACGAACAGCGCGGAGAACAGCGTTAGTAGCCAGGGTTCTTGAAACGCCGCCTGCAGTTGTGAGCCAGCCGACGCGGCGAGGGCGCCGCCGATCGTGTAGGTCACGGCCATACCCATCACGTAGGCTAATGATAGCGCGAACCCGCGCCCGGCCGTCACGTTGTCACCTTGCCCGGCGATGATGCCGGACAAGATCGGTACCATCGGCAGCACGCACGGCGTAAAGGCCAGCAGTAGGCCTAAGCCGTAAAAGGTGCCCAGAACCAGCCACCAGGAACTGTTGAGGACCAGCGACGCGAGGCGATCCTGCTCGGAAATGAACACTGAGCCTGTGTCATCGACGGCGGCGGCGAACGTACCGGAGGCGGGAAGGTCGAGGACGATGGACTGCGCGATGACCGGATAGCAAACGCTGTCGACCTTGCAGCCCTGCAGTGTCGCATCGATCACGACTTCGATAGCGTCAGGGCTCGCTCTGGAGAACGGTAACTCGGCCTCAACGTAGTTGTAGAATACCTCCACATCGCCGAAATACTCATCGTAATGCGGTTCACCTGCGGGGATGCGGGCGGCTCCGAGCTGAATCTCGCTGCCTGTGCTGAACGCAAATTTTTCGCTGTAAAGGTAATAACCCGGCTCGATGCGCCAGCTCAAGGTGATCTGGTTGGCGCCGTCGACACGACCATCCAAGACGAACGCTTCGTCCGCCGGCAATAGTCCCGAGTCCGAGGTGCCGAAGAACAAAGAGCTACCCTTCGGTAGAGAGACGTTGCTGGTCCAGCGCTGCGGGGGATAACACAGGCCGATATCTGCACAGCCCTGAGCGGTGAGCTGGAAGTCCAACTCGTCGGTTTCCGTGGACCGCCAATACGGAATACTGACCTCAAATTGACCTCGATAGGTTTCGACCACGCCGAAGAACTCGTCCTCGTGAATCTCGCCACTGGGAAGAACCGCTGCGCCTAACGTCACGGCAGCTGTCTGACTCGCAAAATCGAAGCGCTCCCGGTAAAGGTAATAGCCGTCTTGAACCTCGAACTTCAGTAATAGTTGGTCGGACGACGCCTCAATTGTGTAAGGAAACGCTTCTTCTGGCGGTAAGACATCTTGCGCCTCGGCGACCGCGAAACCCGCTAGGCTCGGAATCAGGAGCAGCAGTTTGGCCGCTAAGCTATACCAGTAATGCATGCGTTATTCCTCAGGACTGACAGATGCAGCGAGCCACTTCAGATAGTCCGAAGAGCCGCTATGGACAGTGACCGCCAAGATCTCTGGTAGTTCAGATCTTGTTCGCTCCCGGATCGTTGTCTTAAGTGCCTCGAACCGGTCTTGTGTGGTTTTGATCAGCACGAATACCTCTTGATCATGCTGTAATTTCGATTCCCAACGGTAAGTCGACACTATACCCGCAAGTCTGCTGACACACGCTGCAAGGCGCTGTTTTACTAGTGCTTCAGCGAGATCGTCGGCCTCCTGGGCATTGCCGCAGGTCGTCAATACCAGCAGGGCTTCGGAGCTCACGGGATGTTGTTGCCTGTGCTTGTCAGGGCGGTAAGCATAGCCGGGTCAGTGAGCTTATGTCATGGCCATTGATCACAACCCCTTGAAATTCGGCGGTTCATCACTATTATTAGCACTCGACTCAGCCGAGTGCTAATAATCAATGCGGCTGCCATATTAATTTTTTCTATTAAATCATAGACTTGGACAGGGAGACCCACCAATGAAAATTCGTCCCTTACATGATCGCGTCATAATTCGGCGCACCGAGGAAGAGCGGACCTCCCCTGGGGGCATCGTGATACCCGATACCGCGACCGAAAAGCCGATCAAAGGTGAAGTCGTGGCCGTGGGCAACGGTAAGGTGCTGGACAGTGGCGAGACGCGGGCCCTGGACCTGAAAGCTGGCGATAAGGTGTTGTTCGGTAAGTATTCCGGTACAGAGGTCAAGGTCGACGGCGAAGAACTGCTGGTCATGCGCGAAGACGACGTCATGGCCGTGATCGAGGGCTAACCCCCATCTCAACCGTATTTAAGTAATTGCAAGAATGTTAGGGAGATTGAAATGCCTAAAGAAGTGAGATTTGCCGATGACGCACGCCAACGGCTGCTAACGGGCGTCAATGTGCTGGCAAACGCCGTCAAGGTGACCCTCGGCCCCAAGGGCCGCAACGTAGTCATCGAGAAGAGTTTCGGTGCGCCGACCGTCACGAAGGATGGTGTATCGGTCGCGAAGGAACTCGAACTCGAAGACAAGTTCGAGAACATGGGTGCCCAGATGATCAAGGAAGTAGCGTCCCAGACGTCCGATGCGGCGGGAGACGGCACGACGACGGCCACGATACTCGCCCAGGCGATCCTGCGCGAGGGGCTCAAGGGCGTCGCCGCCGGCTTCAATCCTATGGATCTCAAGCGCGGAGTGGATAAGGCTTCCGCGGCGCTGGTCAAGGAGCTGGAGAACCTTTCTAAACCGTGTGACGACAATAAATCGATCGCCCAAGTGGGCACGATTTCTGCAAACGCCGATGAGGAAATCGGCACCATCATCGCCGATGCCATGGGCAAAGTCGGCAAGGAAGGCGTGATCACTGTCGAGGAGGGCTCGGGACTCGAAAACGACCTCGAAGTCGTCGAAGGCATGCAATTCGATCGTGGTTATCTCTCGCCGTACTTCATCAACGACCAGGAGACCCAGTCGGTACTGCTGGAGGATCCCTACATTCTTATCCACGACAAGAAGATTTCGAACATTCGCGATCTGTTGCCGCTGCTTGAGAGCGTTGCGAAGTCGGGCCGGCCGTTGTTGCTGATCGCTGAGGATGTGGAAGGTGAGGCCCTGGCAACTCTGGTGGTGAACAACATTCGCGGTATCGTCAAGGTTGCGGCCGTCAAGGCGCCGGGCTTCGGCGATCGGCGCAAGGCCATGCTGCAGGACATCGCGATACTGACCGGCGGCCAGGTCATTTCCGAGGAAGTCGGATTGTCGCTGGAGAAGGCCAAGCTTGAAGATTTGGGTGCGGCGAAGAAGGTCCAGATCACCAAGGAAAACACCACCCTCATCGATGGGGCCGGACGATCCGAGGACATCAAAGGCCGGGTCGATCAGGTCAACAAGGAAATCGAAGACTCTACATCCGATTACGACCGCGAGAAGCTCCAGGAGCGGGTAGCGAAGCTCGCAGGCGGCGTAGCGGTCATCAAGGTTGGTGCGGCGACCGAAATCGAGATGAAAGAGAAAAAGGCTAGGGTCGAAGACGCGTTGCATGCAACTCGCGCTGCGGTAGAAGAAGGGGTCGTGGTCGGTGGCGGTGTCGCTTTTATCCGCGCTCTGTCGGCTCTCGATAAGCTCAAGGGCGCCAACGATGATCAGGATATGGGTATTAAAATCCTGCGTCGTGCCGTCGAGGAACCCCTGCGCCAGATCGTCGCGAACGCAGGTGAAGACGCTGCGGTTGTCCTGAATGAGGTCCTCAAAGGCAAGGGCAACTATGGCTTCGACGCGGCCACGGGTGAGTACGGTGATTTGATCGAGCGCGGCATCATCGATCCCACCAAGGTGACTCGCTTGGCCCTGCAGAACGCCGCATCCGTCGCGGGTCTGCTGCTAACCACCGAGGCCATGATTGCCGAAGCGCCTAAGGAAGACACCGGTGGTTCGGGGGGGGGTGGTATGCCGGATATGGGTGGTATGGGCGGCATGATGTAAGTTACGCCGACTCGGCAGCCGTAAGTTAAGAAGCCCCGCCATGTGCGGGGCTTTTTTTGAACTGTTGGGGCGACACAGTCGGCGCGCCGAGAGGGTGGTCTGGGCTCATGTGACGAGGCACATGAGCAGAAAGTCCAGGAGGTATAATGGCGGCTCTTAAGATTGCGAAGATGCAAGTCGGTGCGAATACGAGCAGGTAGAGTGGAGGAAGAGTTGATCGTTGCGAACGCGGAGAACAGTTACCGCGTAGGCCCAGACGATCTGCCTCTGCATTGCCCCTTGCCCGGCATGTATCTGTGGAACTCTCATCCGAAAGTCTATCTGCAGATAGAAGCGACAGGAGAGTCCAAATGCCCTTATTGTGGGGCGGCTTATGAACTGACGACCGACGCACCACGGTGAGCTGACGGTGATTGCCGCTGGTAGCGGTGGTTTCCTGCACCACATCCATGAATTTCTTTCACGTCTCGTACAGGGGTCGTAGCAAGCTGATGATTGTCGTGACCGGCGGCGCCGGATTTATCGGTAGTAACCTCGTCCGTGCATTGAATCGCCGCGGTGAGCGGGACATTCTCGTCGTGGATGATCTGACCGATGGCCACAAGTTTACTAATCTGGTGGATTGTGAGATTGCCGATTACTGGGATAAGGACCTCTTTCAGGAGCGCTTAAGGTCGGGCCTGAGTTTTGAGCCGCAGTGTATTTTTCATCAGGGTGCCTGCACGGTGACCACGGAGTGGAACGGCCGCTACATGATGGAGACGAACTACCGTTACTCAACGGAGTTACTCGATTATTGCCTCGCGAACGCGATCCCATTGATCTATGCATCGTCAGCCGCAGTGTATGGCACGAGCAAGAAATTCAACGAAGACCCCCACGTCGAACGTCCACTCAACGTCTACGGTTATTCTAAACTTCTATTCGACCAGTACGTCAGGCGCAGGCTTGCGGAGCCGACATCACCGGTCGTCGGGCTGCGTTACTTCAACGTCTATGGGCCAGGTGAAGCGCACAAGGGAGCGATGGCCAGTATTGCCTGGCATCTAAATCAACAGGTTCGCGATAGCGGTGAGGCGAGATTATTTGAGGGGAGCGGCGGCTATGAAGACGGGGAGCAACTGCGAGACTTTATTTACGTAGACGACGTCGCGAGCGTCAACCTGTGGTTCTTGGAACACCCGGAGTGTTCTGGAATATTCAACGTCGGCACTGGCCATGCGTCGACGTTCAACGAAGTGGCGAATGCCGTTATCAAGTGGCACGGGAAGGGCGAGATAGTCTATGTTCCGTTTCCAGAAAATCTAAAGAACAGCTATCAAAGTTTCACGGAAGCAGACATCGGTGCGCTTAGGGCCGCGGGCTACTCAGCTGGTTTTGTGGATGTCAGCGGCGGAGTAAGCGCTTATCTAGGTGTCCTCGACGAAGGTAAGTGAGCTCGCAACAGAAGATTCTCATTGTCGGCCCGTCTTGGGTGGGCGACATGGTTATGGCTCAAGCGCTGTATAAGCTACTGCTGCGCCGTAGGCCCAAGGCGGAGCTTCATGTGCTTGCGCCGGCGTGGTCCAAACCGGTACTCGAGCGGATGCCCGAAATTTCCCGGACCATAGAGCAGCCCTTGGGGCACGGTGACTTCGGATGGCGCGCTCGCCGAAGCCTCGGTCGTCGCCTGAACGCTGAGGGCTATGCTCAGGCGATCATCTTACCCAGATCGTTCAAGTCCGCGCTCGTACCGTACTTTGCATCCATTCCGGTGCGCACTGGCTTTAGGGGAGAATGGCGGTACGGTCTGGTGAATGACATGCGGCCATTCGACCCCGAGGTACTCGACCAGACCGTCAAGCGATTCGTCGCGCTCGGTATCGAACGAGCCGAGACCGAACTTCCAGCCGTCGACAACCCGTCATTACAGGTCGATGCGCAGAGCCGTGGCCGAACGCTAGACCGTTTCGGGATCAATACTGATGCGGATACCGTCGCATTGATGCCCGGCGCAGAATTCGGACCTGCAAAGCGCTGGCCGCTCAAGTATTTCGCAGATTTAGCGTCGCGCTTGGCACGAGTCGGAGTTCGCGTTTGCGTATTGGGGTCGGCAAAAGAGAGAGAGCTCGGTGACGCGATCCTAACGTCCGTAGATCGACCCGGAGCGCGAAATCTCTGCGGTGAGACCAGCCTGGCCGAAGTAGCGGATCTATTAAGCGCAGCGAAGGTCGCTGTCACGAATGATTCAGGGCTCATGCATCTGGCAGCGGCGGTACAAACGTACGTCGTCGCTCTATACGGTTCATCTTCGCCGGCATTTACTCCGCCACTAACGGATACCAAACGAGTGTTCTATCTGAATCTCGAATGCAGCCCGTGTTTTCAGAGACACTGTCCTCTGGATCACTTCCGCTGCATGAAGGAGATCTCTGTCGACACGGTCTGTAGTGCCGTAGTGACCGCGCTCGGCGGCCCACACGAAGACACTCGTAGCAACGCTCGGCGAGAGATCTGACAGCATGATTGTCAGCCAGGCCGCTGCACAACTCGATAGTGATAAACTTTGCTGCGGTGGTTGAACCTACGCTTAACTGGCAAGAAAACAGCGTTGTCTTGTACGATGCGCGACATCTGGAGCAGGTTTCCGAGAACTGGTTTCAAGAATCATATTGGCGCGCTGCGGGCAAGGTTTTCGGTGAGGCCTCAGGACGGGGATCAGTCGTTTTCGTCCGTCACGGTGACGATGCCTGGGTCCTTCGTCACTATCAGAGGGGCGGTTTCGTCGGGCGTTTTATCCGCGATCGATACTTCTGGCACGGCGTCGAGCGGACTCGTGCGTTCCGGGAGTGGCGCCTGTTGTCCGAGTTGTCGGAGCGAAATTTGCCGGTGCCGCGACCCATCGCGGCACGCGTTCACCGCTACGGATTGGGTTACACCGCCGATATCATCACCGGGTATCTCAACAACACTCGACCGCTTGAATCCATTCTGAACGACGGTAATGAAATTCTCGAGCAATGGGAACTCATCGGACGCACGTTGCGGCGTTTTCACAACCACGGTGTAGATCACACGGATCTGAACGCGCGCAATATTCTAATCGGCGATAATCGGCAGGTATTTCTTGTCGATTTTGATAAGGGGAAAGTGAGAGGTTCCGGTTCGTGGCGTGAAGGAAATTTGAGGCGGCTCAAGCGTTCACTGAGAAAGGTCGCATTGGAAACCGGAATTGCGTTCGATTCGAATGGCTGGCAGGCTCTTGAGCAGGGCTATCAATCAGCACAATAAATGTCTGGATAGGATGCGGGACGGCCCTTGAACCTTCGATAAGTCCACACGTACTGCTCGGGTGCGACGCGAATGTAGTCCTCCAGCTGTGCCACCAAGCGGCGGGTGTCATGGACCGGATCATCGCTTGGGAAATTGGGGAGGGGCGGTGCGATATTCACAACGTACCCCGAATCATCGGGCAGGCGACGAAAGAAATAGGCCAAAACGGTCGCGCCGCTGAGCTTGGCGAGCTTGCTGGTTGCGGTAGTTGTGAGTGCCGGCTCACCGAAGAAAGGCAATAACGCGCTACGACTCCCGACATTGGCATGATCGGGTAGATAAATTACCGTCGCATTATTCCGGAGGCTCCTGAGCAGTGTACGTACGTTGTCCTTCGGAATTAACTCCTTGGCAATACGACGACGTCCGCGGCGAACCATCGCGTCCACCAGTGCATTTCCTTGGGGTGTGTACATGGCGCTGTACCGTGGGCCGAGATCTTTGAGTATAGAGACTCCGATTTCGAGACACGTGAAATGGGCGATGTATAGAATGACGCCCTTGCCTTTTTGCCGAGCTTTGTCGAGGTTTACTTGGCCCTCAACGCGGATAAGTTTTCGCAAACGCTCGATCGGCGCGTACCAGCCAATCGCCATCTCAGCAAGCGAGACACCCAACGCTTCAAAGTGCCGGTCGCGCAACCGGGCTCGTTCGGCGTCTGTGAGTTCGGGAAAACAGATCTCCAGATTTCGCAGCGCAATGTACGACTTCTTGCGCAAGACAAGTCTTAAGAAACGCCCAAATTTTTTGCCGATCGCGATTTGCCAGCGGAACGGCAAGCAGGCCGAGCAGCGTAGCCACAACCATAGACCCCAGATTGGCCAATAGTGGGGCGACCAGAATCGCGATAGCGATAGGTCATCTTGGCTGGAACGCATACTTGAACTGCTTTGCGGCGGCGTCAAGCGGGTTGCTTGTGTTTCTGATACAGATCCGGATAGGGTTCCGGCCGGCCTTTAAAGCGTCGGTGGATCCAACAATATTGTTCAGGACATTGGCGCACGTAGTTTTCCAGTTCCTTCATGAGGCGGGTCGTATCTTCCACCAGGTCATCGCTGGGAAAATTCTCGAGTGGTGCGCCGATGTTCAGAACATAGCCTGAGTCATCCGGAAGTCTTCGGCCAAAGTAAGTAAGCAATGTTGCGCCGCTCATCTTCACGAGACGGCTGGTAGCCGTGTTGGTCATGGCCGGCACATCGAAAAACGGGACCAAAGCGCTGTATTTGCCTCGATAACTCTGATCCGCTGCGTACCAGACAACCGCATTTTCGGCGAGACTTCGCAGCATCTCTCGAGGGCTGTTCTTCTGAAATAGCTTATCGATGGAGCGTCTGCGACCTCTAGTCATGATCACGTTCATCATTTCGTTGCGCTGAATACGATACATTGCGCACACGGTGGGGCACAGCTGCTCCAAAGTCGGGGAGAAAAACTCGAATGTCGTGAAGTGCGCACAGAACAAAATAACGCCCTTGCCCTTAGCGAGCGCGTCGCGCAGGTTCTCCTCACCTTCAACATGGATCAGATCGCGAATAGTCTTCTTTGAGCCGAACCACGCCATCGACATTTCGGTGACCGATGCCCCAATGGCTTCGAAGTGCCTTCGCTGCAGCGTGTTCCGTTCTTGATCGGACAACTCGGGAAAGCATACAGCCAAGTTTCGCTCCGCAATATGCCGTCTCGGATAAAGAAGGAGCTGCAAGGCTCGCCCCAGTCGCTTGCCGAGCCACAGCTGCCAGGAGAAGGGCAGGAAAACGATGGCTCGCATCCAAGCATAGACCAGCCAGGTAAACCAGTACTGCGGCGCCCAAAATTGCAGCAATGAACGACTTTCTAAGGGTTCCATAGCCGAGCTGTTATAAATCGAATCCTCATTTAGGTGGCGAAGTCTACCAGCGCCAAGCTAGCCCGCATATCGGCTCGGGCGGCTGAGGCGTAACAGCGCACGTTGCATTGCTATTCTTGATCAAGATGCTTTAGAGTCGTGAGCACGATGAAGCGGCTTCCTTTGATCGGCTTTATTCTTGGGCTCGGCTTGGTGATGGCCGAGCGTCCGGCAGCTGCGCCTGGCTTCGTCTCGCAGCATGAAAAGGCCGACTATCTGCTCGTCGTTAAATCCGAACGCAAACTGTATCTACTCAAGGACGGAGAGGTATTGCGCAGTTTCGAGATTGCACTCGGGCTGATTCCGAACGGGCCGAAACAGCGTTCGGGCGACTTCAGAACACCGGAGGGGATTTACCAGCTCGGAGCGAGGAACCCCAGTAGCGATTACTTTCTTTCGATTCAAATTTCTTACCCCGACTCAGAGGATGTCGCAAGGGCGCGAGCAGCAGCGGTCGATCCGGGTGGCCAGATCATGATCCATGGTCAGCCGAATGAGCCCAAATATTCCGAGAGCCGCTATCAGGCCTGGGATTGGACGGATGGTTGTATCGCCGTCTCCAACTCCGACATGGTGGATATCTGGCTCATGACCGACGAAGCGATCCCTATCGAAATACGTCCCTGAGAAGTCCGTCATTTCCGCAAGAGCGCTAAAAGATCAGGTAGCCTGAGTTATGGACGCACGTATTACTCCGGAAGGGAGTCTGGAAATACTGTCTCGAGCCGAAGTCGCGCAGCTTCGGGATACAGGAGAAGGCGGTCTCCACGAGCTGTGGCGGCAATGTTCACGCGCAGTCTTGAACGCCGGAACCGAGAACGACAATGTCAGGGAAATCTTCCGCAGGAACCAGGACTTCCGTATCGAGATCGTGCAGCAGGAGCGGGGCTTGGAGCTGGCCTTGGAAAATGCGCCCGAATCCGCATTCGTCGACGGCCAGATGATCCGCGGGAT
>Ga0209980_10001073_pt1 | contig 15018 bp, 16 predicted proteins | sample CR02metaG_FD_183611 | JGI IMG/M metagenome (GOLD analysis project Ga0209980, IMG submission 183611) | Deep subsurface microbial communities from Mariana Trench to uncover new lineages of life (NeLLi) - CR02 metaG (SPAdes) (version 2) | ecosystem: Environmental > Aquatic > Marine > Ocean trench...
GTCCTTCATCTCCATAGCCTTGAATGCTTCGAGTGAGGGCCGGGTATCCGCATCGGCGAACCACTGCTTGAAGCTGCCGTCCCAATCATGGGCCAGGACAAGACGTGCGTCCGTGGTCCAGCTCAGATCGATCTCGAAGCACCGGTGACCTTTGGCGTAGCTCTGATCGAGCGCCTCCTGGGAGTTCGAGTACGTTCCCTCGGCGATCCCCCCCCCCGCATGCACGATCAGAAGCGGGCGTGCCGGCACACTCGGATCCACCGAGATTCGCCCGGGCAGCAAGGCCAGGCCGGACACGGCCACGGCAGCTGCGTGGAGCGCGAGCTTCGCGGGACGGGACTTGCGCATGCGCTAGTTGGGATCGGCATGCCGCCGCGGCGGTTGAACGCTCGGCATCCGGTGCGGCGGCGGCACCTTCCCCGAAACGCCCTCGCTTGACACGTGGGTATCCGGACGGCGGGCGTTTCGTGGACGAGGGAGCGGGCAGGCGGAGTTTTCAGCGGGCTCCCGCGGCGCGTACGAGCTGCGAGAGGTTCGCCAGGCCGGTCGTGAAGAAGTGGTCCGTGTTCGGAATCACCTCGAGCCACGCCTCGTCGAGCGGCGCCAGCAGACGCGTCAACTCTTCAAGCGGCGCAAAGGCGTCGTGCTGGCCGACGATCACGTGAAGCGGGCGCTTGAGGTCCTCGAGCGGCAGGTCGCGAATCATCTCCACCGGGGGCGAGACCAGCAAGAGCTTGCGGACGCGCGCATCGGTCAGCCCCACGCGCAGGGCCGTGGCCGCCCCGAAGGAGTAGCCGGCGGCCAGGAGCGGTGGGGAAACGGTCTGCTCGAGATGTTCGAGCGCCGCGCGGAAGTCCCGCTCGGCGTCTCCCGGCTCTCCGCTCGGCACCCCCTGACTGGCCCCCACGCCCCGCCAGTTGAAACGCACCGAGGCATAGCCCTCGCGGTAGAGAGCGTAGGCCACCTCGTTGACCACCGGATGATCCAGGCTGCCGCCGTAGAAGGGATGCGGAGCCGCGACCACGGCGCCGCCCTCGGTCCCAGCCTGCCAGACACCTTCGAGCACCAGGCTTTCCGAAGGGACCGGGATCGTGATCATGCGCTCGCTCCAGCCCATGCTGGCGCCCGATGATAACTCGCTCTCATCGGTTTTCCCCCATGGCACCGCGATTCTGGGCTACCCTGCGGGCGCGATGCCCCGCGAGAGCAAGCAGGCTCGAGGCCTCCGCGCGAAGCGCATCCTGAACGCGCTCTTCGAGGCGCATCCAGACGCACACTGCGCGCTTCACTACACGAGCCCATACGAGCTGCTCTGCGCGACGCTGCTGTCAGCCCAGTGTACCGACAAGGTGGTCAACACCGTCACGCCCGCGCTCTTCAAGCGCTTCCCCGACGTCGGTCGTCTGGCTCAGGCGCGACCTTCGGAGCTCGAGCGGATCATCCGCAGCACGGGCTTCTACAAGAACAAAACCAAGAACCTGATCGGCATGGCCCGCGCGGTCAGGGACAAGCATGGGGGGCACATGCCCAAGACCATGGAGGAGCTGGTCGAGCTGCCCGGGGTGGGACGCAAGACGGCCAACGTCATGCTCGGCAACGCCTTCGGCACTCCGGGACTGGTCGTCGACACGCACGTGGCGCGACTTTCGAATCGTATGGGACTCACCCGCGAGAGCGATCCGGTGCGGATCGAGCGCGACCTCACGCAGTTGATTCCGGAGGAGCACTGGACGCAGTTCTCGCACGCGATGATCTTCCACGGGCGTCGCATCTGCTCGGCCCGCAACCCCAGCTGCGAAAGCTGTCCCGTCTTCTGCGACTGTCCCTTCCCCAGGCAAAGCAGCCGGCGGGCGGGTCGCAAGCCGTGACTCGGCGCGTGCTTCATCGGGGCTCCGTCGGGTCGTTCACCCTCGAGGAGGTAGAACTCCCATCGGGCGAGCGGATCGAGCTCGAGATGCTGCGCCACCCGGGCGCCGCCGCGGTCGTGCCGTTTCTGGACGAGGATCGCATTCTGCTGCTGCGTCAGTATCGCTACGCGGTGGGAGGAACCATCTGGGAGATTCCCGCGGGCAAGCTCGACCCCGGTGAGGACCCGGAGAGCTGTGCAGCTCGCGAGCTCGAGGAGGAGACGGGCTACCGAGCGGGGCGCATCGAGAAGACAGGCGTGATCCTGACCTCACCCGGCTTTACGGATGAACGCATCCATCTCTTCTGCGCCTACGACCTCAAAGGGGGCCGTCCGCAGCACGAGATCGGCGAGCAGATCGAGCTTCACGAGATCCCCTTCAACGAGGCGCTGATCATGATCGAGCGTGGCGACCTGACCGATGCCAAGAGCATCGTGGCGCTCTACCACGTGGTCTGGCAGAGGCAACGGTCGAGGTGAGCTCGCCCGAGTCGGGCGCGCGGCTGGGAGTTGCGCTCACGGGCCACTGGCTCGCGCTCGATCAGATCCAGCGCCTGGCTCGCCGTGCGGACGAGCTCGGTTACGCCGTCGTGCTGGTCGATGGCGACGCAAGCTTACTGCCACAGCGACCGGATGCGCCCCTCTACGATCCGAGCGTGCTTGCCGCGCTCGCCCTGGCAGCAACGAGCCGGACGCGCGTCGGATCGATTCGGCTGCCGGCCTTCTGGAACCCGCTGCTGCTCGCGCGCAGCCTGGTGACGCTGCAGGAGGCCAGCGCGGGACGTATGCTCGGGTTCTTCGGCGCAGGTGTGGGGCGTCGGGTCGGCCGGCTCGGCCTCCCCGTGCTTTCGGGGCGGAAGCGGGTGGCGCAGCTGGATGAGACGCTGGACATCGTGCGTCGGCTGCTCGCGGGTGAGACCGTGAGCCACCGCAGCCCCCGCATCCAGCTGGAGCAGGCGTTCGTGCAGCCACCGAGCCAGCCGGTCCCACTGGTCGTGGCCGCGGCAGGCCCGCAGGGCCTGGCCGTGGTCGAGCGTCACGCCGACGTCTGGGATGCCAACGTGCCTCCGCTGCGCGAGCGCCTGGAGCCTTTGCGTGCGCGCCTCTCGCGTAGGCTCGAGACCTGGATCTGGGTGTTCGCGCGGCCCGGAGCCTCAATCGAGGCTGCTGCCAAGGATTACCATCGCCACTGCCCCTGGTTCGCCGACGTGGCGGAGCCCGCGCTGGAGCGAGCGCTGCTCTGGGGCGAGCCTGACCGCTGCCGGGAGCAGCTGTCCACGCTGCGGGCGCTGCTGGACGTAGATCTGCCCGTGCTGGACCTCGTGGGCCTGGACGAGTCCGCTGCGCTCGGCGCACTTGAAGCGCTCGCGCCAGCCAAAAAGACGAAATTTTCTTAGCTTCCAACCTTGCTGCGGGGCCCCGCCCGGCTCCGAGAAAGGACGGTCCCTTGTACGGTCGGCGTTCCCACGGAGGAGGCGGCTTCCAGGGGCTCACGCCCATGGTGAAGCGCCTCATCATCGCCAACGCGGTGGTGTTCCTGGCGCAGCAGTTTTCGCCGGGCGCGACGAACCTCGGGGTGATCCGCAGCAGCGACTTCTTCGATAAGGGCTACGTGTGGCAGCCCTTCACCTACATGTGGCTCCACGCCGACATGATGCACATCTTCTTCAACATGTTCGCGCTGTGGATGTTTGGCGGGCAGCTCGAGCAGATCTGGGGGTCGAGACGCTTTCTGCGCTTCTACCTCACCTGTGGGATGGGCGCCGGGGTGGTGATCCTGCTCTGGAACAGCCTGTCCCCCGGGGTCTGGGGGATCCCGACGCTGGGCGCGTCGGGCGCAGTGTACGGAATTCTTACGGCGTTCAGCCTGATGTGGCCCGACCGCACGATCATGCTGCTGTTCCCGCCCATTCCCATCAAAGCGATCTGGTTCATTCCGCTGCTGTTCGTGCTCCAGGCTGCGTTCGGAGGCGGCAACGTCAGCAACGCCGGGCATCTCGGTGGCGTGCTGGTGGCGGGGATTATCCTGCGGCGCCAGCTGCGTGAGTACCTCGGAACAGCGTTCAGCCTCGGCGGTCTCCGCTACCGCTGGCGTCGCTGGCGCATGCGCGGACGACTGCGCGCGGTGCGGCGCGAGGAGTGGGAACGCAAACGGAAGATCGACAAGGATGACGACCGCCCCACCTACCATTGAGCGCGCAAGGCCATCCCATGAGCGAGGAGATCCCAACCCAGAGCAGCCCGCAGGAGTTCGAGAACGCAGCGCAGATTCTGCGTGACTCGAAGCATGTGATCTGCTTGACCGGGGCCGGACTCTCTGTCGAGAGCGGCATCCGTCCCTTCCGTGGCCCGGGTGGACTCTGGACCGAGCACGGCGAGCCGCCGATGGACGGCTACCAGCGCTTTCTACGCGACCCGGCCTCCGCCTGGCGTGAACGCATGCAGCCGGAGGGCCCCATGAAGGCGTTCTCGGAAACGCTGCTGCGCGCGCGTCCGAATGGGGCTCACCTCGCTCTGGTCGAGCTCGAGCAAATGGAAGTCCTTCGCTGCCTGATCACACAGAATGTCGACAACCTCCATCGGGCCGCCGGTCAGCAGAACGTGCTCGAGATTCATGGAAACGCCACCCTTCTACGCTGCATCGATTGTCTGGAGCGCCGGCCGCGTAATGCAGTCCAGATCGATCTCGACCATCTCCCGCCGCGCTGCGAGACATGTGGCGGGATCATCAAATCGGACACCGTGGAGTTCGGCGAGCCGATTCCGCGTGACGTACTCGAGGCCTGCATGCAGCAGGGAGAGCAAGCCGACTGCTGCATCGTGGCCGGCACGTCCGCAACCGTCTACCCGGCCGCTCAGATCCCCCTCGACGTCCTCAGCCGCGGCGGGCATTTGATCGAAGTTAATCTCTACCCAACCGAGATCACCCAGCAGTGTGTAATCAGCTTACGGGGTCCCGCTGCTCCAACCCTGGCCCGCCTGACCGAGGACGTACGCGAACACTTGAAGGCGTAGGGAACGGGAGAGTCTAAAAAGACCCAGCGGCACGATGCCGCTGGGTCTCCTCAGGAGATCTCTCCGACCGGCGAACCGACGGAGCGACGCTGGTAACTTCGGAGAGACAAGCTCTTGTAAAGGCTGCTGCCAGGAAGGAAACTCCGTCGATCCGCGCACTCACCCCCCCGACGACCTCGCAGTTTACGGGCCGTTGTGAACCGAGTCAACGTGTTCCAGCGTCGCAACGGCTTCGACTTTCTCCGTTTGCGGCAATGCATCCAAGAGCGAAAGTCCCGTCAGGCGAAAGCTCGGACCGAGTCGCGAGAGATCGCGGGCCAACGTCGACGGCTCGCATGATACGTAGACCACGCGCGCCGGCGCGAGCGCACGCAGCGCGCTCATCACGCGTGGGTCACAGCCCGTGCGAGGTGGATTCATCAGCACCAGATCGGGCTCCAGCAAGCCGACCTGTTGCGGCAACCAGGTCTCGGCGGCGGCCTGTATGACGCGCGCGCGTGTGTTGCGTCGAGCGTCCGCTGCCGAAGCTCCCCACTCCACGGCAATGACCGACTCGAAGTTTCTCTCGATCTCGGCTGTGTAAAAACCCACACCGGCGTAGAGTTCCAGCGCCAACTCGCCGCGACCGCACGCGTCAGAGACCAGCTCGAGCCAGCGCTCCCAAAGCAGCCGATTGGCCTGAAAGAACGCGCCTGGGCCCACCGCCAGTCGCCGGCCGGCGACGTCGACCTTTTCGCCGTAGCCGCGGATCTCGATCTCGCCCGGAGCGCGCGGGGGGTGTTCGCGCAATTGGTTGAGTTTGCTCTGGGTTTCCGCATCCAGTACCAGACAGCGCTCGATGTCGATCACCTCGTGAGAGTGCCAGGCTCGGAAGCCCACCCGGCCGTTAGCATGGGCGACGCGGGCACGCGAGCGGTAGCCAAAGGGCTGTGGCGAGCGGACGACGCGGATGGATGGCAGCTCCTTTACACCGCCGATGCGCTGCAGTGCGTCGCGCAGGATGCTCGTACGCCCCGCCTCCTGTGCGTCATCATCGAGATGCAGCCAGCGACAGCCCCCACAACGGCCGAAGTAGGGGCACGGGGACTCGCGGCGGTGGGGTCCAGGCTCCAACACCGAGATCAGCTCGCCGTGGGCGTAGCGGGGGTGGACCCGCAGCAGCCGGGCACGAATGCGATCTCCGGGTGCGGTGCGCGCAACAAAGACCACACGCCCATCGCTGCGTCCAACGCCATCGCCGCCGGCGGCCAGCGTCTCGATTCTGAGCTCGACCTCGGAGCCTTCTGCGTGCGTCACGGTCCCATCTGGAGCAGTTTTTTCGCCGTGCCGACCCGCAGCTCCACCGTGCCGGGATCGATACGATGGATCAGGGCACCGCGCACGATGTCGCCCTCGCGGACCGTGATCCCCCGCCCCCGGTCCACCAGCAAGTTGGCGACGCGCCGGCTCGGGTCGGGATGCCAGCGCACGCTCTCGAGCGCAAGCTCCGGAAACTCGGTGAAGACCCGCAAAGGCTCTCCGGCGTCTGGCACCCTTGCGTCCGCAGGCACGCGCTCCACTCGGGTCACCGGCTTAAACGGCTGCAGAAACGGGTTCGGCCCGGGAAGACTACGGCGCTCGGCTTCGCTTACCTGAGCCGGCGGCGGCACGGGCTTGACCATGGCCTTGGGAGTGCTCTCGGGTGGAGCATTGGGCGCAGGCGTGGAAGCTCTTCCTGTGCTGCGCTGTGCCACGGCTGACGCAGCAGGGGGCGGCTTGGGAGCAGCGGCTGCGGCCGTCTCCTTGGAGCTCCGGCGACGGTCTCGTTGGCGGCGCCCGGAGACGCGCGACTTCGCGGCCGCTGGCTTCGCAAGCTTCTGAACAGCAGCCAGCTCCGGCCGCGGGGTCGGCTTTGCAGCCGCCGGGCTCGTCGCGGATGCGCTTGGCTCCACCCGCGTGCTCTCCTCAGCTGGCTTCGCGCTCGTGACACGTGCGGCAGGTTGCGCTGCAAGCGACTCGACTCGAGCCCCAGGGCGCACGGCCAGCTCGGATGCAGGTGTGATGGGAGAGGGGAAAGCCACCGCCGCATCAGCCAGCGGTTGGGGCGAGGGCGCGGCTGGCGGACGTCTCGGCTTAGCGCGGCGCGCGGCAGGCGGCCACGTCAAGGGCTTGCCCGCCGCCCACACGCGCTTTGCTTCCGCAAGCAACGCCTCTTCGGGCGTCAGCTCGCGCGCCGGCGACCGCATCCAGATCAGCGCCCCGCCCGCCAGCAGGAGCAGCAGCGCGAACAGGCCGAAGCCCACGAAACGCGATCTCAGCCGGCGCGGAGGGCGAGCCTGGGAGAGCGGCTGCGTCACGGACTCCTGTAGGTCCCGCGGCGGCTTGGCGCGTTCGCGCTCCCGCTGCAGCTTGCGCAGAGCGTCCAGGATCGTGCTCACGAGTCCTCTCCCGCCAGGGACAGGCGTGGCGTTCCGTAATCCAGCGCCTGGTAGAGCGCGATCATAGACTTCGGTCCCACCTCCCCCGTCTGCTCGAGCTCATGCTCCGTCTGGAAGCGGCGCATCGCCCCCACCGTGTGCGCGTCAAACTCCCCCGAGGCATCTCCCCGCTGGAGGTAGCCGAGTTCCGTCAGCCGGGCCTGCAGCCAGCGCACGGCGCTTCCGTTCATGCCCGGCTCCAGCGCCGGCAAGGACTCGAAGTTCGTCCACACAAAAAAGGTCCGACCGGTCCAGAGCCGATCGAGCTCCCGCGGCATCAGCTTCAGGCTGCGTGGACCCAGGGCGACCGTCGCTGGGCCGTCGCCTCCAAGCCCCAGCAGCGCGACGTAACGCCGCGCGTCGGGCTCCCGCCCGAGCTCGAGGATGGCCGGCAGATCGAGCTGCTCCAGCTGGATGCGGGAGCTACGGGTGGCAAAGACCCGCAGAGAGGAGAACTCGCCCACCACGCGCGCGAACAGGTTGGGGTCGATTTCATCCGCCAGCTGCTCGGAATAGCCCCACGCGTTAAGCAGCGCAGCCAGCGCTGCGGCCGCACTGCTCCGAACGCTCTCGCCCTCGAGCAGCTGCTCGAGGCTCTGGGGCGCCGCCGGCATGGCGGGCGCCAGCGAAGCCTGACTCGGCTCCTCCCGAGCGCTGCTGCTTGCAACCGGAGGCAGCGAGCCCAGCTCGTGCGCTCCCTTCCAGGCACTGTAGAACAGACCCAGCAGCAGACCCCCGACCAGCAGCAGACCCGCCACCCCCACCGGGAGACCGAGCGTGGCGTACGCCAGCCGGGATCCCCAAACCGGCAGCTCTCTGGCTGCGGCCCGCACCATGCGCGCATCAATCGAGCGCGTGCCGCGTGCGTAGCCGGCCAGCAACGCCCGGTCCGCCAGCGCGTTGATCAGGCGCGGTACGCCGCGCGAGGCTCGGTAGATGGCTCGCACCGCACCGCGCTGGAACAGATCTGGCTTGCTCAGGCCCGCGACCCGGAGGCGGTGGTCGAGATAGTCTTTAAGCTCCTTGCGCACCAGCGGCTGCAGGCTCCAGCGCACCGTGATGCGCTGACGCAGCTGACGCATGTCGGATCGGGCCAGATTCTCCTCCAGCTCGGGCTGCCCGATCAGCACGATCTGGATCAGCTTCTCGCGCTCGGTCTCGAGATTCGAGAGCAAGCGGATCCGCTCCAGCACCTCGGGCTCCAGATTCTGGGCCTCATCGATTACGAGCACCACGCGGCGTCCCGACGCCTTCTGCTCGAGCAGGAAGCGGTTCAAGGCGTCGAGTAGCTCGGACCGACTGCGCAACGCTGCCGGCAGCCCGAACTCGCGGCTGATGGCCATCAGCAGCTCGAGCTCGCTGCCGCTCGGGTTGAAGATGAAGGCGATCTCGACCTCCGGCCCCACCCGCTGCACCAGCGTGCGGCAGAGGGTGGTCTTGCCGGTGCCCACGTGACCGATCACCTGAATGAAGCCCTCGCCCTCCTCTATGCCGTACAGCAGGTGGGCGAGCGCCTCGCGATGGCTGGTCGCCAGGAAAAGAAACCTGGGGTCGGGGAGCAGGGCGAAGGGTTTCTCCTTCAGGCCGTAGAACTCGGTGTACATAGGCGCCTAATGCTCCCCTCCGTGTCGGAGTCGAGCCTTGCCGGGGCAGGGTGGTACGCTGCGCAGCAGATGTCCACGTCCAGCCGAATGCTGGGGATTGACGCAGGGGCCACCCTCTGCAAGCTCGCGCTGTCCTGTGAGAGACCCCAAACCGCCCTGATTCCTTCGACCCACTTCGACGCCGTGCGCCAGCAGATCGAGCGCTGGCGGCCAGACCGCATTCTGGCCACCGGAGGGAGGGCCAAGCAGCTGGGGGAGCGGGTGGCCGGGCTCGAGCCGCGCTGGGTGTCCGAGGTCGACGCCTGGGCCAGGGGGGCCAGCGTGCTCGCCCGGCGCCAGGGCCTCGAGCTTCCCCCGCGCTATGTGCTGGTGAGCCTCGGAACGGGCACCTCGGTGCTGGAGGTCCGAGGCGACAAGGGCACGCGCATCGGTGGCACCGCGCTGGGCGGCGGCACCCTGGTCGGTCTGGGCCGGATGCTGCTCCAAGCCGGGTCCTTCCAGGAGCTGACGCAGCTCGCCCGGCGCGGCGACCGGCGCAAGGTCGACCTGCTCGTGGGCGACATCTACTCGGACGGGCGAGCACCGCTGCCGCCCCAGGTCACCGCGTCGAACTTCGGCAAGCTGGCCTCGACGCGGGACGTCGACCTGGCCCATGCCTTGATGGGGCTGCTGGGGGAGAACATCGCTCTCATCTGCAGCGCTTTGGCGCGGCTGCATGGGCTGGAGACCGTGGTCTTCGGCGGATCCACGCTGAACGACAACCCCACGCTGGAGCAGACCCTGGAGCTGAGCACGCGGGCCCTCGGCCAGAGGCCGCACTTCCTCGGCACGGCCGCGTTCTGTGGCGCGCTGGGAGCAGCGGCTCTGGGCGAGGTCTAGCTCTGTGGGCATGCGCCCGATCCGCCCTTGTCTCTCCAGTCCGGAGCGGCTCAAGCTCCCCTCCGCTTGGCCCGCTGCAGGCGGTCCCGCATCACCTTGAGCTCCTCCTGCATCTCACCCAGGCGCTGCTCGAGGTGGATGCGAGCTCGAACTTCTTGGTCGATGCGGCGATCCAGGAGAGCAACCTGATCACTCGCTCCCGCGATCTCCTCGAGCGTGATGGTCTCCGCCGCCCGGGGCCAGTCCGCAGGCGCGGAGTCCGCGGACGCGACCGCGCGCCGCTGCTGGCCCGCCCGCGAGCGCAACCAGAGCAAGGCCGAGAGCGCCAGACCCACGGCCAGAACGGCCACTCCCGCGAGCCGGGCTCCCGGGGGGAGCGAGAACCGGGCCCGGGGCGGCGCGGGCTCGGGGGCCACTTCCATCGTGCTGCGAGGCTCGGGCGCTGCCGTAGGCTCGGGGACGGGAACCGGCCCCAGAGCCGGCGCCTCGGGCGGATCCGGATCGTCCGGATCGGGCGCCGGCGCAACGATCCCCTCCTCGGGAAGGGGCACAGTCACGACCGGCTGGGGCTCGACGGGCTCCGCCTCCTCGGGCGGGAGCAGCTCAGCTTCCACAGGCTCCGCGGGCTCGGGCTCAGGTGGTTCCGGCGTCGCGGCCGGCGCGGGCACCGCTTCCGTGCCGAGAGGCGCGAGAAAAGGCTCGGCACCGGGATCGCCGAAGTCCAGCACCACCCGGGTGGGATCGCTCAGGCGAAAGACGCGCACGCGCTGCGAGCTGGACTCGACCTCGATCCGAGCACCAAATGCGGTCTCCTTGACGACCACGGTCCCCATCCGGCGATAGGGGGTGTGGACGCTCTGATAGGAAAGCAGGGGCCGGGCCTCGAGCTCGAGCACGAGCGTGCCCGCTGTGGGAGCGCGCAAGCGCCTCAGCTCCACCGGGCGTTCCAGCTCCAGCACCAGACGATCGTAGTCCGCGTGGCGGCCCACACGGATGTCGACGATGCGAGCGGGCTCCTGTGCCAGGGCAGGCGCCCCGAGTGCGAGGGCCAACATGCAAACCGCGGTCTTGATCACGGCGCGATTCATGATGCTCGATCCCAGCTTGACATCAACCGTTTGGGTGCGCGAACTGCCGCTTCATGGATCGGCAAGACCTCTCCTATCCTATAGGCCTGGCGACCGCATGAGGAGCGAGACGGGAGCAGACGTCGCGGTCGTGGGGGCCGGCGTGCTGGGTCTGGCCTGTGCGGCGGCGCTGGTCAAGCGTGGTCACTCGGTGCTCGTGCTGGAGCGCCATGGAGCGCCGGGACGCGAGATCTCCTCGCGCAACAGCGAGGTCATCCACGCTGGCCTCTACTACCCCGAGGGATCGCTCAAGGCTGTGACCTGCTGCGCGGGCCGCAGCCAGCTCTACGCGCGCTGCGCGCAGCACAGGATTCCCCATCGACGCACGGGCAAGCTCGTCGTCGCCACGCGCGAGGCCGAGCTGGAGGTCCTCGAGCTGATCGCGCAACGCGCCCGCAGCAACGGGGCCGGCGCCGTGGAGATCATCGACGGCGCCGAGGTCGCGCGGCGGGAGCCGCGCGTGCGAGCACTGGGCGCGCTCTGGTCCCCCGAGTCCGGTATCGTCGATGCCCACGCTCTGGTGGCGAGCTACCAGGCCGAGTTCGAGGCCGCCGGCGGGACACTGGTTGCACACACAAATGTGACGAACCTCCGCCAGCGAGGCGGCGGCTGGGAGGTGGCGACGCTCGATCCCGAGGGCCAGGCCTTCCGTATCGAGGCAGCGGTGGTGATCAACGCCGCCGGACTCGCGGCGGCTGAGATCGCCGCGCGGGCTGGACTCAACGTGAAGGCGCTTGGCTATGAGCTGCATCTGTGTAAGGGGGACTACTTCGCACTCGCCCCGAGCCTAGGCGTGCTCAGCCAGACGCTGGTCTACCCGGTCCCGGTGCCGGGAGGGCTTGGGATTCACCTGACGCCCGACCTGGGCGGTCGCTATCGGCTGGGCCCCGACGTCGAGTACGTGAACGCTCCCAGCTACGAAGTCGACCCGGCCAAGGCGAACGACTTCGCCAGCGCGGTACAGCCATTTCTGCCCGAGATCCGCCCCGAGCACCTGAGTCCCGATTTCGCGGGTGTGCGCCCCAAGCTGCAGGGCCCCGGAGAGCCCTTCCGCGACTTCGTGATCGCGGAGGAGTCGAGCCAGGGGGCACCCGGGCTGATCAACCTACTCGGCATCGAGTCTCCGGGCCTGACCGCTGCCGGGGAGATCGCGCAACGGGTGGCCGCTCTGGTGGGTTAGTGATCCTGCCGGCGTCTGCTCCGCCCGCGCAGCTCGCCTGCGCCCGTCGGGCCGCTCGTTAGCGCGCTGCCCGGGATTCGCGTAGACTTCGCCCCCCATGTTTGCGGTAGTGCGCACAGGCGGAAAGCAGATGCGGGTCGAGCCCGGTGATCTGGTCTCGATCGAGCACATCGAGGGCGAGCCGGGCGACCAGGTGAAGCTCGACGACGTGCTCCTGATCGGCGGAGACGCCATGCGGGTCGGTACGCCGCGGGTGGAGGGAGCTACAGTGATGGCCACGATCCAGGGCCGCACCAAGGGTCCCAAGCTCCGCATCTTCAAGCACAAGCGACGCAAGCGCTACCGCCTGCACAAGGGACATCGGCAGGGCTACACCTGTATCAAGATCGATTCGATCAAGGTCTGACACCATGGCACACAAGAAGGGACAGGGCAGCACACGCAACGGTCGCGATAGCCCAGGACAACGTCGTGGGATCAAGGTTTATAGCGGCCAGACGGTCAAAGCCGGGAGCATTCTCGTGCGCCAGCTGGGCACGCCCGTGCGCCCGGGCCGCGGCGTGGGCATGGGCCGCGACTACACTCTCTTCGCACTCAAGGATGGTGTGGTCCGCTACTCTCGTTCGCGCGCTCAGAAATTCGTCGCGGTCGACTGATTCAAGGGGTTGCGCCCAGCCCGGATAGCCCTGCCATCCGGCAATCTGAGCTCGAACCATGTCCACTCCCGACTTCATCGACGAGTGTCGCATTCTGGCGCGCGCAGGAGACGGCGGGCGCGGCTGTGCCTCGTTCCGACGCGAGAAGTTCGTGCCGCGCGGGGGGCCGGACGGCGGAAACGGTGGACGCGGCGGCTCGATCATCTTCGAGGCAGACCCCGGGCTTTCCACCTTGCTCGACACTCATCACCGTAAGCACTATCGCGCGCCGCGGGGCGCCCACGGCAAAGGCGCACGCAAGAACGGTCGCTCCGGGGCCGATCGGGTCGTCCGCCTGCCCATGGGTACCCTGGTCAAGGACGACGAAACGCGCGCGGTTCTGCACGACCTGGTAAACGCGGGCGAGCGCTGGACCGCCGCAGCAGGTGGCGCTGGCGGTCGCGGCAATGCCTGCTTTGCGACCTCCACGAACCGTGCCCCGGAGCGCGCGGAGCTGGGGCAGCCCGGAGAGGAACGCTGGCTCAGGCTGGAGCTCAAAATTCTGGCGGACGTGGGACTGCTCGGCTTTCCCAACGCCGGGAAGTCCACTCTCATCTCCCGCGTCTCGGGGGCGCGTCCTCGGATCGCGAGCTTCCCCTTCACCACTTTGCAGCCGCACCTGGGCATGGTGGAGGTAGGAGATACGCGCTTCGTGATTGCCGATATCCCGGGCCTGATCCCCGGCGCACATACGGGTGCGGGACTGGGATCGCGCTTCTTGCGCCATATCGAACGAACGCGGCTGCTCGTGCACCTGATCGATCCCGAGCCCACGTTGAGAGGAGAGCATGGCCGCGCGCCGGAGCGGGATTACGCCGCGCTGCGCGAGGAGCTGAACGCCTACTCGAGCGAGCTCAGCCAGCGGCCCGAACGCGTGTACCTGACCAAATCCGACCTGGTGCCGGACGCAGAGGCGAGGCGAGCCATGGCCGAGGGCCTGTGCAAGAACGGGCTGGAACCGCGCTGGATCTCCGCCGCCACTGGCGAGGGGATCCGGGAGCTGCTCTACGAGCTGGCCCGGGAGTTTCAGACAGCTTGACGCGCGCTCGCCTCTCGAGCGCGCGCCGTGTGGTCGTCAAGGTTGGGACCTCGCTTCTAGCCCCTCCCCAGGGCGGAATTCACGCTCGGCGCTTCTTCGATCTGGCGAGCGAGGTGGTCGCTCTCATGAACGAGCGGCGACAGGTCATGCTGGTGTCCTCGGGGGCGGTCGGGTTGGGAAGCCGGAAGCTCGGCCTGCGCAAGCGACCGGTTGCGATTCCCGAGAAGCAGGCGGCTGCCGCCGTCGGCCAGATTGATCTCTGCCGCCGCTACGAGCGCGCCTTCGCCCGACACGGCCGTCACGTGGCGCAGATCCTGCTCACCCACGCTGGCCTGGCGGATCGCGAGCGTTTCCTCAACGTACGCCATACGCTGAACAGCCTGCTCGAGCGAGGAGTGGTGCCGATCATCAACGAGAACGACTCGGTGTCGACCGAAGAGCTGCGCTTCGGAGACAACGACCTGCTCTCGGCTCTGGTAGTGAACACCTGCGAGGCCGAGCTGCTGATCCTGCTGAGTCACGTCGATGGACTACACGACCGGAGCCCCGATTTGCCGCAAGCGGCCCGCATCCCGGAGGTGAAGGAGCTGAGTCCAGAGGTGATGGAGCTGGCGTCGTCCGATACCTCGGATCTGGGGACGGGCGGGATGCGTTCCAAGCTGCAGGCCGCTCGCTCGGCTTCACAGTTCGGTGTACCTACGGTGATCGCCGACGGGCGCCGACGCCAAGTACTAACTCGGATCCTGGCGGGGGAGGACATAGGTACGCTCATTCACGCCGCAACCCGGAAGCTCTCCTCGCGTAAGCACTGGATCGCGTTCTCCCTCAAGCCCCGAGGAACGCTTTACCTGGACGGCGGCGCAGTGCGGGCGCTGCGAGAAAAAGGTCGAAGCCTGCTTCCGATCGGCGTGGTCAGCGCCCGCGGCAAGTTCGGCGTGGGCGATCTGGTGCGCTGCGTCTCGGAGTCGGGCGAGGAGGTCGCACGCGGGCTGATCTCCTACGACACGAAGGAGGTCGAGCTGATCAAGGGCCAGCGCAGTTCACGCATCCTCAAGCTGCTCGGCTACACCAAAGGCGATGAGATCATCCACCGCGATGACCTGGTGCTGCTGTAGCG
>Ga0209980_10001075_pt1 | contig 15007 bp, 10 predicted proteins | sample CR02metaG_FD_183611 | JGI IMG/M metagenome (GOLD analysis project Ga0209980, IMG submission 183611) | Deep subsurface microbial communities from Mariana Trench to uncover new lineages of life (NeLLi) - CR02 metaG (SPAdes) (version 2) | ecosystem: Environmental > Aquatic > Marine > Ocean trench...
ATGGCTTCGTCCCCAGAAAAGGCAAGGAACGGCAGGCGATGCTGGAGCGGATCGCCGCTGCGCAGGAGACGTCCGTCGTTTTCGAGTCTCCCCAGCGTGTGGCCGTCTTACTTCAGGATCTCGATGCGCTTGTTTCGAAGGATCGCCAGGTTGTCGTGGCACGCGAGATGACCAAGATTCATGAAGAGTTCCTACGCGGAACAATGGTCGAAGCCGCCCGTTACTACGCCGAGAACAAGGTGCGAGGAGAGGTGACCGTAGTGGTTTCTCCGGGCTCCCCAGCCGAGGGGAGAGAACGGGTCGACGAGGTCGCCGCTAGCGCGTTGGCACGAGCTCTGCTCGACGACGGCCTCACCCCGAGCCGGGCTGCCAGAGAAGTGTCGTCCCGCCTCGGAATTGCCAAGAACGCAGCGTACGAGATCGTTCACGCCTTGGAGGACGGTTCGGAGGAGTCGGATTGATCATAGAAGTCGGATGGATCGGAGGGGCCGTATTGAAGGAAGCGATCACCCGCTCTCTTCTTCTAGCGGCGCTCGCGTCCGCCGGCGTCGGCGTTTCCCATCCCGACCCGGGCGCCCAGCCACGTGTCACCCTGAGCGTGCAGGCCGATTCCGTTCTCACCATCACCCGGCTCCAATACGAGGGTGGCGGGGATTGGTACGCGAACCCGTCCTCCCTTCCCAATCTGCTTGCGGCCATTCGGGAACGAACGGGCTTGCCGGTGTCGGCTCAACCGCAGACGGTGCGCCCTTTGGATCCGACGCTGAAGGATCACCCCTACCTGTACATGACGGGCCATGGGAACGTGCGTTTTTCACCCGAGGAGCGGACGGCCCTTCGGGAGTATCTGCTGGCCGGTGGTTTTCTTCACGCCGACGACAACTACGGGATGGATGAGTCGTTCCGCGAGGAAATTGCGGAGATCTTTCCCGAGTACGAGCTCGTGGAAATTCCACCGGACCAAGCCGTATTCCGAATGATGTATGACTTTCCGGAGGGGTTGCCCAAGATCCACGAACACGACGGGAAGCCACCGCAGGCCTTCGGGATCTTCCATGGCGGGCGCCTGGTCGTTTTCTACAGCTACGAGTCCGATCTCGGCGATGGCTGGGAAGATCCGGATGTCCACGGTGACGCGCCCGATGTGCGCGAGTCGGCGCTCCGAATGGGTGTGAATCTCTATCTGTACGTCCTCAGTCAGATGGTCCCGTGAGCCCGGCGCCGGCCCGCGTCGCTCGGATCGTCGAGGGTGTCAGGGCGCACCTTCTAGGAAGGGTTCGCATGGCACTCGGCCTGTGGGTCGGCGCGGCTTTGGCCGGTGCGCTGGCTCTCGCATGGCTGGCCGTGGCTCCCGAGGGCTGGCGACAGGGGACATCGGCGCCGCTGCTCATCGACGTGCTGGTGGTGGGCATCTGTGTGTCTGCCTGGCTGGTGCATCGGAGGCTGACCGGGTCTTGGCTCCGTGAGCCCAACGTCGCACGAAGTATCGAGCGGGAGGTCGGAATGGCGCCCGGGGTCCTCAGGGGATCTCTGGAGTTGGCCAGAACGCTTCCGCCCGGTGTGTCGCCGGGTTTAGCCGATCGAGCGGCCCAAGACGCTCTCGGACGGCTTCGGGCCGAGGAGCGGAACCTCGCTGGACGGATGACCCATGAAGTAGGACGGTGGATGAGGCGGGGTGGTTTGGGACTCGGTCTGCTGTTGCCGCTCGTTGTGGTTCTCACGGTCGTGGCGCCGGGACGATCTCTCATGGCGTGGGCGGGGCTGGCGAGGCCATTCGAGTTGATGGCGGGACCGACGCTGCCCGCACTCGTGGTGACTCCGGGCACCGTCGAAGTCCGAAGGGGATCCGATGTGCCGATGCAGGTGTCTGCGCCCGGCCGGACCACGGTGACCGTACACTGGCAGGCTGCCGGCGACGTCGCTCTCGAAGAGATGATCGAACTTGACGGGGACCGGGGCGCCTTCGTGCTCCGAAGCGTCACGGCTCGAACCGACTATTGGGTGCAGGCCCCGGACGGAGCCATGTCGCCCCGCTACACGCTCCAGCCGGTGGATCCGCTTCTGGTGGGTGACCTGACTGTGCGGATTTCCTTTCCACCGCACACGGGCCGCTCCCCGGAGGAATACGGCATCGTGGTGCCCCCACTTCAAATCCCGGTAGGGAGCGTATTCTCCTTCGAGGGACAAGCCAGCCGGCCGCTTCTCTCCGCGAGTTTGGAGCGCCTCGAGGCAGAGGACGGGGTAGCGGCAGAACCGGACGTGGTGGCGGAGGCCGTGGTGGAGTCTGAGGCCGGGGTGGAGTTCACCTTGAATGGCCGTGGCTTCGAAGGCCGGTGGACGCCACGGGTGAGTGGTGTGTATGAGTGGCGATTCACCGGTGTCGATGGAGAGCCGGCGGAGATTCTCCCGCCGCCCCTCGGGCTCACGGTAGTGCCCGACTCTGCGCCACATATCTCCGTGTTGTTCCCCGGGCGCGATACCCTCCTTCCGGCCTCCCTCAGGCAGCCGCTCGTCCTGGAAGCCGCGGACGACTACGGGTTGGACCACCTGACCTTGGTCGTCTATCGGGTGACCGCGTTCGGGGACCGCCTCACCCCGGTCGAACAACCCATACCGGTCGGGGGGACGCGGGGTGCGTTGTTACGTCCGGTCATCGACCTCACGAGTTGGGCGTTGTTACCCGGGGACACCATTCGGTACTTCGCGAGGGCGGTCGACAATGCGCCGATTCCCAACGTGAGTGAGACGCGTGAGTACGTACTCAGAACGCCCACCGCCGCTGATCTGAGGCGGGAGGCGCAGGAGCGTCTTGACGAGGCCGCGCGCGGTGTCGAGCGGTTGGCGAATCAGGCGGAGGCGCGCGCTGCGGAAACGCGGGAGCTCGAGAATGAGCTCTCGAATCAGCGTAACCCTGAAAGCCAGAGCCGGAGAGAGGAATCTGAGGAGCGTCTGGCTTTCGACCAGCAAGAGGATGTGCGCGAGGCTCTGGAGGCCCAGGAGGAGCTGCTGGCCGCGCTGGACTCGCTCGAGATGGAATTGGCCGAACTGAACCGCGACCTCGAGGCGACTGGACTCGCTGATCCGGAGCTTCAGGCCGAGATCAGGGAACTCCAGAGACTTCTGGATGAGTTGGCACCCGAGAGTCTCGAGGAGCGTCTGGCGGAGCTCGCGGAACAGCTCGACCAGATGACGGCCGAGGACGCGAACCAGGCCCTGAGGGAGTTGGCGGCGGACCAGGAGGCCCTTCGCGATCGGCTGGAGGCTGCGATCGAGCAATTCGAGCGGGCTGCGATGGAGCAGGACTTCCGAGCCACCGCTGCCGAGGCGGAGGAGCTCGCGCAGCAAGAACAGGCGTTGGCGGACGCCATGAAGGAGGGGGATTCCCCCGACCTGAGGGCGGAACAACAGGAGGCGTTGGAGGCCCGAGCTCAGGATCTGGACGAGTCCCTCGACGATCTCCAGCAGCGGTTGGCGGAGGCAGGAGAGGAGCAGGCGCGTGAGGCCGTGGAGCAGGCCCAGACGCAGGGCCAGCAAGCGCAGCAATCGATGTCCGAGGCCGCCCAACAGGCACGAAGCGGCGAACCTCAGGAGGCGTCCGAGGCCGCTCAGCGAGCGGCGGATGCCATGAGCCGAATGTCCCAGCAACTTAAGCAGGGAGAGCAACAGATGGCCGCCCAGAACGAGGCGGCTTCTCGAGAAGCTCTGGAGCGGGCGGCCACGGACGCGCTGTCACTGGCTCGTGAGCAGACGGCCCTGCAGGACCGGATGCGTGGCGCGGGTCCGGAGGATCTCGCGAATATGCGGAGCGACGAGGCGGCGCTGCTCCAGGGAGTTCGAAACATGGCGGAGGCGCTCTCGGACGAGATGTCGGCAGACCAGGGGAGTAATGAGGTCGCCGCGCAGATGGGACAGGCGATGGAGGCAATTCGAGAGACCCTCGATGCGCTCGAGAGTCAGCGTGGGGACCGGCCGTCTCCCTCCACTGCCGCGGAGCAGGCGGTCGCTGCGCTCAATGAGGCCGCCATGATGGCGGCGTCCGCCGCCAAGGCCCCGGGGCGGGGGCCCCAGGGGCAGGCCGGTGACGAGGTCACCGAAGAGCTTCAACAGATTGCCCAACAACAAGGCTCCGTGAACCAGCGCACCGGGCAGATCACTCCCATGAAACTCGGGCAGCAGGCGCGGGCGAACCAGCTGCGAGCGGCGGCGGAGAGCCAAGAAAAAATCGCAAGACAACTCAGTGAGCTCGCGCAGCGGCCGCCAGACCGAGCCCAAGCCCTCGGCGATCTGGAGGCCCTGGCCCGGGAGGCGCAGGCACTTGCCGAGAGGCTCGCAAGAGAGACCCTCGACGCCGAGACCCTCCAGCGTCAAGAAAGACTGTTCCACCGGCTTCTCGACGCCGGACGGAGCTTGGAGAAGGACGAATATTCAGATGAGCGCGAAGCTTCGGCCCCGGGCCAGTTCGAGCGAGATGCGGTTGAGTTGCTGTCGGCCGAGGACTTGGGTGCGTTACGCTTCCAGCTTCCTCCGTCGGAGGAACTCCAGCGGCTCTCGCCGGCTCAACGGCAGATGGTGCTCGAGTACTTCGAGCGGCTCAATCGGGCGGAGCGCCGCGCCGCGCCGCGGGGCACGATCCGTTGAAGAACATCCATGGGGGCTGGGGCGTTTGGTTCCTTCTTCTGGCCCTTCTTCGGCCCGTCGGAGTCCACGCCCAGGTGGACGGTGCTGGCTTGGAGACACGCCTGCTCCGCGCCGCGGCGGCGGAGGTGACCTCGGGTGACCTGGCGGGAGCCGAGGAGACCCTGCGGCGCCTCCTGGGCGGCCGGCCGACATCCGCCGCTGGCATTTTCGCCTTGGAGCGAGTCCTTCGGGCCCAGGACCGCATTGGCGAGATCCTGCCCTTCGCCGCACGATTCGCGGACCTCGAACCCCACGCTTCGGGGCCGAGGCTGCTCGAGTTGCGGGTGTACACCGAGCTCGGCGACAGGAACGGGCTCGAGGATGCCGCCGAGGATTGGTTGGAGGGTAGCGCCTCCTCCGAGCCCTATCGGGAGGTAGGCCGTGTCTTTGCTCGGGTCTTCGGTCCTGAGCGGGCCCTGTCGGTGTTGGAGCGGGGCAGGACCGACCTCGGGCGCCCGTCCCTCTTCGCCATGGAGGTGGGCGATCTCTTGAATGATCTTGGCCGCGTGGAGGAGGCGCTCCTCGAATGGGCGGCGGTCATCGGAAACGACGGGGCCCAGGTATCGGCCGTGATGCGGAGGGTGGGAGAGATCGAGGAGGACCGAGAGACGCTCGTGCTGCCCCTTCTTGAACAGTTGCGGCGGCAGCCCACGACCGGCGCTCGGCTTCGGGCGGGGGCCCGTATCGCCTTGGAGGCCGGTGCCTTCGAGGAGGCGAGGAGCCTGGCCGAGTACGCCCTGGAGGGTCTGGCAGACAGGCCACGCCGGGGCTTTTTGACGGCTCTCGCGCGACAGGCCCAAGAGGCTGACGCCATGGGAGTCGCGCTCTGGGCGTACGAGTCCCTCCGAGAGAGCGCCAACAACGCTGCTGAAGGCCGGGCGCTGGATCAACGCATCACCGTTGCGGCGCTCGCGAGCGGGGACACGGTACGCGCCATCGAGGCCCAGCAGGCCATCGCGGACGACCTCCCCGAGGGTAATCTCGATCGCCGCCAGGCGCTCGCGGAAATCATCCGGCTCGGGATCGATCGAAGCGGAGTGGAGATGAGGACGTCACTGGCGGCGTTCTCGAGAGAGTTCCCAGATGCGCCCCAACTGGATGCGTTGGCCGTAACGCTTGCCGTTCGGCTCGATTCTGACGGCGATCGAGAGGGCGCCCAGTTGCTCTTGGCGGATGTGGCGGGCCCAAAGAGCGCTCTCGAGCGCGGGTACCTCTATCTGGCTAGCGGGGAAGTGGTGACGGGCCGGGTCGCTTTGCAGGACGCCCTCCCGGGTGTCTCTCCCGGTGTAGCCACGGAACTGATCGCGCTCCTGGATCTCCTCGACCGGCTCGAGGGTGAATCCCTCACCGCGCTCGTGCGGAGCGTGGTCCTCGCGCATCACGGAAATACCGACGGGTCACTGTCCGAATTGGAGCTCGCCATCGACGCCGTGTCGACGGACGAGCGACCCCGGCTGCTCGCGATGGGTGCCCGAATCGCCGACCGGGGGCGTGTGCCGGAGCGGGCGGCCGATTTCAGGGGTCGCATCATCCGCGAGCATGCGTATTCTGCGGAGGTACCGGAGGCAACGCTCGAGCTCGCCCGTTTCAGGGGCGCAACGCCGGGGGGTGTGGACGAGGCGATTCGGCTTTTGGAGGAGCTCATCCTGAGCCAGCCCAACAGCGCGATCGTACCGACGGCACGCCGTGAGTTACAGAGAATCCAAAGAGGGGCCGATTCATGAACACGTTGCGGGTAATGTGGGTTCTGACGTTTTTAGCCTGGCCGGTACCGGGAGCCGCTCAGTCGTTGCTGGTCCCTATGGACCGCGTACAAGAGAACCACCTCAAGGCGTACGGCCTCACGTATTGGGCTCTCGAACAGTACGGAGAGGCAGAATGGCTGCTCAATTACCGCGGTGGATCCTTCCTCTTGCCCGACATGCCGGGCCTACGGCGCCAGGCTGCTCTCCGAGGCATCACCATCGAGGCCGTCAGCGGCGCCGACATCGCCGGGATCCGGGCCGTGATCGCCGATTCGAACATGGAAACGGTCATCCTGGAGAAGGCGCCCAAGGTGGCGATCTACACACCGCCCAATAGCACACCCTGGGACGACCCCGTGACGATGGCGCTCGAGTACGCCCAAATTCCGTACGAGACCATTTGGGACGACGACGTCGTCCGCGGGAGCCTGAGGGAGTACGAGTGGCTCCATTTGCACCACGAGGACTTCACCGGGCAGTACTCCAAATTTTTCCTCACCTACGGGGGATCTGCCTGGTTGAAGGATGAGGTGTCCCGAAACGAGGAGATGGCGGAGCGTTTGGGGTTCGCTACGGTGCCCGACCTCAAGAAAGGCGTCGCAAGGCGGCTTCGCCAATTCGTCGAGGACGGCGGATTTCTCTTGGCCATGTGTTCCGCCACCGAGACGCTCGAGCTCGCGCTCGGCGCTGAGCAGGCCGACATCGCGGCCTCGTACGCGGACGGAACCCCTCCCGATCCGGACGCCACGGAAAAGATGCAGTGGGACCTCACGATGGCCTTCACCGATGCAGTGATACAGATCGGCGCGTCCGTAAATGCCTTCAGCGACATCGATGCGCACCAGGTCAATACACCGTGGCGCCTCGAGCTCGGCGCGTTCACACTCTTCGATTTCTCGGCCAAGTTCGATCCCGTGCCGGCGATGCTCACCCAGAACCATGTGTCGGTGATTCCGGATTTCTACGGACTCACCACCTCCTTTCGGACGGATCGACTCAAGCCGGGGACGATCGTGTTGGCGAGGGATGGCGACATCGCGAAGTACGTGCACGGGAACTTTGGAGAGGGGACATGGACGTATTTCGGCGGGCATGATCCCGAAGATCCCGAGCATCAGATCGGAGACCCACCGACCGATCTCGATCTCCACCGCGCTTCGCCCGGATATCGGCTCATCCTGAACAACGTCCTCTTCCCCGCGGCCAGGAAACAACGGCTCAAGACCTGATCGCTGTTGAACTGAGAGGTCGATTCTTGAACGCTCACCCGGACCCACCCGACCTGGTCTCGCTCACTTCCGACCCTGAGCGCTCACCCAGGTCCGATCTCCGTCTCTCACCGGGCGCCACCGAAAAGATTCGAACGGAGGTGAAGAAGGCCGGGGGCAGGGAAGTGTGTTTTCTCGCTCGGGTCGACCCCGATCGGGTGCTGGTGGAGCCGAGGGCCGTCGCGCGCGGCAACGCCTCGGCGGTGTTGGCCGCCGCCCGCGACGCGGAGGAGGGCTCGGTCATGATCCACAACCATCCCTCAGGGGATCTGGAGCCCTCCGACGCCGATCTGAGTGTTGCGGCACGCCTGTACGAAGAGGGAATCGGGACTGCCATCACCAATAACGAAGCAGATCGGATTTTCGTCGTCGTCGAGCCCCCGAGCCCGAGGGTCGTCGAGCCGCTGGAGATCGCTCGGCTCGAGGCCCTGATCGCTCCAGAAGGCCCACTCGTGCAGGAACACCCCGCGTACGAGGACCGTCCGGGGCAGCGCACCATGCTCCGCCAAGTCGCCGAGACGTACAACCGAAGCGGCGTCACGTTGGTCGAGGCCGGCACGGGCACGGGTAAATCGTTGGCCTACCTCATTCCGTCGGCGGAGTGGGCTCTGCGGAACGGGGAGCGGACCGTGATCTCCACCAACACGATCAACCTCCAGGAACAGCTGGTCGACAAGGACCTGCCGCTGGTCCGGAGGCTGGTCGGGGACGAGGTGGACTGGGAGCTCGTCAAGGGCAGGGGGAACTACATCTCCATTCGGAGGGCCATCTTGGCGGCGGAGTCCGCCCCCCTTCTCTTTTCGGACGAACGCGGAGATGAGTTGGATCAGCTGGTCGAGTGGATTGGGGCGACGCAGGACGGGTCCCGTGCCGACCTCACGTTCGTGCCCAGCGAGGATGTCTGGGACGAGGTGAAGAGTGACGCCGACATCTGCCTCAGCACCCGCTGCCCTCACTTTCACGCGTGCTTCTTCCAGCGGTCACGGCGTAGGGCGGCGTCGGCCAAACTGCTCATCACCAACCACCACCTTCTCTTCAGCGATCTCTCGGTACGAATCGCGACGCAGAACTACAGAGCTTCGGCCGTGCTCCCCGCGTACAGGCATCTGATCCTCGACGAAGCCCACAACATCGAGGACGCGGCTACGTCACATCTCGGACTGGAAGCCACGCGTCGCGGAATGTTTCGGATGTTGGCCCGACTGGCCCGCGGGGATGGCCGTGGGCGCGGCGTGCTCACGGCGCTTCAGGACTCCCTGGCCGGTCGGACGGAGCGAGAGCCGGCCATGGAGCTGAGATCACGGATCGAGGAGCGGGTGCGTCCAGCTCTCGAGGATGCCAGGGCCCACCTCACGCTGTTCCTCGACGTGTTGGAGCCGCTTCTACCCTCCGACGCGATGGGCGCCGTTCGGATCGGTACCGCGGAGATGCCCGAGCCCGTGGCCCGACCCGATGTCCGCGAACGCCTCGACGGGCTGGTGTCGGCGTTTCGGCGTCTGGGAGCGGAGGTGCGCGATGTGCGGGAGCGCTTGGAGGACCACGACACCTTGGCCGAGGGACTGGAGGGACGCCTCTTGGATCTACGGAGTACCGAGCGCCGCCTTGCGGACACGGCCCACACGTTGCGCACCGTTCTCGACGCCGACGTGGAAGAGGAGCGCTTCGTGCGCTGGCTGGAGTGGCGGGGTAAGACGCGGGGAAAGAACCGGAATCTCGTGATCGCCTCCGCTCCCATTGAAGTGGGTGATCTTCTGCGAGAGCACCTCTTCGAGAAGGTCGCGACGGGGATCCTATGTTCGGCCACCCTCGCGACGAGGGAGTCCTTCGGCTTCCTCCGAAGCCGGGTCGGGTTGAAAGAGGACGATCTATTCGAATCTGATGTAAAACTTGAGGTAACAGAGTCTATCATACCATCCCCTTTTGTTTTCGAAGAACAAACCATGGTGGTGGTTCCCACCGATCTTCCCGATGTCAATGAGCCGGGGGGTGTTTTCGAGGAGGCTACGGCCGGGGTGATCCGGGACGCTTGCAGCATCTCCGACGGGGGGACGTTCGTGCTTTTCACGTCCCATCGCGCGCTACGCCGCGTCGCGGGTTTTCTACGTGAGGATGGCGGGGTTCGGTGGCCCCTCTTCGTCCAGGGAGAGGACACGCGGGCCCGCTTGCTGGAACGCTTTATGGAGTCGGGTTCAGGAATCCTCCTTGGAACGTCGTCTTTCTGGGAAGGTGTAGACGTCCCGGGGCGGGCCCTGAGAGGTCTCATCATCCAGCGACTGCCTTTCAAGGTCCCGACCGAGCCCATCACGGCGGCGAGGATCGAGGCGATCGAACGGCGCGGCGGGAACTCGTTCGGAGAATTCGTGCTTCCCCTGGCTGCCTTGAAGCTCAAGCAGGGCTTCGGGCGGCTGGTGCGATCCCGGGAGGATCGCGGCGCGATCCTGATCCTCGACGATCGTATCGTCCGAAAGAGCTACGGCGCATACCTCCGGGAGTCGTTGCCCCCGGCTCCGTTGAAGAAGGGGCCATGGACCGACCTGGTCCGTTCCCTGAAGGATTTCTATGCGGAGGGTGGGGTGGCCGGTAAATCGGTGCGACCATAGATTCCGCCGGTCTCCTGGGTTTTACCCGGTCCCATGTATCTTCATTTCGGATGACGTATGACTCGCGTTTTGGGCATATTGGCGGGCGTCGGGATTTTGGTCCTGGCCGGCTTCGCGTGGGATGATTCCGCGACCGGCTGGTCCGCGGGTCATTCCGATATCGGTTTTTGGTGGGCTGTAATCGCCACATTTCTCACCATAGCTGGGCTGGCGGCGGGGATCGGCACGTGGCTGCACACCCGGCCGCTCGAAGACTGAGGGCAGGCGCACGCCTGGAATGACTCCTCCTCTTCCCACGAAAATCGTGTGCGTCGGCAAGAACTTCAGTGCCCACGCTGCCGAGCTCGGTGGTTCCGTCCCCTCCGAGCCGTTGATCTTCCTGAAGCCGCCGTCGAGCATCATCTCGTCAGGGGAGCCCATCGTGGTTCCGAAAGACGTCGGACGGGTCGATTACGAGGGTGAGATTGCGGTACGGATCGGGACGAGGGCGCGACACGTCTCGGAGGCCGAGGCCTGGAGCGTCATAGAGGGGGTCCTTCCGCTGAACGATGTCACGGCACGAGATCTTCAGGCCAAGGACGATCAGTGGTCCAGGGCCAAGGGTTTCGACACGTTTTGCCCGATCGGCACGGTTTCCTCGGTCTCCCCCGACGATTTTCCAGGGGTTACGCTCGTCACTCGGGTGAACGGCGAAGAGCGGCAGCGGGCCCAGGCATCGGAGATGGTGTTTTCGATCCCTGTGCTGATCGCATACATCACCCGAATCATGACACTCGAGCCGGGTGACATCGTGTCGCCGGGCACACCGGAGGGCGTGGGCCCGCTCTCGCCCGGGGATGAAGTGGAGGTCGAGTTGGAGGGCCTCGATATCCTCCGTAATCCGGTCGAGGGAGAAGGGGACGTTGGCTCCTGAGCGGAGCCGGCGGCTGCAGAACCTCCCCGGGTACCCGCTGACGGGTATTCCCGAGGCCAGAAAGCGGCTGGAAGCTGCCGGCGTCGAGGTCATCGATCTGGGAGCCGGGGACGCCGACCTGGACCCACCCCCCGAGGCCGTCCGGACGTTGGCTGAGGCTGCGTCGGACCGGAGCATGTCGAGGTACCCGTTTCAGTCCGGCCTTCCGGACCTTCGAGAGGCCATCGTCACATGGATGAGCCGGCGTTTCGGTGTGAGCCTCGACCCGTACACCGAAATCTTGCCCCTGATGGGCTCGAAGGAGGGCATCGCCAAGTTGCCGCTCGCCTTTCTGGATCCGGGCGATGGCGCCGTGATTCCCGATCCGGGATACCAGGCCTACCGGGGCGGCGTCATCCTGGCCGGGGGAGAGCCGTATCTGGTACCGTTGCGCCCCGAGAACGACTACCTGATCCCACTCGACGGAATTCCGGACGAGGTACGGTCCCGTCTTCGGCTGATGTACCTCAACTATCCGAACAACCCCACCACGGCGACCGCGCCGCTCGAATATCTCGAGGATACGGTGAGCTTCTGCCGAGAGCACGATGCGGTGCTCGTCTACGATCACGCGTACAGCGAGATCGCCTTTGACGGGTACCGCCCGCCGAGCATCTTGGAGGTCGACGGGGCCGACGGTGTCGCGCTCGAGTTTCACTCCTTCTCCAAGACCTATAATATGACGGGCTGGCGGCTCGGGTGGGTCGCCGGGAACGCGGGCTTGATCGAGAGCCTTACCAAGGTGAAGACCTTCATGGATACGGGGGTCTTCAAGGCGGTTCAGGCGGCCGGAGCCGCTGCGCTCGCCGCATACGAGCGATGGGTGCCGGGAAATGTGGCTCGCTTTCAGGCCCGCCGTGACGTGGCTGTGAAGGGCCTGAGGCAAGCCGGGTTCAACGTTTCCGAACCGAGGGCCACGATGTTCTTATGGGTCCCGGTTCCCGGCGGAGGGTCCTCTTTGGCTTTTGCCGAACGGGCGCTCGAGGAAGAGGGAGTGGTCGTGCTTCCGGGCGCCGCGCTCGGCTCCGGCGGAGAGGGATTTTTCAGGATCGCCCTCACGGTGGACGAGGAGCGGATGAGGGAGGCCGCCGCACGGTTGGGGAGGCTCGTCGTGGGATAGGGATGGCCCTTTCCTTCGACTTCTTCTGGAGGAACCGCCCGGGAAAGGGGGGTTAGTACGGAGATGACAGCGCCGATGAATTCCGGCCGCTCCCCGGGGCGGGACGTGCCCAGAGATCACGGCGCGGCGCACCGCCGCGCCCTGGTCCTAGGGATCGGCGCGTCGGCTGGCCTCCACCTCATACTCATCCTGCTGTATTCCGTGGTCATCACCCAGTGGGGTCTTCGGGAGACGGTTCTGGCGGTGGATTCGCCTTTACGGGGTTGGAGTGACATGCGAGTGGTACAGCTCATCGAGCTCGCGCCCCTCGACTTCACCGCTGAAGCTCCTGTGGACCCTGCCACCCTTACCGCCGAGGCCGACCTGGAGCTCACCGACGATGGCCCGCCCATTCCGGACGAGGTCGAGCTCAACCCGCCCCCGGGACGCCGCCGTGCCTCCGAGGTGTTGAGGATACGCAGCTCCGACGCGCGTCTCTGGCGTGAGGCCATGCCCGAGCTCTTCGAGCTCACCGACGCCGAGAGGATGCAGCTCTCACTGGCCGGTCGACTCGAAGAGTGGACCGACTCGGTCGCCGGGGTCGTCGCCGCTGAGCTGGCGCTCACGGATTGGACCACCACCGATGACCAGGGACGCAGGTGGGGAATCTCACCGGGAAAGCTCCACCTGGGGGATCTCACGCTTCCGCTGCCGTTCTATTTCAGCGGAAATGGCTGGCAAAGGGACCAGGCAAGCCGCCGCGCTTGGGTGGATCAGGACATTCTCAGCGGCGCCAATGTCCAGGCTCTGAGGTCGAGTTGGAGGGAACGTGCCGAAGCGATCAGGCGCCGACGGGATCGTGATCGGGACCCGGACCCCCCAGCGCCCGACACGACCGGAGCTCCCGGCGGATAGGATTTCCCAAAATGACAGGAGCGACCGTGGCTGACGCGTTGCCACCGCGCTTGGATCCCAAGACCATCGAAGAACCTCTCTACCGTTCCTGGGTTGAGGCCGGGTACTTCCACGTCGAGCCGGGTCCGGTGACGTCCGGCAGCCAGGAGCCGTATGTCGTAGTGATTCCGCCCCCTAATGTGACCGCCGTGCTTCACATGGGTCACGGTCTCAACAACACGATCCAAGATGTGATGATCCGGTGGCGGCGAATGCAGGGCCGCGTCTCACTCTGGGTACCGGGGACCGACCACGCGGGGATCGCGACACAAAACGTCGTCGAAAGGCGGTTGGCGGACGAGGGGACTACGCGGCTCGAGCTTGGCCGGGAAGCCTTCGTCGAGCGGGTTTGGGAACACGTGAACGGGACGGGGGGCCGGATCCTGGAGCAGCTCAAGGTGATCGGTTCGAGCTGTGACTTCGAACGTACCCGCTTTACGCTCGACGAGGGGCTCAACCGGGCGGTGCGCGAGGTATTCGTGCGCCTGTACGAAAAGGACCTGATCTATCGGGGGAAGTACATCATAAACTGGTGCCCCCGTTGCTTGACGGCGCTCTCCAACGAGGAGGCCGAGGCCGAGGAGGTCGAGGGTAGGCTCTACCACCTGCGGTACCCGTTTTCTCCTGAGGCAGGGGACAGCGCGGCTCGAGCCGCGGAATTGGCCCAGGCGGCGGCACAGGACACCGATGGGGAGGCCGCCATTGGGCAACTTCCCGACGGACGGTGGTACCTCACCGTATCGACGACCCGGCCGGAGACCATGCTGGGGGACACCGGTGTGGCGGTGAGCCCCGAGGACGAGCGTTACGCCGGTCTGATCGGAGCGGACGTCGAGCTCCCCCTGACGGGCCGGACTATCCCGATCATCGCCGATGGTCTCGTGGATCCAGGCTTCGGCTCAGGGATGGTGAAGGTCACGCCCGCGCATGACTCGAACGACTTCGAGATGGGTCAGAGAAGTGGCCTGGCGGTGCTCGACGTGTTGACCGACGAAGCGACGATGAATGAGAACGCACCCGAGGCGTTCCGGGGACTCGATCGGCTGGAGGCGCGCAAGAAGGTCGTCGCAGATCTCGAGGCGCTCGGTCTCTACGGAGGGGACGAGGCCCACGTTCACTCCGTGCCTCATTGTTATCGGTGCCACACCGTCGTCGAGCCGCGCTTGAGCCTACAGTGGTTTGTGCGCATGAAACCTCTCGCCGAGCCGGCGCTCGCGGCCTCCAGGGACGGGACCATTTCTTTCACGCCGCCGCATTGGAAGAAGGTCTACGAGGCCTGGATGGAGAACATTCGCGACTGGTGCATTTCGCGGCAGCTCTGGTGGGGCCATCGAATTCCGGTGTGGTACTGCGCGTCTTGCGATGCCACGATCGTCGCACGGGAGGATCCCGACCGATGCACGTCGTGTGGCGGGACGGAGCTCGAGCAGGACCCTGACGTGCTCGACACCTGGTTTTCCTCTTGGCTGTGGCCCTTTTCCGTGTTCGGCTGGCCGGAAGAGACCGAGGACCTCAAGGCCTTCTATCCGACGCACGATATGGTCACCAATCCGGACATCCTGTTTTTTTGGGTGGCCCGAATGATCATGGCTGGGTACGAGTTCATGGGAGAGGCGCCCTTTACCCGGGTCTATCTACACGGAACGGTTCGGGACAAGCGGGGGCGCAAGATGTCGAAATCCCTCGGAAACGGTATCGATCCCATCGAGGTG
>Ga0209980_10001079_pt1 | contig 14969 bp, 18 predicted proteins | sample CR02metaG_FD_183611 | JGI IMG/M metagenome (GOLD analysis project Ga0209980, IMG submission 183611) | Deep subsurface microbial communities from Mariana Trench to uncover new lineages of life (NeLLi) - CR02 metaG (SPAdes) (version 2) | ecosystem: Environmental > Aquatic > Marine > Ocean trench...
TCCTGATTGCTGCTCTCGCGTGGGACCGATCAGTCAAGACCGCCTTTCATCCTCCCAGGGAGATTGGATCGTCTTATCCAATCCCGCCAGAGCTTGCGCGACAGGAGATCCTGGACGAAGCAGGGCTTGATGATCGGGGAAAACGCAGGTGAGAAGGTCTCCGAACCCCTGGATCGCCATACCTTCGATACTCCTCGGACTTCTCGCCGGGGCGCTCGGCTGGGTCGTAATTGATGTCGGCTGTCAGCAGCCGGATAGCGCGGGACAAGTCTCATCTTGCAACGGATGGGCGTTCGCAGCCGCCGGTGCCACTTTCGTCGCAGTGACAGTTGGGGTGGGGCTTGTCCTGGTACTGATCTATCGAAGTCTCGCCGAATGGCGTGAGAAAACAAAGTGAAGGCCCCTTCTACACCCGGCTGAAGATCAGCGAGACGTTGTGACCCCCGAAGCCGAACGAGTTGGACATGGCGTGGTCGAACTCGAGCTCTCGCGCCACGTTTGGCACGTAGTCGAGGTCGCATTCGGGATCTGGTGTCTCATAGTTGATGGTCGGTGGAAGCACCTGGTCTCGCAGCGCGAGGATGCTGAAGACAGCCTCCACGCTGCCGGCACCGCCGAGAATGTGACCTGTCATCGACTTGGTCGAGGAGACCGGTGTGGCATCGGCTTCGCTCCCCAGCGCTATACGAATGGCCGCTGTTTCCGTCGAATCGTTGGCGGATGTCGAGGTCCCGTGGGCGTTGATGTAGCCGATGTCCCCTGGCGTCAGACCAGCGTCGTCCATAGCGGCCTTCATCGCTCGTGCCGCCCCTGTTCCCCCCGGTCTGGGGAGGGTGATGTGGTATGCGTCGGCAGACATGCCATAGCCGGTGATCTCGGCCAGTGGCCTCGCTCCCCTCGCCTCTGCGTGCTCGAGTGACTCCAGTACCAGTACGGCCCCACCCTCGCCCATGACGAACCCATCACGCGAGGCGTCGAAGGGCCGCGACGCTCCCTCGGGGTCGTCATTGCGAGCCGAAAGCGCCCTCGCCTGGGCGAATGTGGCTACTCCGAATGTGGTGATCGCCGCCTCCGCTCCTCCGGCGATCATGACATCGGCTGCGCCCCTCCGGATCAACTCTGTGGCGTCCCCGATGGCGTTTGCCGAGGCGCTGCAAGCCGTGACCACGCAAGAGACGGGCCCGGTGAGGCCGTGCTCAATCGATACCAGACCTGCCGCCATGTTGGGGATGATCCGAGGGACTCCGGTTGGGCTGACTCGCCCCGGTCCTCGATCACGCAAAGTGTCGATCTCGTCGATGAAAGAGCCCATCCCCCCGAATCCGGCCCCGACCATGACGCCAACTCGCGACGCTGCTTCAGGATCGCCCGAATAGCTCAGGCCGGCGTCCTCGATCGCATGACGCGAAGCCACGATGAAAAACTCCGAGAATCGGTCGAGGCGTCTGGCATCCTTCCGTTCGAAGTGCAACGAGCTGTCCCACCCCGAGACCTCGCCGGCGATCTTTACCTTGTAGTCCGCCGTGTCGAAGAGTGTGATCGGGCCGATTCCGGAAATGCCCCGCTTGATTGCCGACCACGAAGACACGGCATCGAGACCGACCGGTGTGATGGCTCCAATCCCGGTGACAACGACCCTGCGTCGATCCGCTGACATTGGCTAGTGACACACCACTTAGGTCAGTCCCCCAGCTTGGCGTTGACCATATCGATGGCCTGACCAACGGTCATGATCGACTCGGCCTCCTCGTCAGGGATCTTGATGTCGAACTCGTCCTCGAGAGCCATCAGCAGCTCAACAACACCGAGACTGTCCACGTCGAGGTCCTCCTCGAAGTGGGCATCATCCTTTATCTTGTCGGCATCCAGCCCGAGCTCCGACACAAGCACCTCATTCAGACGGCTCGAGACCTCATTTCTATCCATTTTCTTCTCCTCGCTCGTTGGTTCTTGGAAGAACTTACAAGGCAATGCCACCGTCGACGGAAATCACCTGCCCGGTGACGTAGGACGCATCGTCCGACGCCAGGAAGCCGACCGTACCGGCCACGTCGTCAGGGTCCCCGAACCTGCCAAGAGTGATCGACTCGACGACGACTTCCTTCATGTCGTCGTCGAGCGCATCGGTCATGTCCGTGTCGATGAATCCCGGAGCGACGACGTTCACGGTGATGCCGCGTGATCCGACTTCTTTCGCCACCGATTTGCTGAAACCGACAATCCCGGCCTTCGAGGCCGCATAGTTGGCCTGACCGGGGTTACCAACCAGTCCGGCCACCGAGGCGACTGAGATGACACGACCCCACCTGGCCCGCAACATGGGTCTCATCGCAGCTTTTGTGCACAGATAGACCGAGCGCAGATTTGTCGCGATCACGTCGTCGAATTCATCCTCGCTCATCCGAAGAAGCAGATTGTCTCTGGTTATGCCGGCGTTATTGACCAGAACGGCCACCGCTCCTATCTCTTCTTTGATCTGGTCGAACATCGCACCGACCTGCTCGCCATCGGACACGTCCGCCCCGATGGAAATCGCCTCACCACCGGATTCGTTGATTTGGGCGATAACCTCGGCCGCCGCATCGGCGCTCCGGGCGAAATTGATTACGACCCGGTGCCCGGACCCGGCAAGCCGGATAGCAATCGCCCGTCCCAAACCTCGGGAGGCGCCGGTTACCAGGGCCACTCTCCCTTCGTTCACTTCGTTCACGCCATCCTCTCCGGCAGCCCGAAGAAGTCGAAGTTGGGCTGGAGCAACTCCAGGGTGTTTCGATCCGGGGGTGGAAGCTCGGCGTCACTCTCTCCGAGTGGCGTGACTCTCGATCCCCATTTGTAAACCAATGAGGCCCAGGTGAGACCGCCCCCGAATGCGGCGAACAGGACTATGTCCCCGGTTGAGATCCGACCATCCTCCAGGGCTTCGGTCAGCGCCACCGGAACTGTGGCGGCCGAAGTGTTGCCGTAAGACTGGATGTTGACGTAAACCTTCGCCGCGTCGAGACCGAGACGACGCGCGGTCGCGTCGATGATCCGGGAGTTGGCTTGGTGGGGAATGAGGAGATCGACATCGTCCAGTCCGAGGCCCGCCTTGTCGAGTGAAATAAGTGAGGACTCGCCCATCTTGGTAACCGCCCTCCGGAAGATTTCCTGACCCTCCATACTGATGCCACACATGGCGGGATCCGGGTGCCCACGATCACCCATCGTCCCGTCCACAGGCACCTCTAGGACGTGTCCAACCGATCCGTCCGTCCCAAGATCGGAAGCGAGAACGCCGGCCGACTCATCGGATCCTTCGAGCACCACTGCCCCGGCGCCGTCACCGAACAGGATGCACGTGGAGCGATCCGTGAAGTCCAGCAGGTGGTGCAGTTTCTCAGTACCTATGAGAAGAACGGTCTGGTAGGTCCCCCCGCGAATCATGTTGGTGCCAACGACCAGTCCATAGACAAATCCAGAGCAGGCCGCGTTGAGATCCATTGCCGCCGCGTTCCACGCTTCCATCCTCTTCTGAACTACAGAGGCGGTGGACGGGATGATGGAGTCTCCTGAACAAGTGGCAACCAGGAGGAGATCGACGTCCTCGACGGTCTTGCCGGCAGCGGCCAGGGCTCGCAAGCCAGCCACAGCAGCCAGTTCGGAAGCCTCGACATGACTAATCCGACGTTCCTTGATTCCGGTGCGAGCCGTGATCCAATCGTCCGACGTGTCGACCAGCTGCTCGAGATCGTGGTTGGAGAGCACATTGGGAGGCATGCACTTGCCCCAGCCGGTTATCTCAACATTTCGCATCGTCACTCCTGAATCACGCCATGGTACCGATGACTTCCACCGCAGTCGGAATGTCGTCGATCGTGGACACGACAACCACGGTTGCATTCTCCACAGATCTTCGAGCCATCCCTGCTGTCACATCTCCCGGTCCAACATGAACGAACGTATCGATGCCTGAGGCGGCCATCCCGAGGAGACACTCCGAGAACCGCACTGGCGACACCACCTGACGTATCAGAAGCTCGGAGACCGTGTCAGGCTCATGTTCGATTGCCGTTGTGTTCGACCACACAGGGAAAGCGAGACGGTCAACCTCCAGCTCGGCCAGCGCACCAGCCACCTCATCGGCGGCAGGTTCCATGAAGGAGGAGTGGAACGCCCCGGCCACCTTCAGTGGTATTGCTCTCCTCGCACCAAGATCTCTGGCATTGGCGGCAAGCCAAACGATGTCATCAGCCCCTCCGGCGAGCACAACCTGGCCGGGAGCATTGATGTTGGCCACCTGAAGACGTCCACCTTCGTGCTGACGCCGGGCCGCGATCGAAGCTGCCAGATCCTCATCAGCACCTATGAGGGCGGCCATCCCCGACGGTTCCAGGTCTGCGGCGGTCGCCATCGCCTCGCCCCGACGAGCCACAACACCGAGTGCCGCCTCATATCCAAGGGCGCCCGACGCTGTCAACGCCGTGTACTCACCCAATGAATGGCCCACGGCGCCCGCCGGTTGTGAAGGAAGGGTTTCGGCAAGAATGTCCCAGAGGGCGTAGCTGAGCGCAAAGAGTGCGGGCTGGGCGTGCTCGGTTCGGGTGAGGGCTTCTTCGGGCCCTTCCAGACACATCTCACGGAGGGACCATCCGAGGATCTGATCCGATCGCTCACCAAGCAGGTCGGGACGCATCTCAAAGAGGTCTGGGCCCATGCCCACAAACTGACTTCCCTGGCCCGGGAAAAGAACTCCGAAGCTCACCTGTTATCGGACCGCAACAAAATCAGTTGGGTTACGCAACAGCCGATATCAGTCGATCGACGTCTTCGGCGTCGACGTCCCGGTGGGTGACGATACGCCACGTCCCTCCCTTGGGGGCGCTGGTCTTGATTCCGGCGCCGTCGAGACGATCGCTGAGTTCCGGCCATGAGATCCCCACCTTGGAGAACTCAATCCTCAAGATGTTGGTCTCGACTGAGTCCAAGTCGACACTGCCGGGGAATCGCTCGGCCAGCACCGTTGCCAGCTTTCGGGCCAAAACATGGTCTTCGACGAGCCGATCACGATCGGAGAGGGCTACCCGAGCGGCCGCGGCGATGACACCGGCCTGTCTCATTCCACCACCCAGCCGCTTTCGCAGATACCTGATCTCATCGATGGTCGAACCCTCTCCGCACACGATCGAACCGACGGGTGCACCCAGCCCTTTTGAGAAGCAAAACTGGATCGTGTCGGCCACTGCGGCCCATCGGTCGGCCGGCAAGCCCGTTGCCGCTACTGCATTGAATATCCGAGCCCCATCAATGTGGATAGATAGCCCATGCTCCCGCGCCGTCGACGAGGTCGCCTCCATTGTTTCTATCGGAATGACTCTTCCGCCGGAAAGATTGTGGGTGTTCTCCCAGACCAGGAGTCTGATTCTTGGATAGAACCCCACCATTGCCATGGCTCTCTCGACATCCGCCGACGTGATCTGACCACCATCACCCGACACCGTACGGAAGCCGACTCCCGACAGAGCCTGGGGTGCTCCGGCTTCCACCGACCGCAGGTGGCTCCCTTCATGGGCCAGGATCTCCTCGCCGGGCTTGGTGTGGAACATGATGCTGAGCTGATTGGCCATCGTCCCGGTCGGAACATATATCGCGGCTTTCTTGCCGGTGACCATCGCCGCCTCTTCCTCGAGCGCGTTCACCGTCGGGTCGTCGTGATAGACGTCATCCCCCAACGGAGCGGAGGCCATCGCCTCAACCATTTCAGGAGTCGGGCGAGTCACGGTGTCGGAACGGAAGTCAGCTATCCCATCAGCAAATGCCATCCCCGAATGCTACGCCGCCGCGTCAAATCCACGTTTTGAGTCCTGCCGGCTTCAGAGGCGGTCTAGCGACTCTCCGATTCGATCGGCGGCCTGTTCGATTCGGCCGACCTCCTCGACAAGGGCAAACCGGACATGGCCCTCCCCCGAGGGTCCGAAGCCAACACCGGGGCTAACAGCAACACCGGCGTGTTCCAGCAAGTGGATCGAAAAATCCAAAGATCCCATCTCGTCGTATGGGCCGGGCACTTCCGCCCATACGAACATCGTCCCGGCAGGCTTGTCAACCTTCCATCCGATGTCGGCCAACCCATCCACCAGCGCATCCCGGCGTTTCATATATGTCTTGTTCACTTCGGCGACGAACCCATCACCGGTGGCGAGAGCCTCCGCCGCGGCGAGCTGGATCGGCTGGAAGGTTCCGTAGTCGAGATAGGACTTGAGCTTGGCGAGTGCACCCACCACCTCAGAGTTCCCCGCGAGAAACCCAACACGCCATCCGGCCATCGAGTGGCCCTTGGTCAACGAATACAGCTCGACCGCTACGTCCTTGGCGCCCGGAACCTCAAGGATCGAAGGCGGCCGGTAGCCGTCGAAGGCGATGTCCGCATATGCGAAATCATGTACGAGGACCACGTCGTTCGCCTTTGCGAGATCGACAAGTCGACCGAAGAAGCCAAGGTCTACAGTCTTGGTGGTCGGATTGTGGGGAAAGCTGACAATGATCACCCGGGGGCGAGGCCAGGAGTTGCGAAACATCCTGTCGACTATCTCGAAGTAGTCCTCCTCCGATCCGATCGGCGCTTTCCGAACTTCGGCGCCGGCGATAATCGGTGCGTAGATGTGGATCGGATACGAAGGCTCCGGGACGATGGCAGCATCACCGTGCTGAACCAGGGTCCACATGAGGTGGGACAGACCTTCCTTGGCGCCAATCGTAGAAATGATCTCCGTCTCTGGATCCAGCTCAACTCCGAACCTCCTCATGTAACGACCGGCAAGCGCTTCGCGAAGATCCTGAATTCCCCTGGAAACCGAGTAACGGTGATTGGACGGTTGACGCGCTTCTCGAATCAGGGTCTCAACTGCCTGCTCCGGAGATGGGATGTCGGGGTTGCCGAATCCGAGGTCGATGACGTCGCTTCCGCCGAGACGCACCTCCGCCTTGCGACGGTTGACCTCGGCGAAGGCATACGGGGGCAGTGACCCAACACGGCGGAAGTCCATAACTGGCCGGTCAAGCTAGACCAGAGCAACGGACAAACCTGGCAACCAGGGTGGATTCAGCCCGCTAGCCGGAGAGACGGTCGATGATGGCGGTAAGGCGTTTTGGCATGATGGAGCGAGAGAGTCCGACTGCTTCTCGGACCAGACTGAGGAGATCACCCGGACCATCCCAATGCTCCTCGACAATCTCGGGACCGGCTCGCTCGATCAATGAGTCGATGGCAAATAGGACAAGCAGGACATCGTCGGCCCAGCCAATGACGGGGATTACATCGGGTATCAAGTCGATCGGGCTCACCACATAGGCGGCTGCTATCCCGAGCGTTATCTTCGCCCGGCGAGGTACGCGCGGATCGAGCAGTAGTCGCCCGATCAACTTCACGATGTTCGGCAGCATCAGCGCCGCATCCGCCACCAGACGTTTGCCCTGAATGCTCACTCCCTTGGGCGGGAGGATATCGTCGGGTCGAAGGCTCTTGGGTTCGTCAGTCACTCGATCTCGATCTTCTGCCGGCCGGAGTCTTGATCATGATTGCCGTCTTCATCCCCTATTGCCCCTATTTCCTCGATCACCGCTTCGACTGCCTTGAGACCTTCGATGCCGGCTTGAAGCAGGTGGTAAACCGCCCGGCGGCCCGCCCGCCCCATGGCTGCCATCGTCGGGGAGGGGTCCATCAGCCGTCACCAGCCGGATCTTGGAACGTCACGTGCAGTCCACCGCCCTCGAGTCGCGCACGGGTCACCTCTCTCCGGTGCAGCGCATCTGGAAGTATGAAGGATCGCCGGTACGGACCCAGTCGTATATAAAGCTCACGACCGTGTCGGAACACATCGAGATCCGACTTCTCCACCAGCGGAAGATCCAACTCCATCGTGATGACGCCGTTTTGCTCCGTGATTCGGAACGGGCTGATCGCTTTGAACCCAAACACCGGGTCGGTGTCGCCATAGAGCTCCGCAGCCATCAGCCGAAGTCGGTCGGTTCCGATCATCTCGTCGTCGAACAGCCTCAGTTGCAAGCGAGGCACGTCTGCGAAGGCTTCGTCGATCTCATCCAAGTGCTCTTTCTGGATGGAACGCCATCGTTCGAAATAGGGGTCGGTAACCATGTCGGGAAGAACCCGATTTACCACTACACCGTCCACCCCGTAGCCAAAAAGGCTGAGATAGCTGTATGTGCGACGAGCCTCGTCGATCACCATTTTCTCAGGATTGACCACAAGCCTCGCCGATGTCACCTCAGGCTGCGACATGAGTTCCTTGACCTCCTCGATGGACTCGAACACCGATTGAGCTGCGCTGAATACCTCGTCCTCGGGGATGGGCAGGTCGGTTAGCCGGTTCAAGAGGGGTCGTGCCGCCTTCATGATTCGTCGCTCGGTAGGCAAAATTTTCTCGAAATACCAGGACAACACTTCGGGCAGCGAAAGAAGCCGGAGGGTCTCGGCCGTTGGCGCGCAGTCCACAATGACCACGTCATAGTCCCCTGACCTGGCATGATTATTCACCTCGAGAAGGGCAAACAATTCGTCCATGCCGGGAAAGACGAGAAACTCCTCGGCCTCGATTCCTGCGGCGCCGCCCCAGTTGAGGACATCCATCAGCTGACGACGGATGGCGCCCCAGTGCTTCTCGAGTTGCTGCTGGGTATCGATCTGCTGACCATCGAGACGCTCAACCACACGCGTCGGTTGCGGTCCGAGATCGACCGAGATGGCGTCGGCCAGGGAGTGCGCCGGATCGGTTGAGGTAACGAGGGTCTTGTAGCCGGCGTCAGCCGATGCCAAGGCCGTGGATGCGGCCACGGTCGTCTTGCCAACACCGCCCTTGCCAGTAACCAGAATGATTCTCACGACTCAGCCGCCTTCGGTGACTCTCTTTCTCAGGCCGCGGAGTGCAGTATTGACAATTTGTCTCTCCGCCTGCTGCCTGAGAAAACCGGGAACCGTGAAGTTGGGCTCCACTGCCAGTGAGTAGACCACCTCGGTGGCATCGTCCAACGTAGTGAACTGGTACGAACCTTCCAACATCTTGAGGTCATCACTGGCTTCCGCGACCCAACTGAGGACGTTGGGTCGATCGTGGGTGTACTCGAGGATGTACTCGATTTCTTTCACGAAGCCTTCGAGAACGAAGCGGGCACGGTTTACCCGGCCACTCTCGTCAAGTTCCAGGACCTCGACCTCCTTGACACCGGTGGCCCATTCCGGATAGGAAGCCACGTCTGCGGCCACGTCGTAGAGCGCTTCAGGTGGGGCATCGATCTCCAAGGTCGAAAAGGTTCCTTCAGGCATATTCCCAGTTCATTACCAGATCGCCGAGGCTAGTGGTGTGCCCCGAAAATAGCGCCCGCTCATCTCCGAGCCATCAGCATCAGATCGGTGATTGCTTGTACGGCGCACCACTAACGAATACGGCCGACGCGAACCATTGTGGATTCGAGGCGAAGGAATCTGCCTGCGGCCCGGAAGTACCCGGCGTTGAAGCAGCGCGTCGCACCGAGTCGCCACGTGGTGGCTTGCGGCTGATGGACATCGCCGAACAGGTGAAAGCGAGGCTGATACTCCAGCAGGTAGTCGCGGATCGGGCCTGACCCTCGTTCGTCCCTTCCGGTAATCACATCGCGTCTCATCGAACGAACCGCCGGAGGCACGTGGGTGCACAGAACGTCAACCGAACCCAGCCCATCGAGAAGCGAGGTCATCTCCTCGTCGGAGACTTCCCCTTCTATCTTCAGTGGCGTCTCGACGCCACCACCGACAAAGCCAAACCGGAGTCCGTCCATGTCGACCGTCTCACCGTGGACATAGCGAAAGCCGTCCGGGAGAGTTTCCCTGAGCCGGCGAGGCCGATCGACATTCCCGTGGATCACAAGACCGTGGCCCCCCGAAAGCGCCACGGCTACGTCGTCGTATTGACGCTCGATGGCCCGACCGATCTCAGCGCTGAACTCTTTGGCTTTCTCACCCACTCGCTCCATCCAGAGGGCTCGCATCCCGGCGAAGTCCCCGGAGGCTCGAGCCTCGGCTGAGGCGCGGGCAAACTCGAGTCCGAGAACTTCGGCAACCGCCCCTTCGCCATTCCGGTAATCAGTCAAATTGGCCAGATCACCCAAGATGACTATCTGCTCATCGCGGTCGACGAGTCGCCGGAGTGGCTCGATGGCCCCGTGGACATCGGAGACGAAGATCATCATCTGCCGGTCTGGGCGATCGCGTAACGGACCCAGACCACTGATAGAACCGCTGCGATCACAGCAAGGATGAGCGATACCGGCCAGGTGAAGTCCAAAGGAGAGAATTCCGCAGACATACCACCCATCCCAAATCCGACAAGAGCACCAACTGCTGCCTTGCCCCTGACTCCCATCATCTCGCCGGGGTCTCTCTCCGGATGACCTACGTTCTCAGCGAATGCGCCACCCATGATCACCACGACAAGCCCGATGATCCCGATTACCAGTGAGATCGCGTACACCTTGACCATGAAAACCGAGGGTAACCGGCACATTTGGAACGGGTGACACTCAGGACACCCGGCGTTCCGCTGGAACGAGACGCAGACGGGGCACGAGCCCTACATCAGCGAGATTGTTGATGGCCTTGGTCTGACCGTCACTGAGATCTACCGGACCATCCCCGAGAAGACACGTGACGACACAGTCGTCACAGGCACTGGTATCCAACATGGCGCACTGCTCACAATCGATCAACATCTCTAACCTCCTGGCATCAACCTACGAGAGGGCTGGGACAGGAATTCGCCAGGGATTAGTGTGACGCCGCAACCGTGATCCAGAAGGTGCCCTCCCATTAGTACCGCCGCCGGTCTGGCTCTCGTCGCGTTTCTCCTGCTGATCAATGCGTTCTTCGTCGCTGGTGAGTTTGCGCTCTTAACTGTTGAGCGGAGTCGGGTCACCAGAAAGGCGGAAGAAGGCGACCGGAGGGCCCGGCGCATTCTCGCTGGCCTTGCCAAGTTGTCGTTCAATCTCTCCGGGGCTCAGCTGGGAATAACGCTTTCATCGCTGATTCTCGGTCTCGTCATCAAGCAAACTCTTGGCCCCGTGGTCGAGCCGTTTATTCGATGGCTCCCGTTCTCAGAAGCCCTGATACCCACACTGACCATCGTCCTGGCACTGGCCCTTGGCACTTCCCTGCAACTTGTGTTTGGCGAATTGGTCCCCAAGAACCTGGCCATCACCTACCCCTATCCCACGGCTCAGCGAGTCGGAATACCGATGCTTGTGGTCAACGCCACCTTCTCTCCCGTGATCCGGGTGCTCAACGCCGCAGCGAACCGGGCGGTCCGGCTGATGGGAATCGAACCCAGGGAGGAGTTGGCCGGTGTTCGCTCGGTTGAGGAGTTGGAGCTGATTATCCGCGCCTCTGGCGAGGGTGGCCTCCTCAGCGACGATGAGCTGGGTCTTCTCACCCGATCCATAGCGTTCACTGAGAACCTCACATCCGACGTGATGGTCCCGAGGGTTCAAATCGTCGGTCTTCCGTCGTCGGCGACCGTCGGAGACATGCAACAGGCCTCCATCGCGTCCGGACACAGCCGGTTCCCCATCTTTGGCTCTGACCTGGACGAGATCCTCGGCGTGGCTCACGTCAAGGACAGTTTACGAGTTCCCTCGGAGCGGCGGGACTCGGAGCCGATCGTCGATCACATGCGGCCCGCTCTGATGATCCCAGACACGCAGCCGCTCGAGACTGTCCTCTTCGAACTCCGCACCAGAGGTTCGGGCATGGCCGTGGTGACCGACGAATATGGTGGTACGGCGGGAATCGTCACCTCGGAGGACCTGCTCGAAGAGATCGTCGGTGAGATCAGGGATGAGTACGACCATCTGCCAGTAACTGATTTCTCGACACCCGGGGAGCTGTCGGGTCTCCTCCATCGGCACGAAGTCGAAGCGACCCTCGGTTTCGAGTGGCCCGAGGGTCGATACGAGACTCTCGGTGGCCTGATCACAGCATTGCTGGAGCATCTCCCCGAACTCGGCGACTCGGTGGAAATCGATGGCTGGCTGTTCGAGGTGGTCGGCGTTGACGGGTTCCGAGTGGATCGGGTCAAAGCGACTCCTCCGGCCAAGGACGACTCATGAGCGTTTTCGCCTTGCTGGTGGCGGTATCCCTGGTTCTCGTCAACGGCTTCTTTGTGGCCGTTGAGTTCGCATTCACCGCCTCCCGTCGACCGGTCCTCGAGGAACGTGAGACATCGGGAAGTCGACTGGCCCATTGGGCACTGGCGTCGATGAACGAGCTTCCGGTCACATTCGCCGGCGCTCAGCTCGGTATCGCCGGGGCATCGCTCGCCCTCGGGTTTGTCATTGAGAACTCCCTGGAGGTGGCGTTCCATGGCCTCTACGACGCACTCGGGTTACCCAACGGAGTCGTCACCACGCTGTCCCTGGTCACAGCCCTCCTAATCGTCGCTTTCGTCCACAACGTGCTTGGAGAGATGGCGCCGAAGAACGCCACAATCGCGGCACCAGAGAGGATTGCGCTCATAGTCTCCGCTCCATTCCGAGGCTACGTGACCATTCTCAGGCCAATAATCTTCGCCCTCTCCTGGACAGCCGGCGGGGTGCTGAGAATCTTTGGCGTGCAAACCCGGCACGCCGTCGAGATCGCTCTGTCGGCAGAAGACATCGCCACACTCGTCAAGACGATCGGTGCCGGAGGAGTCATCGATCCAGGCTCATCGCGACTCCTCACATCGGCACTCAAGTTCCAGGACACAGTGGTGTCGGAAGTCATGGTTCCACGTCCCGATCTGATCGCTGTGTCGATAAAAGAGTCAGCGGCGGAAGTCGAACGTACGGTGGTGGAGACGGGATACTCGAGGATCCCGGTATACGGAGACGATCTCGACGACATCAAGGGCTTTGTTCACGCAAAGGATCTCCTGACTGTTGGCGCCGACCGATATCACCAGCCGATCGAGGGTCGTCTCATTCGCACTGTCCCTGTCGTCCCGGAGACAATGCCGGTGTCACCCTTACTGGAGACGATGCGCTCAGAGGGCGTTCACATCGCCGTTGCTATCGATGAGCATGGGAGTGTCGCCGGTTTGGTGACCCTCGAGGACATTGTCGAGGAGCTCGTTGGCGACATCCGCGATGAGCATGACATTCGCGAGGTCATGGAGATCAGAGCGGCGGGACGCGACCGATTCCTCGTGGCCGGACAAGCTCACCTCGATCGCCTCGCCGACGTGGGAGCGGTGCTCGAAGAGGGCGACTACGAGACCGTCGGCGGGTACTTGATGGCCGAATTGGGGCGGGTCCCTCGCCGTGGCGACTCGATTACCGCAGAAACCTTCGAGATCAGGGTTCGACGCATGGACGGAAGAAGGGTCCGCGAGGTCGAACTCACGGTGAAACCACCGGCTCCCCAACCGATTGACCAGTAGACCTGGCGGGTCAACCGATTTCCTGAAGGAAACTCAGGACGTCCTCGACGTATTTCTCCGGATCCGTCTCGTATGACTCGACGTGGCCGGCGCCAGATACCTGGATGAGCCTGACCAAGTCCGGGGCTGCTTCCACAAATGCGATGCTTTGAGTGACCGGAACGGTTTGGTCGTCTGCCCCGTGATGGATGAGCACCGGTGCCCGAAGTGAGGTCTGGGCCTTGTCGATGTAATCGATCGCTTTCCAGTTGACTCCGATGCGCAGTGAGGTGATGAACTTGGCAACCCACGTGATGGTCGGCGGCACCTTCATCGGCAAGACAGGCATGTCTCGCTGACTGGCGGCGAAGTCGACGGTGTCACCCATATCGATGTTGGGGGCATCAAGGATCAGACCTTGTATCTCGTCGAAGTTATGGCGGTAGAGAAACGAAAGGACATGCGAACTGCCGGTGCTGAACCCGCTGAAGACGACACCCTTGGCGCCGTTGGCTTGGGCAAACTCCATCGCACCTCTGATGTCCTCCCACTCGGTGGTGCCGTATTGGTAATAGCCGCTCGGGTCGAGAGGCTGATTCTCGTCATTGCGATAGCTGATCGAGAGCTGGGGATAGCCGGCTTTCTGGAGAGGGCCAAAGAGATATTCGGCCTCATCAGGCGTGGCACCTTTGCCGTGGACGTGGATCACCCAGGTGGTTCCGCTTGCCGGCAGGTGAAAGGCATCCATTTGCCCCAGGGGAGTCTGGTAGGACACCTCGACAATCTCGTAGTCACCGACTGGAGTGACCACAGGGCTTGGGTCCGGGATGAAACCGTCGGCGATCAGCTCACTGGAGAAATACCAGCCGCCGCCGACATGGGCCACCAAGAGGAGACCGACAAGCGTCCAGAGGAGGCCACGAAAAAGTGATCTGGCGGGCATCGCCCTAGATTCTTGCCTATCTCAGCCGACTGGCAGTGACAATCCTCCGACCAGATGTTCCTCGTAGTCGGTCACGGGAATCGGATCTTCTCCGAAGGTAGGCTCCAGTTCCCAAGCCTCAGAAATGGTCTCGTCCACTCTCACCGAGACTGCCCCCTCCATGACCGACTCGACCGGGTCTTCACCAGCACCCATGAGTCGCTGTCGGCGCACCAAGCCGATGAGCCGACCCTCGTCGGCCACCGCCAGCGTGTTCTCCGCATGAAAGCGAAGCGTGTCGTCGGCCTGGCGGAGTGGTGCCACGTAAACAGGCTCTCCCATGAATCGAAACACCCGGTCAGGAGCGCTGCGGACTATGACGGCCCCTGCCTGGGCAGTCCTCCGAAGTCTTGCCCCCGGACCAAGCATCAACCGTTGCAGCCAGGAGCCTCCCGGGGCGCCAAGGACCAAGAGAGCTCCCTCATCGAGGGTCTCCACCAGCTCTGAGATGCCATCGACTTCGATCACGCGACTTCCCATCCCGGGAAGCCGAGTTCCGATCTCGTCGAGGATCCCTCGCGCGGATGCTATGTCGTGGTCAGGTCCAGAAGCGGAGACCATCTCAGACG
>Ga0209980_10001080_pt1 | contig 14967 bp, 12 predicted proteins | sample CR02metaG_FD_183611 | JGI IMG/M metagenome (GOLD analysis project Ga0209980, IMG submission 183611) | Deep subsurface microbial communities from Mariana Trench to uncover new lineages of life (NeLLi) - CR02 metaG (SPAdes) (version 2) | ecosystem: Environmental > Aquatic > Marine > Ocean trench...
ACGCTGGCCGAAGTCATCGAGCCGCGCTACGAGGAATTATTCATGCTGGTCCAGGACGAACTGCGACGCAGTGGCTTCGAGGAGCTGGTCGCGGGCGGCATCGTCCTGACCGGTGGCAGCTCGAAAATGGAAGGCGCGATCGAACTCGCCGAAGAAGTGTTTCACATGCCGGTGCGCCTCGGTGTTCCGCAATTCGTCCAGGGATTATCCGATGTGGTTCGTAACCCGATATACGCCACCGGCGTGGGTCTGCTGTTGTACGCACAGGAGGCGCTCGCCGACAAGGCGGCTTCTTCGCCGCTCGGTGGCGGTCTCACGGATGTCTGGGAGCGCATGAAGACATGGTTTCAGGGAAATTTCTAGATGATGTTTTTTGTGTCAAGTGCTGATGCTAAGGAGGGGAGTGATGTTTGAGTTAATGGATTCGTACAGCCAAACCGCTGTTATCAAGGTCATCGGAGTCGGTGGTGGAGGTGGCAATGCGGTCATGCACATGGTCGCGGCCGGCATCGACGGCGTGGACTTTATTTGTGCCAATACCGACGCGCAGGCGTTGAAAAGCTCGAAGGTGAAAACGTCGTTGCAGATTGGTTGCAACATCACCAAGGGGCTCGGTGCGGGCGCCAATCCGGAAGTCGGCCGGCAGGCCGCGATGGAGGACCGTGACCGCATCCAGGAAGTGATCGAAGGCAGTGACATGCTGTTTATCACCGCCGGCATGGGTGGCGGAACCGGTACCGGTGCTGCGCCCGTGGTCGCCCAGACCGCCAAGGAAATGGGAATTCTGACCGTCGCCGTGGTGACCAGGCCATTCGAAATGGAAGGCGTGAAGCGGCGCGCGGTTGCCGATCAGGGTATCAACGAGCTCAGCCGCTATGTCGATTCGCTGATCACTATTCCCAACGAAAAGTTGCTGTCCGTACTTGGCAGTGAAACGACGTTGCTGGATGCATTCAGAGCAGCCAACGATGTATTGCAGGGAGCGGTCCAGGGAATCGCCGAACTGATCACGCGACCCGGCCTGATCAACGTCGATTTCGCGGATGTCAGGACGGTGATGTCTGAAATGGGTATGGCGATGATGGGTTCGGGATCGGCCTCCGGTCCTGACCGCGCTAGGGAAGCGGCTGAGGCCGCCGCATCCAGCCCGTTGCTCGAGGATGTCAACCTTGCCGGAGCAAACGGTATCCTGGTCAACGTCACCGCGGGCGAAAACCTGTCGATCGGCGAATTCCAGGAAGTCGGCAATACGGTGAAGGAGTATGCCTCGGAAAATGCGACAGTCGTGATCGGCACGGTGATCGATCCGAAAATGAAGGACAGCATCCGGGTCACGGTCGTTGCGACCGGGCTGGGTGAAACCGCCCGGGCAGCGCGGCCGCAAATGGAGGTCGTCAAGAAAGCCGCGAACGGCGATCCCAATTACTCGTACCTGGAAACACCGACTGCCGCACGGCGCAACAAGATGTATGAATCCGGCAGCCGGGCGATGCTCAGCGAAGAGGTGCTGGATATACCGGCGTTCCTGCGTCGACAGGCCGACTAGAAGGCGCCGGCGTTGCTGGCGGCGTGAGCCGCCGTCGCCAGCTGATGGCACGATTTCCGCGACTGTGTTACTTTTCGCGGTCTGGAAAATATGGCAGGATGATTCAGCTGGGTCCGGCAAACGGGTTGCTGGACCGGCAGGGATATCAACGGGTCGGCGCGGGTGCGTATCTTGATCGTTTTTTCCCGCCCAAACGACTGATTTAAAAGATTTATCTGGTAAGTTCATTGCGGCAAAGAACGCTCAAAAATTCGATACGGGCAACCGGTGTGGGTCTGCACACCGGCAAGAAAGTGTTTATGACGCTGCGTCCGGCCGCGGTAAACACCGGTGTGGTGTTTCGCCGGGTCGATCTGGACCCGGTCGTCAATATTCCCGCCCGGGCCGAATATGTCGGCGATACGATGCTGGGTACGACCCTGGTCAGGGGAGATGCCCGCGTCGGGACCGTGGAGCACCTGTTGTCAGCATTTGCAGGTCTGGGCATCGACAATGCGATCGTCGATGTCAGCGCACCCGAAGTACCGATCATGGATGGCAGCGCCGGGCCATTTGTGTTCCTGATTCAATCGGCGGGCATCCAGGAACAAAAAAGCGCGAAGAAGTTCATTCGTATCAAGCGCCCGGTGCGTGTGGTAGAGGACGATAAATGGGCGCAGATCGTTCCGTTTGAAGGTTTCAAGGTCAAATTCCGGATCGAGTTCGACCATCCGGTTTTCAAGAACCATGTGCAGGAATCGGCAATCGATTTTTCTACCTCTTCATTCCTCAAGGAAGTAAGCCGCGCCAGGACATTTGGTTTTATGCGCGATATTGAAGCTTTACGTGCCAGGAAACTGACTTTGGGCGGCAGCATGAGCAATGCCATCGTGCTGGACGATTTCCGGGTGCTGAACGAAGACGGCCTGCGTTGCGAGGATGAGTTCGTCAAGCATAAAATTCTTGACGTAATCGGCGACCTTTATCTGCTTGGCCATAGCCTGATTGGCGAGTTCAGCGGGTACAAGTCAGGACACGCACTAAACAATGCATTACTCAGAGCGTTAATTGCCGATCAGGAGTCATGGGAGGAAGTGACTTTTGAGGATGCTGCGGAATCGCCGATTTCCTATGCAGCGCCGGTGATGGCGATTTAGACGGAGCCAGAAAGAGAATTACTCGCTGGCGGCCGCACTTTAATAATGATTCTATTGATTGCCAGACCTGTTTTTGTTTTCAGGCCCTGGCGGACGGTAGACTCGAGATAACGAAAACGACTGGCCCAGGCCGCAGATTCAGTTAGCAAGGTCAGACTCTGGTCTTCCTGCAGCGAGACGCCGTGTAAATGTGCGCGGTGGTCCGGCGGAAGAAGTTCTGCGACCGATTTGCTCAAGGCAGCCATTAGGCTGGCGTGGCGGATTATCCGGGAGAGCCCGCCGCTATTGTCTCGCAGGATCTTGTCCAGCGATCGGAATGAGGGTTTTTCCATAATGAGGACCAGGTCACAAAATTTGGGTTAATGGCTTGTTTTGCTTGAATTTTCTCGGCATATTGGTGGAACTGAAAAGAGCAAACCCACCGAAAGGCGGGGACGCAAAACCACCGATCTACGGGAATACCTAGGATAGCGGGGTTGCCAGTGTGAGGATAGTTGAAAACGACGAATTTGTACTGCCGGTTTCCTGCCGGCGGTCGATGCTTGTCCGCCAGACTATGTCCGCCTTGCAATCGAATCTGGAGCACTGGGGCGCGGCATGAATCTGATATTGGTCACTCGACGTCACGGCGTAGCGCGGCAGGTCAATCTGCGCCATCCAGTCAATTTGCTGATAGTGGTACTGGGTTTTGGCCTGGTTCTCGCAGCGGCCTTTTCCCTGGGCCGGGTCAGCGGGCTGATCAGCGCCGGTGGCCCTGAGGAGCAACTCGCGGCCTGGCGGGCCGAACTGGATTCGCAAGAGCAATTGCTTGAAGAAACCCGCAAGCTAGGCCAGGAAAAGATCGATGCTCTTTCCGTAAAACTGGCGCAGATGAATGCCCAGGTGATCCGGCTGGAGGCCCTGGGCCGGCGACTGACGCAAATGGCGGACCTGGACGACGGCGAGTTCGATTTCGATTCCTCGCCTGCCCTGGGTGGCCCCGAACCAGAGGTGCCGGGCCGATCGGTCGCGATGCCGGATATGGAGTTTTTGCTGGATACGCTGGCCGTGCAGATACAGGATCGCCACCGGCAACTCGACATACTGGAAGACTTGATGCTTAACCGCACCCTCAGCGACGAAGTTCATCCCGAGGGCCGGCCGGTCAACGCAGGCTGGATTTCATCCTATTACGGACTGCGCACCGACCCGTTTACCGGCAAGGCTACCCGGCACAAAGGGGTGGATTTTGCCGGCAAGGAAGGGGCGGAGGTTATTGCCGTCGCATCCGGAGTGGTGACCTGGTCCGGCGATCGCTATGGCTATGGCGAGATGGTGGAAATCAATCACGGCAACGGATATACGACGCGCTACGCCCACAATTCCAAAAACCTGGTCGTGGTCGGCGAGCAGGTCAGCAAGGGTCAGGTCGTGTCCTTGATGGGCCGGACCGGCCGGGCGACCGGACCGAATCTTCACTTCGAAGTGGTGCTTGGCGGGAGAAAGGTCGACCCGCTGGAATACATCCGCGGCACGCGTTGATTCTCCAGGCCTGAAAAACCACCAAAACAAGCTACCTAAAGCCCCGGCTTATCCGTAAAATACTGCCCTTTGCTCCCCCGCGCCTGTGGGTCGCGTAGCCGGATGCAGGTCTTGAAACAGGGGTTTTTGCCTCCAGTTCGACCCGGGCGGGCCACGAGGAACATTGATGGAGAATTTCTTTAGCCGACTGTTTGGCAGCCGCAACCAGCGCCTGCTCAGGCAATATGCAAAAGACGTAGCCAAAGCCGGGAAGTATGAAGCGGATCTCCAGGCCCTCAGTGACAGCGAACTGCGGGCCAGGACCGACCATCTGAAGGCAGCGGTGGCCGGTGGAAAAACAATGGAGGAGGTGCTCCCGGAGGCCTTTGCCGTTGTCCGTGAAGCGTCGGTCAGGACCCTGGGCTTGCGCCATTTCGATGTGCAGTTGATCGGCGGCCTGGTCTTGCATGAAGGCAAAATTGCGGAAATGCGCACCGGCGAAGGCAAGACCCTCGTCGCTACCTTGCCCGCTTACCTGAACGCGCTCGGCGGCGACAGCGTCCAGATCGTCACCGTCAACGAATACCTGGCACAACGCGATGCGGACTGGATGAGGCCGATTTACGAATTCCTGGGCCTGACGGTCGGGGTCATCAAAAGCGGGATGAATCCCGTCGACAAGGCCGCGGCTTACGCCTGCGATGTTATTTATGGCACCAACAACGAATTTGGCTTCGACTATTTGCGGGACAACCTGGCGTTCCGGCTGGCCGACAAGGCGCAGCGCGACCAGAGCTTTGCAATCGTCGACGAGGTCGACTCGATTCTCATCGACGAAGCGCGCACGCCGCTGATCATATCCGGTCCCGCGGAAGGCAGCAGCGAGCTGTACCAGCGCATCAATGCGCTGGTCCCGAAACTGGAACGCCAGGAAGCGGTGCAGGAGGAACCGTCGCCGCCCGAGATCGAAGCGCCGGGAGATTACAGTGTCGACGAGAAAAGCAAGCAGGCTCACCTGACCGAGGCGGGTCACCAGAAAGTAGAGAAAATGCTGGCCCAGGCCGGCCTGATCAAGGAAGGCGACAGCCTGTATGACGTCGGCAACATTCGCCTGATGCACCATCTGACCGCCGCCTTGCGTGCCCACACATTGTTCCAGAGAGACGTGGACTACATCGTCAACCAGGGCGAGATCGTCATCGTCGACGAATTTACCGGCAGGACCATGCCGGGCCGCCGCTGGTCGGACGGGCTTCACCAGGCCGTAGAGGCAAAAGAGGGCGTAGCGATCAAGGAGGAGAATCAGACCGTCGCCTCGATCACCTTCCAGAACTATTTCAGGATGTACGACAAACTGGCCGGGATGACCGGAACGGCCGATACCGAAGCTTTTGAATTTCAACAGATTTATGGACTGGAAGTCGTGGTTATCCCGACCCATATGCAGATGATCCGCGACGACGAGCCGGACCTGGTTTTTCTGGCCCGCGACGATAAATTCGAGGCGATTATCGAGGATATCCAGGATTGCCAGGAGCGTTCGCAGCCGGTGCTGGTCGGTACTACGTCTATAGAAACGTCCGAATATTTATCGAGTATCCTGAAAAAGAAAAATATCGATCACCAGGTGCTGAATGCCAAGCATCACACTCGCGAGGCGGAAATGATTATCCAGGCCGGCCGGCCGGGGCGGGTTACGATCGCTACCAATATGGCCGGGCGCGGTACCGATATCGTGCTGGGCGGCAGCCTGATGGGTGAATTGCAGGCGCTGGGCGAGATCGACGAGGCGCAAAAGAAACAGCACACCGAGAACTGGCAAGGAAGGCACCAGACGGTTATCGATGCCGGGGGTCTGCGAATTATCGGAACCGAGCGCCACGAATCACGGCGTATCGATAACCAGTTGCGCGGTCGCAGCGGGCGCCAGGGGGACCCCGGATCCAGCCGTTTCTACCTGTCGCTCGAAGACAACCTGATGCGCATTTTTGGCGATCCCGAGCGGGTCAAGAGGTTGCTGTCACGCGTGGGTATGCGCGAGGGTGAGGCGATCGAAAGCAAGATGTTGAGCCGCCAGATCGAGAGGGCCCAGAGAAAAGTCGAGACTCACAACTTCGATATCCGCAAGCAACTACTGAAATACGATGACGTCGCCAACGATCAGCGGCGCGCGATTTACTACCAGCGCGACGGCCTGATGGAAGCCGCCGACATGGAAGAGGATATTCGCGCCATCCGGCGCGATGTTGTCGACCAGGTCATTGACAATTTCGTGCCGCCCGGCAGCGTCGAAGAGCAATGGGACGTTCCCGGCTTGTCGCAGGCGCTGGAAAACGACTTCGTGACGCGGGTCGATCTCCAGGGCTGGCTGGACGCCGATGACGACATGGTCGAAGAAGAGCTGCGCGGGAAAATTTGTGATGCCGTGGAAGAAGCCTATGAAGAAAAAGTGAAATCCATCGGTGAACCCGTCATGCGGCATTTCGAAAAAGCCGTGATGCTGCAGCAACTGGATTCGCAGTGGCGCGAACATTTGGCCGCGCTGGACTATCTCCGCCAGGGGATTCATCTGCGAGGTTACGCACAGAAAAATCCCGAGCAGGAATATAAACGCGAAGCCTTCGCGATGTTTACCTCCATGCTTGACTCGATCAAGCACGATTCGATCAGCATCCTGTCGCGCGTACAGGTTCGCAGCGAAGAAGACGTCGCCGCGGTTGAAAGCCAGCGCAGGGATACCAGCGGGATGAAATTTGAACATGCCCAGGCAAGCAGTCCGTCTGCGCCCGACGCAGTTGCATCGGGGCGGCCCGCGCAGGATTCCGAACCGGCCGTGCCGTTTGTCCGGGTTCAGCCGAAAGTCGGTCGTAACGAACCTTGCCCGTGTGGTTCGGGCAAAAAATACAAGCACTGCCACGGCCGCCTCAAGTAGAGAGCCCGCATGATCAGGGTGGCCGTGGGAATTTTGCAGCGCGGGGATGGCAAGACGTTGCTGATGCAGCGTCTGCCGGGCACTTTCCGAGAAGGGCAGTGGGAATTTCCCGGGGGCAAGATCGAGGCGGGTGAGAATTCCCGCAGCGCCCTGGAACGGGAGCTGCACGAAGAACTGGGGATCGAGGTCGGCGGTGCGCGGCGCCGCATTACACTGCGGCATGAATACCCGGGAAAGACCGTGCTGCTCGAAGTCTGGCAGGTCACCCATTACACCGGCCAACCGCGCAATATTGAAGGCCATGAGTTGCGCTGGGTGGAGCCTGCTGAAATGAGACGTATCGGGATGCTGGATGCCGACTGGCCTATCGTCACGAGCCTGGAATTGCCTGCCACCTATGTGATTACGCCATCCCCGCCGACAGACGATAAAAATGCCTCGGCGCAATGGCTGGACCACCTCGAACAGACTCTGGATCTCGGTATTTCGCTGTTGCAACTGCGTTGCCCGGCGTGGTCGGCGAGCGACTTCGGCCGCCTGGCAAAAACTGTTGCGCACCGCTGCGAGGCCTCCGGGACACGCCTTCTGCTCAACGGCGCTCCGCTACAGATACTGCCGCTGAGTGAGCGGCTGGGAACGGCAGGCTGCCACGTTCCCGCCCGCTGCCTGGAGCAACTGGCCAGCTTGAAAAAACCCGCTGGACTCCTGGTGGGCGCATCCTGTCATTCAGCCGCGGAGCTGGCTGCGGCGGCGCGCGCCAATGCGGATTTCTGCATGCTCGGGCCGGTCTTGCATACCGCCAGTCATGCGGACCACGCGCCATTGGGCTGGCCGGGTTTCAGCGCCTTGGTAAAAAAAGTATCCATGCCGGTTTTTGCGTTCGGCGGCCTGGCGCCCAACGACCTGGAAACGGCCTGGAGCCACGGCGCTCAAGGGGTAGCCGGAACCAGCGGGTTCTGGCGCCAAAAGGCAGGAGCCTGCGCGGTGGCTGGGAATCAGCAAAGATAAAGCAGGAAATCGATATCCTCCGAGGTCTGGGTTGGCCGATTATCGGTGTCCTGCCATTCGAGGAAACGCACGGTAAAACGCTGCTGACTGCCGCTGATCTCGGGAAATACGTTGGCGCTTCTCGGGACTGCGACCCGCACCAACTGGACCGACGATCCTTTGTCCAGGGCCTGCTGGAACATGCCGGCCTTGGCGGTCGACTCGGCGGCGGAAATACTTTCCCGGGTCAGCCATAACAGCTCCGCAACGCCATCGCAAAGCGGCCGCAAATCCGCTATCCAGTTTTCGTAGTCCTTGCGCCGGTCCTGCAAATCGCGGTGGAGCCAATGGTTGAAGTCCGGCAAATCGAATTCGCAGGTGCCGCCAGGTATTGCGCTGCGATGCTTGACCGCGGAAAGAAAATCCGATTCTTTCAGGCGGTGCAAAAAACGGCTTTGCTGCCCGTTTAGCTGATCGCGCAGGCTGCTGAGGTTGGTCAGGAGGGCTTGCAGGCGACCGCCGTCCACACCCGATTTCGCCTGGTAACGGTTTAACTCAACGGTGTGACGCTCGAGTTCTTTCAGCACATCGCCACGCACATCGCCACGGGTCAGAATGGCCATGATCCCCAGCAAGCTGTCGACGGCTGCACGACTGCTCCACGGCGCATCCATTTCCGAGTGATAAAGAGATTGCTGGTAGAGAAATTCTATGCGCAGAAAAGTACGCATGCGCTCCGCCAGCGGCTGCTCATAGACCAGGTAATCGTCCGCTGGCTGTGAATGCTGGCTGGCAGGAATATGCATCCGCGTATTCTCTACTACGGGCCAGGATGCGGCAAACTTGTCGCGAGTTCGCGATAGTACTGATCGAGTTGTTTTACCCGTTGTTGCAGCGCCTCCAGGCTGCTTTCGCCGTCAATAATATCGTCCGCATGGTCCAGCCTGTCTTGACGGGATATCTGGGTCGCCATCATTTCTTCGGCATTTTCCCTGGATTCGTGGTCGCGGTTCATCAGGCGCCGGATTTGTACTTCCTCGTCGCAATCCACGACCAGGACCCGGTCGACCTGGCCGTCGCTTTTACTCTCCACCAGCAGCGGGATGACCATAATCTGGTATGGGCCGCGCAAAATGGCGCTGTATTCGGCCATTCGCTGGCGAATGACGGGATGGACAATTTGCTCAAGGAGGCGTCTTTTCTCCGGGTCCGAGAACACCAGGCGCCTTAGTGCGCGACGATCGAGCCGGCCATCGTCATCGAGGATCGAGCTGCCGAAATGCTCGATTACAGACTCCATCGCCGGCTCACCGGGTTCCAGCACTTCACGTGCCAGCTCATCGGTGTCGATGATATGGACGCCCAGTGCTGCAAACATGTCGGCAATCGTAGTCTTGCCACAGGCGATACCGCCGGTCAGACCGACTCTGAACATATTCATGGCAGCGATTTTCGAGTCAGGTTGGTTCATTTGCCGCTCGTATCAGGCTCGCATCATTGTTGCACAGTTTGTCCGATCCCCGGCATCAGGCCAGACCGGCAATATGGAAGTAATAGGCGCTGAGGTCGCCGCCCCACATCAACGCCACCCAGCCGGCGACAGCAAGGTATGGGCCGTAAGGGATCGGTATCTGCCGGTCCCGTCCCAGCGCGACTATCATGACGATCCCGGCCAGCGCCCCGGCCAGGGCCGAGAAAAAAATGATCAGCGGTAGCTGCTGAAAGCCAAGCCAGGCGCCGAGCGCCGCCAATAGCTTGAAATCACCATAGCCCATGCCTTCCTTGCCGGTGATCAGGAGAAAGAGCTGGTAAACCGACCACAGCGCCAGGTAACCGATGACGGCGCCGGCAATGCTATCCGCGGGATCGATGAACAGGGTTTCCGCAGAGACCAGCTTGCCAGCGAGGCTGATCAGCAAACCCGTCCACAGCAACGGCAAGGTCAGCGAGTCGGGCAAAAGCTTGTGGTCCAGGTCGATCCCGCTCAATGCGATAAGGGTCCAGCTCAGAAACAGGGCCGCCAGGGCTTCCAGCGTAAAGCCAAAACGCCAGACGACAAGAACCGAAACGATGCCGGTCAATAGTTCGACCACGGCGTAGCGTGGAGATATCCGGGTTGCGCAGGCGGCGCATTTTCCACGCAGCCACAGGTAACTCAAAATCGGGATGTTTTGCAAGGCGGTTATCCGGTGGCCGCAGGACGGGCAGGTGGAGCCCGGCGTCAGCAGGTTGAACCTGGCTTTTTCCTCCATCGGCTCCAGGTTCATGATCTCCGAACATTGTTGTTTCCACTCCCGTTCAAGCATTACCGGCAAACGATAGATAACGACATTGAGGAAGCTGCCCACCATCAGCCCGGTCAGAAAAGCAAGAACCAGGTAAAACATTGGATTGCCGGCAATAAAGTTGATTACATCCATTTTCTTTTGGTATTTCCCTTCATATTCCGTCTAGTCCGCCTTGCTGACATGGGACGCAGCTGCACGACGAGAAAAAAAACGCCGCATCGCGTGCGGCGTTTTGTTTTCTTCACCAACGGCTTCGTATGGCAATACGAAAAACCACGTGTGGCCGGTCGGATCAGATGACCGCACCCATCTTGAATATCGGCAGGTACATGGCGATAACCAGTCCGCCAACCAGCACGCCCAGGATGGCCATGATCATCGGTTCGAGCAGGCTGCTCATGCTGTCCACCGCATTGTCGACCTCTGCTTCATAAAAATCCGCAACTTTCGAGGCCATGTCGTCCAGCGCACCCGACTCCTCGCCGACCGCTATCATCTGGATGACCATGTTGGGGAACAGGTTGACATTCTCCATGGAAGCCGCCAGGCGCTGACCGGTGGCCACTTCTTCGCGTATCTGCATGACCGCCACCTCATAGACGATATTGCCGGTAGCGCCGGCAACCGACTCGAGGGCTTCGACCAGCGGCACACCCGCGTTAAACATCGTCGACAGCGTCCTGGCGAATCGGGCGATCGCCGCCTTGTTGAGGATCGTGCCTATAATCGGCAGTTTCAGGGAAATCCTGTCGAGCAGGTGGCGTAGTTTGCGCGAGCGTTTTTTCCATTCCAGGAATCCCCACATGCCGCCACCGGCCATCACGGCCATGAACCAGCCCTTGGCTTGCACGAATTCGGAAAGGTTGATGACCATCTGCGTGAAGGCCGGCAGATCGGCGCCAAAACCCTTGAACAGATCCTCAAACTGCGGGATCACGAAGACCAGCAAAATTATGGTCACGACCAGGGCGACAACCAGGACCGCGGTCGGATAAGTCAGCGCCTTCTTGATTTTTTTCTTGAGCTCCTCGGTTTTCTCCTTGTAGGTGGCGATCTTGTCGAGCAGCGATTCCAGCGCGCCGGCCTGTTCGCCCGCCCGGACCAGGTTGACGAAAAGATCGTCGAAATACAGCGGGTGTCTCGCCAGTGCGTCGGCAAGCGTCGTACCGCCCTCGACATCGGTCTTGATGTTCAGAATCAGTTTGCGCACCGCCGGCACATCGTGACCGGCGCCGACGATCTCGAAAGCCTGCACCAGCGGGATGCCGGCGGTCAGCATGGTCGCAAGCTGGCGGCTGAAAATGGCGATATCCGCCGGCGTGACCCTGCCCTGGGAAGAAAACAGCGTGGTTTCCTTGCGCACCTTGATCGGCACCAGGCCCTGACGGCGCAGCGTCGAGCGCAGTGCGGCTTCGCTGCTGGCCAGGGATTTGCCCTTGACCCGCTTGCCCTTGCGATCCGTTCCTTCCCAGATAAAGGGGATTTGTTTGATTGCTGCGTTTGCCATGGCTGGGTGGTCCTCTGTTCCTTAAGGTGGCCTGGTTCTCACTAACTAGTCTATGGTGATCCGGTTGATTTCTTCCAGCCCGGTAATGCCCTGCCTGGCTTTTTCGAGCGCCGAGCGGCGGAGGTCCCAGACGCCCTCGAGAGCGGCCTGGTCGGCCACCTGGGTCGCGTTGCCGCCTTGCAGGATAATCTGGCCTATCTCGTGGGTCACCGGCATGACCTGGTAGATGCCCGTCCGGCCCTTGTAGCCATCGGTGCAACGCGAACAGCCGACGGGCCCATAGATGGTCAACCCCTTCTTGATGTCTTCGCGGGTGAAGCCCTCTTTCAACAGCGCTTCCGGCGGAATGTCCCGGGTCTCCTTGCAGTCATTGCAAAGACGCCTGGCCAGGCGCTGCGCGATAATCAGGCTGATCGAACTCGCGATTGCGTAGGGTTTGACGCCCATGTCGACCATACGGGTCAGGGTGTTCGGCGCATCGTTGGTATGCAGCGTGGACAGCACCAGGTGACCGGTCTGCGCCGCCTTGATCGCGATATCGGCGGTTTCCAGGTCGCGGATCTCGCCGACCATGATGACATCGGGGTCCTGGCGCAGGAAGGCTTTCATCGCGGTCGCGAAATTCAGGCCGACTTTGTAGTTCACGTTGACCTGGTTGACGCCCGGCATGTTGATTTCCACCGGGTCCTCCGCGGTGGATATGTTGCGGTCGATGCTGTTCAGAATGTTCAGGCCGGTATAAAGCGAAACGGTCTTGCCGCTGCCGGTGGGCCCGGTGACCAGGATCATGCCATAAGGTTTGGCGAGCTGTTTTTCGTACAGTATTCGCTGAAAATCTTCGTAGCCCAGGTTTTCGATGCCCATCTGGGCGCTGGTGGGGTCCAGGATACGCAGCACGACTTTTTCCCCGAACAGCGTCGGGCAGGTATTCATCCGGAAGTCGATCGACCGGTTTTTCGAAATCCGCATCTTGATGCGGCCATCCTGCGGCACCCGCCGTTCGGCAATATCGAGTCGCGACATGACCTTCAACCGCGCACAGACTTTCCCGGCCAGCGCGACTGGCGGTTTGGCCACTTCGCGCAAAACCCCGTCCTGGCGCACGCGCACCCGGAAGAATTTCTCGAACGGCTCGAAATGGACATCGGACGCACCCTTCCTGATGGCATCGAGCAGGATTTTGTTGACGAAGCGGACGACCGGGGCATCGTCTATTTCGGCGCTGCTGACCTCATCGGGCTGAAAATCTTCGGCGGCGCCGATTTCCAGGTTTTCCAGGTCGAAATCGTCTTCGTCATAGGCGTCCATGCTGGTATCCATGGCTTCCATGGCCTTGTCGACCGCTTCGTCGAGCTTGTCCTGCTCGACAACGACCGCCTCGACGCTGAGCGCGGTCTGAAAACGGATTTCGTCCAGCGCGTGCAGGTTGGTCGGGTCGGATACGGCGATAAAGATGCGCTTGCCGCGTTTGACCAGCGGCAGGACCTTGTGCTTGGCCAGCAGGTCCTGGTTGACCAGTTTACAGACATCGATGTCTACCGCCAGCGCTTCGAGATTCAGCGTCGGCACGCCGAATTCATGGGAAGCCGCCTGGGCTACGTCCTGCGCGTCGGCAAGACGGTTGTTGATCAGGTGGTTAACCAGCGTGGTTTTTTCTTTCTTTGCGGCCGCAATGGCCTGCTGCACGACTTCCTCGGTGCAGATCTCTTCCTGCACCAGGCGCCTGGGCAGACCAGTCAGATGGGTTTTCTTTGCAGCTACCGCCATTTATAAGGCCCCCAAGCCTGCGGCGGGGCAGCAAACCCCACCGAATAAGCCAGACTTTACTGACTTATGTTCAAAAATAAAGTGACACAGGCAGCATTTTTGGAAATAAATGCCTACCGCCTCGTTCGATTCCATCCCTGCCTGGTCGCACAGGCCAGTGCCATAACTTACTGATTTTCAGATACCTTTAGCAAGTTTTCGGAAAAATGTTTTCGCGCTGGCAACGGAACTGCACTTAGAATGAGTCCAAATAACTTTTTGCCGGTTCGTTTGCTCGGCTCAGTTCCGGCACGCAGACGGCAAAAATTGTCGCGGCACCATCGCCGGCGCCTTTGGCCCGGCGGGAACAGCCAGGCCGGTCAGCCCGGCTGGCAGCGGCGCATCGCCGCAATGCCAGATCATCTCGCCATCGATCGATACATAAGGGCTGAGCGCCAGCGTATGCCCGACCAGGCGTGCGCTGGCCCGGTTGCCGAACACCAGTTCCAGCCGCCCGCCTTCCAGGCGCAGGGCCGACAGGTAATCAGGCACGCTCGGCATGGCCAGGCCATGCCGGGTCAGCTCTTCCTCTGCCAGCGGCGCGCGGCCCGTATCGAGGAAGAATCGCTCCAGCACTTCCCGGGCCGGTTGCGCCGCCTCCAGGCTGTGGCCGACCTGACCGCGAACCCGGTATACATCCACCGCCAGCGCAAGCAGGCCCGCTACTACAGCCAGCACGACAAAAACCAGGACCAGTTCGATGGCGGTGAAACCCTGTTGGCGATTTTCGAGCATTCAGCCTCCGGCAAAAATGGAGACCGTTAAAGCTACCTCAATTAGCGCGTTAGCGAAAACAGAAATCAGCTGATTTTGCCTATGTCTGACGTTTGAGATTAATTAGGACTGAAAAAGAAAACCCCTCGCAAGAGGGGTTTCCTTAATCTGGTGTAAAACCAGATCGTGTTCAGACAAGTATTATGGACGGCAAGCAGACGGCATGTACTTGTTCAGAACAGTTGTTGCGATTACGGCGGAGGCACCTGTGATTGCTTCAGCAGTACCGGCCGGCTGACCGGAGTTGCCGCACGCCCATACCACATCCAGGTTTGGGCTGACCCACGGCTTGATTGTCAGCAGCGGGGTCAGAACCAGTGTCGCGTTGGCGTCGTTACCGTAAGTAACGCTGATCGTACCAGTGGTCAAAATCAGGTTGTTAACGTACCTGCCGGATGGCGAGTTGTTGATGCCAAGCGCAGCCAGGTTGGCCGGCCAAAGGCCCGAATCTGCAAATTCTTCAGACACAGAAGCCTTCAAAGCTGCCGACA
>Ga0209980_10001081_pt1 | contig 14954 bp, 8 predicted proteins | sample CR02metaG_FD_183611 | JGI IMG/M metagenome (GOLD analysis project Ga0209980, IMG submission 183611) | Deep subsurface microbial communities from Mariana Trench to uncover new lineages of life (NeLLi) - CR02 metaG (SPAdes) (version 2) | ecosystem: Environmental > Aquatic > Marine > Ocean trench >...
CGCCTCTCGCTTCACCTCGTCGACGGCTACGGCCTGACCAACCCCGAGCCCATCGGCTATCGCATCGAAGCCGTCGAGGACCACCCCCCGCGGGTGACGATCACCGAGCCCGAAACCGACGAGACGGTCCTGGCCACGGCGGTGGTCACCCTGGCGACCGAAGCTCGCGACGACGTGGCGCTGGCGGTGATCGGGCTCGAGGCGGGCCGCGAGTCGAGCGAGGCGCCGGACGAGGCTCCGCCGTGGCAGCGGTCGCGAACGGTGGACGCCGCGACGGCAACCCTCGACACCGAGTTGGATCTCTCCACGCTCGACCTCGCCCAGGGCGACGTGGTGATGGTGGTGGGGATCGCCCAGGACACGTTCGAGCTGGACGGCGAAACCCACGGCGTGGTGCGCTCGCCGCCGCGGCGGCTGCGGGTGATCAGCGAGCTGGAGCTGGCCAGCCAGTTTCGTCGCGAGCTGGGGGCGGTTCGCCAGAACGCGATTCGGATCGAGGCCCTGCAGGCCGAGCTGCAGGACGACGTGATCGACGATGGCGTGCAACCGGGCATCGATCGGGCCCAGGCGCAGATCGGGGAGCGGGTGGCCAGCCAGCGGGACACCGTCGAGGCCATCGAAGCCCGCCGGCGCCGCAACCGGCTCGAGGATGAGCAACTGGCGGCCCTGCTCGATCAGGCCCGCGACCTGCTCGATTTTGCGGGCCGCGCCGCGAACCGCGCGGTGGAGTCGATCGAGCAGCCGGCCGAGCACGTTCGCGGGATCGTCGAGGCCCAGCAAGAGGTCCGCGACGAGCTGGCCGACCTGATCGCCCTGCTCGACCGCGACGAGGACACCTGGGTCGTCACCCGCCAGCTCGAGGGGCTTCTCGAGCAGCAGTCACAGCTGGAGTCGGAGACCGCCCAGGTGAGCGAGCGGACCATCGGGCGCGACCGCGAAGATCTCACGCCCCCCCAGCGGAGCGAGCTCGACCGGATCGCCGACCGGCAGCAGGATCTACGCGACCAGGCCCGACAGCTGCTCGAGGATCTGCGGACACGGGCCCGGGCGGTCGAGGAGGTCGACCCTGAGTCGGCCCGGGGCATGCGCTCGGCCGCCGACGCGGGCGAGCGGCGCCAGCTCCAGCGCGACATGGAGACCGCCGCCCGGCGCATCGAGCGCAACCAGCTCCGCAGCGCCCGCGCCGGCCAGCAGGCCGCCTCGGCGACCTTGCAGCGGATGCTCGAGGCGCTCCAGGAGACCAAGCGGGCGCGGGCCCAGCAGCTGCTGCGGCAGCTCGCGAGCCTGATCCAGTCGATCGAGCGGCTGATCGTGGTTCAGGCGAGCGAGCTGGCGGCCCTTGAGGGCGCGCGGGCCGACGGCGACTTCTTCGGGCGCGACCGGGCGATGATCCGGCTCACGCAGAACACGCAGGTCGTCGCCGGCGAAGCGCGAGCGGCGGGGTCGCAGGCGCGGCGGATCGCGCGGTCGCTCGACCGCGCCGCCGACGCCCAGGGCGCCGCCGTGGTCGCCCTGCGGGCACCGCCGGTCGTGGCGGACGACGTCGAGGCGGCCGAGGCGCGGTCGCTCGAGCTGCTCGAGCAGGCCCGGGCGCTCGCCCAGGAGCTGCAGCAGCAGGTGGAGGAGGAGGAGGTCCGCCGCCGCCGCGAGGATCTGATCGGGGCCTATCGAGACATCGCCGAGCGCCAGCTCGAGGTGCGCGACGAGACGGTCGAGCTGAGCGCGCAGGAGCAATCCGATCGCCGCCGGCTCGTGGGGGCCCGCCGGCTCGGCAACGCGCAGGACGAGATCCGCCTCGACCTCGTCGAGCTTCAGGAGAGCACCCAAGAGATCACCGAGGCCGCGGTGTTCGATTACGTGCACACGCTGATCGACGACTGGGCGTCCGCCGTCCGCGACGCCCTCTGGGACGGCGAGACGGGCGCCCGGGTGACCGAGCGGCAAGAGCTGATCGCCGACAGCCTTGGGCGGCTGATCGAGGCGCTCGAGGAAACCCTGGCGGAGCCCGAGGAGTTCGCCGGACAGCAACAGGGCGGCAGCGGGCCGCGCGGCGGAGGCCAGCCGCGGCCGCTGATCCCGCCGGTGGCGGAGCTGAAGCTCATTCGGGGTCTCCAGGAGCAGGTCTACAATCAAACCCGCAGCCTCGACGGGGGCCAGGACCTGGAGGCCGCCCAGTGGGAGGAGCGCCTCCGCGACCTCGGCCACCAGCAGTCCGACCTGCATCGGCTGGCCGAGGAGATGCTCCAGCGATTCCAGCCCCCCGCCCCGGGAGGGAACCCAGGAGCTCGGTTCGAGACCATGAATCCAGTCGCTCGATTCGCCAGGAACGCCCCAGCCGCGGCCCTGATCACGACCTCCCTGGCCGCCGTGGCGGGCCCCCGGGACGAACCTCCCTCAACGCAGCCCGAATCGACGGGGGTCGATATTGGGTTGCCGTCCCTCGATGAGCTGCTCGGCCTGGAGCCGGCGGGCCGCGTTCGCGGCACCGTGGATGTTGCCGACCGCGAGCGGCAAGAGGAGCTTAGGCGCCAGCTCGCCGAGGCTCAGCTTGCCGACGCGTTCGCGGTTGCGCTGGAGAAGATGGCGTTGAGCGCCGATCTTCTTGAGCACCGCCTCGACCCCGGGCTGGGGACCCAGCGGGTGCAGGAGGACATCCTCTTGAAGCTTGACCAGCTGATCGAGCAGGCCCGCAACCGCCAGAACGCCAGCACTCGCTCCTCTTCCTCCCAGGGCGGCCAGCCGAGCGACGCGAACCCCATGAACCCCGGCCAGCAACCCGATCAGGCGAAGGCCGGCAGTCGGCGCACCAGCAACCCGTCCGACAGCGGTCAAGGCGACCCGCCGCCGCGTCAGGACGGCGCGATCAACACCGTCCTGGAGGAGACCCGGACCGAATGGGGAAGCCTCCCCGGGCGGATCCGCGAGTTGATGATGCAGGGCCAGCGCGGCAAGTACTCGAGGCTGTATCGCGAGCTGACCGCCGAGTACTACAAGCGGCTGGCCCAAGAGTCTTCGTTCTGATTGGCGACCGACGACGCCCCGCCCGCGGGGCTCGTCCGGCAGGGAGTTGCCGTGATTCGATTGCGACGCAACGGTCTTGCGAGTTGGCTGGCGGCGGCCGGAATGGCAACTGCGGCGCCCGTGGTCGTCGCGGCCCAGGCCGAGCCGACCGAGCCGCCCGAGCAACCGGAAACACCCGCCGCCCAGGCGGGTCCGATCGAGGTCACGCCCGACGCGTCCCGCCGCGCCGAGCCCGGCGCCGAGAACAACCCCGCGGCCGACGAGATCACCGAAGGTCTCACCCAGACCGTGTCCCGGGGCTTCGTGTACCTGAAAATACACCAGAACAGTGACGGCTCGTTTGGCCGGGGCCGATATGACCGGCACGTGGGCATCACCGCGCTGTGCGCCATGGCCTTCATGTCCGACGGCCATCTTCCCGGCCGCGGTCCGTACGGGGAGCAGGTGTCCCGCGCGCTGGGCTTCGTGCTGGCGTTCTCCACCGACACCGGGCTGCTCGCCGCGGAGACCTCGCACGGTCCGATGTACGGTCACGGCTTCGCGACCCTGTTCCTGGGCGAGATATACGGCGCGAGCCCCGACGACAAGCGCGTGCGCGACGCGCTGGTCAAGGCCGTCAACCTCATCGTCGGTACGCAGAACGACGAGGGCGGCTGGCGGTACAACCCCATGCCCTACGACGCGGACATCTCGGTCACCGTCTGCCAGATCATGGCCCTGCGGTCGGCGCGCAACGCGGGCATCAAGGTTCCCAAGCGAACGATCGACCGGGCGGTGGACTACGTCCGGCGCTGCCAGAACTCCGACGGGGGCTTCAAGTACATGCTTCAGGCGGGCGGGTCGGCGTGGCCCCGGACGGCGGCCGGGGTGGCCAGCCTCTTCTACGCCGGCATCTACGAGGACGACTCGATCGATCGGGGCGTGGCCTACCTCATGCGGACGGCGCTGCCCGGCCGGGGCAGCGCCAACCAGGCGCACTACTACTACGGTCACTACTACGCCGGGCAGGCGATGTACCTCGCCGGCGGGGAGAACTGGCAGACGTGGTGGCCGGCGGTCCGCGACGAGCTGATCGCGCGGCAGACGAGCAGCGGCGGCTGGATCGACCGGCATGCCGGCGGCGCGTACGCCACGGCGATGAGCCTCATCATCCTTCAGATGCCGAAGCGGTATCTGCCGATCTTCCAGAAGTGATCACGCGAACGCTGGCCATCACGGGGTGCCTGCTCGGGGCGCCGGTCACGGTCGTCTCGGCCCAGACCGAGTTCGAGAAGTCCGCGGACTTCCTGCTCATCCGGCGCGACCACCGCGTCGAGCCGATCCGCCCGGCGCAGATCAACGAGCGGGAGCTCATCCATCTCGATCCGGTCTACGGCTGGGTCACCGTCGACCTCACCGACTGTGTGGCCATTCTCGATCCCGCGGCCACGACGGCCGGGCGGCACAAGGGCCTCTTGCGGCTGGCCGACGGCCAGGTGTTCCCGGGCGAGGCGCTCTCCGGCGCCCAGCCCGACGACGACGTCCTCGTCTGGAACCACGCGTGGCTCGGGCGCATGGAGGTGCCGCTGGACCGCATCATGGCGGTGGCCTTCGTCGAGGGCGCGACCCCGGCGCCGCGCGCCGACGCCGACGTGCTGCTGCTGGCCAACGGCGACCGGCTGGAAGGCTTCGTGGTGGCCCTGGGCGATCCGATCTCGATCGAGGTGCAGACCGATGACCGGCCGCAGATCATCGAGATCCCGTTGGAGCTGGCCGCTTCGGTGACGATGGTCACGAACCGGCAACGGCCGGCGGGGTGGCGGGTGTGGCTGACCGATGGCACCGTGCTCGAGGTGGCGCGAATCCTGCTCAGCGACGGCGACCTGGTGCGCCTGGTCGGCACGCGTTTCGTGGGTGACCGCGAGCTCGATCCGCTGCCGCTCTCGGAGCTCGCCGCGGCGCTCTTCGACCCCGACGGGATGATCCCGTTCGCGTTGCTCTCGCCGGTGAAGGTGACCGGTCCCCCCACGCGATACGTCGTGCCCCAACCCCAGGCCCTCGACGAGTCGGCGGCCCTGGGCATGTCGCGAATCGAGCTGCGCGGGCCGCTCACCGCCGACTACGCGCTGCCGCCCGGCGGCTGGTACTTCCGTGCCGAGGCCCAGCTGGCCCGCGCGGCTCGGGGATGGGGTGATTGCGAGCTGGTGATCCGCGACGACCGGGCGGAGCTCTTCCGCGTTCGGCTCAACGCCGAGAACCCCGCGGCGTCGATCGGCATCACCGTGCACGGCACCCGCCTGACCATCGAGATCACCGAGGGATCGACCGGCCCGATCCAGGACCACGTGGTGCTGAGCCGGGCGATGCTCTTAAGAAGTGATCAGTGATGAGTGATCAGTGATCAGGGGGAAGAGGGAGCGCCGAGCGTAGGGTGGGCAATCGCCCACCGCGATGCGCGAGCCGGTCGCCGGCCTCTCCGCTCTCCTCTTCACTGATGACTGATCACTGATCACTCTCTTCTTTCTCATCGCTCATCGCTTCTTCTTCAACTGAAGCGCCTCCGCGTAGCGGTGAAGCGCGCTGCGCGCCGCCTCACCGTCGATGGCGGTGGCGGGGCGGGCGTTGCCCGTTCCCTCGAAGCGGCACGAGAGGACGCGCAGGGTGCCCTCGGCGCGGACCGCCTTGAGGTCGAAGCGGGCCACGAGCCGCTCGCCGGCGAGGACGGGCAGGCAGTAGTAGCCGTAGGTTCGCTTGGCGGCGGGCTTGAAGACCTCGAGGACCTGGTCGAACCCGAAGAGGCGCCGAACCCGGGCCCGATCCCACAGGAGCGGATCGAAGGGCGAAAGGAGCACCCCGCGGTCGCCCCGCGGCCGCACGGAACGCAGCCGGTCTGCGAGGAGAAGATCCTCCGGGCGGATCCACCCCGCGGTGGGACGCCCGCGCGGGTTCTCGAGCCCGCACGGGGTGATCGTGCCCTTCTCGACGAGGCGCGCCAGGGCCGCGGCCAACTCCGTGGCGTGGTTGCGCAGCCGCCACGTCGAGGCGATCGTCCCCGTGGTCGCCCAGCCGTGGCCGTCGAGCGCCTTACCGATCAGCACCTCGAGGCTGTCGCGCGCCGACAGCGGCCGGCGCCGCAGTCTCTCGGGGATGACCCGCTCGGCGAGGTCGTAGGTCCGCTGGAAGTTCTTCCGCTCGCGGATCGCGACCTCCCCGCTCGACCAGAGCGCGGTGGCGACCCGCTTGGCGATCTTGAGATCCCACCAGCCGCGGCTTCCGCGCCCTTCCATGTCGATCGAGCGCAGCGGTCCCTCCTCGCGAAGGCGGCGGCGGAGGGTGCGGGCGACATCGGGGTGCTCGCCGACAATGTCCCCCCACCAGGGGTGGTGTCGAAACGCGCGGCGGCGAAACTCGAAGGCCCGATAGAGCTCGAGGGGAATCCAGCTCGCCTCGTGTCCCCAGTACTCGAAGAGGGGCGCGCCGGGATGCAGAAGCGCTTCACCGAGGGTGGGGTCGAAACCCTCGAGCCGTGAAAGCAGGACGATCGTGTGGCTTCGGGCGCCGGCGATCGACACCGTGTCGAGCTGGAGGTAGCCGAAACGCCCGATGATGGCGCCGGCGGCGTCCCGGGCCCGCTGGCCGTTTCCCTTGGCGCGTCGCGGCAGCCCCGTCCACTCGGGCTTCAGCAGCCCGGCCCGGGCCAGCGCCAGACGGCGGGCTTCGCGGATGGTCAATGTCTCCACGGCGGCATCATCCGTTCGACAAGTCGATCAGGCGCTCCAGCGTCTCGGCGACGGCGCCGCGGTCGATGGCTTCGGCGGCCAGCTGCAGCCCTTGGGGGAGTGATCCCGCCCGGTCACCGACCACGAGCGTGGCCGCGGCGTTGAGCAGGGCCAGGTCGCGGGGGGGGCCGGTGACCGTGCCGTAGAACACGCCGCGCAACATCGCGGTCGCCTCTTCGAGGTCGAGTGTGGTCACCTCATCCAAGCCGGCCGCCGCGAGTCCCAGTTCCTTCGGGTCGATGCGCTCCTCGTGGACCTCGCCCTCCCGGACGTGCATGATCGTGCTCGGGGCGGTCACCGACAGCTCATCGAGACCGTCGTCGCTGTGGACCACCATCGCCCGCAGGGCGCCCAGCGCCGCGAGGGCTTCGGCGATCGGTCGCAGGAAGCGGCGGTCGTAGACGCCGATCAATTGCCGCCGGGCGCCCGCCGGGTTGGTGAGCGGCCCGAGCAGGTTGAAGATGGTGGGGAAACCCAACGCCCGGCGCACGTGCATGGCGTGCTTGGCCGCCGGGTGGTGGTGGATCGCGAAGCAGAAGCAGATGCCCGCCTCGTCGAGACAGCGGGTCTGCGTGGGGCGGTCGGCGTCGACGTTGACGCCGAGGGCCTTGAGCACCTCGGCCGAACCGCGGCCGGTGCGCGAGCGGTTGCCGTGCTTGGCGACGGCGATGGTGCGCCGGTCACTACCGGGGGCGGGGGCGAAGGCGGCCGCCGCGATGATCGCGGCCGCGGTCGAGACGTTGAAGGTCTTCGGCGCGCCGCCGGTGCCCGCGGTGTCGACGATGCAGGCGGGGTCGAGGGTCGACTCCACCCGGTCGACGTGCTTGCGCATGACCCGGGCGGCGCCGAGGATCTCTTCGGCGCTCGGCACGCGCGTGGCGAGCAGCGCCAGCAGCGCCCCGATCTCGCCGGCGTGGGCGGACCCGGCCATGATCGTCTCGAAGGCCGAAGCGGTCTGGTCGGCGTCAAGGGTGCCCCCGCCGAGCAGCACCTCCAGGCAAGGCGCCAGATCACCGGGCGTGGCTTGCCGGAATTCCGAAGGCGCGGCCGCTGTCGACGCCGAATCCATGCGCTCCATCGATCGTCTCTTGTGCTCTGTGCCTCAGTGCGTTCTTCTTGATAGGCTACCAGACGTCCGCGAGCGTTGTCCGCTCACGAAACCCCATGACGACCCTTCTGGCCCAAGCCTATCTGCACCGCTTCGATCCTTTTGCGATCGAGTTCCCCGCAGGTTGGTTTCTGCCCGGGCTGCGCTGGTACGGGTTGGCCTACCTGGCCGGCTTCCTCGTGGCCTGGTTGCTGATCCGCTGGATGGCGCGATCAGGTCGCAGCCCGATCCCCGCCGCGGCGGTGGGCGACCTGATGCTCTACGGTCTGGTGGGGGTGGTGGCCGGCGGGCGGCTGGGCTATTGCCTCTTCTACGACCAGTCTCTGCTCGTCGAGTTCACCGGGCGGTTCCCCTTCTGGGGCGTTCTGGCCATCCATACCGGGGGGATGTCGAGCCACGGGGGGATGCTCGGGGTGATCGTGGCGGGCTGGCTCTTTGCCCGCAAGTACGGCATCTCGAAGCTGCACCTGGTCGAGGTGGGGGCGCTGGTGAGCCCGCCGGGTCTCTGCTTCGGCCGGCTGGCGAACTTCGTCAACGCGGAGCTGGTGGGAAGACCGCTGCCGGACTCGATGCAGGCCGCGCCGCCCTGGTGGAGCATCAAGTACCCCAAGGACATCCACGGCTGGTCGCCCGCGCAGCAGGGAGAGCTGGGGGACGCGGTCGACGCGGCCGGGCTGAGCTCGGCGGACTGGCTCGGCGCGCTAAGGCGGGTGGGGCTCGATCGCCAGGCCGACACTTTCGTGACCTCGACCATGGACGGGCTCGTCGCCGAGGTGCAGGCCGGCAACGAGGCGGTGATAGAGGCGATGCGCCCGCTGCTCGAGGCGTACTACCCGTCGCAGCTCTTTCAGGCGCTGACCGACGGGCCGATCCTCTTGGCCGTGCTCGCCCTGGTCTGGTGGCGCCCCCGCAAGCCGGGCGTGATCGGCTCGTGGTTTCTCATGAGCTACGGCGTCCTGCGGATCCTGACCGAGTCGCTCCGCCAGCCCGATGCGGGCGTTGCGGTTCTCGCCACCCCCTTCGGGGACCTCTCGCGGGGACAGGTTCTCAGCGTCCTGATGATCGTGTGCGGGCTGGTGGCGCTGGTGATCTGCGTTCGTCGCCCGGTGGAGCCGATCGGGGGCCTGAGCCGGGCTCACCGCAGAGACGCAGAGAAACAAGAGGAGTGAACTCTTCTCTTTACGCGGGGACGCCCGCGGGGATCTGCGCCCACTGGACGACGAGGTTCTCCAGGAGCAGCTTCAGGTTGACGTTGGTGTCGAGCTGCACCTCGGCCTGGTGGACGAGATCGATCACCCCGAGCCAGCGGGCCGGGTCCTCGTCGCGGTCGATCCGGGCGGCCAGCTTTCCGCGGGCGTGGTCGGCGACGATCGACAGCAGGTGCCGGGCGCCCTGCTTGTTGGCGGCGTCCTTGCTCGCGTTGTGGTGGGCCTTGACCCACGCGCCGGCGTACCCCTCGATCAGCTCGGCCAGGGTCGATCCCATCGCGGCGGGAAAGGTGCCGGCCTCGAGCTCCTCGAACATGGGGTCGAGGGCCTGCTGCCAGTGGTGGAAGCCGTACTCGGCGGCGAGCTGCGCGAGCCCCGGGGCCCCAGCGGCGAACTGCTCGATCCAGGCTCGCTCGTCCTCGTCGAGATCGAACGCGGCCTGCTCGAACCAGGCGGCCATGGCTTCGCGGCACAGAGGGACGAACTGCACGTGCTGGCAGCGGCTGTGGATGGTGGGCAGCAGCCGTTGCGGCTGGTTGGTGATCAGCACGATGTAGGTCTGTGGCGGTGGCTCCTCGAGGGTCTTGAGCAGCGCGTTCTGACCGGTGAGATCGAGCAATTCGGCCTCGTCGATGATGAAGACCTTCCCGTGGCCGAGGACTGCGGTCAGGTGCGCCGGCGCGTCGTGGTACCGACCGCCCGTCTGGCCGCCGATCATGTGCTCGCGGAGGACGTCGACGGGGATGTTCATGAGCTTCTTCTTGCGAAGATCCGAATCGCCCGAGTAGACCGCAAGCTCCTTTCGAATCACGTGCAGGTCCGGATGGGTGCCGCTCTCGATGAAGCGGGAGACCTCGCTCGCCGGATCGGCGGCGATCGACCCGATTCCGTCGCGTCGAGCCTGCGGGTCGAGAAGCACCTTCGCCAGCTCGATGGCCGTGGTGAACTTCCCCACCCCACGCGGGCCGAAGAAGATCCACGCGTGCGGGAACCGCCCGCTGCGCCGCGCCGCGGTCAGGGTCTCGAGGGCTCGTGACTGGCCGAGGATTGATGCCATGGACCGGCTCAGGATAGCTGCCGGGTCCGGCCGAGGCGGCGGAGTCCGGTCGTCGGGGTATCCTCTTCTTCGTGTGGGCCGGCGTCTACCCCGAAGCGCCGCACATCCCGCTTCGCGTCGAGGCCGGCGAGCTCGACGGCCGGCCCGTCTATTTCCGTCTCGGCGGCCCGTGGGAGGGGCCCGCCGGCGCGGCCGGCGACGGGGAAGCAGCGCCGGAGCCCATGTTCAGGAAGCGCCTCGCCGACGCCATTGTCCGTTGGCGTTCGGCGTCTACGCGGCGACGCGACCGATCCTGAGGGCGGAGCGGGCCGGATAAACGAGTCCGCGCGGTAGTTTCCACCAAGTCCTACGGCGAGGGGGTACACTTGCCTTTCGGAGGATTCAGATGAGCAATTGGTTATCGGTAGCAGGCCCGCGACGGCGCGCGGTGGTCATGACCACGGGCGCGGTCGCGCTGGCGGCGGCGCTGGGCCTCGGTGTGCGACCGGCCGCCGCGGCGCCCCCGCAAGGGCCGGTCGGCAAGCCCAACCGGCTCGTCCACGAGACGAGCCCCTACCTGCTCCAGCACGCCTACAACCCCGTGGACTGGTACGCCTGGGGGCCGGAGGCCTTCGAGGCCGCGCGGCGGGCCGACAAGCCGATCTTCCTGAGCATCGGCTACTCCACCTGCTACTGGTGCCACGTCATGGAGCGGGAGAGCTTCGAGAACCACGAGACCGCCAAGGTCATGAACGAGCACTTCATCTCGATCAAGCTCGACCGGGAGGAGCGGCCCGACGTCGACGCCATCTACATGAGCGCGATCAACACGCTGGCGGGGCGCGGCGGGTGGCCGATGTCCGTCTTCCTCGAGCCTGACACCCTCAAGCCCTTCGCGGGCGGAACGTATTTTCCGCCCGAGCCGCGGTACGGGAAGCCGTCCTTCCGGCAACTGCTCATCTCGACGTCCCAGCGGTGGCGCACCCAGCGGCCGGCGGTGCTGGAGAAGGCGAACCAGGTCGCCGCCGGGGTCATCCGCCGCCTGTCGGCGACCTCTCGGCCGCAGCCGATCGGCGCCGGGGAGGTCGACCGGGCCGTGGCGGGGCTGATGTCGAACTACGACGCCACGCACGGGGGGTTTCGCCGGGGCCGGCCGAAGTTCCCCCAGCCCGTCCAGCTGGAGCTTCTGCTCGGCGCGGCCTGGGATCAGCCGGCGGTGCGCGACGCGCTGGTGCACACGCTCGATCGCATGGCGATGGGGGGCATTTACGATCAGATCGGAGGCGGGTTCCACCGCTACTCGACCGACCAGCGGTGGCTCGTGCCCCACTTCGAGAAGATGCTCTACGACAACGCGCAGCTCGCGTCGGTCTACGCCAAGGCGTACGAGCGGACCGGCGATGCCTTCTACGAGTCGGTCCTGCGGGGCATCCTCGACTACGTGCTGCGGGAGATGACCTCGCCCGAGGGCCCCTTCTACAGCGCCCAGGACGCCGAGGTGAACGCCCGCGAGGGCGCCAGCTACGTCTGGACGCCGCAGGAGATCGGCCGGGCCCTCGAGGAGCGCGGGCTGGCCGACCAGATCGACTTCGCCTTGACCGTGTACGGCGCCACGGCGGGCGGGAACTTCGTTGACCCGCATCATCGCGCCGAGCCGCGCAAGAACGTGCTCTATCTCGCCCGGCGCCCCGAGGCCTCGGCGCGGGCCATGGGGATGGCGCCGGACGCCTTCCGGGAGCGCCTGACGATTGTCAACGAGGCGCTCCTGGCCGCGCGCGACGAGCGCGAGCAGCCCAGGACGGACGACAAGGTCCTGACCGCCTGGAACGGCCTGATGATCAGCGCCATGGTCGACGGGGCCCAGGCGCTCGGGGATCCGGCCTATCTCGACGCGGCTGAGCGCGCGGCCCGGTTCATCCTGGAGAAGATGCGCGGCGAGGGCGGCGGGCTCCTGCGCACCTACCGCGCCGGTCGGGCGAAGATCGAGGCCTTCAGCGTCGACTACGCGCTCTTTGTCAAGGGGCTGATCGCGCTCTACCGGGCGACCGGCTCCCCGGAGTGGCTCGATCGGGCGACGGAGCTGAACTGGATCGCGGGCCAGCGCTTCCGGGACGGGGGATTTGGCAGCTACTACGACACCCTCGCCGACCAGGACGACATCTTCGTCCGCTCCCGAACGACGCGGGACGGGGTCGTGCCCTGCGCCAACTCGGTCATGCTCGCCAACCTGCTCGACCTGTACGAGGTGACCGACGACTCGGGGTTCCTCGGCGAGGCCGCGGCGACCCTGGCGGCGCTCAGCGGTCGCATCCGGACCAACCCGGGGTCGACGGTCCTGGCCACGCTCGCCCTCGACCGGTTCCTGGAGCGCCATCCCGATCTCGTGCCGGGAGGATCGGCGGTGGCGGCGGCAGGCCGTGATCCGGTCGAGGTGGTGGTGAGCACGCGGACGCTGCGGGTCTCACCGGACACCCCGGGGCGCTTCAACGTGACCTTGCGGATCGCCAAGGGCTACCACGTCAACGCCCACGAGCCGGGACTGCCGGAGCTGATCGGACTTCGGGTTCAGTTAATCGCGAAGGGCTTCGAGCTCGACGCGGCGTACCCGCCGGGCCAGGCGTTCTCGGCGGGGCAGTTCGACGGCGAGATCCGGGTCCACAGCGGCCAGGTGACGGTTCCCGTGACCGTCAGGCAGACCGCAACGGACGCCCAGGGGGAGCCGAAGCTGCTGCTGACCTATCAGGTGTGCACCGACGAGGTCTGCCTCAGGCCCCAGCAGGTCCTGCTGCCGGTCAAGGTCGTCAGCGCCCCCTAGTGTTTCGAGCGCTCCGTAACGGCCTCCGGCCGCACACTCGCTCTGGTACGGCCTCGCCGCAGTGCCGGCGGGCCTGAGCGGATGCACTTGCTCTAGCCGGGCTGCGGCGCGGTTCGGTGTTTCGCGGCGGCCGTCGGTAGATCGTCTCGTGACCTGCACCTTCACCCACGTGCAGACGCCCCCGGCCCGGGGCCGGCGGTCCCGGTAGAGCATCTCGACGAGCACCCCCGGCCGGCAGTCGGCCATCGTGCCCTTTCGGTTGGTCATGCGGATCGGGGTCCGGTCGAGCCAGATCGTCGTCTCCTCTGAGATCAAAGCCGTCCAGGTGCGCGACACGCCGGCGACGGTGACGGTTCCGTTGCCGGCATCGATCGACTGGATCCGCCCGATGACCGTGTACTTGCCGGAGAGCCCCGGCGACTTGCCGATGGGGATATAGATCTCGGTGGCCTTTTGCCCGTGGGCCGCCGACCCCAGGAACAACACGCCCGTCGTCGCCAGTGCCGCCAGGTATTTCCGCATGGTGATGCGCCTCAAGGAAGATTCACCACAAAGGACACAGAGAACACGGAGAGGAAAGAGATGCACCGGATCATTGCATCGGAATACTAGATTCGAATCTCCTCAACTTCTTGCCTTCCGTCGTGTTTCCGCAGCGAAGAAGGCCTCTGCTCCCTCTCCCCCCGGGAGAGGGCCGGGGTGAGGGCGTTGGAGAGGGTGCCCTCCGTCTTCGACGATTCTCACCGCTCCACGATCATGACCGCCCGCGCCCTCATCTGCTCGCGGATGGCCTTCTCGATGTCTCTTCGGTTCGGGTGGTGGGCGAGGGCAGCCTTTTCGGTGAGCGATCTCGCTTTCTTCAGGTGGGGGATCGCCTCGGGGTGCAGGCCGCCGCCTTCCAGGACCCGGATGCTGTCGGTGGTTTCGTGGACGGCCTGTTCGAGCGCCTCACGCCGCCGCTGGCGGCTCGTGCGCTTCCGGAGGCTCTCATCCAGGAGCGCGATGCTCTGGCGGATGTTCTCCAGCACGTTGATCACCCGCAGGAAGGCCGCCACCGCCACGACCTGGGTCGCGTCGAGCTTGATGCCCACCCCGTTGGGGTCATTCATGGCCAGCACCTGGCCAGACGGTGAGTTGTTGAACGCGTCACCGTTGTAGAAGGCGACCGCGCCCTCGATCGTCTCGATCGAGTTGTTGTGAAAGAACGGACCGGTGTCGGCAGCCTCCACGACGGGCGGCGTGTTGAAGGTGTCGTCGCCGGGGGTGCCGAGCCCGTCATCGGGGGGCACGAACTCGCCGGTGAGGTCGGCCGGCTGGTCGGGGAGCTCCTCGACGCCGGTGTTGAAGTTGGCGTTGCCGAGGTCCTGGCCGCCGAAGCTTGCGTTGGCCCCGGCGTTGACATGGCAGAGGTTGCACTTGCCGAGGGAGTTGTCGAGGAAGATCTCCTGTCCCCGCGCCGCGACGACGCCGGTGAGCGGCAGGGGCAGGCTCAGATCCTGCTGTCGACCCAGCGAGAGCATGAAGAGCTCCAGGGCGTCGAGCTCCTCGTCGGTGGGGAGGCGGAAGTCGACGTCGGCCACCCGGTCGAGCGTTCGGGGGAAGTGCTGGATGACCGCCCCCGTCGCGAACGACCGCAGCGACCCGTCCCCGGGCGCCCCGTCACCCGACCAGCCGGTCCGCGGCCCCTCCGGGCTGTCGACGGAGTTCTGCTGGGCGAGCACGTGGGGGACGCCGCGGAGGTTGAAGTTGTTCTCGAGGTCGTCAAAGCCGTCCTGGTTCTCGAGGACCAGACCGAAGGCTCGCATGAGCCGGGGCTTCTCGAAGTTCTCCCGCAGGTCGGAGTTGAACTCGGCGACGAAGAGCGGGTCGTCGTCGGGCAGGGTGGCGATGAATGAGGGATCGATGGTGAAGTTCCGTTCGGCGCGGTGGCAGGTCCCGCAGGTCCGGCCGTTTCCGTCGAACGTCTCCTTGAAGAAGATGTCGCGTCCCCGGGCGATGAGCTCGTCCC
>Ga0209980_10001082_pt1 | contig 14953 bp, 15 predicted proteins | sample CR02metaG_FD_183611 | JGI IMG/M metagenome (GOLD analysis project Ga0209980, IMG submission 183611) | Deep subsurface microbial communities from Mariana Trench to uncover new lineages of life (NeLLi) - CR02 metaG (SPAdes) (version 2) | ecosystem: Environmental > Aquatic > Marine > Ocean trench...
TGTATCCGCCAACTCGGCTTTCGTGTCTCGATCGATGATTTTGGTACCGGTCAGTCGTCGTTAGCGCAGCTCAAACGTCTGCCGTTGGACGAGCTGAAGATCGACAAATCTTTCGTCATGAATATGCCCGACGCCAAGGACGAGGCGATCATCAGAGCGACAATAGAACTCGCGCACCACCTATCTCTCAGCGTCGTGGCGGAAGGCGTCGAGAGCGAGGAAGTGTTGACACGCCTCCAGACGCTCGGCTGTGAGTACGCTCAGGGTTACCACATCAGTCCACCGATCGCTGCCGAAGCATTCTGTGACTGGGTTCGGCAGTGGCGGCGCCGAGAGTACGCGGAGATGATCCCTCAACGTAGACGCTCCTCTCCTTAGAGCCCCTTCCCCCGGCATCCGTCAGCGCCGCAAGGATTCGATGCCGTTACGGCTCGCGCCCGGCCCCGACAACGCGATAGAATTTCCTATCCTTCGCTCGCTAGGAACCCTGTGTGTCTAGAAGACGAGCCGGCAGCCCGGCATCCAAACTAATCAAGAACCTGACCGTTCCGTTCAAGGCTCCGTTCCGCAGGCCTGGTGAGGACCGGAATTGGGCCAAGGATCAAGCGTTGGCGCCCGAAGTCTCGATCACGGGTTCCAAGATTACCGTCAAGAACGTTCGCAACTTCCGTTGGGGTGAGGGCGGCAAACGAGGCGTGTACGAGGTCCGGACGTACGATCTCGACTCGATCGAGACAGCTTGGTTTGTGCTGTCTCCGTTCGGACGTACGGGGGCGATGGCCCACACCTTCATCAGCTTCGGCTTCAAGGACGGGGCGTACGTGTCGATCTCGGTCGAGGCGCGTCGTGAGTTTGGGGAGCCCTTCTCTCCGTGGCGCGGCCTCTGGCGGCAATATGAACTGACCTATGTCATTGCGGACGAGCGCGACATGATTTCGCTGCGCACGCATATGCGGGGCTATGAGACCTATCTGTATCGGGTCGATGCTGAGCTGCCGAAAATACGCGAGTTCTTTAAGGGGATGGTGATGAAGGCCGACGACTTTCGCACTCGCCCTGAGTTTTACCATAGTCTCTGGAATACGTGCACCACCAACCTGGTGAAGCACATCAACGAGATAACGCCGCGTCGCGTGCCGAAGATGGACCTGCGAGTCCTGCTGCCGGGGTACGCCGACCGGCTGGCCTATCGCCTTGGATTGATCAAAGCCGGTGGCAATTTCGCCGCGGTGCGCGAGGCCCACAAGATCAAGGCGAAGGCGCTCGCGGCGCCGCTGGACGAGAACTGGTCCAGGGCGATTCGCATCGAGCTCAATTCGTACGCGTCTTCTCGATCGGATCGACGATCGCGCTGATCTGTTTCCTCGTCAAATCCGGATAGCGTCTCCTTATCCGCTTTCGAGCGTCTATAGCAGTCTGTATCTCGATCAGTTGCCGATACTCGTCGCGAACCTGCCGGTTGATCTGCAGGTCCACTTTCCGCTTATACGCGTTGAGGGTTGCTTCCAAGTCTGCGCCAAACGCATACAGGAACGCGAGAATGGTCATTCGACCTTCTCCTTCTTATTTTTCCCCAGAATAGGTCATATCGGGCCGTATGGAAAGGTGCGTCCGTAGCACCTGCTGTGGCTGGATTTCAACTACTCGGCATCCGGCTGCGCAGGAGGGGCCGCGGCCTTGAATGCGTCCAGCGCCATGCAGGCATCATGGATTCTCTGGATAGTCGGATAGGCCGACATATCCACGTTGAAACGTGCGTTATTGATTATCTGGCCGACAACGCAAAGATCGGCAAGACTGACCGTATCGCCATGGCAGAAACGACCGGTATCGGGCTCGGTAGACAGTCGTGTTTCCAGCGGCGCAAACGCCGCCACGACCCATGTCCGAAACCACTCCGCAACCGCCTCGTCATCCGCGCCGAAGCGGTCGGTCAGATATTTAAGTATCCGCAGGTTGTTGACCGGGTGAATATCGCACGCCACCATCATGGCCAGCGACCGTACGCGGGAACGAGCGAGCGGGTCAGCAGGCAGTAACGGCGGTTCGGGATAGACCTCGTCGAGATATTCGATGATGGCGATCGACTGACTCAGTACCAGACCGTCCGCTATTTCCAGCGCCGGCACTAACCCCTGTGGATTGAGATCGAGGTAGCGTTCTGAGCGTTGCTCGCCCTTGCGAAGATGATACGACACGTACGCGTAGTCGATCCCCTTGAGGTTCAGGGCGGCGCGGACCCGAAACGATGTCGAGCTGCGGAAATAATTGTGTAAAACGAACTCGCTCATCTAAGCGCGTTCTTTACTCGAATCTCGCTTCCATGGGCATTAACGCGGCTTTTATCGTGGCGCCCCAGATCGCGTTCCCGAGATCGTTCAGGTGAAGATTGTCTGCTACGAAGATGTCCGTCATGACGCTTCCGCCGCTATTGAGAAACGGGGTCGCCACATCGACGTAGTAGACCAAGGGATCGTTGTCAGCAATTTCTTTATAGCCAGCGCTTACCTGTTGTGCCATGGGCCAGACATTCCAACGCGAGACACTCGGCTTAACCGACAATACGTAAATCCGCGTCTCCGGTAGTTCATCATGGATCCTGGCAACGATCTGCTGTAGATGATCGAGGATCAGTTCCTTGGGTATCGGATTACCGCTCCCGGTGTCGTTATCACCTTCGTAAATAAGAATCGCGCGTGGTTTGTGAGTCAGAGCGACACGGTCCAGATAGTGCAGCACGTCATGCATGACGCTGCCGCCGAATCCCCTCGGGATGACGGTTAATGGAGCCAGGGCTGCTGCAGCCTGATCGTTCCAGCGAGCGATGCTGGAGCTCCCTGTCAATACGATCGCGCCTTCCGGTGGCGGATTAATCCGATCCTGTGCTTCGAATCGACTGATAGCTACTTCGAATCGTTCCGGATCAGGTAATTCTTGAGCGTATAGCTGTAATGAGACCGCGACTAACGATAAGAAAAGGAGCCGCGAGATAGCCGTCGAGAGATTCTTCTGCATGTCGATTGCGGGCCCCGGCCTGTTATCCCTAGTCCGCGTCGAGGCCGATCGCCGGGTCGGAGTACACGATCTCACCACCAAGTAACGTGAGCACCGACGACAACCCCCTGATCTCGTCCTCGGTGACGGTCAGGTAGTGGTCACTTAACACCGCGAGATCGGCGAATTTACCGACCTCGATTGAACCGAAGTCATCATCATCGCGCGTGAACCAGGCGCTGCCGAGCGTATAGATACGCAGCGCTTCGAGGCGGCTGATCTCTTGTCCCGCGTTGACCGGATAGCCGCCCACGTTTTTACCCGACACCATGTAATAGATCGAGTACCAAGGGTTCATCGGTTGAGCGTTGGTGCTGTCCGTACCACCGCCGATCGGAATACCGCTATCGACGAGCATCCGCAGCGGCGGCCCGCCCTGATTGTTCTCCACGTTGCCGCGATTGTAGTAACGGTGGTCCTGTACGGTGACGCCCGCTCCCAGGGCTTTGAGACGCTGCACGATCTCGGGCGTGATCTGTTGTACGTGCGTCAGGGCCCAGCGGAGATCACCGATCGGCGCGACTTCATTGGCGGTCTCGAACGCGACGATGTGCGCCGCGTTCTCGGCCGGTTGAGAAGAGTGCTGCTCTAATGACCAGCCGCGCTGCGCCGCAAGCTTCGCCGCGTTGACCAACGCGGGGCCGCGAGAGTTCGTAACGATATTTTCCCCGACTCCTGCGATCCTGAGCATGTCGTCGCCGAAGCCCACGAATACATTTCGCAACCGCTGCTCGAGTCCAGAGTTCCCGCTGCCGTCGCCTATCTCGTCGTCCGAACTCATGAACATCAACCGGACCCGCAGCGTCATAGCGTCGGCGCGCCAGATATCCAACAGCGTGGCGTAATCCCGGTAAGGCTCGAACAACTGTCCCCCGGGTCGCGGCGTGCCGCCTTGATCGCGGACGGCGGTCAGCCCAAGGCTATTCGCGTGGCGCATGAATTCGAGTGTGCCTCGCACGCGGTCGGCATGTGTCTGCAGACTTTTGAGATAAGTGAACGCCGCTATCGCGTTGGCCGGTCCGCCGCCCATCGCGACCATGCCGTCGGCCGCGACTTCGATTCCGCCTGCCTCGAGCAGCGTCTTGCCCAGACTATTGGTGACGGCCGGGCCGTTCGCGCGCAAATGAATGTAGACCGGATGGTCCGATGCGGCGCCGTCGAGTTCCTGCAAGGTCGGAAAGCGGTTCTCGCCGAGGAACTGGACGGGATCCCAGCCGCCGATCCCGGTGATGAGTTCCCCGTCGGGGACGGGCTTCGACCGCTCAGCGACCGCTTCCAACAGCTCCGCGATGGAGGTTGCGAACTCGATCGAACGCATATCGTGCCCGGGCCGAAGCGTCGCCCGGACGAAGTGCATATGCGAGTCCATCAGGCCCGGTATGACGGTCCGCCCGTCGAGGTCGATCACGCGTGCTCCGGCCGCGAGCTCTCCGGATTCGTCGTCTACGGCGGCGATACGCCCGCGATGGATGAGAACGCTGCTTGCGACCGAGCCCTCTCCGTCCAGCGTCAGAAAGTTACCGTTGACTAGCAGAAGCGGTGTGTCGTCGGCCGGCGCTTGAGCCGTCGCCTCGACGCTTAACAAGCAGACGAATAGGAGTGTCAGTGCTGACCGCGTTGTGATCGTTGCCATTGAAATCCCCGTGCTATCTCAGTCCGTCGCGCGTTCCCATTCGGCAACACAGTTGAAGGGTGGAATTTCGACGCCGGGCGTCCAGCGGCGCTGCCGCTCCATGGTGATGGGCGCGGTGAACATGACCGGGTCGGTCGCCTTTAACGAATACTTCAACATCGTCTGATCGTCCGATAGTTCGAACCGCTCCAGATACTGCACGTCAGCCGATTGCGGCGTGCCGTAGGGATCCAGGTATGGCCAGTCGATGTGCGTCGTGGTGACGACGAGCGTGTCGCCCTCCCACCGTCCGACGGAGTAGCCGAGCGGCGACCCCTGCGGCTCGACTCCGCTCCAGTCCGGATCGAGATAGATCGTCCGCCGAATGTCGTATTCCTCGAGATGAATGGTGATGTGATCGCCCTCGTCGATGATCTCCATCGGGACGGGGTCGAGCATGCTCGTCGCCATGCCCGTGCGGCACTCGAGTTCCGGATTGTCTGTGACGGCGTCGAACTCGGCGAACAGCTCGCGGCCACGTTCGCTAAGCAGATGTCCATAGTCGGCGGGCTGCGGCCGGCCTCCCAAGCGCCTGCTCCAAACGCGGAAGACGCCGTTCGCCGTCCTGCGTGCTTCTGCTACCTTGGCGGGATCGAGCTCCCGTACCGCGTTCGCCACCCGCGTGTCCGCCCAGAGCGGCTCACGGTTACCTTGCGCGTACTCCTGGCCGCCGGGCAGTAGCACATGCAATACGCCCAGCGAATCCGGATTGCGCTTGGATCGATAGCCCGCCACTCTGACGCGGCCCACGAAGTCATTGGCATAGAGGCCCCTGGCTTCGAAGCCGCGCGGGCCTGGGCCCAGCTCGAGCTCCCAGATCGTCCGCTCGCCGTCGTCGTCCACGACGCTGATTCGTGCGCGAGCGTGAGGGTTGCGCCAGAAGACCTCGGTGATCTCGCCCTCGAGTTCGATGAATTCGTCCGTCAGATACAGTGCGCCGTTCGTCACGGCACCGTGATGCGCGAGGAGTTGCGGTGCGAAGAATACGGTCGCGACGATCCAGAGAACGGGCGTTCGGGCAGATAGCTTGATGTTCGGGCTCAAAACATTCTCGGAGGCTAATTCACGCGTTCGGCGGTAGCGGTCACTCAAAGCTTTCACTCGACATCGAGATGTCGACTGCTGGCGTTGGGGTCGCAATCGTACTCCCGCCACGGGTAGCCAGGATCGACAAAGAAGGTACTCGACATGGCGACGGGCTCGGACAGATAGACGGGATCCTCGAACGTGTATTCCACCTGCAGCCGATGACCGCCATCGATCAGCGTGTAGCGCTCGATCACATGTTTTTCATCGCTCGAGGGTAACCCCGTGCCGATGCCCCACACCGCAGGCGAAAACAGCGCCGTGTCCACTACCAGCGTCTCGTCCTCGAACCAGCCGATAGAGTGACCCAGATGGGACAGCTCGACCCCGGGAGGATGCTCGGTCATGCCAAGATGAACGGTGCGCTCGACCTCGAGAATCTCATAACGAAAAGTAATCTCGTCGTCGTTCTCGCGAACGATCTGCTGGGTTCCGGTAATCACGCGGGGCAGCGTACGGGCCTCGCATTGAAACCACGGGTTGTCCGCCACAGCGTAAGAATCGATTTCGCTCTGGCCCCGGGCCGTCAGCGGTAGCCCGCTGGCCGGCGTTTGACCACCCAGCGAAATCGCGGCTGCGCCGGCATTACCACCCATTCCCATTCCCATGCCCATTCCGCCGCCACCCATGCCGCCCTGTTGCCGCCAGATGCCGCTGAAATCTTCGGAACGGGCGCTGGAGTCGACTTCGCGTTCGGGTGGGCGCGCGATCGGTACGCCCCGAGAGAAGTTGGGTGCCGAGACCATGCGGCTCCCATCGGGTAGAACGAAGTAATTGGAGAAAAAGAAGTTCGCGTTGCGAGCGAGTTCGAGGTTGCCGACGACCGTGACCTCGTCACCGACCTTCAGCGTGTTCCGGTCCCACCCCGTGCCGGTCAGGACCGCGATTGAATTGAGTTCCAGCAGCCATTCCTCGGTCTCGCCGGCATCATTCTCGACTGCCAGCGTGGCGAAGGTATGCGGATTTCTCCACGTGTACTCGGTGATCGTGCCCTGTAACTCGGTCACGTTCTCCAGATCGAAGTTCCCGCGGGAGTGGTGGGCCAAAGCGGTCGCAGACAGGATCGTGGCTAAGGCCGCGGCGGTCGATAGCGACAGCAGGCCCTTGTCTGTGAGTTTCCTCATAGCCGGGAAGTGTCTTGTAGACAAACTCAAATCCCTTTGGGGTTGGTGTTGTTATAGAAACGCAAATGTCTAGCGTCAGCGATAATACTCGATAAAATTTACAAGCTCAAAAGATATATTGAATTTTCATCGCGGCTAAATTGTTGTATTAGCAGAACGAACAGCAGCGATTTAGCAGAGAGTCAGCTGAGTCTCACCGCCGCAACTAAGCCTACGGGTTAATTAGGGTTCGCCATCCTCCGGGAGAGCTCCTACGGTGGCGCGTCCCTCTCCACCTCGACGAAGGCGTAGCATTCATACTCCAGAATCCCGGCTTCCGGCTCCTGGCGGCGGTAGAGAGGCATGCTGATTTCCCACGGACTCGAGAAGACCGTCGGATCCTCGATCGTGGCTTCGTACAACATGTGGTCGGGACCGGTGGGCGTGTAACGCTCCACGACGTGCAGCGCGTCGCTGTGGTAATTCCCTGAGCGGTCGAACCAGGTCTGGTCCGTGAAATGTATGACGTCGACGACGAGCGTATCGCCGTCCCACTTAGCCCGGGAGTCACCCATCCACCACTGAATCGGCCCCGGCGGATGAGCGCTGTCGATGTAGATGTTGCGGAAACTGTGAATGTACTCGTAGAGGAGCGTGACCTGCTCGGCCGTCTGCACGATCTGAAACGGGTACGGCATGTACGTGATTCGCGGTACGCCCACCATGAAGCACTTCGCTTCCGTATCCTCGGTCAGGCGATTCTCGTAGTTCTCCTGCCGCTTCGCCAGAGCAGATGGCAAATACGGAATTTCCCCGCCCACGACGATGCTCCGACCGGCCGGCATGCCTAACTCAGCAGGATGATCCTGGATATTCCAGACGGCCGTGTTGAGCGCTTGCCAGATGCCGCGCAGATCCGGCCGACCGTCAGCCATACGAGGAATCCCGGCCTCCTGAGCTGAACCGAAAACGGGGATCACCAGGATCAATGCGGCCGCCACCGCTGGGAGACGCGACATGATCTACCGCTCTCCTGGTGCGTTGCCGGCGAAGAGGATCCTGCCGTCGGGTAACTGGGTCTCGCCGCCGTACAACTCGTTCGACCCGTCCCTGGCGGGAAATCCGGTCACGGTCACCGTTTCTCCTACGGGTAGATCGTCCGCACGCCAGCCTCTCCGAAACAGGTTGTTCGCGCTGGTGAACCACGCCGTCCACGACTGCGTCTCGCCATCCTCGCCTTCGACCTCGACGAACAGCCTCGCGTGAGGATTGATCCACTCCATACTCGTGATCGTGCCGGTGACCATCGTCGAGACACGCATGTCGAATCCAGCCGCAACGGAGTGATGTCCGTGTGCGGCCGACGCGGACAGCAGAATGGCCGTGCCGCAGGCGATCGCACCGGCAGCGAGCTCTCTGGTTCTCAACGCCGTGATTCCTCCCACGCCGCCTTGAGCGCCCTCGCTTCGCTGGCGCTGATGCCCGGGAAAACTCGCAACCCGTTGTTACGGAAGAGCCGCATCGCGTCTTCGTTGGTCTCGTAACAAGCCTCTTCCCAGATCTCGGGATTCTCATCGGTATCGCGCCTGAACGCGAGTGCGATCGTGAACGGCCGGGTATACACGTTCGGATCGTCGAAGGTCGCCTGATAATGAATGGTGTTCTCGTCGATGAGCGTCATGCGTTCGACGATTCGCGCTTCCTCGGTGATGAACCGGCCTCGTTGATCCAGGAAATACTTAGCGTTCTGATTCGGCGTCTCGATGACCAGCGTATTCCCGTCCCAGTGGCCGCGCGGGTCGCCGTTCCATAGCGATAGCGCACCGCTATGCGGGCGTCCATCGAGCGGGATGATGCGATAGGGATGCGCGGTCAGCTGTTCGCCGACCATCGCGAAAGTGTCGGTATCCTGGATGAACTGAAACCGGCTCGTCATGTACATCGTGCCGGCCGGGCCCGAGAGAATGCAGGCAGCATTGTGGTGGATGTACTGCTCGGCGTTTTCCAGCCTCTTCGCTTCCGCCCAGGGCTGAATGGGCACGTTGCCGTCCGGCGGATCGACGACCACGCTCGGCCCGCCGAAATCGTCGGGATTCTCCGGGTGGGCTTCGAAGTCCTCGAATGCCCACGAGCGGCGCCGCCAATAACCACTGAAGTCCGGTCGACCGTCTGCGGTCCGCGGCGGATCTGCCGTCCGTGCAGCCGTCAGGGCACAGTGGTGAAACACCGCATGGTGATCGTCCGGGCAGACGGATTCGGCCGCGCCGCGCTGGCCCTGGCCACGAGCAGGCTCAGGCGTGAGCGCCCCGCCTGCTGCCAGCACGGCTACCGCGAACAGTGGGCGTGAATAGCGTTTGTCCACCGTGAACCTAGTTGCTCAGAAAGATGCCGTTCGCAGGGCTGATACCGCCGTGGAAGTTACCCTGATCCCGGACCACCCGGGGCTCGCCGTCCTCGTCATAGTGCACCCAGATCAGTCCGTGGGCGTCGCCGTTGCCGGGCATGTCGATGCTCTCGATCAGTTCCTTCGTCTCGACGTCGTAGACGAGGATCCGGCCCTCGCCGTTACTGGTGGCCCACATCTCTTTGCCGTTCGGAGAGAGCAGGACATGGTCGGTTTTATACGCGCCGTAGAGCGTCTCCGTCGCGTGCCCGAACTCGGTATCCATCACCGTGATCGTTCGCCCCAGGTGGTGGGCGCCCTCGCCCTTGTCGGCGATCCAGAGCTCGGTCTCGTCGGCGTTCAACGAACCGCCGTAGGGGCCGATTCCCGTACCATTGGTCCAGATGACTTCGCCGGATTCGATGTTGATCTTGGATGCATTCGACATCGAGTTGATGATGTAGAAGTTCTCCTTCGCGGAATCCACGATCAGCCAGTTCGGCCGGTAGCCCGGTACCGGATATTCCTGTACGACCTCCCAGGTATCGGGATCGATCCTCGCGATCCAGAACGGTCGGCTGGCGATGAGCCTGCCCTGGTACATCGCCTGTACGGTCGCATAGCCGCTCCGAGTTCCGGCGGGCTCCACCAACACATAGATGTACTCGTAGTCCTTATCCGTCCACACCGTGTACGCCCGCCCGCCGAGGCCCGTGTCCGTTACGCCGCCGAGTATCTCGTCGGTCTTCGGATCCAGCAGCATGAGCGCCAGCCCGCCCGGGACCCGGCCGAACATGTCGAACAGAATGACGTCACGGAATACCTGCCCATGGTGGATTCGCCCACCGATATCGAGTGCTTTGATGGGCTGCAGGGTTAAGGCGTCGATCTTGATGAGCGTCGCCGCCGGGCCGTAATTCTCGTAGCCGTCTTCGGCGCCCAATCTCGGGCCGACGATGTACGCGTAGCGGCCGTCCGGCGACATGACCGACGTGTGTACCGTGGCGCGGAGCCTGTCCGGAAACAGGTAGCTTGCGATGATCTCTTTCGTCTCGGCGTCACCCACGACGAATTGGTTGCTGCTCGGGGCCTTGTAGCCTTCGAACAAAACCGACGGCGAGCTCGTCGTACCGACGTTCTCATAGAAATAGGTCTTGCCGGGCTGGGGCTCGAATTTGGGTTCGCCCGGGTCCCAGGTCGCCAGTACCTCGGACTGATAGTGGCTGAGAAGACTCCCTTCCTGTGCGCGGCGCGTCCACGTGGCCTGCACGGACTCGAATGTCTCGATGGCCTCCACCTGCAGGTCCCGAGCGGTCTTCGCGAACTCGAGGCGCTCGGCCTGGTTGGCCTTGACGGTCGCCAGTGCCGTCCGCCATTGCTCCGGCAGGCCCGCGTCCAGCGGCAGGTCCGCCAATGTGCGGATATACATCGAGATCGCGACGAGGTCAGCGTCGCTCGGGGCCATCTCGGAGACGATCACGCCCATCACCGGGTTGCTTTCCAGCTGATCGAAAATGTCCACCGGCGTCGGGCCGAAGTGCAGGCTGGGACCTACCAGGCCTTCTCCGCTCTCCGAATGACAGACCCAGCAACCGGTAGCGGAATTGAAGAGTTCCCGGCCACGCTCGACGAGCCCATCGAGTTCCTGGGCCCGGGCGGATCCCCAGACTTCGCACAGCACGATCGCGGCATAGATCGCCAGGCTGGCGAGGCGGTGGTTACTGGCCCGCGGGTCCCTGGATGTGTTGGACGTCCAGATTGTTCTCATTACAGACATATTCCATCAGTTCCCAGCCGGGCCGCAGCGTCGCGTCGAATTGAATGGTAAACGGCTTCGCGTACGCGCCCGGATCGATGATTGTGACTATTTTCTCAAGCGTACCAAAATTCGTTCGCGTGTAGCGCTCGATCGTATGGAGTTGCTCGGTGTGCGGGTGGCCCTGGAAGTCGAACCAGAACTTGTCGTTGAAGCCGACCGTGTCGATGATCAGCGTGTCGCCTTCCCAACGCCCGATCGAGTGCCCGTACCACGTCGGGTCGAGGTCATCCGGGTGCTCTCGGCCATCCATGAAGATCTGCCGGTAGCTGTGGATGTTGCCCTCGAAGAGGAAGTAGAGGTGCGTGGCATCCCCGCTCATCGGCGCACGGACAATTCTCCACGGATACGGGGCGATTCGCGGCACGCCCGTAGGCAGGCAGTTGGCTTCCGGGTCGTCTTTCGACAGGCGAGGCGCCATCAGTGCCTTCGCCTCGGGTAACAGCAGGAGTTCTTCGCCCGGAAGAAGCCCCAGTCTGATGTCTCGAATAGGGCCGGAGCCGAGCCAGACCCCCGAAAAATCAGGTGCCCCATCCGGCAGCCTCGGCGCGGGCGCATTGTTCGCGTCATCTTCGAGCGTCGGCGTCAGCAGGTCGCCTCCCGCCCGTGCGAACACGCGAGACTGCTCCGGATCCTCTTGGGCCAGGAGCGGGCGGGCGCAGATCAATGCAACGGCGATGACGAGGATTTTCATGTTCCGTTCCGCTAATCTCGAGCAAACACGCGCGACCCGTCAGCCAGTGACACTGCGAGCACGTTGGCCATCTTGGACCCATCCTTTGCCAGCGATCCTTCGACCGTCACCTCGTCACCAGCCTCCAACGAGTCTCGCGCCCACCCGTTGCGCCTCAGGATATTCGGACTGGCCAACTCGAAATTCCAATTGACCACATTGCCATGGCCGTCTTCGACATCGATGTAGAAGCGCGCGTGGGGATTCATCCATTCGACCTTCGTCACGATGCCCGTCAGTGTCACCGGTTGATCCGGATCGTATTGAGACGCGAACGAGTGGTGGCCGAACGCCGTCGTGGACGAACCCAAAAGGCAGCCGAGAAAGAGGGCGGCGAATAAACCCTGCATATGCTATTTCCCCTGTAGCGTCCATCATACTGCCGGGAGCGTGGGAAGTTCAAAGCACGCAGGCCAGATCGTCGGGTCTCGTGCTATGCTGATCTTCAGCTAATTAGACCAAGAAAATCATCAAGTCTGCCGGGCCATCCGGCCAATAACGCGAGGGGAACCTAGCCATGCCGAATCGCAGAGATTTCTTCAAAGCCCTGGGGAACACGACCGCTGGACTCTATCTATTGGGCCACGGACTCGGCGCCGCTGCTCAGACAGGCCGGAAACGGATCGTCGTCGGCGGTAATGAAATCAAGACCGTCGATATTCACGCTCACTGTGTCTTCCGAGAGGTCGGGGATCTCGTTGCGGGTACGGACTTCGAGCGTCAATTCCCCGACTGGTATCTGTTGGGGGATTTTCGGATGGACGCCATGGACGAGCGAGGCATCGACGTCGCAGCGCTGACCGTCAACAACTACTGGTGGTACGCGGCGGATCGGGATCTCGCCAGCGCGATCGTTCAGACTCACGATGAAGGCCTGGCCGATTGGTGTACAGCGCACCCCGATCGATTCGTCGCCATGACATCGCCGGCGCTGCAGTATCCGGAGCTCGCGGCCGAGCAGGTGGAGTATGCGGTCAACGAGCTGGGGCATCGGGGCGTCTCGGTGGGTGGGACGGTACTGGGAGAAGCTAACTCCTTACCCAAGTACGACGTGTTCTGGGCCAAGGTCGAAGAGCTGGCGGTGCCGGTGTTCATGCACCCGAACAACTCCATCGAGCTCTTCAGAGAGGGCGGGCTGCCGGCGCGAGGAAACCAGGGCAATATCCTCGGGAATCCATTCGAGACGACGTTCTTCCTCACCAATCTAATCTTCGATGGCACGCTGGATCGGTTCCCGGGCTTGCGGGTGTGCGGGGCACACGGCGGGGGCTATCTGCCGTCTTACTTCGGACGCACCGAGGTCGCTTGTGCACGCGATAATGCGAATTGCCTTAACCAGCGGCAGCCGAGCGAGTATCTGCGCGACCAGATCCTCGTCGACACGATGGTCTTTTCGGCGGAAGGTCTGAGACACCTGGTGGCCGAGATGGGTGCCGGGCAGATCGTCTACGGATCGGACCAACCTTTCTTCTGGCCGGATACGATGGATCTGATCGTGGAAGCGGACTTCTTGAGCGATGCTGACAAGGAAGCGATTCTCGGCGGCAATCTGCGTCGGTTGTTGCGAATCGACTCATAGCGACTAGGGGATAAGCGATGAGACGTTCACGACGAGCATTGAATGCGCTCGTCATCGGCGCGAGCACAGTGGCGTGCGCGATGATGGTCGGCGCCACTCGAGCCCAAGACGTTCCAGTTCCTGAATACCGCGTCGACCCTTTCTGGCCGAAGGTCCCGTTACCGAACGCCTGGCTGATACAGGGCATACCCACGATGACCGTCGATGACCGCGACCACGTCTGGGTGATCAGTCGGTCGGCGGACCTGAGGCCGGATGAAGCCATGGCTACATTCGACCCGCCCCGCGGCGACTGCTGCGTGGCGGCGCCGGAGATCCTGGAGTTCGACGCCGAAGGCAATCTACTCAATGCCTGGGGCGGTCCGGGGCATCATCCCCTGTGGCCGGCCCGTCCGCAGACGGTCATCGTCGACAGTGAATTCAATGTCTGGGTCTCCGCGCTAGGCCAGGGAGAGGGCCTCTCGAAATACACCCGGGAAGGCGAGTTTCTCTGGGACTTTCCTCATCGCGGGCCGAAACCGGCCCCGGGAGAAACGCCTCTGCCGCGCAATTTTCAAGACAACCAGGAGACCGAGATTCTTCGCAACGGCATCTTCAACTTTGCGCTGGATGAAGAGGCACGGGAGATTTACATCCTCGACAACGGGAAGCGTGTACTCGTTTACGACATGGACGATGGTGAGTACAAACGCGGGTGGGGTGGCCGCGGAAAGCCTCTGAGCGAGATCAGCAACGAACCCACGCCCCCTTACGAGTGGAAGGGCGGTCCCCCACCGGATATGGATGGCTTCGCGCCAGCTGTTCACTGCGTCCAGATCTCCAACGACGGACTGGTCTATGTCTGCGAGCGGGGCATGAACCGAATACAGGTATTTACCAAGCAGGGTGACTACGTGTCGGAGTTTATGGTGGCGCCCAACACTCCCAGCCGCGGCCCGATTTGTGGCAGGCCCGGCAGCAACGAGTGGCCCATGTGCGGAACCACCTACAACCTGGCTTTCTCCCATGACGAGAACCAGCAGTACGTGTTCGTCGCGGACGGCACGAATCACAGGGTCTGGATCCACGACCGTTTTACCGGCGAGCAGGTAGGGCAGTTCGGCAGCCCCGGTCGAAATGCAGGCCAGCTCTACTGGATCGATGGAATCGCCGTCGATTCCGTGGGCAACCTGTACACCGGTGAGGTGCTGACAGGCAAGCGCGCGCAGAAGTTTATTCTGCAGAACTGAAGGGGAGGCATGGTTTCAGTTTGGGGAGAGTTGAAGCGACGCAATATGGAACCTCGAAATTTTCGGGAGGGAATAATGGGTCGTGTCGTGGCTGCCGCAACGGTTCGGCTCAGTCATCCCCGCTCCTCTGATCCCTTTAATGTCCCTTTTAATTTAATTCGGTGACAGCGTATTGATATAGGCCACTACATCAACCAACGCCTGTTCATCAGGTAGCAGCGTTGCGAAAGGCACCATCTGTAAGCCATAGATATCTTCTGGGTGATCGCCTCGCAGACCGGAACGGAACTTCTGCAAC
>Ga0209980_10001083_pt1 | contig 14948 bp, 11 predicted proteins | sample CR02metaG_FD_183611 | JGI IMG/M metagenome (GOLD analysis project Ga0209980, IMG submission 183611) | Deep subsurface microbial communities from Mariana Trench to uncover new lineages of life (NeLLi) - CR02 metaG (SPAdes) (version 2) | ecosystem: Environmental > Aquatic > Marine > Ocean trench...
GGGCGGGTCACGCTTCGCCCGTTGTATGTACTCGACCGTACCGTGAGGAAGCGAGTGAAATTATTTTGGGACTATGCCGTGGATCTGGAGCGTCAGATTTTGGTCAAGGTGGAAGAGCCTAATGAATGGGATCTGCAAGCCATGCTCTATGACGAATGGATCTATGGCCTTGAAGCGTTGGATGATGAGGAAATCTTTGCATTCTCCCGAGCGTATCGATCCTGGGAGCGAACTCTGAATCGCAGAGAGTCTCCTTGGAATCCGTTCAAGTTCGGACTATTCGAGCGACGCCCGATAGAGCTCCCGCTGCGACGCGCGCAATTGATGCCCATTCATATTCCTACACAACACTTGCCGGCTACACGGCAACGGTTGATCCTCAAAGTGAACGGGGTGGTGACGCCACTGTCTCAAGAACACGATACCCCGACTCTTCAACAACCTCGCTATCGATTGGTGGTGCATCCGGTCCAAGATGGTTTGGGTCCATTGGCTTCCGGGCAAACGATGGCGGTCATTCGAGCGGAGTGCTGGTGGGGGGATTGTTACGCCCCTCCCCATGAACCCACCTTTAGCTTTTTTACGTGCCTGGAGGGATACCGCAGTTTGCCGGCTCCTTTGCGGGCCCTAAAACGCAAGAAAATTTTGTGTGAAACATTTATCCAACTTCTGATGGTGTCACAGGCATCAAAGGTTGAAGGTATTCTCCGAACCGCGCTCTCGGGAGGGGATTTCCAACGGCAGCAAATTAAACGGACTGCGAAGCATATGCTCAAACAGTTTTTTTCCGTGTTTAGGGAGCCGGAAGTGCGGCTGCAGTTTCATCAGGGGCAGTGGCAACTGCTGTCGGTGGACAAAGCCCAAGAGGCTCGCATGTATATCTTGCTCTATGAACAATTTGGCCCACAGGTGTTTGAACACATGATGCGGCATGATGAAATGCGGCTGCGTCTGGATATTCTGCATCAGGGCTTGCCGCAGTTGTATGAATCGTGTCAGGCCGCAGGCATTGAATTGTTTTACCACACCAAGCCGGTGGCTTTGCCAGAGTGGGAATTGTCCCTGGATGCGCACCGTCCTGAGGGAATCGATTGGTTTGAATTGCGTCCTGAAATCCGGTGCAACGGCAAGTTGATGACCGAGTCCGCGGTTCAACAAGTCATGCAAGGACAAGGCATCATCGAAGGAGATGATGTCGTGCAGATCTTTTCCACCAAAACGCAAGAAGCGCTTCGGGCTCTTTCGTCGTTTTATCGACAGGAGCCATCCAGCAAGGGGATGAAAAGGGAATGGGTGCGCGTGCCCCGGTTGCAGATCTTTGATTGGATTGCGTTACGGAAGCAAGGAGTGAAAATCACCTTGCCACCAGAGGATGAAGCGATTATCGATCGGTTGACTCACTTTGAACACATTGAGGTGCCACCGATTCCCAAACGCCTCACAGCCAAACTGCGGACCTACCAAAAAAACGGGTATGCCTGGTTGGGGTTTTTGTACCAACACCGATTTGGAGCATGTCTGGCCGATGATATGGGCCTTGGAAAAACCGTGCAGGCCATCAGTCTGTTGGGCGGCATCAAAGAAGGCATTATTCCGTCCCTGACGAGTCAGCCTGTCCCGCATTTGGTCGTGCTGCCGCCGAGTCTACTCTTCAATTGGGAACAAGAGATTCAAAAATTTTACCCATCCTTACGGGTGCAGATGTATGTCGGCGCTGATCGATCGCCAAAATTTGAGGGGTGTGATGTGGTGTTTACCACGTACGGCGTGGTTCGGAGAGATATTGCGACGTTGGAAACCATCCCCTTTCATATCATTGTCTTTGATGAAGCGCAGGCCGTTAAAAATATTTATGCGGAGACGACCAGCGCAGTCCGCCGTCTGAAAGGGGCGTTTAAGATGGTGATGACCGGTACGCCGTTGGAAAATCACATCGGCGAATATTTTTCACTCATCGATCTGTGCCTTCCCGGACTGCTCGGGGACTATGACAAAATCAAGTCGAAAATCACCTCCGCCTCGTCGTCCTTCCTGGAAGTGCTCACGCGGCGAACGAAGCCTTTCGTATTGCGGCGTACCAAAGAACAAATCCTGAAAGAATTGCCGCCCAAGACCGAAACCGATGTGTATTTGGATCTTACCGAGCGACAGAAGTCACTCTATCAACACACCATTGCGCAAATCCGTCCAACCATCGATGACGCCTATCGCACCAAAACGCATGCACAAGCCCGTATCATTGCGCTCACGGCTATTTTGAAATTACGCCAAATCTGCCTATCGCCCAAATTGCTTCAATCTGATACGCATGATTCCTCGCCAAAGATTACGTTTGTCGTCGAGCGATTAGCCGAACTCATGGAGGCAGGGCATAGTGCGCTCGTCTTTTCGCAATTCACCTCATTTTTAGATTTGGTCGAAGCCGCGCTAGTCAGTCACCACATTCCGCACGTTCGTTTAGATGGCTCCACGCCCACGCCTAAACGCCGAATCATGGTCGAACAGTTTCAAGAAGGCAAAGACGCCTCCGTGTTCTTGCTCAGCTTAAAAGCCGGAGGGCAAGGACTGAACCTCACCAAGGCCTCCTATGTGTTTCACCTGGATCCGTGGTGGAACCCCGCGGTTGAAAACCAAGCGTCGGATCGGACCCACCGCATTGGACAAACACAAAAGGTCTCCATCTTGCGTATTCTCATGCGTCATTCCGTCGAAGAAAAAATGATGGCCTTGAAACAGCAAAAATCCGCCCTCTACGAAGCTGTCCTCGAAGGCACCATGCATAAAGGATCGGGCACTTCCATCACCAAGGAAGATTTCGATTTTCTTTTGGCGTGATTATGTGGGGTTTCGCTCCCACGCGACGAGTCCCTTTTGTTTCGGCAAAAGTGTCCAAAACCAATTTCGCCCGTGCGCGGCCCCTCCGCCCCTACTCAGAAGCAGGGTCTCCAGGGTTCCTCCACCTCCGTCCCGAATCAAGATGGCTGCGCAACTCGCTCCGCTCAAACAGTGCTCGCCAGAGGGGTCGATTCGGTGCTCCGGCTCCGCCGCGCACGAAGGCGGGCAGTCATTACAGAAATAGTTTTTGATTGAACATCACCCGTTCATTGTCTTGTCAGGTCTTAGGGCATATACTTTCAACCTTGTGACAAAAATAGTAGAAGATCTGTTTTGCGGTAGAAGATGTAGAGGAACAAGATGCCAGCTATTTCGATGTTCTATGGAATTATTATTTACATGTATTTCCTTGACAACAAGCAGCATCAAAGACCGCATATTCATGTCAAATATCAGGAGCATGAAGTTATTGTTGCCATCCCGGATGGTGGGGTTCTTGAAGGGAGTATCCCCAACCCAAAAATGAAGTTGCTCCAAGCTTGGGTTGAGCTGCATAAGGAAGAATTGGAAGCTGACTGGGAACTTGCTGTGTCCGGTCAACAGCCTTTTAAGATTGAACCGTTGAGGTAAAAATATGAATCCAAGAATTACTGAAGTGGTGCCAACAGATGATTATAAACTCAAACTGATCTTTTCGAATGGGGAGCGAGGTCTGTATGACTGTTCAGACTTAATAGATTTTGGTGTGTTTCAAGAATTTCAGGATAAGAATTACTTCAAGCAAGCCAAAGTGTTGGATGGAACTGTTGTCTGGCCTCATGAGCAAGATATCTGTCCTGATACCCTCTATCTTGATTCTGAAAAAGAGGGAGATCGAGTGAAGGGGTAATCAGGCAAGTTAAAGTCTTCAAATTTCTTTGCAACCCTTCCTTGCTTGTGTTCTTTCTGCAGTCGTACGTGGAAATCCAGGAATATTTTAATCGGGGTGTCGCCCCCGAGCGACGAGGCACTTTTGCCGAAACAAAAGTGCCTCGTCGCTCGGGGGCGACATCCCGCATGAAAATAAAATGTGGGCAGTGCCCACCCTACCTACAAGATTCCTCCTTTCCCTTCGAAATGACTGAGATTTTCAGATTTGCCTCCCCCCTTTCCTACAAGGTAGAGTTTATCAGCCAGAATTGACGTCATTGGTTTTAAATCAATCTAACAATGTGGTTAAAAGTTACAGGGGCATGAGCGTTTGCCCTGATAATAGAAAGGACGAGTTTTATGAGTGATGAACAAACACAGCAAGCGGCTCCAAAACCGGAACCGGCTGAGGAAAAGCTTCTTCCGGGGGTGAAGTATATTGTGGCGGTGAGTAGTGGGAAGGGTGGGGTTGGGAAGTCCACGGTGGCGACGAATTTGGCCGTGGCGTTAAGTCAGTCCGGGGTTAGCGTGGGGTTGATGGATGCCGATATTTATGGCCCCAATATTCCCATGATGATGGGGGTGCCAGAGCCTCCGGGTAAAGCGGAGGGTAAAATTTTGCCGGCTGAGGCGCATGGCGTGAAAATTATTTCAATGGCATTTTTTGTGCCGGAGGAAACGGCAGTGGTGTGGAGAGGGCCGATGGTACATACGGCCCTTCTCCAATTTTTTCGTGATGTGCAGTGGGGAGAGCTAGATTATCTCTTCATTGACTTGCCGCCGGGCACAGGAGATGCCCAATTGAGCATTTCTCAGATGGTGCCGATGACGGGAGCGATCTCGGTTACCACTCCGCAGGAGGTCGCACTGTATGATGTGCGCAAAGGGCTGAGGATGTTTCAGAAGGTCAATGTGCCGCTCCTGGGCATTATTGAAAACATGAGCTTTTTTGTCTGTGGTCATTGCGGGGAACGGACGGAGATTTTTTCGTTTGCTGGCGGGGAGCGGGCGGCGAAAAAATTTGACATTCCGTTTTTGGGACGCATTCCTTTGGATCCCGCCATTCGTGAGTGTTGCGATGCCGGGACTCCGATTGTGGTCGCGAATCCCGATTCCCCTCAATCCAAGGCCTTTGTCGAAATTGCGGCGGCTTTACGGAATCAAATTGAGAGTCAAGCCAGTGACAAATCCGGGTCTTCGGTGAGCGATATGTTGAAAAAGTTGAAAGAGCCGATGGGGCTGAATTAAGCCAAAGCAGGTATTCAAGGCTAAAAATGATTTGAAAATCCCCCTATCCCCCTTTTTCAAAGGGGGAACTTTCGATGTTTAGTGTTGATAGAATATTCTTTTTGGAGACGAGATTAAATCGAGGAGGATTAGGATGTCAGAACGAATGACAGTGGCGAATACGACTGAATTGACTGTTGGGACGGGGATCGTAGCTGAGGTCAACGGGAAAAGTTTGGCGGTATTCAATGTCGAGGGAACATTTTATGTGATTGATAATACCTGTATTCATCGAGGCGGCCCGTTAGGTGAAGGCGATCTTGAGGGCGAGGTGGTGACCTGTCCCTGGCACGGGTGGGAGTATAATGTGAAAACCGGTGTGTCGGTGAACAATCCCTCTGCTTGTGTGGCTTCGTATCCGGTTGTGGTGGAAGGGGATGAAGTGAAGGTCGATCTGTAGCCGGATGGGGAGAGACGTGAGACGTCATCCGTGAGGCGTGATGGTTAAAGCGTAGGAGAAAACAAAAGGGTTTCTTTTACGCATGACGCTTCACGTATCACGCTTGACGAATTACGACTCGTGTTTGACGAGAACCTGATACAGGGCTTCGCTGAGTTCCTCTAAGCGAAACGGTTTGGCGACCATTCCCTGAAATCCATAGGAGAGGTGATTCGAGAGAACCGGGTCGTTGGAATAGCCACTGGAGACAATGGCTCGGATATCGGGGTCGAGGAGCCGGAGCCTGTGAATCGTGTCTTTTCCTCCCATTCCTCCGGGAATCATTAAATCGAGAATGACTGCGGAAAATGGTTGGTGTAAGTCCAGGGCTTTGGCATACCGCGCAATCGCTTCTTCTCCATGTTGTGTCACCTCTACGGTATATCCTAAGTGCACGAGCATTTGTTCGAGGATGACGCAAATGGCTTCCTCATCATCCATGATCAGGATTTTACCCTGTCCCAGTCGAATGCCACCGGATTCTGGAATTTGCGGCACCGCTTGAACGGTTGCGGCCGGCAAATAGATCGTAAACACCGTCCCTTTCTCCACCGTTGACGTGACCTCCATCTGTCCATTGTGGCTGGTAATAATGGAATAGGTGGTGGCCAATCCCAGCCCACTTCCCTGTCGTTTGGTGGTGAAGTACGGGTCAAAAATTCGCACCAGATGTTCGTTCGAAATTCCGTGCCCCGTATCCTTGATACGAATTCGGACGTAAGCCTTGTCCTCAAAGTACAGGCCGGCATTCTTTGGGAGCTCAGCGGGGTGCAAGTTCTCCGCTTCAATTTCCAATGTTCCGCCTTGGGGCATGGCTTGTTGGGCGTTGAGAATAAGATTGTGGAAGGCCTGATGGAGTTGGCTCTCATCGGCATACAGGTCCCACAGGTCATTGGGAAATCGGTATTCGCTCTGAATTTTCCCCTCCCGTAAGATGAGTTGGGTTGCATTCTCCAATATTGGTACCAACCGGACCGGCTTTTTGACCGGGTGCCCCCCTTTGGCAAATGTCAGAAGCTGATGCGTGAGGCCCTTGGCAAGCAAGGAAGCTTTTTCCGCTTCGAGTAATTGGGAAAAGGCCCGAGTCTCTGGAGAGAGTGACAATTTTGCAAGCGATATATTGCCAAGAATGGACATCAGGAGATTGTTAAAATCATGGGCAATGCCTCCGGCTAATGTGCCGATGGACTCCAACTTACTGGCTTTCTGGAGTTCATGCTCAATTTTGATCCGCTCTGACATATCACGGATCACCACGACCGCGCCCAAGACCGTCCCATTTTGATGACAGATAGGCGACGCGCTGCACATGACCATTGTATGGGTCCCGTTTCGATTCAGGAGGCGGCGATAGTACAGGGGTTTCATGACTTGGCCCAGGGCGAGCACCTGCTTAACGAGGTGATCTTCCTGATCGGGGTGGTCCGGGTGTACTAAATGAAACACTTCATCAATGGTGCGGCCAAGCACGTGTGTCAGATTATGGCCGATCAGGTGTAGGGCAACGGGATTGATCGAGTGGACGATGCCGTTAATATCTGTCGTGATGACGCCATCCACAATACAAGCGAGGGTGACGGATGAGCGTTCTTGTTCCGCGGCCAGCTCTTCCTCGGCTTGGGCCAGTCGGTGTTCTCGCTCAAGTTGTTGAAGATTGTGGAGGACGACCGAGGGAAGGAGCTCCAATGCGGATTCATCTTTGGTGATGTAATCCCGCGCTCCACTTTTGAGCATTTTGACCGCGAGTTGCTCATCACCATAGCCCGTGACGACAATAAACGGAACGGTGGGGTGGTGTTCTTTCATCCTGTGGATGAGCTCGTCTCCAATCATATCCGGGAGGTGCAGGTCGAGAAGCATCAGGGTGATAGGGTGGGCGGACAATTGCCGCAGGGCTTCTTCACCGGTCGTGGCGACCCGCGAGTTCAGGCCCTCGCGATGCAAATGCCGTTGAATGAGAAGGCACAGGTCAGGGTCATCATCGACGATGAGGATGGTAGGAAGAGAGCCAGATGCCTTCATAGCAAATATTCAAAGGGGACAGGGAGGAGGAAACGGTTGTTCCTTAACGCGGGTTATTGATGGTTAGACTGCACCTGACTCAAGACGTGACGTAATGCGTTGATCTCCACCGGCTTGTTCAGATGGTAGGTGCATCCTAAGGCCTTGAAGGATTCAAGTTCTTGGGAATCATTAGTGGTCGTCACTATGGTCAAGAGCACGGTCTTCAACCTGCGACTGGTTTGTATCTCTCTGAGGACTTCCTGGCCACTCATCTTTGGCATGCAACCATCCAAAAATAGGAGGTGAGGATTTCGGCGTGCCCAGGACGTACTCTTGCTCACTTTTAGTAAAAAGTCCAGGACTTCTTGCCCATCCCGGAATCGGTGGCAGATCTTCCAATTTCCACACCGTTTCAGATGGCGTTCGAGGAGGGACGCATGTCCCTCATCGTCTTCGGCAATGAGGATGACGGGGGTGTCGGAACCTGGGACCGTATCGACTGGTTCAGAGGTCATAGCTTTGCCAAACATTCATTTTTTTGAGGCCAATGTTGGAAAATCCAGCCTGGAGTTGTTTCACGGATTGCCAACAGTTACCTTGAGATTTTGGAGTTCGGATGTGGGAAAGATAAACGAATTTTCACTTAATGGTTTTTCTTCTCGGGGGGAACGTAACAAAGGGCCCTTAAAATGTAAATCGGTATATTTGTCATGAGGATAGCGTCATTTATCGGGTTATGGGTTGGAAGGCGGGGCTGGGGTTTCAGGGAAACTCAAGGGTCCAAGATGCTAGCCGTCTTTCCCGTTCTTGAGGTTCTGTCGGTCTCTTTGCATAATGGGGCCGTTTCGAAACCCATCAGATGTGAGGCGGGAAACGGGAGGCGACCATCTCCCTCCGCTTCATGTTTTCCGTTTCACGAAGGCCAATTAGGATATCTCAGATGAATGTGATCCCCATTTCCACGTTAAAAAATCGCGCCAATCGAGATGTCCAAGGTGGGCCAAGAAAGCGATTGCCGGCTTGGTTCAAGGTGAAAGTGCAGCGAGGAACGCATTATCAGGAAATGCGGCGTCTGGTTGATGCGCAAGGGTTACATACAATATGCGAAGAAGCGCGATGTCCGAATATTTGGGAATGTTGGAATAATCGGACGGCGACGTTTTTACTGCTGGGGAATGTGTGTACCCGGCGGTGCCATTATTGCTCGGTGGAAACAGGAAAGCCGGGCGCGGTTGATGAGGCAGAGCCAAGTCGTGTTGCCGAGGCCGTGCAGTCGCTGCAATTGCGTCATGCCGTGCTCACCTCGGTGAACCGGGATGATCTGAAAGACGGTGGTGCCTCAATCTTTGCAGCAACGATTCACGAGATTCGACGTACAATCCCGTCTTGTAAGGTCGAAGTATTGATCCCTGATTTTCAAGGCAGCGAGTCTGCACTTGAACACCTGATGAATGCTGCTCCTGATATTTTGAACCATAACGTGGAGACTGTGCCTCGCCTCTTTCCTGCGGTACGGCCTCAAGGAAAATACGCGCGTTCGTTAGAATTACTCGATCGGGCCAAGCGCCTGGGGGCCAAGACCAAATCCGGCATGATGGTGGGCATGGGAGAAACGTTTGAAGAAGTTCTGCTGGTTCTCGAAGATCTGCGCTCCGTGCATTGTGATATCGTCTCGATTGGGCAATACCTTCAGCCCACGAAAGAGCATCGGATCGTGGAGCGATATTACATGCCTCAAGAGTTTGATGAACTGAAAGCACGCGGTACCGCGCTCGGGTTTCAGCATGTGGAATCAGGCCCCCTGGTGCGCAGTTCCTATCATGCCGAACAGCAAGTCGAAGGATTAAGGGAATGTTGAAAAAAGCCGCCAGCGGCGTTCTCGCCCTTTTGCCGTGCTCACGTACTATGAGTACGCTCCGCTCGTCAAAACGGCTGCGGCCTTGCTGGATAGACCCTTCGGAAAGACTCAGGGCATGCTTTTTTGAACATTCCCTCCCACTGATGTTGGTTGTCTGTCCTGGCGCATTTGTGGGCTCTTGGCATGAAATATTCAACAGACCCGTTAACGTTGTAGCCTGTATCGACTGATCGACATAATTCTGGACAAAGCCTATAATGGAATCGAAACGTTTGTCTGAAACCAATGGGTGTGTTGTCCTGTCCTCATGCGCCTCAAACGCTGGCTCCTCCTCGCTCCACTCCTGTTAACAGTCTTCCTCCTCCAATCCTATTTTTGGGTTCCAACTTACGAAAAACAAGCGACAGGTAATCCGAAACGCTTGGTTACGTACATCGAAGGGTCAATTGGTGATGCGAAGGTTCTCAATCCGATATTAAATGCGGATTCGGCCAGTGCGAATATTGTTGGCCATGTCTTCGAAGGGTTGTTGGATCTTGATGAAAATCTGAACCTGCGTGGTCGTCTGGCTACGAAGTGGACCATATCTGAAAAAACCTATTTGTTTGTCAGCCCAGCAAATCGATTTCCTGACGGTACTGAAGTTACTGGACCTCGGCTAGCCAACCGGATTCGATCCGCTCTTCAACGAGACTCTTTTTCGGCATTGGCTGAAAATGTCAAAGGCATGGAAGTCGTGCCTCCCACGAGCCTGACACAAAAGATTCCCATTCAAGAGAAGGGTGAAGATGAAAAGCCTAAACGAGGCGAAGTTGAGATTGCTTTCAATATGCCGGAGCGAGTGGCCTTTTCGTTGCACCAGGTGGATCAAGACTTTTTCAAACGGCTCATGCCGGTGATTGGCAACCGCTATTTCGAAAACTTTCCTTATGAGCAGTTTGTCCAGTTTCCCGATGGGATCAATCCGGAAATCAAAACGCAAGTACAGGTTCAATTGCCAGAATTTTTCCCAGTCGCGGAACACAATCCGATCATCGAATTTTTCCTACGAAAAGGCGTCCGTTTTCATGATGGGCATGAGTTTGATGCTGGAGATGTGAAATTTACGTATGAAGCCATCATGAATCCAAATAATCTTTCACCACGCACCTCTGATTTTGAACCGATTAAATTTGTGAAAATACTTGATTCACACAAGGTGCAAGTTGTGTATAAACGGTTGTTTTCCCCTGCGATTAATGCCTGGATGATGGGGATCTTGCCTGAGCACTTACTCAATAATAAGGCGATGCAACAGGAAATGGAGAGACGCGAATTATCGGATGCCGCACGTGAGGCGTTTGGTATGCGTGATAGTCAGTTTAATCGTCATCCAGTTGGTAGTGGCAGCTATCGGTTTGTTGAATGGCAAAGTGATGAGTTTATTCATTTGGAACGATTTGAAACCTATTGGGAAGGCCCAGCAGAATATCATGACTTCTTCATGCGTATCATTCCAGATTTCTTCACGCAAGAAGTGGAGTTCCATGCGGGGGCGGTGGATGACTATAGTGCTCAGCCGCATCAGGTGGCTCGCTATAAACAGGATGCCCAATATCAAAACTTTTCAAGTTTGGGGTTTGGGTATACCTATATCGGCTATAACAATCGTCGTCCCTTGTTCTCGGATTCCGAAGTGAGAAGGGCCTTAGGTATGGCGATCAATGTTGAGGAGTTCATTACATATCTGCTGTATGGTGAAGGGGAACGTATTACGGGGCCGTATCCGAAGAACACCCAATGGAATGATCCGAACATAGCTCCATTGCCCTATGATCCGGAAGGAGCCAAGGCGTTATTGATGGAATTAGGTTGGACGCCTAATGCCGATGGGTGGCTGGAAAAGGATGGGAAAGTTTTCGAATTTAATCTCATCACCAATAATGGGAATCCGATTCGAAAAAATATAATGATCATTGCGCAGAATGCCTGGAAAAAGATCGGGGTGAAATGTAATACGCAGGTCTTTGAATGGGCAGTGTTTCTCAAGGATTTTGTCAATACGGCACAATTTGATGCGGTCGTGTTGGGCTGGAGCATGGGAGTCGATCCCGATTTATTTCAACTGTGGCACTCGAGTGAGGCTGGTCCGCAACAATTAAATTTTGTGGGCTATAACAATTCCAAAGCAGACGATTTGATCGTCAGGATTCGACAGGAATATGACGTGGATCGGCAGCGAGAAATGGCTCATCAATTGCACCAACAAATACATGAGGATCAACCCTATACGTTTCTCTATGCACCCTTAGAAACAAAGGTTTTGGATAAAAAGATTGTCCTCGTTCATCGTGGAGAAGATGGAAAAGAAACATATGAAAAAATTTATCCAACCAAAACAGGGAATATTTCATTTTATTTTAACAAATGGCGAAAGCTCGAAATGAATCCGAACTTTTAAGCCTCCTTAATTTTTTGGAACGTCGGCAGGAAGGAATTTTCTTGCCATTGATTTTTTACTCGTACAAAAAAATATGCTGGCCTACATCGGTCGAAATATTGCACTTCGGGTGGTTCTGCTCTTTATTGTCTCGGTGCTGATTCATGGATTGATCCATCTCGCGCCAGGTGAACCGAGTGCGGTGGACCCCTCCAATCCGCGAATGAAGCCGCAGGATATTGCCAAAATTCGAGCGGCGTTTCATTTAGACGATCCCTTGTATCTTCAGTATGTCTATTGGGTGAGAGATCTTGCCCGAGGCGAGTTGAAGTCGTTTAAGGATAATCAGCCAGTCCTCGGGAAAATTTGGCGACGGTTTTTAAATTCCCTCCCGCTTTTTATTTGTTCAACGTTAATCGTGTGGACCCTAGCTTTTCCCGTGGGGATTCATGCAGCGATTCGAAGGGGGGCAGTATTTGACCGGTCGAGTACATTGGTCGCCTATGCGTTGATTTCCTTTCCAGGATTCTTTTTGTCGTACATCATGATATTAGGTGTTGTTGAAGTATTTCATGTGCCGGTTATTGGGCTCAGGACTTTTGGAATGGAAGGGGCGACAGGAGTCTTTCAATTTATGGATCGGGTGTGGCATTTGGTGCTTCCCTCTTTATTGGGAGCTCTCGGTGGGATTGCCATTCTTTCTCGATATGTCCGTTCTCAAATGCTTGAGGTGGTGAGCCAAGATTATGTTCGAACGGCCAAAGCGAAGGGGTTACACCAGGACGTGGTCATTTATCGGCATGCTCTGAGAAACGCCCTGCTTCCCTTTATTACGATGTTTGGTTTGCTCATCCCTGGGTTAGTTGGCGGATCGGTAATTTTTGAAACGATTTTTGCCTGGCCTGGGCTCGGGCTTCTTGGGTATGAGGCCATTCTCTCAAGAGACTTTCCCGTTATTCTCACATTGAATGTGTTTGGCGCGATGTTGACGTTGATCGGAACTCTGATCTCAGATGTGTTGTATGGGGTGGCCGATCCAAGAATTCGGTTGGAATAATCCGAGTAGGAATATGAAACACTCATTGGCATCAATAGTATGAATACCATGAATCGTCTTGGTGCCTCGGTAGATGCCGAAAAGCTTCCGCCACCAGAGACCCCGTGGCAAGAATTTATTCGTGTGTTTAAAAAAGATCGGTTGGCAGTCGTGAGTTCGATTGTCCTGGCCATTCTGGTGGTCGTGGGTATCAGCGGGAAAGTGTTCACTGAATGGGTGGTCGTGTTCGATGCGGAAGTCGTTCGGCTTCCCGATAAGTTCCTTCCTCCGTTGTCCACGCCGTCTGTTGATATCATTCCTGCCCCAGACCTTCCTCAATTGGGTGTCTACGTATTTGGAACGGATGAATTGGGGCGTGACGTGTTTGCTCGAATGCTCCAAGGGTCTTTTGTTTCACTGTCCATTGGATTCGTCGCGGTGGGGATATCTGTGGTCGTTGGAATTTTATTAGGTGGGCTTGCGGGGTTTTTTGGCAATATACAATTACTGAAAATTATGACCGTCGATACGCTCATCATGCGGTTTACAGATGTCATGCTCTGTATCCCAACATTTTTTCTGATTTTGACAGTGGTCGCACTGCTTCCGCCAAGTATATACAACATTATGATTGTGATTGGGCTGTTCGGGTGGATGGGAACGTGTCGGTTTGTCCGTGCAGAAATTTTGGCGCTGCGTCAGCAAGATTTCGTGGTGGCGGCTGAAGCCCTTGGTCTACCCAAAACAAGAATAATTTTCCGTCATTTGGTTCCGAACGCGCTTGCTCCGGTGTTGGTCTCGACCACGATTGGTGTCGCGACAGCGATACTGACCGAATCGGGGCTGAGTTTTTTAGGATTTGGTGTTCAACCGCCGTATGCCACATGGGGAAATATTTTGACGGACGGGAAAGGTTTTATCTTTGATGCCCCCTGGTTGTTCGTGATTCCAGGCATGGCTATTTTTGTGGTGGTGCTCGCGTTTAATATAGTAGGCGAAGGGCTCCGTGAAGCGCTCAATCCTAAATTGCGGAGACGTTAAATTTTGAACTCCTCAAATAATCACCTTCTCGATGTTTCTCACCTCTATACCTCTTTCTTCTCGGATAAGGGTGAGATTCGGGCCGTGGAGGATGTCAGCTTTTCTATTCAGCCCGGGCAAACGTTGGCGCTGGTGGGGGAATCGGGCTGTGGGAAATCCGTCACGGCATTGTCTATCATGCAGTTGTTGGATTATCCCGGAAGGGTCGTGAGTGGAAAGATTGTCTTTAAAGGGCACGATTTGTTGACCTTGCCTGATAAGGAAATTCGAAAAGTACGCGGCAACCAAATCAGTATGGTATTTCAAGAACCCATGACGTCATTAAATCCCGTCTTCACGATCGGCGATCAAATCGGCGAGGTGTTGGAGATTCATACTACCTTGTCTAGACATGAAGTCCGGCAAGAAGTCATTCGTCTGCTGGAGAAGGTCCACATCCCTTCGGCGGAACAACGTATTAATCAATATCCGCATGAAATGTCGGGAGGCATGAAACAACGTGTGATGATTGCGATGGCGTTAGCGTGTAAGCCTGACCTCCTCATTGCCGATGAACCGACCACGGCCTTAGATGTCACGATTCAAGCGCAGATTTTAGAATTGCTCAAAGAGCTGCAACAAGAAATGGGCATGGCAATTTTGCTCATCACGCATAATCTTGGGGTGGTCGCTCAGTTTGCCCAGGACGTCATTGTGATGTACGCCAGTCGAATCGTGGAGCGTGCCAGTGTGTCGAGGCTTTTTGCCAATCCATCGCATCCGTACACGCGAGCGCTGTTGCGCTCGTTACCGAAACCTGGCCTGCGAGAGAAAAGGCTTGAGTCGATCCACGGTACGGTTCCCTCGCCCTTGGTCTATCCCAAGGGTTGTCATTTTTCGACCCGCTGCCCAGAGGTGTTGGAATGTTGCGCTGAGGAAGAGCCGCCGTTGGTTCAGATAGAGTCTGACCATGGGGCCGTGTGTTGGTTGCACGATTCCAAAATTTTGAAGGTCTAAGGATCTGAGAGAAAATAACTTGAATAATTTCGCGCCAAGATTTGGGTTGGATTTGGACGGAACGATTGAGAAAAACCCGAGGCATAGCACAGCTATGTTGAGGGTTTTTCGATTGAGGCCCGTT
>Ga0209980_10001084_pt1 | contig 14946 bp, 12 predicted proteins | sample CR02metaG_FD_183611 | JGI IMG/M metagenome (GOLD analysis project Ga0209980, IMG submission 183611) | Deep subsurface microbial communities from Mariana Trench to uncover new lineages of life (NeLLi) - CR02 metaG (SPAdes) (version 2) | ecosystem: Environmental > Aquatic > Marine > Ocean trench...
ATCTCAATTTCCGCAGCTTGCACCACCGGCAAGGCAAACAGGATGGCGGGAAGCGCGGCCAGAAACAGGCGTTTGAAATTCATGTTCTCCTCCCCTAAGAAATCCATATGGAATGCACCTGCTGTCGGCCAACAGGCTAAAGGCATCAACCCGACGGGTCAAAGAAAAATGGAAATACCCGTTCCATTTTTGATAGCTTTATTGAATTCGTGCTCCCTGTCTCCGGACGGCCGTTGATGTCGCCGTGGCCCGCCGTCGCGGTCCCCGGGGGCGTGACAAGGGCGGGCGCGGTATCGCCATGATGATCGACGACCATCGCGCCTTTCCCACCGATATCGATCTGGTCGAGCCGACGCTGGCCAGGAAACCCCGGGACCGAGTTGATAAAATGGGAGGCGGCCGAAATCCTCGTTCTATCCTCGCCGCAAGGGGGACAACTCACTGTGTCGGGGAATCGGTGAACGAGCATTTAGCTTTGAAAATATACGCTGCGTCGCCGATCCCGCCGCCTGCGCGAGCCCGGTGTAGAACGCAAAAATCAAATCTACGCCACTTTCCGTGAGCGAAGGCCCATGAAAAGCCTGCGCTGAGATGCGCCTCTCGCACGACCCGCGCCTCGACCGGCGGTCATGGCCGGTCACAGGCTCCTCGCCATGAGTTCCTCGACCTCCGCCAATGTCGGCATGGAGGGGGCGGTTCCGGGCCTGGTGACCGAGATGCCGGCCGTTGCGCAACCGAAGCGAACGGCGTCGAGGGGGTCGTCTCCTCTCGCGAGCGCGGTGGCGAAGCCGCCGTTGAAGGCGTCACCGGCGCCGGTGGTCTCGACCACGGGCCCCGCGTCGAGGGAGGGGACGAGTTCGGAGCGCCGCGCGGAGTGGAACAGCGCCCCTCTCTCGCCGAGCGTTATCACGGCGGCGCCCACGCCCTTGGACAGGAAGACCTCGGACGCCCGCCGGGCGTCGTCCACCGACGTCACCGCCACGCCGGTCAGCGCCTCCGCCTCGGTTTCGTTCGGGGTGACGTAATCGCAGAGTGCCAGCATTTCCGCGGGAAGGCTGTGTGCCGGAGCGGGGTTCAGAATGGTGCAGACGCCAGCCTCCCGCGCGATCTCGAGGGCACGGACTGCCGCGTCCATGGGTTGTTCCAACTGGGTCATGAATGCCGTGGCCGAGCCGATCAGATCGGCATTGGCCTCGATATCGGCGGTGGCGATCGTGGCCGCCACGCCGGGACAGATGATAATGGCATTGTCGCCCGTCGCCTCCTCGACGAAGATGTAGGCGGCCCCGGTGTAACTTTCGTCGCTCTGGGTCACCATGGGTTTGACTCCGGCATCCGCCCAGGTCTTGAACGCCATGTCCGCAAACGGATCGCGCCCGAGCTTGGACAGGAAGGTCACGTCGGCGCCCAGCCTCGCGGCGGCGACGGCCTGGTTCGACCCCTTGCCGCCCGGACCGAGGGCGAAGCTGTTGCCGAGGATGGTTTCACCCATGCGCGGCGCCCGGTCGGCCCGGTAGCATGTATCGGCCACGAAAACCCCGAGGATCACGATCTTGCCGGTCATGGGCCATCTCCGCTCAGGCAGCGTTTCCACTCAGGCAGCGTCGGGTGGTAGTACGCCCTTGCGGAAGGCGAAACATCCATAGAACCGGCGCTCGCCGGTCTGGATCACGCAGTAGGCTTGCTTGGCACGCTGGTAAAAAGCGAAGCGCTCGACCGATACCATCGGCCAAGGCTTGCCCTCGGCGGCGTCGATCGCCGTCTGGACCTCTTGTTGCACCGAGGGCACATGGTCGGGCGATTCGACGACTTCCATGCGGGCGGCGGAATCATCCACGAAGGCATCCAGCGGCATGACCGACAGCACCGCCTCGACCACCTCCGCGGCGGTCGTGTTGTCGATTCTCAGCAGCTTGCCGAGCCGAGTCTGCCGGGCCACGGAGTCGGAGGGAAAGTTGGTGTCGACGATGATCAGGTCGTCACCGTGGCCCATGGCGCGGAGCGCGTAGAGCACCTCCGCGTTGAGCAGTGGGTTTATTCCCTTGAGCATGATCGTCCCTTGCAGTTTGCGGACCCCGGTATTAGAGCCGCGCGCCGGTCGCGGCGTCGAAAAGGTGCGCACGCTCGGCGCGGGGGCGCAGATGCACCGTCTGACCGGGTTTGAAGTCATGCCAGTCGCGGAACACGGCCACGATGTCGGTCTCTCCGAAGCGGAGAAACACGAGCGTTTCCGAACCCGTGGGCTCGACCACCGAGACCCGTGCGGGAAAACCGTCATCGGCAATCTCGAGGTGCTCGGGCCGAATCCCGTAGATGACGGATCGCCCGTCGCCGACCCCACTTTCGGCGCTTACCGGGAGGCGGTAGCCGTGTGCCTCGACGCCGAGGGCGCCGCCACCGGAAGCGCCGTCACCGAGAGCCCCGCCGCGCCGGACCGTTCCGTGAATCAGGTTCATGGCCGGCGAGCCGATGAACTTGGCAACGAACACATTCTTCGGGTGGTCGTACAGCTCCATCGGCGAGCCGACCTGCTCGATCCTGCCGTCGTCCATGACCACGATCTTGTCGGCCATCGTCATGGCCTCGACCTGGTCATGGGTTACGAAGATCGTGGTCGTCTTCAGGCGCTGGTGCAGTTCCTTGATCTCTGTGCGCATCTGGAGCCGAAGCTTCGCATCCAGATTCGACAGGGGCTCGTCGAACAGGAACACCCGGGGGTCGCGCACGATGGCCCGGCCCATGGCGACCCGCTGACGCTGGCCTCCCGATAACTGACGCGGATAGCGATCCAGATAGGGTGTGAGGCCAAGGATCTCTGCCGTTTCCCGCACCCGCTTTTTCACCGTTGCGGGATCGATCTTTCGCAGCTTCAGGGCGAAGGCCAGGTTGGCAGCGACCGTCTTGTGCGGATAGAGCGCGTAGCTCTGAAACACCATGGCGATGTCGCGCTCGGCCGGGGGCAGGTTGTTCACGACGCGCTCACCGATCCGGATCGCGCCCGCGGTCACGCTTTCGAGCCCGGCAATCATACGAAGCAGCGTGGATTTCCCGCAGCCGGATGGTCCGACAAGTACCACGAACTCGCCGTCCGATATCTCGATGTCCACGCCGTGGATGACATCGACGGGGCCGAACGATTTGTAAAGGTTTTGAATGGTGACCTGAGCCATGTGCTCCCGCTGTCTCCCTGGCTTTTCTTGTCGTTTTTCAGGAAGCACCCGAGACGGAATGGCCGGTCCACCGAGATGCCTTCGCGCGGACGTTCCAACGCGGCTCCGGTTTCCTCGATCTTGTTGACAGTCCGTTGGGTTGCTTCATAATCCTAAGTGTATCTTAAGCCGTTGGATTTTGTCCAATCAAAGGAAGCGGTTGCAGGATCCCATCAAGTGCTGACCAGCACGGCAGCCCGGTCCGGTAAGGGCTTGATGGCGTGCGACCTCCGGATACCGATAAGAACAAGACCGGGTGCAACAAGACGGCGCAAAGCAGGTGAAACGGATATCTTTCAGGGAGCATGATCGATGAAAGTAGAAATATTCGACCGACTCATGACTGCTCAGGTGAGCAGGCGAACGATGCTGCAAGGCGCGGCCAGCGTCGGTGCGGTCGCCGCCGGTGCGGCCGTTGGGCTTGGAGGCTTAACTCGATCCTCGTTCGCTCAAAGCTCTGTCCGGGCGGAGATTCTTCGGATCCCGGGCGTGGGTGTTGGATCGCCCGGCGATTCCGACTGGCAGAAAGTTGGCGCGCTCTGCCTGGGGCCAACCAAGGGCAACGTCGCCAGCGGCGAGTTTGCGGGCGTGGAGCTCACCTTCCTCGGGCTCAACAACCAAAACCTCCACAACTTCCTTTTCCGCGGCTTCCTGAAGCCGTGGGAGGCCTATACGGGAGCGAAGATAAATTGGATCGATCTCGCGCAGGCTGACTACAACGCGCGGCTTCAGCAGTCGATCGCCACCGGCACCGTCGATTTCGACATCATCGAGATGGGCGCCCCCTTCGAGGGCGACGTCTGCGGCAAGGGTCTCGCCTCCGAAATGCCGGGCTGGGTCGAAGACCAGATCGAGATGGACGACTATGTGGGTTACCTCAAGGCCCCGGTCGGCACCTGGGACGGCAAGACCTACCGGATCTCCATCGATGGCGACTGCCACAACTTCAACTACCGGACCGACTACTTCGAGGACACCGATTTCGCCGCCTCCTGGAAGGCCGAAGGCCATGATGGCCCGTGGGAAGTGCCCACCACCTGGCAGAAGGTGCAAGAGGTCACGAAATTCCTCAAAGGCAAGAAGATCGGCGGCTTTGAAGCCAATGGCTATCTCGATCCGCTGAAGGGCTGGGGCGGCTTCGGCTTCTACTTCCTCGGGTCCCGCGCGACCGCTTACGCCAAGCATCCAGACGATCCGGCATGGCTGTTCGATCCCGACACCATGAAGGCCCGGGTCAACAACCCGGCCTGGGTGCGCGCCATTCAGGACGTACTCGACGTGCTCGACGCCCAGCCGACCGACCAGATCAACGCGGATCCCGGCACCACCGGGTTCCAGCAATTCCTGGCGGGCACCGGCTCGATGCTGAGCTGGTGGGGCGATATCGGGTCGAACGCCAAGACCTCCGACAGCTCGGTTGTGGGCGACACGATCGGGTTCTCGATCCTGCCGGGCTCGGACGACGTCTACAATTCCAAGACCGGCCAGTGGGATACGCTTCCCTCGGGTCCAAACTTTGCGCCGAATATGGCCTATATCGGCTGGGGCGTGTACGTTATGGCGCGGGTCGACGGTGACGCGAAGAAGCACAAGGCAGCATGGTCCGCCGCGGCCCACCTGGGCGGCAAGGACATCTCGCTCTGGTGCGCGGCATACCCCTCGGGCTTCCAGCCCTATCGGAACTCGCACTTCGACATTCCCGAATGGGTCGGCGCCGGCTACGACGAGGGCTTCATCTCGGACTACCTCGCCTCCCAGGCGGATTCGTACAACCACCCGAACGCCGCTATCGAGCCGCGCATCCCGGGTATCTTCCAGTACTACTCGGTCGCCGAGGACGAACTCGCGAAGATCTACGCCGGCCAGTACTCGGCCCAGGACGGCGCCGACAGGATTGCGGCGGCGTGGGAGAAGCTCACCGACCAGATCGGGCGCGAGAGCCAGATCGCGCTTTATAAGGCATCGCTCGGCATATAGTGACTTAAGCGTTGTCGGGTTGGCGGTCGAGAGGCCGTCAACCCGATGATTTTCAAGGCTTCTTCCATGAGCATGCCCGCGCAGTCCGAGGGCGATAAACTTCACGTCGTTACGTCTGACCATATGTCGCCTGGCCGCATTCTGGCCGGGCGGACGCTGGTATGGTCCGCGGCGATTCTGCTTGCCGTCATGCTGATCGTCCAAGCGCTCTACGAGTTCGAGCGTATTCCGTTCGGTTTCGAGAACTGGCGTCCCGTGCTTTACGCCTATCTCTTCTGGGCCATCGCCATGGGCCTCGCACAGGTCCTGATCCGGGGCGAACAAGGCAAGCGCGCGCTTTTCGTGCTCCCCGCGGTTCTCTTCGTGGTCTCGATGGTGATTTTCCCGATGCTGTTCGGGCTCTACATCTCGTTCACCGACTGGAACCTCGCTTCGCTCACGGGGCGAAAGTTCAACGGCCTCGACAATTTTCGGCAGATGTTGAGCGATCCGTTTTATTGGAACGCGCTCAAGAACATGGTTTACTATGTGGCTGCGATCGCCGTCGAATACGCCATTGCCTTCGGTCTCGCGCTGCTCCTCAACGCAGATATCCGCGCCCGCAAGTTCTTCCGGGTGGCGTTGCTGCTGCCCCTCATGCTGTCGCCCGTGGCGGTCAGTTGGATGGTCGGCAAGTCGATGATGGAGATCCGCTTCGGCCCCTTGGCGAAGCTCGCCCGGTTCCTGGGCTGGGAGAGCCCTTCCTTCTTCGGCACGCCCGAGGTCGCGCGCCTGGCGATCATGGTGATGGACGCCTGGACCTTTATTCCGTTCATGATGATCATGATCCTCGCGGGCCTCCAGGCGCTGCCGAAGGAAGTTCTGGAAGCCGCCAAGGTCGACGGCGCCACGGCCTGGCAGAGCTTCTGGGAGGTGATCTTCCCGCTGATGCTGCCAGTCAGCATCACCGCCATCGTGATTCGGATTATCTTCAAGCTCAAGCTGGCCGATATCATCATCAACGTCACCTCCGGCGGTCCGGGAGGCGCAACCGACTCCGTCACCAGCTTCATATTCCGGGAATACCGGGACCGCTCCAACGTCGGTTACGGCACGCTTCTTGCCATGGTCTATCTGGTGCTGATCATCGTTTTCATTTTGACGCTCATGAGCGTGGTGAACCGCTGGATGCGGCGGACGAACCAGGGCGGGAACGGATGAGCGAGCAATCCACCCAAATCTTTTGGGATGCCGAACCGGATCTCGGGTTCCGTGTCAAATGGTACACGGGACGCGTGCTGATCTACGGCGCGTTGATCTTCTGGGCCCTTATTTGCCTGTTCCCGATCTACTGGACGGTCACGACCTCGTTCAAGATCGCACCCGATGTCATGCGGGGCCACCTGGTCCCTTGGGTGGACTTCGAGCCGCAATGGCGCGGCTGGCGCTCGCTCGGCCTCTCGCCCAATACGATTTCCGAGACCTCGACCGTGCGCGAGGAGTTCCTCAAGCGCTTCATGAACAGCGTGGTGATCTCGCTCAGCGCTTCGATGCTCGCCGTGATGCTCGGTTCGCTGGCCGCCTATGGCCTGAGCCGGTTTTCCTACCGCTTCGGCTTCATGCGGAACAGCGATATCTCGTTCTTCTTCCTCAGCCAGATGATCCTGCCACCGGTGGTGCTCGCCCTGCCGTTCCTGATTCTTTACAAGGAGCTCGCCCTGCTCGACAGCCGAATCGGGGTCATCCTTCTCTACACGCTGATGGTTCTTCCCATCGTCATCTGGATCATGCGCGACCAATTCAGCGCGATACCGGTCGAGCTCGAAGAGGCCGCGCTGGTCGATGGCCTTTCCATTTGGGGCGCGTTCTTCCAGATCGTGCTGCCGATCGCCCTTCCCGGCATGGTCGCCGCCTTTATCCTGTCGCTGGTGCTGTGCTGGAACGAGTATTTTTTCGCGGCCCTTCTCACCAGTACCGATGCCAAGACACTGCCGGTAATGGTGGCCAGCCAGACCGGCAGCCAAGGCATCAATTGGTGGTCCATGGCCGCACTTTCGACCGCCGCCATCGCGCCACTGGTGGTTATCGGAATCGTGCTCGAGCGCTACATCATCAAGGGGATGGCATCGGGGGCAGGGAAGTGAGCGGTATGGCGTTTGTGGTCACAAGGGCTCGCTCAGTTCCGCCGCGATGTCCTTGGTCTGCTCGTAAAGCCTACGGAACAGCCGATACTGCCTGTCATGCACCTCGGAGGGCTCGGCTCGAATCGTCGAGGTCACCGGGTTCCAGACCGCAATGTCATCGACCTCGGCGTCGCCGATCGCGACGGCAGCCATGAAGGCATCGCCGTAGCATGCACCGATGGTCTTCTCACAGAGGATTTGATCGAAGCCGGAGATGTCCGATGTCGCTTGGCACCAGATTCGGTTCTTCGTGCCGCCGCCCACGGCCAGCAGCCGGTCCGGCGTCTGACCGACTTCGCAATAGGTCTCGATTGCGTGGTTGGTACCATGTGCGATGCCTTCCAGAACCGCGCGGTAAATGTCCCCGCGCGTGTGGGTCAGGTTCAGCCCGAACAGGCAGCCCTTGGCGAAAGGGTCGTGGATGGGCGTGCGCTCGCCCGAAAAATAAGGCAGGAAAATCAGCCCTTTGGCCCCCAGAGGTGCGGCCTCGGCTTCCTCGGTCAGTCGGACGAATGCTCCTTTCGGGTCGAGGTCGCGCGCCAACTGGTCCCGGAACCAGTGGGTCAACGTCCCGCTCGTGGCCAAGCCTGCCATCGAGGCATGTTGCCCCTCGAACAGCCACGGCGCATACCACAGCCGCGGGTCGCGCACCCGGGCGTCGGTCAGCGCGATGATGAAGATGGTCGAGCCGTACATCAACATCATGTCGCCCGGGTGGGTCACGCCCACGCTCAGCGCCTCCGCCGCCGCGTCGACCATTCCGGCGGTGACGGGGGTGCCCTCGGCGAGGCCTGTCGCCCGGGCCGCTTCGGGCGTGATCCCGCCCACGATCTCGCTCGACCAGGCGAGTCGTGGCAGCTTTTCGAGCCCGACGATGTCGTCCGCCAGCTCGCTGCTCCAGTCGAGTTCGTCGACCAGGTAGAGCGGGCTGAAGCTCGCCGCCGTATAGTGGTCGATCGCGTACTCGCCGGTCAGCCGGAACACCAGGTAGGAGGTCGAGGTCAGGATCCTTGCGGTGCGTGCGTAGATTTCCGGCCGATGGCGCTTCAGCCAAAGAATTTTCGGCCCGACCGACTGTGAGGTCAGGGCGTTGCCGCAGCGATCCAGAAGCACGTCTTCGCCGATCCGCGTCGTAAGTTCAGCGACCTCCCGCTCGGCGCGCCCGTCGACCCCGTAGAGCACGGCGTTCATCAACGGCTCGCCGGCGGCGTCGACCGGCAGCATGCAGGGACCGATCGCGCTGCAGGCAACAGCCTGGATGTCGCCCGGGGCGACGCCGGTCTGGTCGAGAACCGCGCGGGTGATGAACTTGAGATCGTCCCACCAGTCCTCGCGGGCCCGGTGTTCCGCCCAGCCCGGCTGGGGCACGATCATCTTGTGAGCCTTGGCCGCACTGCCGGCTATCTTCCCTTTCGAGTCGACGAGGACGCCCTTGGACTCGAAGGTCCCGATATCGATTCCGAGCGTGTATCCCATCAGGTATAGTCGTCTCGATCGAGGCTGAAGTCTCGGTCGATTCGCGCGACCGCGGCGGCGAGCAGGCGTACGAGCCCTTCCAGATCGTTCAAATCGCAGACCTCCAGGCTGGAGTGCGTGTAACGAAGCGGGAAACCCAAGTCGATCGAGGCCACGCCCTCGCCGGTGAACTGCACGTAGGACAGGTCCGTCAAAGCGCCGATTTGGGCGCTTCGCTGCAACGGCAGCGACTCCGCGCGGGCCGTGTCCTCGAACAGGCGCGCCATCGCCGGATGTGGGATCACCCCGTTCAGCGTGCCGCGGCCATGGAAGGAATAGAGGCTGATCGCCGGACCGCCGCCGAGGCTCACCTCGCCACGGCCGACCATATCGGGCGTATCCGTCGCCAGCACGAGATCGAGCTGGATTGCGATATCGGGCCGTAGTGCCTGCGCCGCCGGCTGGGCACCGCGAAGGTTGTACTCCTCCTGCACCGAGAACACGAGATGCAAACTCGGCAGGCCCGGTCTCTCCTTGAGCATGCCGGCAAGCTCGAGGATTGCGGCACAGCCCGCCCGGTCGTCCACCGAAGTGCCCGCCAGCCGATCCTCCGCCAAAGCCATGACGCGGGGATAGTAGACCACCGCTGTCCCGATGCGGACCCCCGCGGCCTCGACGGCGTTGGCCGAGGCGAGGCCGGTATCGATGTAGAGCTCGGAATAGGGGACGACGCGGACCTTTTCCTCCGGCGTGGTCGCGTGGTGGCTCTTGTTGGCCAACACCCCCGGCAGGTCCCGGCCCTCGGCCACGCACAGCAGGACGCTTTGCGATGGCAGTGCCCGTTCGGGGACGCCGCCCAGCCGCTCGACCCGCACCAGGCCGTCGGCTTCGACCTTGCGAACCACGAAGCCGAGCTGGTCCATATGGGCGAACAGCATGACGCTCGGCGCCTCCGGGTCGCCCTCGATGGTGGCGATCAGGTTGCCCAATCGATCCGTGCGCGAGGGGATGCCGAGCTCGCCGAGCCGAGCTCGGATGTAGCGCCGAACCCGGTCCTCGTGGCCGCTCAGCCCGGGGATCATCATCAGCTCCGAGAGGGTGTCGCGCAGCCGGTCCTTCATGCCCATCACCCCTCGCGTGCCGCGCGGGCGGCGTGCATGAATTCGGCCGCGCGCTCGGGATCTACCGCGTTCCATGTATCGCCGTCGACCTTCAGCGACGAGCCGACGATGCAGCCGTCGGCCACTGCCAACACCTCGGCCACGGTCTCGTGCTTGACGCCGGTGTTGGCGAGCACGGGCGTGCCGGGCAGAGCCGTCTTGACCGCCTTCAAATCCGAAATCGCCACCGCCTCACCGGTCATCTGACCGGATATCAAGACCGCATCCGGGATGCTGGAAAAGACCGCGCTGCGCGCCCGGTCGGATAACGGCCGCCGATCGAGCGAGTAGGCGAACTCGGCGGACAGGTTGTAGAGCATCGCAAGATCGCCGCGCCCCAGCCGGTCCCGGTAGCGCATGGCCTTGCCGGCATCCGGCGTCCAAGGGCCCATGTCGGAAGCATAGGTTCCCGTGAAGATCTCGCGCACGAAATCCGCGCCGGTCGCCGCGGCCAGCGCGATCGAGCTCATCGGGTCCCACAACAGATTCACGCCAAAGGGGATGGTGATCTGGTCCCTCAATTGTCCGATCACATAGGCCATGGTGGCGGTCGAGGCGCGGTCCACCTCGAACTCGTAGGGCCGGTCATTCTCGTTGCCGAACATCACGGCGTCGAATCCGGCCGCCTGCAGCGCGGCCAGGTCCTTTCCCGCGGCCTCAACCAGTTCCGCGATGCCGCGCTCTCGATCGTACAGCGGCGATCCCGGCAGGGCGCCGAGATGGACCATGCCGATCACCGGCTTGCCGTCGCCGAATACCCGCTTGAAATTCCCCATCATTTCGCCTGCCTGTGCCCTTTCCTCGCGCTTTTACACCAGTCTACAAGCGGCCTATTGTGCAGGCAAAAGCAAACTGTCCTATCATCGCGTTCCGCGACGGGGGAGCAGCGGATGGTCTTGAAGAGCCGCAAGTGGCAACGCATCGAGAATCGCGGCCTGAGCTTCACGGAGCTCGGTTTCGGCACCGCGCCGTTGGGCAATCTCTATCGGGCGGTCGGCGACGGCGAGGCGCAGGCCATCCTGGACAGGGCCTGGGAGGGCGGCGTGCGCTACTACGACACCGCACCGCTTTACGGCCTCGGCCTGTCCGAAACGCGCCTCAACCGTTTCCTGCGCGACAAGAACCGGGACGATTACGTCCTGGCCACCAAGGCCGGCCGGCTGATGCAGGTTTGCAGTCCTCGGGACCGGACCGGCATTGGCAAGTGGTTCGACGTGCCGACCCGCCGGGAAGTGTACGACTACAGCTACGATGGGGTCATGCGCTCGCTGGAATTCTCGCTCGAGCGCCTCGGTGTGGACCGGGTCGACATCCTCTACGTCCATGACCTTTGCATCTTCACCCACGGCTCGAAGGCGGCGTCGGACGCACGGATCGAGGAATTCATGTCTTCGGGTTACGACGCGATGATCTCACTGCGCGACCAGGGGGTGGTGACGGCCATTGGCGGCGGTATCAACGAATGGGAAGTCTGCCAGATTCTGGCGGAGCGCGGCGACTTCGATCTGTTTCTGCTGGCCGGGCGCTACACGCTTCTGGAGCAGGAGGCGCTCGAAAGCTTCCTGCCGCTTTGCGATTCCCGCGGCATCGGGATCGTCATCGGCGGCCCCTATAATTCGGGCATCCTCGCCAGCGGCCCGAAGCCGGGCGCCTTCTACAACTACGACCCCGCGCCCGCGCCGATCTTGGCGAAAGTCCGCAAGATCGAAGCGGTCTGCCGGTCGCACGGTGTCTCGCTGATCGACGCCGCCTTCCAGTTTCCGCTGATGAACTCGAACGTCGTATCCGTGATCCCGGGGGGGCAGAGTGGCGAGCAGATGGCGAGCAATCTCCGTGCCGCGGAGGCGATCATTCCCCCCGCGCTCTGGGCAGATTTGAAGGAGCAGGGTCTCATGCGCGAAGATGCCCCTACCCAATGAGATTCGAATGACCATCCAAATCGACGCCCATCAGCACTACTGGGAACCCAGGCGCGGCGACTACGACTGGATGGCCCCGGACGACCCCGTTCTCGCGCGCAAGTACATGCCTACCGATCTCGCAGCCAGCCTCGAAAAGCACGGCATCGCGCGGAGCGTTCTGGTCCAGGCGGCGGCGACGGTCGAGGAAACCGAATACATGTTGGGGCTCGCGGACGCGACCGAGACGGTCGCCGCCGTGGTCGGTTGGGTGGATTTCGAAAACCCCGACCACCTGCACCACCTCGAACGACTTGCCCGGCACCCGAAATTCGTCGGTCTGCGTCCGATGATCCAGGACATTCCCGATCTCGACTGGATGCTGCGCGACGACGTTCAATGGGCCTACCGGGCCATCGTCGAGCTCGACCTCACCTTTGACGCGCTCGGTTTTCCGCCCCATCTGGATAATTTCCTGACTCTGCTCCGGCGCTATCCCGATCTGCGGGTGGTGATCGATCACGGCATGAAGCCGCGGATCCGCGACCATGCCGAGGGTCCCGAGCACTTCGACCGCTGGGCCGAAGGGATGTCCCGGCTCGCCGATCGGACGCAGGCGCGTTGCAAACTCTCCGGTCTGGTTACCGAAGCGAAGCAGGATTGGACGCTCGACGATCTGCGCCCTTTCACCGATCACATCCTCGCCGCCTTCGGGCCCGACCGGGTGATGTGGGGGTCCGACTGGCCGGTCTGCCGGCTTCGGGCCAGCTATGACGCCTGGCGGGAGGCGGCGCAGGCGCTCACGGCGCATCTGGGCGAGCCAGAGCGGGCCCAGGTCTTCGGCGGAACGGCGATCGGATTCTATCGCCTGGAAGTCTGACCGGCGGGCGTGCTTGCGGTCGAGACCGACCCCGGCCGAGACCGCATCGGCGAACCGCGCGATCTTGGCCTCGGCCTCCGGGTCCTCGCCGCTGGGCACCAGGCCCAGGTGTCGCCCGCTGAGCTCCAGCGCCGTGGCGCGCACAGCGCCAAGGTCTCCGGCGCCGACAGGGTGTTGAAGTCCCGGTTGTGGCAGGGCCGCCCGGCGGCGCGCCCGAGCCACAAGGGGTCGAGGGTGTCCAGGCCCTTCTTGAACGGCCGCACTTTGAGATGGCGCCGAGCCAGCGCACCCGCGACCCCGGCCGAGACCGGAGTCTTGCCCGAGGACTTGTGCGCCGCCGAGATCATCACATGGGCCATGCGGCTGGGATTGCGAGGGCGAGGGATGGCCGATTCCGGGCTGAGACTATGGTAGGTTGCGCGCCATGATCACAAGTAATATCAAAGACCTTTGGTATTAGCCGCGCATGGATCGCCGGTCTCGCCACCGCCCTGGCATCGATCCCAGCAACCTCATTCGAGAACCGCACCATGAGCCATTTTCCGATCGTCCTGAAGGTCGAGGGCCGGCGCGCGCTGGTCGTCGGCGGCGGCAGGCAGGCCGCGCGCAAGGCGGAGCTGCTGCTCGACGCTGGCGCCGAAGTCGCGGTGGTCGCGCCCGCGCTCGAAGAGGACTTCGCGCGGCTTTCGAAGAACCCGCGCCTGCGCCACCTGGGCGCGGCGCTCGACGCCGGGGCGCTCGACGGTTGCGTGCTCGCGATCGGCGCGTCGGAGGCGGACGAATCCTTGAACCAGCGCCTCTACGCGCTCGCGACCAAGCGGCAAATTCCGGTCAACGTGGTCGATTGCCCGGAGCTGTGCAGCTTCATCATGCCGGCGGTGGTCAACCGGGCGCCGCTCATGATCGCGGTCTCGACCGGCGGCCAGGCACCGGTCCTGTCGCGCATCCTGCGCGCCCGCATCGAGACCCTGCTGCCCGCCGCCTACGGCCGCCTGACCGAGTTCGCCGGCGCCCGGCGCGCCCGGGTCAAGGACGCCATCCCCGATCCGACCCTGCGGCGGCGGTTCTGGGAACGGGTCGTGCTCGGCCCGGTCGCCGAACGGATCCTCGCCGGTGAGGAGGCGGCCGCCGCCGAGCTCATGGACGAAGCCATCGCGCAGGCCGAAGCGAGCGGCGAAGCGGCGCCCCGCGGCGAAGTCTACCTGGTCGGTGCCGGTCCCGGCGACCCGGACCTGCTGACCTTCCGGGCGCTGCGCCTGATGCAGCAGGCCGACGTGGTGCTCTATGACCGCCTGATCGGCGACGGCGTCCTCAAGCTGGTGCGCCGCGACGCCGAGCGCCACTACGTCGGCAAGATGGCCCGGGACCATACCCTGCCCCAGGAGGACATTGCCGCGCTCCTGGTGCGGCTCGCGCGCGAGGGCAAGCGGGTGCTGCGGCTCAAGGGCGGCGACCCTTTCCTGTTCGGGCGCGGCGGCGAGGAGATCGAAGCCCTGGCCGCCGAAGGCATTCCGTTCCAGGTCGTGCCCGGGATCACGGCAGCCACCGGTTGCGCGGCCTACGCCGGCATCCCGCTGACCCATCGCGACTACGCCCAGGCCTGCATCTTCGTCACCGGGCACGGCAAGGACGGCGGGCCGGATTTGAACTGGGAGGCGCTGGTCCAGCCCAACCAGACCGCCGCCATCTACATGGGGCTGTCCTCGCTGGCCGGCATCGCGCAAGGCTTCATCGAACATGGCGCCGATCCGGCGACCCCGGCCGCGGTGGTCGAAAGCGGTACCCGCCGCGGCCAGCGCGTGGTCGCCGCGACCCTCGAGACCCTGGCCGAGGCGGTCGAGGAGGCCGGGCTTCAGGGCCCGGCGCTGATCATCGTCGGCGGCGTGGTGGCCTTGCGCGACAAGCTGTCCTGGTTCGAGGGGACGTCCGAGTCCTAGTGTGGCGGTCAGCAAGAACGTGTCCCGGGCCCCGGTCAGGCCCCTCAGTCTGAGCCTGACCATCGAGAGAATGCTCTTGGCCTCGCCGAATAGCCTGCAGCCCACCTCCTCGAACACCTTGCGCAGGATATCGCTGGCGCGGAACCGGCCGTGACGGTTCACCGAGAACGTCGAATGGTCGGGGACTCTATCCTCCAGACCCAAGCCGCAGAACCAGCGGTAGGCCAGGTTCACCTTGAGCTCCTGGCACAGCCGGCGCTCCGAGCGG
>Ga0209980_10001085_pt1 | contig 14936 bp, 15 predicted proteins | sample CR02metaG_FD_183611 | JGI IMG/M metagenome (GOLD analysis project Ga0209980, IMG submission 183611) | Deep subsurface microbial communities from Mariana Trench to uncover new lineages of life (NeLLi) - CR02 metaG (SPAdes) (version 2) | ecosystem: Environmental > Aquatic > Marine > Ocean trench...
CGAGTCCGCGACTTGGCGTGTGGAGACCATCGAATCTACTTGGAGATCGAGGTGCGCCGTATCGATTGCCCCCGATGCTTGAAGGTGAAGCAAGAGAAGTTGGACTGGCTTGCGGACAATCCGTTCTACAGCAAACGGTTTGCCTTCTTTGTGGGACGTCGCTGTCGGGTCATGACAATCAAAGACGTTGCCCATGAAACACACTTGGATTGGAAGACCGTCAAGGAGTTGGACAAGCAGTACATGCGGGAGCAGCTACGCAGAATAGGAACTCCAGCTTCCAAGGTCATTGGGGTCGACGAGATTGCCATACGCAAGGGACATACGTATCGCATCGTAGTCAGCGACCTTTTGCGCCGCCGCCCGATCTGGTTTGGCGGCAAGGACCGCTCCGAGCAGAGCATGGACGAGTTCTTCAAGTGGCTGGGGCCAAAGAAAAGCAAGCAGATAGGGCTTTCGGTCATGGACATATGGAAGGCATTTCGCAATTCCACACTCAAGCCGGAGCATGCGCCAGGGGCCGCCATTTTATTCGACAAGTTCCATGTCCTACGTCATTTAGGCGAAGCCTTGGACAACGTGCGCAAGAGCGAGTACTCCCGGCTAACGGGCAAAGACAGACGTTTCATCAAGGGCCAGAAGTATACGCTGCTATCTCACCGAGACAATCTCACCACCGAAGGGCGTCGCAGCATTCAAGGAGCATTTCAAGCGTCACGAGGGTAAGTCTAGTGCGTTCCTGCCGCACCTTCATCGCGTCAGCATCTACGGCGAGCTCGGGCGGATCAAAGAAGCGGAGGCACATGTGAAAGCGGCGCTCGACATCAAGCCCGACGTGTCCATGGCCTGGACGCGCAAGTATCTCAACGTCTTCAGAGACCCTGCGCACGCCGAGCGCGTCCTCGATGGCCTGCGCAAGGCGGGGCTCCCCGACGATCGCACCTCACTGGCTCAGCCCGAGAAACCCTCCATCGCCGTGCTGCCTTTCGCCAACATGAGCCTTGAGCCCAAGGATGCTTACATTGCCGATGGCTTGACCGAGAACATCATTACCGCCCTCTCCCACATCCCGCGCATGTTCGTCATCGCCCGTAGCTCCACGTTCCGTTACAAGGGCAAGGCGGTGAAGGTGCAGCAGGTCGCCAAGGAGCTGAGCGTGGGCTACGTCCTGGAGGGTAGCGTGCAGAAATCAGGTGAGCGGCTGCGCGTCACCGCCCAGTTGGTCGACGCCATCTCCGGGCATCACCTGTGGGCGGAGCGCTACGACCGTGATTTCAAGGACCTTTTCGACCTCCAGGATGAGATTTCCCTGAAGATCGCGGTCGCCATGGCGGTGGAACTGACGCAGGGGGACGAAGCCCGCATACGGCACCGCTCAACGAGCAATCTGGAGGCCTGGGGCTTAGCGATCAGGACGCTGGGCGAAAAAGTAACCTCGAAGGATTTTAACATCCGAGCCCAATTAGAATTAACTCATTATCGCCTATGACGAACTGAATATTAAAAAGGCCGCTGGAGCAGAAGATGCATAAAGAAAAAGCAATCCAGCGACAGGTAGTGAAACTATGCTTATGCTTGCGTAGGGAAGAGGAAAGAGATAAGCAATAACTAATTCCTGACGATGTATCTTAAACAGGGTAACCGGTAGGCGTGAAATGACGGGAGTTGCTCCGGGTCAAACGCGGGAGTGAGAGTGGCTTTTAATGGAACTGACTGATAAATAGATAAAAAGTAGAGGGGAGTGACGCTATGAACGGGACTTTCAAAATTTTGCTGTCGGCGTTGGCCTTTGCGGGTTCAGTCTTCTGTGCCCTGGTTCAATCGGGGCCTGCTTGGGCACAACTGCCGCCGGGAATGAAGATGTTTGAGACGACGAAAATCGCGGACGGGGTCTATTCGTTCCGTTACGCATTTCACCGCAACATGTTCGTGGTGACCGATGAGGGTGTCATCGCCACCGACCCGATGAACCCCAAGGCGGCCGGCAGCATGATGGATGAGATCAAAAAGGTGACAGAGAAGCCGGTCAAATACGTGATCTATAGTCACGAGCACTGGGACCATATTTCCGGGGGCAGGGTTTTTAAAGCCGCCGGCGCCAGGTTCATCAGTCATGCAAATTGTGCCAGGGAATTCAAAAATAACCCAAACCCCAATGTGGTTATGCCTGACGAAACGTATATGGGGAGCCGCAAGGACGTGAATCTCGGCGGCAGGACGGTCGAGCTACACTATTTCGGCCGCAACCACGGCGAGTGTCTGAGCGTGATGCGGCTGCCGAAAGAGAAGATTCTGTTTATCGTCGACATCGTGACTCCGAAGCGAGTGGCCTTCCGTAACATGCCCGACTTCTACCCGTTGGACTGGGTCCGGTCTCTGGCCGAGATCGAAAAGCTCGACTTCGAGCGTATCATTCCGGGTCACGGCCCGCCGACAGCTCCCGCGGCTGCCGTGCGCGAACAACGTGTATACCTTGAGGATCTGATGACAGCGGTGCGAGAGGCGCGAAAGACGGAGCGTAACCCTGACAAGATCCGCAAGATGGTAAAACTACCTAAGTACAAGACCTGGGGAGCTTATAAGCAGTACCTCGAAATGAACGTCGAGCGGATCAACTTTTTCTATCATATGGGAAAATAACCTGATCGGCCTTGACCGAGGCCTCCAGCTGTCAGCCCGGCACTATCCAGGCGGAGGTATCAACGAGAAGCACGTGTTTTCCTGGATCGTCGGTTTCTGGGGTGATCATCTCTAATGTTGGACAGATCTCCGTGCCAAAGCCCTGAACCGGCAAGCTCGATGATACGTTGTGCCTTTATCCGCTGGACGAAATCAAAGAGCGCCCGGTCCACGGTTGCAGAATATGTCCGCTCACCACTCAACCGGACCGCTTCTTCCAGCAACTGTTCATTAAGCACAAGATTTGTACGTTTCACGTGTATAAGGTAGCAAGATCATACGTGTTTTGCCAATTGGAGCAGACGTATGCCTCGCGAAAGACGGTCTTCGCGTAGTGGTTATCGCCTCGGGTGAGGACTGGACGGCGGATACAGCCACCTGTCTGCCGTACCCGGCACAGGCAGGAGGGTTGGCCTAAGGATGGCTGAGCCTGTCCTCTACTCTACCCGAGGCCAAATCCCATAAAATGAATGAGGCTGTAGATTGTTGGATGAGTATGATATCCTGGCCGTGATTTTGCTGTGTTTCCATAGGCAGATTTATGGAAAAGGTTGTCCGAAAATTCCATTCTTTTGATGACGCAGACAATGCCGACTATGAGTATTACCGCACTCTGTCCGGAAACGAAAAACTACAAATACTCCTTGAGTTGATCATGCCTGAGAATCCCGATGCGGCCGCTATCGAGAGATCTGCGCGAGTTCATCCACTTACTGAACACGAAGAGTGTTGAGTATGTGATCGTTGGTGCCTGGGCGCTGGCATTTCACGGCCGGCCCCGTTACACGGGTGAATTCGATATCTTTGTCGCGCGGGAACAGGATAACGCCGACAGGTTGATGGAAGTCATTGAAGCCTTCGGGTTTGGTCAATCCGGCATCAAGCGAGACGACTTCTTGCACGTCGATCACGTCATTCAACTTGGACGGGAGCCCAATTGTATCGATATCCTCACCGGAATCAGCGGAGTCGCTTTCGACGAGGCGTAGGAGAGCCGGGAACAGGGAAGTATTTCCGACGTCGCCGTTCTTGTTATCAGCCGCGATCTCTTGATCAAAAACAAACGCGCGGCTAACCGAGACAAGGATCGGGGGGATATCAAAATGTTGGAGAAAACCAGGCCGCTCCGTTCTTAGGATGCTATCGATCGGTCTCAAGTGCGGTCTCAGCCGTACTGGCTACGATGTCGAAAGAGTCCACAGTGACCTCCCTGGGGGTCAATCTAAAATAGACCTTCTTTCAAGGGACATACTACCGATTTCTTGTTAGCCTAATTGACGGCTTCGTTGAGTTTGGAGCTTTTGGGTGGCAGGACAAACAACCGGATTTTCCGTCGCTGGCATTTAGCTTCAAAGAGAAATTGGGGTTTGGCTTGCATAGGTGAACCCCGTACCACGGACTTACGTCCGTGGCTTTAGGGCTTGCCCTTCGGGAACGTCAGAACATTCATCCCTGCACTTACGTACAGGACGATCTGTGGTACGGGGTGAATAACAACGATTCACAGGCTAAGGATGATGCGGACCCGTCTTTCCAATTCTTCCATTAGCTTGCCCGGTAAGACCCCGATCTGTTCCCGAAAGGACTCATTGGCCACAGCGATTAATTGACCCAAGAGGAGATCGCTTTCCCGCTCAAACCCGCCCTGCCCTTTTTTGATGCGCAGCCTCAGGAGTCCAGGATTTTGAATCAGCCGGGTCGTTGTTGGAATTACAACGGTGGATGGATAGCCGGCCTCATTAATGATATCGGATTGAAGTGTGACAGCAGGGCGCAGCTTCCCCGGCTTTGTCCTCACGCGTGGATTAAAGTCTATAATGTAGAAGTGCCCCCGCTTGATCTCCATCTAGTCACCGGAAATGCGGCGGGCAACTCCAACCTGAAACAACTCCCGGTTCTCTTTTTTGTCCGCGGCAGCACAGCGCCGAACGGATTCCTGGATTTCACGGCGTAGCCTTTCCTCCTCGGTTTTCTTATCCAAGGCCTCTAAGGCGGCGCGGATCAACCCGGATTTCGTTGGTATCTTAAGTTCCTTACATAGCCTCTTAATCTGATGTTCCTCTTTTTTAGAGACTGCTATTGCCCCCATAATAGATCTCCTTATGATTTATATTATAAATTAAGTAATAAAAATACTAATATAAGTCAATCCAATGAAAGGAAAAGGGATCAAATAGAGAAGGATACCCTATTAAGAAGATCACAGTTGAGGATTCGATGCGTGCTCATGTCACCAAGCTAGCAGCGGCCAGGATCGATGGAGATCTCGAGCACACCCGGCTTGCCGCTGCTTAGGATCTCGGCAAGGGCCGGCTTGACCTCATCAACTTTGGTGATGCGAATTCCCAGTGCGCCATCGAGCGCGCTATCTCGTAAAAGGGCACCGGGTTGCACTCCGATCCAACGACCCGACCGTTGAACTCCCGCTTCTGTAGCTCGCGGATAGTGCCATAGCCGTAGTCGTTGAAGACGACAATGGCCACGGCGATGTTCTCACGAACTGCGGTCTCCAGATCTTGCATCACCATCAGGAAGTCGCAATCGCCCATCATGCCAATGACCTGACGCGACGGTTGTCTCAGCTTGGCACCCAGGGCTGCCGGAAAGGCCCACCCCATAGCCCCCAGCCCTACGGACTTGAGATAGCTTCTCGGTGCCAAAAGGCATACCCTGCCGGCAAAGCGGTTGTAGAGTCCTGATCCCAAGGCGATGATGGGGTGTCGTTGTTGCAGGAGGAAACACTAACTTATGGCCAGGGAAACATGAGCGCCTTGATTTCCTGGAACACCCGGTAGTTGGTCATGTCGACCTGTAAGGGCGTTACGGAGATATAACCCTCGTGAATCGCCATACAATCGGTTCCGTCCTCTTTATCAAATCCCAGGTCGTCTCCGCCGATCCAGTAATACTTTCTCCCCCTTGGATCAATACGCTCCACGACCTGTTCGATGTAGCGACGTTTGCCCTGACGGGTAAGGCGCCACCCTTTCACCTCCTGTGCGGGTAAGGGGGGGACATTCACGTTTAGCAGCGTGCCTGAAGGCAGCCCTTTTTCCAGCACCCGAGCGGCCAGTGTACCGGCGAATTCCGCTGCCACCTCAAAGGGAGAGTTTCGCAGAGTTACGAGCGAGACCGCGATGGATGGGACCTCCAGAAGGGTTCCCTCAACGGCTGCCGAGACCGTACCGGAGTATATGATATCGTCTCCCAGGTTTGGTCCGATGTTGATGCCGGAAACCACGAGGGCTGGTTTTGACGGCAAGAGCCCTGTCAGCGCCAGCTTTACACAATCGGTTGGTGTTCCATCCACAGCAAAGCGCCTCGGTCCTATCTCTTTAGCTCGTAGCGGGCGGTGCAGAGTGATGGCGTGGCTCATGGAGCTCTGCACGCGATCCGGGGCGACAGTGTAGACTTCTCCCAGCCTCTGGAGCTTTTCCTCCAGGGCCAGAATTCCCTCGGATTGAATACCATCGTCGTTTGAAACCAGGATCATCATAGAAGTACTTGATCAAATTATGATCAAAGGAACAAGACAGGTTGGAAATAAAAGGTCAGCCACCTTCAAAGTTCGCATGCAGGGGCAGCACTCTGGGTAGAATCGTCTCCAGGTCGTCCAGCGGCTTTTTGAGGCTTTGGATGGCTTCGACCCAAAACTCAGGCAATTCGAGATCGCAGCCGATAGTGCGCCGGGCAACGTTCTCAGGGGTGTCGCTCCCCGTGAGCCGGAGGAACTCCTCATACCTCGGCAGGAACTCCCTCTCTTCTTTCTTGAACATGGCGAACAACCCGCGACTTAACAGGAATCCAAAGGTATAGGGGAAATTGTAGAAGGTAACCCCGGTAATGTAAAAGTGCAGCTTCGAGGCCCAGAAATACGGGTCCTCGCCGCCCTCCTCGAGAAGATCGCCAAAGACACGCTGCTGTGATTCGACCATCAACTCTTTGAGGGTGCCAAGGCTTATCTCTCCCTGAGACCGTTCCTCGTAAAGGTCCTTTTCGAATTCATAGCGTACGGGAATATCCATGAGATAGATAGCCCCGTGACCGGTCTCCATGTCCAACACCCGGGCCTTTTGTGCGTCGCTGATTGAGGGGTCTTTCAGCAACCCATCGGTCAGGATCATTTCCGCGAATGTGGAAGCCGTCTCAGCCAGCGTCATCGGGTAGTGTCGTTCGTAGAGGCGCAGGTCTCGTATGACGTGACTGTGAAACGCGTGGCCGGCCTCATGTGCCAAGGTCAGAACGTCTCCCATGGTATGGTTGTACGTCATAAAGATCCGCGATTCGTTGGTTAGCTGAGAACCCGTGCAGAACCCCCCCGGTCGCTTTCCGGTGCGGGGCGTCCAGTCGATCCAGTTCTTGTCGAAAATTGTCTGGAGGAATTCACCGAGTGCCGGATAGGCCTGGGTGAACGAGGCCTGGACGAGGGTCTTGGCCTTTTCCCATGTGAGCTGATCCTGCTGCGGAAGAGGAAGCGGTGCACCGAGATCGTACCACGCTACTCTCTCGGCCTTCATGACCTTGGCTTTGAGACGGAGGATGCGGCGTGGCAGGTCTAGCTCGCTGTAGACGGCCTCGAACATGGAGTACAGGGTTTTACGCGTAATCCCTGATTGGAAGAGTGCGATATCGAGAAAGTGCTCAACACCCCGATGGCGATTGAGGGTCAGTCGAGTTCCGGAGATGGCGTTGAGGATGGCGGCGACGGTTTCGCCGACTGCTTCCCATGCTGCGTTACCGCCTTCAAAGGCTGCCCTTCTCACACGCCGGTCCGGGTTCTCCATGAGCGAACGGCGCTGCGACATGGGCACTCGATCCCGACGGCCATCAGGATATTTCATGTCGAATTCAAGCCTTCCCGAAAGCGCGTCGTAGAGACGCCCCCATGCGTGGATGCCGTCGACGCCGAGGTCCGCTGACAGAGTTTCCTTGTCCGGATTCATGGTGTGGACTGACTCCTCGCGCAAGCGGTTTAGGTAATACCGGGCGCCATTGAGTGCCTCTCGGTTGATGAATGAGGAAAAGATATCATCCGATGCCGCCTTGATTGCCCGGAGCAACTCAATCTTTACCTTGGTCGACTCCGCTTTCATCAGGGTGATGGCTCCCTCTTCTTTGAGGGTGGCCTCGTTTCGCGTATCTGCGGCGGCCAGGCAGCCTATGTAGGAACTGAGGTGCGAGAGGCGCATCAGAATTTCCTCGTTTTTCAAAAAGACCTTCTCCCACTCAGCTTGTGACTCGTGGTCCAGTGAGGGTAGGGCAGCCGCCTCTTTTCGAAGCGACGCAATATCCCTCTCTAGGTCATCCTTGAACCGCCTCATTTCCGGCCCGTTGAACTCTGGAAAATAGCTCGTGAGATCCCAATCCATAATATTCTAGTCTCCTCTAGCTTGCTCTCCCGGGGTCTATGAAAGGATTTTGGTTACCTCATCCTGTTCATAGATAGGCAGATCCCGAATGCCGGTGGCATCTTGAATCTTAGTTCCTTTTTGCTCTTGGACTATCCGGCCGATGGCTATGGCGTTGATACCCTCCGCTTGCAGGCGGGTCAATACCCTGTTCGCCGCCGCTGGTTTACAGGTGATCAGTAAAGCGCCGGAGGCTATCAGTCCCAGGGGATCGAGACCAAAGTGATCGCATAGCTGTCGAGTTTCTGAAAATATTGGCAGCGCTTTTTGATCGATGACCAACCCTACCTTGGAGGCAGAGGCGATTTCATGGAGGCCGGTTGCTACACCGCCTTCGGTTGGGTCATGCATGGAATGAATCTCCGCAGCCTCTGCAGCAATCAGGGCATCCTTTAAGACGCTGATTCCAGGCTCATACAGAAAATTTTGTGCGCGCGTAAGCCTCTCCTCATCAAATAGTGTCTTCAGATCCCCCGCCTTTTCACGGGCAATGATCGCTGTTCCCTCCACGGCGATCCCTTTGGTTATGATCAGAACGTCTCCCACCTGCGCTCCGGACGTTCGAACCAGTTTGTCTTTTTTGACTTCTCCAAGCATCTGGCCTACCAGAATGGGACGTTTTAGATCATGGGTGATCTCCGTGTGGCCCCCAATGAGGCTGATTCCCAGGTTTCGGCAAGACTCAAGGATATCCTCAAAGATCCGTTCCACGTCGCCTTGCCCGGTTCGGGTCTCAGGTAGGAGCAGTGTCGCCAGGAACCATTGAGGGCGTCCACCCATCGCGGCAACATCATTTGCGTTGATGTTAACCGCGTACCAACCGATCCTATCGGTCGCGAAGGTGATGGGATCGGTCTTGGCAATAAGATAGTGCGGCCCGCCCATGTCGATCACCGCTGCATCCTCACCGATAGCTGGTCCCACAATGACCCGTTTGTCATTGATCACGTTGCGATCGAGCAGGCTGGCCAGCACTTTTGAAGGAAGCTTTCCTACTGGATACTTCAATCTGTTTCCCGAAATTACAAAACAATAAGGTAAGTTCTCTGTCTTGATTTCTATCCGGTTGGACATCACCAGGCAAGAGGCGGGAAGGCTATGTTGCGAAAAGTGTTGGCTCAGAGGAAGCCGATGGGTCCTGCCCCTCAGCGGGAGCCAATGGGCCTCTGCTTGTCTGCTCCCAACTACACAGACTCCTCGCCGAAACTGAGTTGCGGTGGGGGCACCTGCCCTGCTAATCCGCCAGCTACAGTGACATGTGCTAGTATTTGTCTACCACGAAGTACACGAAGATCACGAAGTTTTTTTTCAATCTGATTTCCCTTTGTGTCCTTCGTGCTCTTCGTGGTGATATTTTTCTTTTTCTACACGCTGCCTTCTCTTTCTGAGAAGGTTTTGAATTGGATGTCTCCCTTTCTTCGGAGCAGATCCTCCTCGGCTGGAAACGGAGTGTGTGCTTCCTCCCTCTAGGAAAGTGGGTCTCAGGAAAGATGGCAAAAAAGTTGCGAAGAACTTTTCACCACACTTTTTGACCGAGAGCTGAGGTGGAAGGGGGGAAGAACTATAGCTAGCTTGTTACACGATGGGCGGCCTGCTGCTCGTTGTCTGGGGCAGCAGGCCAGTAAAACCATTCCTTCTTGGTCTGTGTTTTTACCCCGTACCACAGAACGACCTGTACGTAAGTGCGGGGATGAATGTTCTGAAGTTCCCGAAGGGCAAGCCCTAAAGCCACGGACGTAAGTCCGTGGTACGGGGTTTACCTGTTACGACCGCGCCCGCCTTCTCGCTTGTGTTCACGTCTTATTCGGACTCGCTCGTGCCTGCGATCGTGCCTTTCAGAAAATCTCTGCCGTTTATTCTCGAACCTCTGGCGGATCTCGTCGGCCCTTTCCGGGTGCTCTTGAATCATCTGTTCTAGCTTTTCGCGAATCTTGCTTTTCCTTTCCTCCGAGCGGCTGTGGAGTGCCTCGTGTTTCTCTTTGAAGTTCTCCCGCCTTTGCTCTGTGTGCTCCCTCCTCCGTTCACGTCTTATCCGGACTCGCTCGTGCCTGCGATCGTGCCTTTCAGAAAATCTCTGCCGTTTATTCTCGAACCTCTGGCGGATCTCGTCGGCCCTTTCCGGATGCTCTTGAATCATCTGTTCTAGCTTTTCGCGAATCTTGCTTTCCCTTTCCTCCGAGCGGCTGTGGAATGTCTCGTGTTTCTCTTTAAATTTCTCGCGCCTCTCTTTGAAGCGACCCTCACCTCGTGGTGCTGGCGTGGCACCGCTTCCCGGCGCACCTAGCTCTGTTGGATGCGTGCCAGACGACGTCTGAAAAGTAGATGGGGTGTCTTCCAGATTATCTGCCCACAGGGTCGTGCTTCCCAGCAAAAACAGGACTGTCACCAATGGACTAAACCAGTGTTTCATAAATCCTCCATTTGACGAAGATTGTCTCAAGCATGATGCCTTTCCCCAGTTAGACGTCTCATTTGTGATGGGGTATACCCCGTACCACAAAAACCCCGCACGTGAGTGCGAGGATGAACCCTGTACGATCTCAACCCAAACCCTCGCCACAATCGTACGGGGTGACCCTGTGGAATATTATCTACGGTCAAAGTATGCCAACTCTACCGTGATGTTATTCCACGGGGTGAATGCTCTGGACTTCCCCCCCCTGTGGAGTCGTGGCCCATTACTCCACGGGGTCCGCGCCCGCCTGCCGGGACGCGGGCAGGCCCAAAAGCCACGGACGTAAGTCCGTGGTACGGGGTTTACAGTGAGACCTCAGCATGGAGGTAAAAAAGCAAACCTCATGCCACCCGTTTTTGAATGGTGGGAATTTATAACTTGTTGAAAAACTGGATGATTATTTTAACTTGTAGGGGGAGTTTGGTATAGATTGACGGTGAGTAGCATATCTGCATATTTGTTACATTTCTTGTCAATCTGTCGTATTATTTTAATTCTCTCTCCATGGTGAAAACTCTGTGGATGTTTTGGCACACGGTCTTTGGGGCGGAGTTGGCTTTTATCCGAAGGGCAGCAAAAAGTTTGCCGCCGCCTTTGGTCTGGGGATGGCACCGGACCTCCTCTCGTTTGGCCTCTTTCACGTGACCCGCCCCGACTGGATAGGCCAACGGATATTGGGGAAGGTCTCCGGACCTCCCCCAATTGCCATCCTTCCGGATTACGTTTTTCAGGCTTACAACATCACTCACAGCCTGATCGTCTGGAGTGCTCTGTTTGCGCTGCTCTGGGCGATAAGAAGGCATCCGCCATGGATATTCCTGGCCTGTGGGTTGCATATTTTGTGCGACATCCCTACTCACACATCGGCGTATTTTCCCACCCCCTATCTCTGGCCGTTCACCACGCCCTACATCGAGGGAGTCTCATGGGCCACTGGCTGGTTCATGATAACGAATTACACAGCGATCCTACTCGCCTACCTCGGGGTGTTCGCGTATCGGCGTATAGCCACTACACGTTTGCCCCATTAACCCAACCCACCGAGATCTCCTAGAAAACGGATGCTTACCATCCCAGGGCATACCCGATGTTTCTTCTGGGGGACACCCCACCGGAAATAACGCCTTGCTCTGTGTCAATCCGAATGCCCATCACCTTGCCGTTTTCCCACCCTCCGGTGATGGAGACCTCGTGACCACGACGTTCGAGTTCTTTGATGACCTCACTGGAAAGGCGTCCTTCGACGAGCATGAGCCCAGGAAAGGCAGTGCGTGGGTAAAAAGACGACGGGAAATGGGCAGAATAGACGGTCGGGGCGTCTAGCGCCTCCTGTATGTTCATCCCTAAATCCACATAGTTGAGGAAGAACTGCAGCGTAAACTGATCCTGGGTGTCGCCGCCCGGTGTGCCAAAAACCATATACGGTTCCCCACCCTTGGTGACCAGTGAAGGCGTCAGTGTGGCACGCGGGCGTTTGCGGGGGGCCAGGCAGTTGGGCCGGTTTGGATTGAGATAAAACATCTGTCCGCGTGTGCCGATCGGAAAGCCCAGGCCCTTGATGACCGGCGAGGAGCCAATCCAGCCGCCGCTCGGCGTCGCGGCAACCATGTTGCCTTCACGGTCGATGGCATCAAGATGAGTAGTGTCGCTAACGTGCGCGTGCCCCATGCCTAAATCCTTGATCGCACGTGCTGTAATCTTCAATGCGTTGCGATTGTCTTCGGCCACGTCGAAAGTTGCGACGGCAGGCGACCCGGTCCCGACATTGCCTGGACGCAGTTCCCGTGAAGCCTTGTCGCCCATGAGGTTCCGTCGTCTTGCCGCGTACTCCTTCGAGAGCAGTACATCGAACGGCACCTTGTCGAAGAGCGGGTCTCCGTAATAGGCCTCCCGGTCGGCAAAGGCCAGCTTGGCGCACTCAATCAACGTGTGCAAGTAGGCGGCCGAGTTATGGCCCAAGGCCTTGAGATTGAACTCCTCGAGGATCGCTAGCTGCTGAAGGAAAACCGGTCCCTGGGTCCACGACGAACATTTGTGTACGTCAAGACCGTGATAGTTTAAGGTTACGGGTTCCTCTACCGCCGCGTGCCACTCCGCCATATCTTCGGAGGAGAGCAAACCAGTGTGCGAGGTGCCGCTGGCATCCTCAACCGGGTTATTGGTGATGAACTCTATGACCCGTTCTGCGATTTGACCTTTGTAAAAAAGATCGCGCGCCGCCTCGATGCCGGTGATGCGCCCTTTATGTCGGCCCCCTTCTTCCGCGCGGCACATCTGCCTGAGTACGTTTGCCCAGTCCGGGTTGCGCAGGACCTCGCCGGTCTCGGGCACGCGTCCGTTGGGGCAATAGATCTCGCCGGTGGTCGGGTAGAGTTCAGTGTACTTCAGTTTGTTGGCGGTGAGGCTTTGGTGCAGTTCCTCGTAGACCGGAAAGCCATTTTCGGCCAGCTCTATCGCCGGATTAAGAACCTGTGCAAAACTCATGGTCCCAAAGCGTGCCAGGGCCGCCGCCCACGTATCCACCATCGCTGGGACGCAGGCGGGGAGGTAGCCATCTCCGGGGACGAGGTCAATGCCGTGCTCGCGGCACCATTCCGTCGTAAAGGCCTTCGGCGACCAGCCCATGCCGCTTATGGCGAACGCCTTTTTTTCCTTCGCCGAATAGATCAATGTTGGCACCTCGCCGCCAATGCCATTACTCTGCGGCTCCAGCTGGTTGAGACAAAAGCACATGGCCGCCGCTGCGTCGACCGCGTTGCCCCCTTGTTCCATGATGCGAAAGCCGGCGGCAGTGGCGAGGTAATGCCCCGAGGTGACGACGCCGCGCCTGCCCATGACGACGGGGCGGGTGGTAAAAGTTGACATGTTAAACCTCCTTAGCTAAAGGCGTTGAACAAAAGTCATGTCAGGGTGGCACCTGTTTTTTGAAAGAGTAACAGGGAAAACCACTCTTTGGGATCCGTAAAGTGCGCAATGAGTTTCAAGCCGAATAAATGAAGCTGCTTCTGAAGCAGCTCCGGTTCAAACTTCCGGCTGATTTCCACAAGGATCCTATCACCTTTCTCCCAGATGAATGATATTGCGTGGGATGGAAAGTCAATCTCATGGGTGCGGGTCGACACGGCGTACATCTCAACTTGTTGCCGGTTAGGGTTGAACCAGGAGTGGTAACGAATTTTGTCCTGGTCAAAATTGCTCTTGGTGAGACGGTTGATGTTAAGAAAGACGTTGAGGATGAAATCGGCAGTGACCCCTTGAGTGTCGTTGTAAGCCCTTTCCAACACTTCCACGTCTTTCACCCGGTCTACCCCGAGCAGGAAGAAATCATGTGGTCCCATAGATTCGGACAGGTGTTGGAAAAAGCGGACCAGCTCAGGGCGGGTGAGGTTTCCCAGGGTGCTGCCCAGAAAGGCGAAGAGTGTCGGCAGATCTTTTTCGATACTGGCAATCCCCTGCTCGAACTGGGCCTGTAACCCGTGAAAGATCAGCTGGGGGAACTCTTTTTTGATCAGCTCTCTGGAGGCGGTCAAACCTGTGAGGCTCACATCAACCGGCGCAAACGTTCCTCCTCGCCTTTGCCGGACCTGTTCTCTCAAAAGGCGCACGGTTTTCTTCGAAAATCCTGCCCCCAATTCGACAATGCATTCCACGGGTGCAAGCTCGATCATCTGCCCTGCCTCTTGTTCCAGGATGGCGTCTTCTGTTCGGGTCGGGTAATATTCTGGAAGTTCGCAAATCCTCTCAAATAATTGGGAGCCCCGTTCATCGTACAGGTGGAAGGTCTCTAACCAGGGTGGTTGGTCGAATAGAGTTCTCACGATTGAAAGGGCAGGGTCTATTTTGGTGTGGCCCGCATCCTGTGTCCAGATCGAGAGCGCAGTCTGGCGCCAGAGGTTCTGTTGGGTCGCCGAAAAAATCTGAGGTTTCCCTTGTCCTTCCATCAGCTATGCGACTATATAGGGAAAAACGGTTTCGATGTCTAGCAAAACACGTGTTAGTTCCGATCGGGGCCATGGAGGGCGAGACGAATCGCACCTAGTCGAGAGGAGGCTTGACCAGTTTTCTGTATAATGGGGATACCCCGCGGCTTGCCGCGGGCACATTACCGATGGGGTTTCCCTTGTGGTCGATATAACTTGATTTTCAGGAGCTGCAATGGACGAGATCAGTTTTGTTGACACAACGCTTCGCGACGGACATCAAAGCCTCTGGGCCGAGGGGATGACGACGGGCATGATGCTGCCTGTTGCGGAGAGGATGGACCGGGTAGGATTTGAGGCGATAGAGCTCATATCCGGCTCTCACCTCAAGAAATGTGTCCGTGAGCTGCGGGAGGACCCCTGGGAGCGGATCCGGCTCGTTGCGAAACGGATCACCAAGACCCCTCTCCGAGT
>Ga0209980_10001086_pt1 | contig 14936 bp, 10 predicted proteins | sample CR02metaG_FD_183611 | JGI IMG/M metagenome (GOLD analysis project Ga0209980, IMG submission 183611) | Deep subsurface microbial communities from Mariana Trench to uncover new lineages of life (NeLLi) - CR02 metaG (SPAdes) (version 2) | ecosystem: Environmental > Aquatic > Marine > Ocean trench...
CATGTGGTGGATGTGTGTGCGCTTGCCGTTGTGCTCGGGATCGAAATGGGATGGGAAGAACAAGAGTTACAGGCATTGGCGATGGGTGGCTTGCTCCATGATATCGGATATATTCGGTTGCCAAATAATCTGGTGCGGAATAGAAAACATGCAGGAAAGGCCGACCGCGTGTTGTTGAGCACACATTCCGAGGTGGGACACTCCATTGTCAAATTCTCCTCGGACCTTTCTCTGGATGTCAAACAGATCATTCTGGAACACCATGAACGATTAGATGGGTCCGGAGAGCCTCACGGGTTGACTGGCGAGAAGCTTTCACCCTTGGGTCAAGTCGTCGGTCTTGTCGATCAATTTGATAAACTGACCAGCAACTGGGGAATGGGGCCGTCGCGTTCGTCAGCCCTGGTCTTGAGGGATCTCTATCAGGAAGCCAAGGACGGTCGTTTCCCTCTGCGTCCCATTGAACGCTTGATCCAATGCCTGGGCGTATATCCCCTCGGGAGTTTGGTCGAGCTCTCTACCGGGGAGCAGGGTGTTGTCATCATGACGAATCCCTCGAATTTGCTCAAACCCACAATCAAATTGGTCGTACGGGCTGACCACCTTCCGTACCCGGAACCATTGAATATTGACCTCGCCTGTCCGGTATCCGGTGAGCCCGATCGATCGATTCGATCATTGCTAGATGCCCATCAGGAACAGATCCAAGTCGATAAATATTTTACTGTGGGCGTGTAGGTGAAGCGTCATAACCTTTCGGCACGCATCACACTTTACGCTCCACTGATTCGGAAGAAAGCTTTTTGATGTCGCACAGGACTCCCTCACACTCACCGCAGGCTTCGATAGAGCAAGAATTGCGGTGGTTTCACGCGTCGAATCGGGCGGTGCTTAATTCCTTAGCGATAGCGGTGTGTACACTCGATCGCAGTGGTGCCGTGGAGTCGTTGAATCAGGAAGCTGTTCGGTTATTAGGATGGGGCGAATCCACCTGCCGTGGCCGATCCTTTCATGATCTCACCCAGTGTTCGTCCGTGGTGGTGGGTAAGTCGTCTCAGGATGTCTGCCCCATTGCTGACGTTTTACAGACAGGCGAATCCCTGTGGGTCCCTCGAGTAGGTTTGAAGAGCCGGAGTGGAGACTGGCTCATGGTCGAACTGACCTGTACTCCCCTTGTTGATGAAGGGGCATCTGGTGTCGTGCTGAGTTTCCGGGATTTAGCGACTCAGATTCAGATGGAAGATGACCTGCATCGTCTCGCCTCGATTCCAGATGAAAGCCCGTTTCCCATCGTGGAGTTCGATATTCAAGCCAATATGTTGTATGCCAATCCCTCCATGACTCGACTCATGGGGCAAGCGGGATTTCGTGAAGAAGGATTCTCCGCGGCATTGCCCACTGATGTGCAAACAATCGTGGAACGATGTTTGACCCTCGGGGTGTCCGAACACGATGTCGAGGTCGATGTGGGAAGGAAGCAATATGCCTGGTTGTTTTGTCCGTTAAAAGATTTACAGCTTGTTCGAGGGTATGGCATTGATATCACCGAGCGGAAGCAAGCTGCCGATGAACTTGGAGCGTTTGTGGAGGTGTTAGGCCAAAAGAACTATGAGTTGGATGAGGCTCTCACCAAGGCCGAGGCAGCGACCCAAGCCAAAGCCGCCTTTCTCGCTATGATGAGCCATGAAATTCGCACCCCGTTAAATGGGATCATTGGTATGACGTCCCTGCTGACAGACAGTTCCTTGACCTCCGAACAACGCGAAGATGCCGATACGATTCAGAAATCCGCTGAAGGGCTCTTGAGGATTATTAATGATATTTTGGATTTCTCGAAGATCGAAGCCGGGAGATTGGATTTCGAAGTCATTGACTTCGATCCGCATACCTTGCTTGAGGATGTCTTGGACTTGTTGGCGCTGCGGGCCCACGACAAAGGGCTGCATTTGGCCGGGCGGGTCCTTTCAGATGTGCCGTCCTGTCTTCGAGGTGACCCCATGCGGTTGCGGCAAATTTTCACCAACCTCATTGGGAATGCGATCAAGTTCACTGATCACGGGGAGGTGGTCGTTGAAATCCATGCAAGGGCTTGTGACACGATCAACGAATCGGAAGGTGGTCCCGAAGGGGAGGACCTGGTGGTGCTGCATTGTACCGTTCGTGATACGGGAATCGGGATTTCTCCGGAAGGGCAACGGCGGTTATTTCAGCCATTTTCTCAAGCCGATTCCACAACCACACGCAGGTATGGGGGAACGGGGTTGGGGTTAGCGATTTCCAAACAATTAGTCGAGTTAATGGGGGGGACCATTGGGGTGTGGTCCATGCCAGATCAGGGGAGCGAATTCTGGACTATCCTCCCGTTTGCGTCCCCATCACACAGTCCGATTTCAGAACCGTTACCTGAATTTCGCCTACTCCAAGGCCGTTCGGTCTTGCTGCTTGAATCCCATGAACCAACGAAAGTGGGAATTGAGGAATTGTTGAATGCCATCAATGTCTCCTGTCAGAGCAAGGACTCCCTTGCTGGTGCCCTTCAAGCTTTGCGCGAAAGGCCTGCCCATTCCCAGATGTATGATATGGCCCTCATTGATTGTGAGGGATGTGGGGATGATCCGAAACGCATCATTCAGGAGTTGAGGCAGGCGATGGGAGAATCAATTGTGCCCCTGGTCCCCCTTCTTCGTGGGAATCGTAAGGGGAGTGAGCTGGCCGTTGAGGCTGGTGGAGACTTATGGCTGACCAAACCCGTGCGTCGATCGCGACTGTATAAATGTTTGCATGCGCTCATACATCAGCCGGAGGCTTCTGTCAGTCGAGAGCCGTTACCGGTGGATGTAGATACGGTTTTGGCACAAGGTCGACTCTCGTCCCACGCATTTCAAGGTCGGATTTTGGTGGCTGAGGATAATCCCATTAATCTCAAGGTGGTCGTGGGCATGTTGAACAAAACGGGAGTGGTGGTTGATACCGTCACGAACGGGAGGGAAGCCTGCGAAGCGGTGGCGAAGCAATCCTACGACCTGGTGTTCATGGACTGGCAAATGCCTCAGATGGATGGCCTCCAAGCCACGGTAGAAATACGGAGACGAGAGGCGGCAGGCCGTGAAGCGTTAAGCGTGAAGCGTAATGAGAACGACGATGATTCTTCTCACGCATTACGGATCACGCCTCACGAGACTTCTCCGTCTCACGTCCCCATTGTAGCCATGACGGCCAATTCTATGCCTGGTGATCGGGAGAAATGTCTGGCGGCAGGCATGGATGAGTATTTGGTCAAGCCGCTTCGCCTGTCGGCAGTGGTCGAGGTGTTAGCGAACTGGTTAACTCCTCAAGGGGCGGGATCGCATGTGGAACCGGACCACGAAACAGAACCGGGGTTCAGACAAGCGGTGGATGGGGACGATAAGAAAAGAACAGAGGGGTGTGGAGAAGCTTCAACTCATTCCCATACGTTATGGGATCCAACTATCGCGCTTTCTCATATGGATGAGGATCACGTCCTGCTACAGGAGTTAATAGCACTGTTTATGGAGACCGGCCCCGAGACCCTCTCAAAGATTCGGGAGGCCCTCGATAATCAAGATTACTTGATGGCTGAACGATCCGCGCATACGCTCAAAGGTTCACTCGGGGCGTTTCGTGCGAAATCGGTGCAGGCCTGTGCAGGGGAATTGGAACGACTCGCGTCTGAGCATCGGTCCGACAGCGTTGAGTCTGTGTATCAGCAGTTGTCTGAAAGCACGGTGCAGCTCCTCAGAGAATTTCAAGAGTATGTGAATAGTAAGGAGTCAGAAGTAAGGAGTGAGAAGTGATGTCCTGTGCAGAAATACATGGGACAAATTCGAAACTCGAAATCCGAATGTGGGAAAATTCCGAAATCCGAATCTCGAAATCCGAAACAAATTCAAATGTTCAAATTTCAAATGACTCAAACGCTAAGAGCTGGGCATTCGACTTTTGCATTGGCATGATACGTGTGAAACCTTGGGGCTCTGGATTTCGGATGTGTTTCGGATTTCGAGATTCGGATTTCGAATTTGGGGAATCTTATGTCTAAACCGTCTGACACGTCTGAAATGGTATTAGTGGTTGATGACGATCCTGTCACCTTGGAATGTTTAATGGAGACAGTGCGATTGTTCGGTTTAGGAGTATGTGCGGCTTCTGATGGAGTGCAGGCTCTGCGGATGTTTGAAGAACACCAGCCGAGTATCGTGTTGACAGATGTTCGGATGCCGAACATGGATGGATTGGCGTTGACACATCAGGTGAAGGCGCGGCGTCCTGATTGTCCGGTGATCATCGTGACCGGATATGGAGACGAATCCACAACCGTGGCGGCCTTGAAAGCCGGGGCCTCCGATTTCTTGCATAAACCGTTTCAAATTTCGGAGTTAAAAGATACCTTACAGCGGACCCTCTCGCTTGTTCGAGCGCGGTCCATGGAAACCCAGGCCCTCCAGTCATTGACGAAGCTGACGTGGTCGTTCGAAATCGAGAATGACCTTGAATCGTTAGGTGGGATTCTGACGGTCATGCTCAAACCGGTTGATGTCTGGTTGTCCGAGGCTGATCAATTGCATGTGCGAATGGGACTGCAGGAGTTACTCATCAATGCTGTCGAGCATGGGAATTTGGGTATTTCCGCTGAGGAAAAACGTGAGGCACTGATGAATGATACGTATGACGCCTTGCTAGACGAACGGCGTCACCTGCCCATCAATGCCACACGTCGTGTGAAGGTGTGGATGGAACATGATGCGGCCAATCACACGTTTCATTGCCGAATTTGCGATGAGGGGGATGGGTTTGATTGGGAGCCGCTCCTTCAGAGTAATGCCGAGGCGATTCCCTCCCTCGCGGGATCCGGGCGAGGAATTTTTTTAGTCAAAACCCTCATCCCGCACATCCAATATTTTGGCCGAGGGAACGAAGTCGCTCTGACCGTTCAGTATGGTGGAGCGGTAACACGAGAGGAGTCAGGAGTCAAAAGTCAGGCGTCAGGTATGGGGAGCTAACAATAAAAAGATTTCTCACCTTTCACTCTTCACAACTGCCTATTTCCTTACACTCGAAATCCGAAACCCATTCCAAATCCAAAACTCGAATGTTTCAAACAGGGTCCTTTGATCGAAAGGGCTCAGTCCCTATTCGTCCCTTGTCATTTCGACCCTTGGGAGAAATCTCGGTTTCGCATTCACCCAACATCACGTTGGCAAGTGACATTCGAGTTGTGAATTTGTTCCACACTATTCCATACGGAAATAACCTAAAAACAAAATTGCCGAGGTGGTGCATATTTCCTTAAGTTTGGCACACCCCTCTCCGATAATCCAAGCAACATAAATCAGTCATAACGAGGTTACAACATGAGAGATCTTCTTACATTGGGTGAAGTCTCATCGTTTCTGAAGGTGCCGAAATCCACGATTTACAAACTCGCCCGTGAGCGGCGGCTTCCTGGTCATAAAGTAGGGAAGCACTGGCGCTTTGTACGAGAAGAGATTGAGTCGTGGGTCCAAGGCGCTGGAATCGAAACGGTTTCCCAAACTCCCGCATCAACGAATCAGTCATAGCGCAACATGCTCATCCTGACGGGTTGGAGAAGCAACGAACTTGTCTGGTCAGGGTTCCCACGGCCACGTGTGGCAGCGTGAAGGGACCCCTGAAGGGCAGATGTTTCAAGGCCTATCCTGGGCAGACGTGTCACGCTGGCCCTCATGCTAGGGGGCGCGATTGAGTTGATGGGACATCTCAACGAAGAGTGGCGGTGATGACACCTGTTTTGGCAACGACCCTTCTCCATGATGGGGATCCCTTCGTTCGTCGTTCAGCGGTAGAAGCATTACATCCTGACGCCTGTGCCGATGAGGGTGAGCGCTCCGCGGCTATTGAATCGTTAGTCTGTGTTTTGAGTGATCCGCATGTGGCTGTCCAAGAAGCCGCCATGGCTGCCTTGGTGATGTTTGATTCTGGCCATGTTGCCACGCACCTCCTTCCTGTTTTGCACGGTACCGTACAACATCGAAATGTGGCCGTTGAAGTTCTTCAACGATTAAGCCCTACGGCTCTCCCGGTTCTCTTTCGTGCGGTGCCCGATTCTGACAAGCATATCCGTAAGTTTATTGTCGATATTGTTGGGCATATTGGAAGTCCCTCTGCGGTCGATGGCCTGTTGGAGCTCGTGCACGATTCGTGTCCGAATGTCCGTGCGACCGTCTGCGGATCATTAGGGGTGTTGGGTGATCAACGTGCGGTGGGTCCGTTAATTCGCATGGTTCAAGACCCGGAAGAATGGGTCATGTTTAGTGCGATCAACGCCTTGGGGATTCTGAAGAATGGTGAGGCGGTGCCCATGCTGCGGGAGCTGTTGTCTGTTGAGGACAGTGCGATTCGTTGTGCGGTTGTCGAGGCGTTAGGCGCCATTGGTGATCCTCAGGTGTTACCAGACTTGTTGCCTATGCTGCCAACCGCTCGGATTCCACTTCGGCATGTGCTGTTTGTCACGATCATGGAACTGGTTGGAGATCAGGCTGAAGTCTTTCAGCGAGAAGAAATGCGGGATTATCTGTTTACTGGATTGGTCCAAGCGTTGAAGACCAGAGAACCGGAAGTGCAATTAGCGGCTCTCCATGGGCTGCGTTTGATCGGGAATACGAGAGCCACTGGCGCCTTGTTATCTTTTCTGGAGGGTCAACGGGCCGGAGAAGAGGAACTTGAAGCTGCGGTGCTCCATGCCCTGACCAAGATTGGGGATGAAGACCAGTTGCTTCAGGCAGCGAGGAACGGATCTGAACGCGTGGCATTACTGTGTATTGACGCGCTTTCAATTCGTCGAGTGATCCATGCTGTTCCTGCCTTAAGCCAATTGGTGGTTCACTCAGAGAATAGAGAAATTCGTCGAGCGGCATTAGTGGCGTTAGGTCGCATAGGGATCGAGGAAAGCGGGGAGTCGGCGGTCTTAGTGGCCCTTCAAGATCACAGTGGATGTGTCAGGAAGGAAGCCGCAAGAATTGTGGCTGAAAAAAAGATTCAGGATGCTGGCCATGCATTATGGAGTCGATTAGATCATGAACCGTATCCCGACGTCCTGGTTGAGCAAGTCCGAGCCATCGTCAATCTCGCCCTCGTCAATCTGGAATGTCAGGACCGAGTGACCATCCTTCAAGGGTTACTCGATCATTATCGCCCAGAAGTCAGAGAAGCCGCGATTGCTCATTGGCCTGATATTCACGATCCAAGGGTTCGACAGCTGTTGGATGACCATGTGGATGATTCCGATTGGCACGTGCGCTTGTGTATTGTAGAACGATTGGTCGTGGAGCAGGACGAAACTCTGTTGGATATGTTTATTACGGCTTCCGCGGATCCACATCCCTATGTCAGGCAAGCCGCAGTTCAGGCTTTGGGTCAATTTTCAGGAGAGGCGGTGTGTGTCACCTTACGCACCGCGGTGATCAGCGACCCAGATATGTGGGTGCGTACTCGTGCCGTCGAGCAACTGGTGAAACTTCATGATGTGGATGCCTGTCAGATGTTGACACACATCCTTAAGGATTCGCCTGTTCCTCTTCAAATTGCCATCGTCAGGGCCCTAGGGGCCATAGGCAACAGTACTGTGGTAGAGATACTTCAGGAGATGCAATCCCACGAAGAATCAGAAATCGAAGAAGCCGCATTTAGGAGCCTGTCCAAGATTAGGGATCGTCGCGAGGGGGTGCTGGTTTGAGTCAGATGTTTCGATCGTTTGAGGCGAATAGTGGTGACTATTTAACGAAAAGGATCGGAAGATCTGGCCAAATCCAGCGCACCCGCAGTAGATCTGTCTAATCTTGGACAGGCTCCTAACACTTAGATTCTTTTCAGAAACGAGTTACAGCATGGTTCAAGAAATTGACCTCGGTGGATTTTATGGTGGAGGAGCACAGCCACATTTTCTTATTGCTGGTCCGTGCGTCATCGAAAGCGAGCAAATCGTTCTGGATACGGCTTTTCAGATTGCCGACATTGCTAAGCAAGTTGGCTTCCCTTTTATTTTTAAAAGTTCATATGACAAGGCCAATCGGAGTTCGATCCATTCTTTTCGTGGCTTAGGTATGGAAAATGGATTGGCCATCCTTCAGAAAGTTAAAGAGAAGGTTCAAGTCCCAGTTCTGACCGATGTGCATAGCGTGGAAGAAGCAACCCAGGCTGCGCAGGTCGTGGATGTTCTTCAAATTCCAGCATTTTTATGCCGCCAGACCGATTTGCTTGTGGCAGCTGCTAAAACAGGACGGGTAGTCAACGTGAAGAAAGGCCAATTTTTATCGCCTTGGGACATGAAGAATGTGGTTCATAAATTAGAGGAAAGCGGGACAAAGAAGATTGTTTTAACCGAACGGGGAGCCTCATTTGGATATAACAATCTCGTCGTGGATATGCGTTCGCTCCCAGTCATGAGAGGACTTGGGTACCCCGTGGTATTTGACGCGACCCATAGTGTGCAATTGCCAGGTGGGGGGGGAACCAAATCCTCAGGCCAACGTGAATTTATTGCGCCACTAGCACGGGCAGCAGCAGCGGCTGGATGTGATGGATTTTTCATGGAAGTTCATCCGGACCCTGATTCAGCATTATCCGATGGACCCAACATGGTGCCTCTCGACAAACTCAAAGAACTACTTCAACAACTACTTCAAATTTGCCAAGCATCCGGAAAAGGTGAAATCAATCTTTTTTAACTGCCAAGACTGAGAATCGGGTATGCACATAAGTAAAATCGTCAAACTTCCAGTGAAACCTACGCATCCAGTAAGCGAGGCAACGGTTGAGGATACCTTCAACCTACCAAACTCTTTGACCATTTTACGGATATTGATGGTTCCAATTTACGTAATTTTGTTTTTAGAGCCCACGGCTTCGCGATCGATTGCAGCAGCCGTGGTATTTGGGTTGGCAGCATTGACTGACTTATTGGATGGATATTTGGCGCGTCGTCGTGGCCAAGTCACTCAAGTTGGTCAGTTATTGGACCCCATTGCCGACAAATTCTTGGTCATTTCAGGATTGATTTTACTTGTACAATTTCAGAGGATCGAGGCCTGGATTGCCATTGCCTTTATTGTGAGGGATTTGGGAATAACAGGAATCCGTGCGATAGCCGCATCAAAAGGACTTATTATCGCCGCTGGGCAATTCGGAAAATATAAAGTTGTACTTCAAATAATTGGGATTATTTTATTGACTCTTGAGGGGGCATTGGTACTTCCGTTTATTGATTTTCACCCATTAGGAACAGGGCTACTGTATTTCGCGCTCATGTTCTCCCTAGTTTCTGCAGGACAATATGTATGGGAATTTTGGCAATCTTTTATGAACAAAGATCTTCCTCGATAACGCTCACGAACTCTGTGATGGGCTTCGACCTCACCGGCCTTATTTTTTCCCTTTCAGCCTATTTTCTTGGTTCCATTCCCTTTGGTCTGGTGGTTTCACGCCTATGTGGTGCTCAAGACCCGAGACAGGCTGGGAGTGGAAATATAGGATCCACGAATGTACTACGGCTCTCCGGAAAAAAAGTGGGAATTCTCACGCTTCTTGGAGATTTCGGAAAGGGTTGGGTCGTAGGTTGGGTGAGTCTAACTTTTTACTCCCAAACAATATGGGGCCTCGTCGGCATGTTCGCAGTTGTGGTGGGACACATTTTTCCAGTGTTCCTTAAATTCCGTGGTGGAAAAGGCGTGGCGACTGGGCTGGGAGCCATACTCGGATTTCATTTCGGAATAGGTTTGATTCTTGTCCTGGTTTGGATGGGAACAGTTAGCCTGTTTAAATATTCTTCAGCAGGAGCTGTGCTGGCGTTCGGCGTATTTCCATTGTTGAGTTGGATGATGACCGAAAATGATAAATTTTTAGTTTTCTCCATTCTTTTAAGCTGCATGATTATTCTCAAACACAAGGGTAATATTGAAAGGTTGGTAAAAGGTAATGAATCCCGCATTGGATTCAATTGAAAATAAATTTTAATTTTACATAATACTTCTTATCCGACATTTTAATTATTTCTGAAAATACCGAATTTGGCATTTCCCCTTTCGAATTTTCATTTTCCCCTTCTTGAAACCGTTGAATACTTGAAAGTTTTTAATAATGCCGTTCATATGGTTTTATCTTATGAAACGCCAGAGCACAGGGGATGTTCAAAAAGGTGCGCTCAGCAAGGCCGCAGGCCCTTTGATGCGCGGAGCGTACTCATAGTACGTGAGCACAACAAAGGGCCGAGAACGCCGCTGACGCCCTTTTTCAACATTCCCCCCTTCTTGTTTACCCACTCATTCCCTTGTAAGGTACTTCTATGAAGTTACCGAAACCTTCAAATAACACCCGGGCAGATCACATACCTCAAATTTTTGTCTTTTGTTGCTCATGTTTTTTCTTGTCTCTTTCTGGCCAGTTTTTTGGAATTTCCAACTCCTATGCCTCCGCATCAACTCTCCTTTCCCAATCTCGAGGCATGCAGATCCTTGAGGATATCCAAAATGCCTTCTCAGCATTGGCCGAAGATGTGACACCCACGGTAGTGAACGTGTCACCAATTCGGATCTTAGGACAATCAAAAAATGTTCCTCGCCAACGAAGGCCAAAAACTCACGGATCAGGGTCTGGTGTCATTATTCATGAAGATGGGTATATCATCACCAATAACCATGTGATTGGTAGCGGGATTGAAGTGGAAATCCGTCTTTCAGATCGAACGATATTGATTGCTGAGGTCATTGGTCGTGACCCTGACACAGATCTTGCTTTACTGAAGGTTCAAGTAGATCGAAAACTCCCTGTAGCCAAATTTGGGGATTCCAGCGCCGTGAAGGTCGGTCAATGGGTGTTGGCTGTAGGAAATCCCTTTGGCTTGGATCGCACGGTCACCCTCGGAGTGGTGAGTGGAATCGGACGGGAAAACATGAACCTGTCAAAATATGAGAACTTCATTCAAACTGATGCCTCAATTAATCCCGGAAATTCTGGTGGCCCGTTATTTAATTTACGCGGCGAAGTGATCGGGATCAATACCGCGATCATTAACTTTGCTCAAGGCATCGGGTTTGCAATTCCTTCAAATATGGTCGACCGAATTATCATGCAGTTGAAAACCGGAGGGAAAGTTGTCCGAGGGTGGCTGGGTGTTGGTATCCAACCATTGACGCCGAAGCTTGGGGAAAAATTTGGCGTGGAAGATGGCAAGGGCATTCTGGTCAATGAAGTGTTTGAGGGAGACCCCGCCGCCCTGGCCGGCATCAAACCTGGAGATATTATTACCAGCATTGGTGGAGAACGATTGGAGTCGCCAAATCAACTATCCCGTGTGGTCGCCGGTTTTGGTCCGGGAGAGGAAGTCCAAGTGCAGGTCATTCGTGATGGGGAACCGCTAACTTTTACTGTTTTCTTAGGCATGAAGAAAGAGAAGCCAATGGTGACATCATTGCCACCCATGCAAAACGGGATCGATTTAGGCATTGACGTCTCCCCTATTACGGATGAATTGGCTGATCGTTATAAAATCGATGATCGGGAAGGGATCCTGGTTACCAAGGTGGGACGAAAGAGCATTGCCTATTCGGAAGGATTGCGGGAGGGGGATGTGATTAAAGAGGTCAACCGTGTGGAAGTTCCCACTCTTTCCAATTTCCGTGACGCTCTGGAAGATATCCGCCCCGGAGAAACCATACTCCTGCGCATCCTCAGAGAGTCGCGGGCTTTCTTTGTCGTCTTAAAACCCGAAAGCTAGCACAGGGGGTTCAAAATGCCCGCCAGCGGCGTTCTCGTGAATTTGTCGTGCTCACGTACTGCTGTACGCTCCGCGCCCCCAATTCCCTGCGGCCTTGCTGGACGACCATTTTGAGCCCCCTGTTTATTTTTGTTACCCGTTCACCGCCTGTTTCCCGGCTTTGTGTTCCTCTACAACTTTGGTGATTACTTCCCGTGGGGCTTGTTCATAGCCGGAAAATTCCATCACATACGAGCCTTTCCCAGCCGTTATCGATGTGAGGGCTGGGGCATATTTTAAGATTTCTGCCAGCGGAACACTCGCCTTCACCAACTGGTTATGGCCTTTGACGTCCATCCCTAATATCCGTCCCCGCCGACTGTTTAAATCTCCAATCACCGCGCCAACCATATCTTCCGGAGCGGTCACTTCGACCAACATGATCGGCTCAAGCAATACGGGCTGCGCCGATTCCATGGCTTTCTTCAATCCCATCGACCCTGCCATTTTAAACGCCATTTCCGAAGAATCCACAGCATGATGTGAGCCGTCATATACTGTGACCTGTAAGTCCACGACCGGGAATCCGGCTAAGATGCCATGATGCATGGCCTCGACGACCCCTTTTTCAACTGCCGGAATGAAATTCCGTGGAATAGCCCCACCGACGATTTTATTGACGAATTCAAACCCCCCACCCTTCGGCAACGGATCAAGTTGCAACCAACAATCCCCATATTGGCCATGGCCCCCGGTTTGTTTTTTGTATTTACCTTGGGCCTGCGCCATTTTTTGAATCGTTTCCCGATAGGCCACTTTGGGTGTGTGTAAATCAACATCAACGCCGTATTTGCGGTGCAGTTTTTCCAACGTGATTTCAATGTGCGTCTGGCCCACTCCACTCAATAACATTTCCTTGGTTTCTTCGTTTCGAAGGAATTCCAGCGAGGGATCTTCTTCGACAAGTTTATGAAGGCCGAGGCTGACTTTATCAATGTCGCCTTTCGCTTTGGGTTCCAAGGCAAAAGACATAACGGGACGGTTGTGCCTCACACCAGGTAGGATCACGGGGTGTTTGTCCGTACAAATCGTATCGCCGGTCAGTGTATCTTTGAGTTTGCCAATCGCAACAATATCGCCTGCTGACACCTTCCCGACTTGTGTCGACTTTTTACCCAGCATGCGATAGAGATGTCCACCTTTTTCCTTCACATTGCGAACGGAGTTGTAAAAATGTGAGTCGGCATCGAGGGAGCCGGATTGAACCTTGATATACGTCAGCCGCCCCATGAAGGGGTCAATAGTGGTTTTAAACACATAGGCTGAAAACGGATCGGCATCGGTCATCGTAACCGCCACGTCTTCTCCAGTTTGCGGGTGATGTCCTGTCAGTGGAACAGCCTTGGCGCGCTCCTGTGGAGGCGGTAGTAATTGGGTGATGGCGTCCAGTAAAACCGTGGTCCCAATATTTTTTGTGGCGGCGCCACACAGGATCGGAACACAGGAACGGTTGCGGGTCGCTAATGCCAATCCCTGAAGAATTTCCTCCTTCGATAACTCCCCGTCTCCAAGGTACTTTTCCAGTAACTCGTCACTGCCTTCCGCCGCACTCTCAATTAACTTTTTCCTCGCGTCGTCAACCTTCCCCTGTAACTCCGCTGGAACATCTGTTTCCTGAATTTTATGGCTATTGGGAACAGGAATGACCACTTTTTGATTGAGTAAATCGATGACCCCTTCAAATCCGGCTTCCTGGCCAAGAGGAATTGCGATCGGGATGCAGGTAATTTCCAAAACTTTGGAAATTTCTTCCAGGGTTGATTCAAAATTCGTGTGTTCTTTATCGAGTTCATTCACAAAAATCACACTTGGAATCTCCCGCTCCTGAATCACATCCCATATCCGTTCGACTTCTGAGCGTAAACCCGAAGCGCCAATGACCAATACCGCAGCATCTGCCACATGAATGGTAGATTTCGTGTCTGCAAAAAAGTCCAGGGAACCTGGAGCATCTAAAATATTGAATGAAGTGTCTTTGAAATCGAAATGAAGGAGGGCCGTACTCATGGAATGATGGTGGTGAACCTCTTCCGGTTCAAAGTCCCCGACGGTGTTGCCGGTTGAGGTTGACCCCATGGCAGGAATCACACCCGCTGAATACACCAGCGCTTCAGCCAAAGAGGTCTTTCCTGCTCCCGCATACGATGCCAAAACCACGTTACGAATCGAGTTGGTCGTGTGTTGCGTCATGGCTCCTCCTTTTTGAGTGTCCTCATTCTAGGCTTGCTTGAATTCGAGTGTCAATAAACCGCCTGTCTGTCAGGGATTTTGACGAAGGAGTGTCAAAATTCCAAACAGTTACTGTTGAAAATAAATTTTTCGTCCAAAGCGAATTAGCGTCAAACCCTCGTTTCTTCTCGGTTTCTCAATCAAAACATCAGATTCAATTGTGCATCGAATGGGCAAACGATCATGGCATGCGAGATGCAAAATAAAGATTAACGGTAGGCAATTTCGTTCCATCTAAATCAAGCAACAACGGAGAAAAAATTCATGGGAGAACGGGATCCATAAAGATAAAAAATTCATAAATCATGATTAAAAGGCTTTGGTAAACGCGCCCACAATAAGGGGCTCATGGATATGTCTGGTCCAAAAAAATACGTAAATTTAATTAGGTAATAGTTAATGAAATCCTTCCACAATCAAAATTGTTCGGGAAGGACCCCATTAAGGAAAGGAATTACCAATGTCACCCCTTCCGGTTCAACAAAATATGAATCTGCCACAGAGCCTTTGGCATACCAGTGGAAAAACTGTGGTTCAACTTGAACTCCATGGAACCACATGGCAGGGAACAATCTCGTCCCTCACAGAAAAAAACTTGTCAGTATCGGTGGAGGGATTTATTCCAATTACGATTTCCCAAGGTGTAAATTTTATATTATCGACGGGTCAGACATTTTTGGAAATACGAGGAAAGGTTTCATCAGTCACTGTGGAGAAAAAACCGGAGGAAGGTGGTGTCTCTCATTTTGGTCATATGATGGTTCAGATATCGTGGCCCCACCTTGATGAATTTACGTCCTTCCAGCTTCAAGCATTTTTGGGAAGGAAAGAATGGAAGAGAGGAATTGAAGACATTGCACTGACATTTATGGAGGATCAAGCGGGAGACAGGTTATGTGAT
>Ga0209980_10001090_pt1 | contig 14896 bp, 15 predicted proteins | sample CR02metaG_FD_183611 | JGI IMG/M metagenome (GOLD analysis project Ga0209980, IMG submission 183611) | Deep subsurface microbial communities from Mariana Trench to uncover new lineages of life (NeLLi) - CR02 metaG (SPAdes) (version 2) | ecosystem: Environmental > Aquatic > Marine > Ocean trench...
GCTGGGCGACGTCGTGGAGCAGCACCCGCCCCCGGCGGTCTCCGGGCGCCGCCTGAAGCTGCGCTTCATGACCCAGGTGAAAGCCCGCCCACCAAGCTTTGTCGCCTGGTGCTCGCGCCCCGACGCGCTGCCGGCCAGCTATGTGCGCTACCTGGTCAACGGGCTGCGCCAAGCCTTCGGGCTGAAGGGCGTGCCGATCCGGCTGGCGTTGAGGAAGGGGGAAAATCCTTATGTGAAGAAGCGTTAACTCTTGTAGCTCTTATATAAGAGTTGCCGCTTTCTTACAGTGTCTCAGTTTGAAAACCCCTTGGCGCGGAACAGCTGTTCATAGCCGCCGCTGATCACATCAGCTTTACCCCAGGATCGGAACTTCAGCTTTGTGCCGGAATTGGTCCGGAACTGACCCAGGCTGTGCGAAAACGCCTATCGTGTCACGGTTCTCATGTCCTTTGGCGGGAGGGGTTTGTGAAACGATTTATTGAGGGTGCGGATCGCGGGCAAAGCACGTTGTTTGCCAACCGAGAATTGTCTGTTATGTTGAGCGGGTCTTTTCAAATCGATACGCTCCGAATCGTCGGGAGACGCCGAAAGGTGTCTCTGCCTTGGTGGTCGCGCCTGCGGCCATATCCGACACCGTGGGCGATCACTATAATGAGGAACTAGGGATGAAAGCAGTCATGTTGGCTGCTGGGGTCGGCGCTCGGCTGGGACCAGCGATCACGGAACACCCACCGAAGGTATTGCTCCGGTTTGGCGGCAAGTCGTTGCTGCAACGGCATGTCGAGATTCTCAGGCGGCATGGCGTCGAGGAACTGGTGCTCGGCGTCGGATATCATCAGGAAGAAATCGAACAGGAGATCGCCGACCTGCGCGCCGAGGACTTTGTGCGCACCGTGTTCAATGAGGATTACGACCAAGGCAACATCGTCACCTTGTGGACCCTGCGCGACGAGTTGTGCTACGGCGGACCGGTGTTGCTCATGGACGCCGACGTTCTCTACGACGAGGGTCTGGTACAGCGTTTGGTCACCTCCCAGCACCAGAACTGCCTGCTCCTCGATCGCGCTTTCACGCCGGGCGACGAGCCGGTCAAGCTGTGCATCCGGGACGGTGAGATTGTCGAGTTCCGCAAGTGGCTGAGCGCCGAGTTCGATTTCTGCGGGGAATCGGTGGGATTGTTCAAGCTGTCGGCGGGTGTGGCCGAAAAAATCATCGCCCAGACCAAGCTCTACCTCATGCAAGGCCGCCGGCACGACCCGTACGAGGAGGCTATCCGTGACGTGCTGCTGACCTCGCAGCGCCGCACATTCGCATTCGAGGACATCACCGGCCTACCGTGGATCGAAATCGATTTCGCCGCCGATGTCGAGCGCGCCACGCGCGAGATCCTGCCCCGGATTCTGGCGGCGAAGGGCCGCGCGAGCGCGATGGCGAGGAGTGGCGGCGACCCCGACCAGCGTTTGGAACAGGGTGTATGACGGGCATCGGGGCGCTGACAACCAGCCCGGTGATTTCGGCGCTGATCGCCGCCGCGCTCTATATTGCGACCTATCTGTCGTTCCTCCGTCTCTTGAGATATCCGCGAAACTGGAATCTTCCGACGGTGCCGGCGTCGCTCGCGACGGCGGGGCTGGCGGCCATCATGGTGGCCCAGGTAGCGATAGCGCCGGAGGGCCTCGACCTGGTGGCGCTGGTGGTGTCGGCCGGTTTCGTTGCGGTGCTGTTCGGCATCATCGCCGCTCCCGCCATCGACTTCCGGCCCGGAACCCAGCCCGGAATCCGGCCCGAAATCCGACGTGTAATCGGGTTCCTGGCCAAACACGGGGATTACGCCGGACTTTGCATGCTGGGGCCAGCCCTGGCCGCTGGCTACGCCGTGCCCAATGCCGGGCTCCAGGGGCTTCTGGCGGTCGCCATGGCGCTCGAATTGACGTGGTTTCTACGACATAGATGGACGGGCAGGCGTCAGCTATATCCTCTTGGCGAGCATGACTTGGTGGTCCTGAAGGCGCAGGCGAACGGGGACCTCGAAGGCTTTGCCAGGCGGCACGGCATTCGCGAGCTGGTGCTGTCCGACGGCGCCGTTGGCTGGCTCGGCTGCGGCAAGAAAACCCTCCCTTGCCCATTCAACCTTTACCTTGGCCGCCTCGGCCTCAATACAGCGCCATGCTGCCGGGAGCACTTGAAGGATCTTGGTTACTATGTCGCCTCCTGCCTTGGCGACATGGGGGCCGTCCACTGGATTGACGGCGGCACCCTGCTGGGAGCGGTGCGCGAGGGGGGCAAGCTCCTCGCGTGGGAAGACGACATCGACATCTCGGTTCTGCTCGACGGCGATACGACCTGGGAGTCGCTCGTCACCGGGTTCACCGCGCGCGGCACGCAGGATGGCTATTTCGTCGATGTCTTCAAGAACAAGGGATATATCGCAATCTCCTACGATCCGCCGGGATCCTGGCCGTTCCGTTGGGAGCGTTACCGGATGCGGGGCGAGATCCGGCTCGACCTCGTCGCCTTCCACCCCGCGGTGAGCCACGGCCTGCCGGTGCTTGAGCGAGGACTGCTGAAGGGCGCCATGCCGTTGACCGAGAGCGGCGGCTACGGCGTGGCGCGAGAGATCGTGCTTCCAACCGGAATGATCGACTTCCTGGGCGGCAGGATCGCCTGCCCGAACCAACCCGAAACGTATCTGCGTATCCTCTACGGTGACTTCGAAGAGGTTGAATATACTTACGTCGACGCGGCAGCGGCCGAAACCCGGCGCCAAGCCGACGTGGCCGGTGATGCGCAGACGCCTGTGCCGCTGGATGGCTGACCCGCGCTGGTCATCAACGCGTGATTGCCTAAACATGGACAACCGTTTGGCATAATCAGACTTCTCACGACACCTTGGTTCTCGTCGGCCCCGGCCTCGCCGCTGGGCCGTTTCACAGGACCAGGCGGTCGCCGCTGGCGATGCCGCCCTCTCTCAGCCGGTCCATCAGCCGGGCGGCGGCGTCCTCGATGGGGCAGAGCGGGGCGCGGTTCTCGCCGGGGTGGAAGCGGGCGCGCAGCGCCGTCGGCATCGGCGGCGGCACGATCTCGGCGATGGTGATGCGGGCGCCGGATTCGGCGGCCCAGGCGCCGGTCAGGGCGGACTGGGCGGCTTTGGCGGCGGCGTAGGTGCCGTGGAACTTCTTGTCGGCGGCGTCATCGGCCGCGATAAGTGCCTGTGGGCGGTCGGACAGCCGGAGCAGCGGGTCGACGACGCGGATCAGGCGCTGGAAGGCGCGGATGTTGGTGGCGATGGTCTGGTCGAGCTCGCCTGCGTCGATGTGCTCGGTCGGTTGCAGCGGCGCGGCATGGACCGCGGTATGGAGCCAGAGGTCGATCCGGCCCCAGCGGTCGTGGAGGGCGGCGCCGAGGCGCTCCAACCCGGGATCGTCACGGATATCAAGTGGGATTAGTGTTGCGGCTCCGCCGGTTGATGAAATCTTATCATCCAGTTCCTCAAGTCCGCCGGTGGTGCGGGCCAGGGCCAGGACATGGGCGCCAGCGCTGCCCATTGCCGCGGCGCAGGCAAAGCCGAAGCCGCGGGAGGCGCCGGTGACGAGGGCGATCCGGTCTTTCAAGAATGCGTCGGTCATTCCGGGCGTGCGCTCCTATTGCGAGCGAAGCCGGTCGCCGTTGGCGGCGAGTGCTGGCAGCGAGGGGTAGTCGATCACCGTCATCCCGCCATCGACGATCAGGGTCTGGCCAGTGACAAACGAGGCCGCCGGTGAGCCGAGGAACATCACGGCGGCGGCGATCTCGTCGGGCCGTCCCATCCGGTCAAAGAGGGAGGGCGGCAACGCCCATGTTCCGTCGGCGGAGCCGGAGGGCCGCCCGGCCGCATCGTTTTCGGTGGCGATCCAGCCGGGGCTGACGCCGTTGACGCGAACGCCAACGGGCGCGGCCTCGGCGGCGAAGGCGCGGGTCAGGCCCTCGACCCCGGCCTTGGCGGCGCAGTAGAGGCCCCAATTGCCGTGGAGCGTCGCGGTCGAGGAGATGTTGACGATCGCGCCATGTTCGGATTTTGCCAGGAGAGGCAGGAAATACGCGCTCATCAGGTAGGTGCTGTCGAGATTAGGGCCACGCAGGGCGGCCCAGCGCTCGCCGGGCGACATCCCCGGCACGACATTGCCCCGTTGCATGCCGACACCGGCGTTGTTGACCAGAAGGTCGAGCGCCGGGAGGGTGGGGGAGAGGCGGTCCTTCAGCGCGACCACTTCGTCTTCGCAGGCGAGGTCGAGGGCATGGAATTCCGCTGATCCGCCCGCTGCTTCGATTTCATCGACGACGTTGGCGCCCTTGACCGGGTCGCGGGCGACCAGAATGACGCGGGCGCCTTCGCCGGCGAGGCCCAACGCGATGACGCGGCCGATTCCGGAATTTCCGCCTGTCACCAGGGCGATTTTGCCCGCGGCCCAGGTCACGCGCCGACGGTTTCCTTGATCTTGCCGCTGGCGCGGGCGTCGGAGGGGTCGATCGGGTACTCGCCCGAGAAGCAGGCGTCGCAATATTGCGGCGCCTTGGCGTCGCGGCCGGCCGGGTGGCCGCAGGCGCGGTAGAGGCCGTCGAGCGAGATGAAGCGGATCGAATCGACCCCGAGATGGGCGCGCATCTGGTCCTCGTCCATCCCGGCGGCAAGCAGTTTGTCGCGCTCCGGCGTATCGACGCCGTAGAAGCAGGACCAGCGGGTCGGCGGGCTGGCGATGCGGAAATGCACCTCGGCCGCGCCGGCGGCGAGGATCATGTCCTTGATCTTGCGGCTGGTGGTGCCGCGCACCACCGAATCGTCCACCAGAATCACCCGTTTGCCCTCGACGATGGCGCGGTTGACGTTGAGCTTGAGGCGGACGCCCATGTCGCGGATCTGGTCGGTCGGCTCGATGAAGGTGCGCCCGACATAGGCGTTGCGGATGATCCCCATGGCGTAGGGGATGCCGCTTTCCTGGCTGTAGCCGATCGCCGCCGGGGTGCCGCTGTCGGGGATCGGGCAGACCAGGTCGGCCTCGACCGGGGCCTCGCGGGCCAGTTCGGCGCCGATCCGGCGCCGGGTCTCGTAGACCGACATGCCGCCGATCACGCTGTCGGGCCGCGAGAAGTAGACGTATTCGAAGACGCAGAAGCGCGAGGGGCTATTCTCGAACGGGCGGTGCGATTCGACGCCGTCCTCGGTGATGATCACCATCTCGCCGGGCTCGATCTCGCGCACGTAGTCGGCGCCGATGATGTCGAGGGCGCAGGTCTCGGACGACAGGATCCAGGCGCTGTCGTAGCGGCCCAGCACCAGCGGGCGGACGCCGAGGGGGTCGCGCACGCCGATCATCTTGGTCCGGGTCATGGCGATGACCGAGAAGGCGCCCTCGACCTGACGCAGCGCGTCCTTCATCCGCTCCGGGATGGTCTTCTGGATCGAGCGGGCCATCAGGTGGACCATGCACTCGGTATCCGCGCTGGACTGGAAGATCGAGCCGTTCTTGATGAGTTGCTTGCGCAGGGCATCGGCGTTGGTCAGGTTGCCGTTGTGGGCGATGGCGCAGCCGCCCAGGGCGAATTCGGCATAGAGCGGCTGGACATCGCGCAGCGCCGTGACGCCCTTGTCCCCGGCGGTGGAGTAGCGGGTGTGGCCGATGGCGGAGCGTCCGGGCAGCAGGCCCATCACGCTCTGCTTGGTGAAGTTGTCGCGCACATAGCCGATGCGGCGCACGTTGTTGAAGCCGGTGTCGGAGCAGTGGGAGACGATCCCCGCCGCCTCCTGACCGCGATGCTGCAGGGCATGGAGGCCGAGAGCGACGTAGTTTGCCGCGTCATCGACCCCGAAGACGCCGTAGACTCCGCATTCCTCGCGCAGCTTGTCGTCATCGAAAGGATGCGACTGCCAGCCGGAACGCCCGGGCTCACTCATGCGACGGCTCCCGTCAGGACCATATCGCAGGCCTTATATACCGTCGGGCGCGGCGGTGTCATCAGTCCTTCGCCGTCCGCAGTATCACGATCAGTTACCCGTGGTGCCCGTGCCCGTGGTGCCGGTTCCGGTGGTTTCGGCGCCAGTCGTGGTTCCGGTGCCGTTGGTGCCGGTGCCGTTGCCGACATCGCCGGCCTCGGGCGAGGTCGCGGCCGGCAGTTCGTCACCGCAATTGACCATCAGGGCGTCGATCCGCGCGCCGAACCAGTCGGGGATGGCGTCCGGCAGGCTCTGCTCCAGGACGGCGGCGGATTCCACGAAGACCGTGCGGCTGGCGGCATTGTCGAGCGGCGGCCAGGCCTCGACCCCGCTGAGATTGGTGTAGATCAGGAACACCACCGCGATCAGCACCAGCCCGCGGAGGACGCCGAACAGGAAGCCGAGCATCCGGTCGATCGGGGCCAGCATCGAATCGAGCACCAGACCGGAGACCAGCGGCGTGAACATGGAGAGGATCAGGAGTGCTGCGGCCACAACGATGGTGAAGGCCACGATCATCGAGATCACGCAGGAGGCGGCGAGGTAGGAGCCGACCACCGGCGCCTCGCGGATCAAGGGCTCCAGCACCGGCGCAAGGTAGAACGCGGCGACGGCCGCGGCGGCCCAGCCGCCAATCGCGAACATCTCGCGGGTGAAGCCGCGGGAGTAGGCCAACATGCCCGACAAAAGGGTAATCACGGCGACGCCAGCGTCTACGACGGTGAAATCCATGCTTTATCCCCCGGTTCCGGTCCTGTTTATCGCCGCGCCATTTTCATTGTGCCCCGGGGAAATTCCCGGCGACAAAAGCGGGCAAGTCCTGCACTCGTCTTACTGATATGCCAGATTCGTCCACGCGCTTCATCTGATAAGGCACACAAGCGGAGGAAAAACCCAGCTTTTCGGCTTCTTTAAGCCTTAGTTCGGGCTGTGTCACGGGGCGGATGGCGCCGGAGAGGCTGATTTCGCCGAAAATCACCGTGTCCGCCGGCACCGCCTCGCCGGTCATCGCCGAGAGTAGCGCCGCGGCGACGGCGAGGTCGGCGGCAGGCTCATTGATGCGCAGGCCGCCGGCGACGTTGAGGTAGACATCGTTGCCCGCCAGCGAGACACCGCAGCGGGCGTCGAGCACCGCCAGAATCATCGACAGGCGGTTCGAGTCCAGGCCGACGACGGCGCGGCGCGGGGTGCCCAGCGGCGACGGCGCGACCAGGGCCTGAAGCTCGACCAGCACCGGTCGCGTGCCCTCGATCCCGGCGAAGACGACCGAGCCCGACGCGGTCTCGGCCCGCTCACCGAGGAACAGGGCGGAGGGGTTGGTGACCTCGGCCAGACCCTGGCCGGTCATCTCGAACACGCCGATCTCGTCGGCCGGGCCGAAGCGGTTCTTGACCGCGCGCAGGATGCGGAACTGGTGGCCGCGCTCGCCTTCGAAATAGAGCACGGTATCGACCATGTGCTCGATCACCCGGGGGCCGGCGATCTGGCCGTCCTTGGTGACGTGGCCGACCAGGATCACCGAGACGTCGCGGCGCTTGGCGAAGCTGGTCAGCTCGTGCGCGGTGGCGCGGACCTGGCTGACCGAGCCCGGCGCGCTGTCGACATGGTCGGCCCACATGGTCTGGATCGAATCGATGATCACCAGCGCGGGACGCTCGGCGTCCAGCGTGGTCAGGATGTCGCGCAGGTTGGTTTCCGCCGCCAGCAGGACCGGGGCTTGCGCCAGGCCGAGGCGGGCGGCGCGCATGCGGATCTGGGCCGGCGCCTCCTCGCCGGAGACGTAGATGGTGCGGGCGCCGGCACTGGCGAAGGCGGCGGCGGCCTGCAACAGCAGGGTCGACTTGCCGATGCCGGGGTCGCCGCCGACCAGGATCGCCGAGCCGGGCACCAGCCCGCCGCCGAGGACGCGGTCGAACTCGGCGATGCCGGAGGAGCGGCGCGGCGGCGGCGCGTCCTCGCTGGACAGCGGGCTGAGGGGGACGGCGCGGCCTTTGGCGCGGCCCAGCGTCTTGGAGGCAGGGCCGGCGGCCGAGAGGCCCGGGTCGTCCTCGATCGAGTTCCAGGCGCCGCAGGCGTCGCAGCGGCCCGACCACTTGCGGTGCGCGGCGCCGCAGTCGCGGCAGACATAGGAGATTGCCACCTTCGCCATGGCGCTATCCGATCACAGGGGCGCGGGGGCCGCAAGCGGGGCTGTGGTCGGGATTGCGATCAGCCCCATGTGGCGATCTTCCGCTTGGTCTCGAAGCCGGCCCAGAGCGAGGCCAGCACGCAGCCGGTGAACAGCCACAGGCCCCAGGCCGAGACCACATGGCCGATGCCGACGCCCTTTATCAGCACGATGTAGAGGGCGATCAGGAACACGTCCGCCATCGCCAGCTTGCCGACGATCTCGATCAGCGGCAGCGCCCGGGGGCCGAGCCAGCCGAAATGGATCGCCGCCAGGCTGAGCGTCTTGGCGTAGGGGATGACGATGGCGAAGAGGGCGACCAGGGCGGCCAGCGCGGCGTCGGACTGCCAGAGATCGGCGACACCGCCGAGGATGGTGATCTCGGTGCCGGAGAAGTAGGGGAGCCAGCCCGCCCGAGCCAGAGGGGATAACCAGGAGGCGGGGTAGAGCAGCAGCAGCAGCAGGTTTGCCGGAACCACCACCGGGCTAATCGACATGACCGGAGACCTTCATGCAGGGCGTACCGGGCGTGAGCGGGAGGGCGGTCACCTGATCGACTCGATCGGTCCCTCGGCCAGCCCGTTGACGAACTGGCGGACGTAGGGGTTCTCGGTGGTGTCGATCTCGGCCACCGGGCCGCTCCACTGGATCACCCCGTCATGGATCATCGCCACCTGGTCGGCGATCTTGCGCACCGAGGTCATGTCGTGGGTGATGGTCACGGCGGTGACGCCCATCTCGACCACGATCTCGCGGATCAGGTCGTTGATCACATCGGCCATGATCGGGTCGAGGCCGGTGGTGGGTTCGTCGAAGAAGATGATCTCGGGCTCGGCGCAGATGGCGCGGGCGAGGCCGACGCGCTTCTGCATGCCCCCCGAGAGCTCGGCCGGGAACAAATCGGCGGTGTCCGCCTCGAGGCCGACGCGGCGGAGCTTCTTCATTGCGACGGCGCGGGCTTCCTCGCGCGGGAGCTTGCGCGAGCCATGGAGCAGGCGGAAGGCGACGTTCTCCCAGACCGAGAACGAATCGAACAGGGCGCCGCCCTGGAACAGCATGCCGAACTTGTCGAGCAGCTTCTCGCGCGCCTTGCCGCGTTTGCCGGCGACGTTCTCGCCGTCGACCTCGATCTCGCCCGCGTCCGGCGCGATCAGGCCGAGGATGCATTTCAGGGTGACCGACTTGCCGGTGCCGGAGCCGCCGATGATGACCAGCGATTCGCCGGCGGGCACGGTCAGGTCGACGCCGCGCAGCACATGCTTGGAGCCGAAGCTCTTGCGCACGCCGCGCATCTCGATCTTGGGGGTATCGGTCATGCGCGTCAGCCCGGGAACAGGGCTTCGGTGAGGAGGTAGTTCGAGGCCAGGATCAGGATCGAGGCGGTGACCACCGCGTTGGTGGTGGCGCGGCCCACCCCCTGGGCGCCGCGGCCCGAGTTGTAGCCCTGGTAGCAGCCCATCAGCGCGATGATGAAGCCGAACACCGCGGCCTTGATCAGGCCGGAGGTCACGTCACCGGTCTCGAGGAAGTCGTAGCTCGTCTTGATGTAGGTCGCGGCGTTGAAGTCGAGCCGGGTGACGCCGACCAGAAACCCGCCCATGATGCCGATGATGTCGCCGATGAAGGCAAGGACCGGCAGGACGATGACGGCGGCCAGCAGGCGCGGCGCGACCAGGTATTTCATCGGGTTGGTCGAGAGGGTGGTCAGGGCGTCGATCTGCTCGGTCACCCGCATGGTGGCGATCTCGGCGGCGATCGAGGAGGAGACCCGGCCCGCCACCATCAGCCCGCCGAGCACCGGGCCGAGCTCGCGGGTGATGGCGATGGCGACGATCGAGGGCACCACGCTCTCGGCGTTGAAGCGCGAGCCGCCGGCGAAGATCTGCAGCGCCAGGGCGCCGCCGGTGAAGAGTGCGGTCATGCCGACCACCGGCAGCGAGAAAAAACCGATGCGCATGAGCTGGCGCGCGGTCTCGGCCGGGTACCAGGGCGGGCGGAAGACATGGCTGACGGCGGAGACCGTGAAGGCGGAGAGCGCGCCGGTCGCCTGGCAGAGCCAGAGCACGGTCGCGCCGATCGAGGCGACGAAGCCCTGCATCGCCAAAACGACGGGGGAAAGGATGGGCATCTGCTCGTGCTCCGGTTCTTGTCGTGGGCCGGTGCCCCCTCCCTGGCCCTCCCCCCGGAGGAGAGAGGGGACGCCAGTGGCGAGAGTGCGCCCGGTGCGCAGCCTGTGTTCAGGCTCCCGTATAGCGCCGTCGGTAGCGGCTTCCAAGAGAGGTGAGGATTTCGTGGCCGATGGTGCCGGCCGCCGCGGCGAGGTCGTCCACACTTTGGTGCGGGCCGAGAATCTCGACCATCGCGCCGGGGGCGGCCGTGGGGCAGTCGGTCACGTCGAGGGTGATCAGGTCCATCGAGACCCGGCCCGCGAAGGGCAGGGGCTGGCCATCCAGATAACCGGTGGCGTTGCCGCCCATGGCGCGGATCAGCCCGTCGGCATAGCCGCCCGAAAGCGTGGCGATGCGCGACGGGCGGGTCGCGCGCCAGATGGCGTCGTAGCCGACGGTCTCGCCGGGGGCGATGTCGCGGATCTGGATGATCGGCAGGTGAAGCGTTGCCACCGGGCGCGCGGCCGCGAAGGGCAGCCCGCCATAGAGGCCGATGCCGGCGCGGGTCATGTGTGAGTGGTAGCCCGGGCCGAGCAGGATACCGCCGGTGGCGGCGAAGGAGAGGGGAATATCGCGAAGGGATTCGGTCAGGCGGGTGAATTCGGCGAGCTGGGCCGGGTTCTGGGGGTGGCCGGGCGCCTCGGCGCAGGCGAGGTGGCTCATGACGAGATGGACCGAGGCGGGGAGGGGGCCGAGGGAGGCGAATTCGGCTGCCTCCATGCCGAGGCGGTTCATGCCGGTGTCGAGCTGGATGGCGCAGGGGGCGCTGGCATGGTCGCCAAACCAGGCGGCGGCCTGGGCGGCGCTGTTGAGGACCGGGCGGAGGTTGTGGGCGGAGTAGAGATGTTGGTTCGCTTCGATTCGGACCCCCTCCCTAACCCTCCCCCCAGCGGGGGGAGGGGACTGCGTTGCGTGAGGTGGGGAGGCGGGCGCGTAGCCGCCGAGGATGTAGATGGTTGGGTCGGGGCCGAGGATTTGGCGCAGCGCGGCGCCCTCGTCGGGTAGCGCGACGAAGAAGGTGCGGGCGCCGGCGCAGGCCAGCGCCGGGGCGACCTGGGCCGCGCCGCAGCCGTAGGCGTCGGCCTTGACCACGGCGGCGGTCTCGACCGCCGGGGCGGACAGGGCGTCGAGGGCGCGCCAGTTGGCGGCGATGGCGTCGAGATCGATGGCGAGATCGCCGCTTAGAGCATGATCCATGATCTCCGATTCACGGATCATGCTCTAACCTATTGGTTTGGCGCGATTTCCGAGTCGCAAAGTGAACCCACTTTGCTTGCAATCGCTCTAGCGTCACGAGAAGTCCCGGTCGTAGCCCGAGCTTTCGCGCACCGGATCGGAGAACTTGGTGAACTTGCCCTCGAAATGCAGGTCGACGTTGCCGATCGGGCCGTGGCGCTGCTTGCCGATGATGATCTCGGCGCGGCCGTGCAGCCGCTCGGCCTTCTGCTGCCATTCGGCGAACTTGTCGCTGTCCTCGGCGGGTTTCAGGCGGTCGTGGTAGTACTCCTCGCGGTACACGAACATCACCACGTCGGCGTCCTGTTCGATCGAGCCCGATTCGCGCAGGTCGGCGAGTTGCGGGCGCTTGTCGTCACGGTCCTCGACCTTGCGCGAGAGCTGGGCGAGCGCGATCACGGGGATGTCCAGCTCCTTGGCGATCGCCTTCAGGCCCTGGGTGATCTCGGTGACCTCCTGAACCCGGCCGTCGTTGCGGCCCGACGCCGGACGGACCAGCTGGAGATAGTCGATCACCAGCACGTCCAGACCGTGCTGACGCTTGAGCCGGCGGGCGCGCGCTGCCAGCGAGGAGATCGGCAGGGCCGGGGTGTCGTCGAAATAGAGCGGGGTGTTCTCCAGCTCGCGGGCGATTTCGAGGAAGCGGCGGAATTCATCCTCCTGCAGGCGACCGGAGAGAAGCTCGTGGCTCTTGATCCGGGATTCAGCCGCGAGGATACGGTTGGCGAGCTGTTCGGACGACATTTCGAGGGAAAAATAACCGACGACGCCCCCCGCGATCGCTCCCTCCGTCCCGTCCGGTCTGGTTCCCTTCTTGTATTTGCGGGCGATGTCGAAAGCGATGTTCGTGGCGAGCGCCGTCTTGCCCATCGATGGGCGTCCCGCGAGAATGATGAGGTCGGAATTCCTGAACCCGCCGAGCTTGTAGTCGAGCTCGTGCAGGCCCGAGGAAATTCCGGCCAGGCCACCGCCCCTCTGATAGGCGGCGTTCACCATATTCGCGGCGGCCGCGGCCGCAGCGGAAAAATTTATGAATCCTCCTCCCCGGTTGCCGCTCTCGGCCAGCGTGTAAAGGGCCTGTTCGGCCTCTGTTATCTGCTCGGAAGGTTCCACCTCCGTTTCGAAAGTCGCGGCCCGCGCCATGATCTCCTCGCCGATCTGGACGAGATCGCGGCGCAGCGCCAGGTCGCGGATCGTCTCGGCGTAATCGCGCGCCGCGACGATGGAAATAGTGGCGCCGGCGAGGCGCGCGAGGTAGTCGGTGCCGCCGAGTTCCTGCAAGCCCTCGTCCTCGGCGAGGAAAGGCTTCAGCGTCACCGGTGAGGCGAGCGCGTTCTTCTGGATCCGGCGCGAGGCGATTTCGAAGATCCGACCGTGCACCGGTTCGTAGAAATGGTGCGGTTTGATGATCGGATCGATTCGGTCGAACACCTCGTTGTTGAGGAGAAGCGCCCCCAGCAGGGCCTGCTCGGCCTCGATATTGCTGGGCTGTAGCTGCGTTGCCGCGACTTTGCCGCCGTCTGCCATGAATAAGAAACCCCCGAACTGAGGCAAGATCGATGCATCATACAGGGCCCAGAGCAAACGTGAACAAAAAATGAACACGATCCTTATCTGGGGACAAGATTTAACAGTTTGTGAATAACTTGGGGGATACCGGTTCTAGCCCATTGAAAGCCCTGAATTCCCGCTTGGAACGCGGCGTGAAAAAAACTTGTTGATATGTCTGTGGACGGCTTTGAGGATAACGACGGGGTCACCGGCGATAGAAAACACCGCGCCCCGGTGTGAGGCGCGGTGCGGCAAATGCTACGATGCCGGAAAGTCCCGGATCACCCCCGGATCATTCGGCCTTGGGTTCCTCGACCAGCGTGCTTTCGCCCTCGACGCCCTCGACGCCCTCGACGTCCGCGGCGCTGCCGATGTCGTCGAACAGCTCGGCGATCTCGAACTCGGCGGCGGTGTCTTCCTCGGCGCGCACATCCTGGATCGACCTGCCGGTCGCCTGCAGCCTGGCCTCTTCCTCGGACCGGGCGACGTTGACGCTGATGGTGGCCGCGACCTCGGGGTGGAGGACGACCCGGACCGGGTGCAGGCCGAGTTCCTTGACCGGGCGGTCGAGCACGATCTGGCGGCGCTCGATCGTGAAGCCGCCCTCGGTCGCGATCTCGGCGACATCGCGAGACGTTACCGAGCCATAGAGCGAGCCCGCCTCGGAGGCCTGGCGGATGATGACGAACTGCTGGCCGTCGAGCTTCGCGGCGGCCGCCTCGGCCTCGCCGCGCTGCTCGAGGTTGTGGGCCTCGAGCTGGGCGCGCTCGGTCTTGAAGCGGACGAGGTTCGACTTGGTGGCGCGCAACGCCTTGCCCTGGGGCAGGAGGAAGTTGCGGGCGTAGCCGTCCTTGACCGCGACCACGTCGCCCATCTGGCCGAGTTTCTCGATGCGCTGCAGGAGAACGATTTCCATCCGTTTCCCCTCCCTTACTGGACTGCGTAGGGCAGAAGCGCGAGGAAGCGGGCGCGCTTGATCGCACGGGCCAGTTCACGCTGCTTCTTGGCCGAAACGGCGGTGATGCGCGAGGGCACGATCTTGCCCCGCTCGGAGATGTAACGCTGCAGCAGCCTCACATCCTTGTAGTCGATTTTCGGCGCGTTCTGGCCCGAGAAGGGGCAGGATTTGCGGCGGCGGAAAAACGGTGTGCGAGCCATCAGGATGTTCCCTCCCGGCTTTCGGGCCGCGGGCGGTCGCCGCCCCGGTCGCCACCACGATCACCACCGCGATCACCACCGCGATCACCACGGGGGCCGCGGTCGCCACCACGATCGCCGCGGAAGCCGCCACGATCGCCGCGGAAACCGCCACGGCCGCCACGTTCGTCGCGGCTGTTCTTGGCCTGGATGACCGCGCTGGGACCTTCCTCGTGAGCGTCGACCTTGATGGTGAGCACGCGCATGATGTCGTCGTGCAGGCCCATCAGGCGCTCCATCTCCTTGACCGCCTCGGACGGTGCGTCGGTGCGCATGAAGCCGTAATGGCCCTTGCGGTTCTTGTTGATCTTGTAGGCAAGTGTGCGCAGGCCCCAGTACTCGGTGCCGTTCACGGTGCCGCCATTGTCCTGGAGTATCTGGCTGAAATGCTCGACAAGACCTTCCGCCTGGGCGTTGGAGAGATCCTGACGCGCAATGAAGACATGCTCGTAGAGAGCCATTGTCACGTCCTTCTTGTTCGGCGCGCTTCAAAACACGGGGGGTCAATCTCCCGAACCCGTATACGAGAGGCGACGCGATCGATTAACCTCGGGAGAGAGCGCGCGTATACGCGCCGGCGCGGGGGAATGCAAGGCCAACCTGTGGGGC
>Ga0209980_10001091_pt1 | contig 14896 bp, 11 predicted proteins | sample CR02metaG_FD_183611 | JGI IMG/M metagenome (GOLD analysis project Ga0209980, IMG submission 183611) | Deep subsurface microbial communities from Mariana Trench to uncover new lineages of life (NeLLi) - CR02 metaG (SPAdes) (version 2) | ecosystem: Environmental > Aquatic > Marine > Ocean trench...
GATCTTGTGGCCCTCATCAAGCACCTGGTCGATATGTGAAAGGAGCAGGTCGATCTTGGCGCTCGGCTCGGCGATCCTGGCCTTGTCGATAAGCCCAGGATGGCAGGCGGCTTGGCGCAGGCGGAGCAGCGCTTCGAGGACTTGAAACTTCACTTTGTTCATGCCCTCGCGCTCCAGACGAGTAAGCACCCGGGAGCGGTAGTATCTGCGCAGATCGTTATAGAGCCTCCTTTGCCGCGGCCCCAGCTCACAGGTGAGGGTCTGTTCCGTTTTTTGCGGCAGTTCCCGGGCAACCTGCCCTTTTGTGCGGCGTAGGATAAAAGGCCTCAGGATGCGCGCCAGCAGGCTGCGGGTTGGAGCATCGGGGTTGCGTCCCTTGAGGCCGCCGACCCGGAACACCGAGGCGCTCCCCAGCATGCCGGGATTCAAGAACTCAAACAGACTCCAGATCTCGCCTAGGTGGTTCTCGATGGGTGTGCCGCTGAGCGCGAGGCGGTGGTTGGCCCGCAACAAACGAGCGGCCTTTGCCGATAAGGTCCCTGCATTCTTGATCATCTGCGACTCATCCAGGATGCAGTAGTCAAATTGCGTGTCTTTAAAATGGACGGCATCACGCCGGAGTGTGCCGTAGGTGGTAATCACCAAGTCATAGGCATCAAAGTGATCGCCGGGACTGAGGCGCGCAGCTCCTGTGTGGTCGAGAACTCGCAGCTTTGGGGTGAACCGAGCGGCTTCTTGCTTCCAATGGAACACAACCGATCTCGGCACGACCACCAGCGATGGGCCGGGTTGCACTCGAACATTGGGCTTTACAGAAGTGCAGGTCGCGCGCAGCTCACGGCGGGATTCCAGCAGCGCGAGCACCTGCACGGTCTTGCCGAGCCCCATATCGTCAGCCAGACATCCGCCGAAGGCAAACCGCTGTAGAAAATAGAGCCATCCCAGTCCGTCCCGCTGGTAATCACGCAGTCGGCCAACAAAGCCGGGAGGTGGATAGGCAGGTTCGACGCCCTCGAAACTTTGGAGCTCTTCGCGTGCCCGCTCGAAAACCTCATCGCCAGTCGCCTGGGGTTCAGAGGCGAGCAGTGCATCCAAGAGACTGATCTGCTGCCTCGTGAATCGCAGGTGGTCTCTCTGAACGCTTCCTAGACCGGCGAGGAGACCGTATTTCTTCACCCACTCCTCCGGAAGCATACCGAACGAGCCATCATCGAGCCTGACTGTGTTCTCGCCTCGTCTTAAGGCCGCCAGCAGCTCCGGAAGCCTGACCGTGGTCTCGCCGAATTCAGCACCGCCGCGGAGTTCAAACCAATCGATGCCAGAGCGGACCTCGATGTGGAGTTGGCCAGGCATCCGATATGGCTTGCCTTGAGCCTCCACGTGCCAACCCTCATGGAGCAACACGCGGACAGCTGTGGAGAGATTGCGTGGCAACAGCTCCAGTTCTTGATTTTCGCTATAGGAGGTCCTCCTAAAACCGAGATCCTTAAGGCGCTTCTCCGCGGCGAGCTCAGCCCCAGCGTCACGCACGATCAGGCGACGCCGTTCCTTCTGATAGATTCCTCGACCCGGATGTTTATACGGGACAACCTCTGCATCGTACTCAAAGGAGATTTCTCCGACGAGCCGATCCCGGCCCCACGAATGTCGGTCTGGTGTCTTCAGCATCAAGTGAGGTCTGGGCTTGGGCATGACCTCCTCAACCTTAATCTCCTCAGGTAGCTCTAACCGGGGCCATCGGGGCAGCCCGAATAGTGCGGTGACAAAGTCGTCCGCCTGTTTAACCGGGATGGAGAAAGGTCCATTTCCGCGCAAAAGAGATATCCAGCCAAATGATCCAAAGTCCCTAAGACGGGCAACCTGTTCGTCGTAGAACACCAGACCGTATTTGAAGAGCATCGCCGGTGCCGAGATAGCCATCTCCTCTTTGCCTCGCCGCAGCCAGCCCGTAATCGAATACCGCTTACCCGATTCGCCGAGCGCGAGCTTGAGCCAAAACTCCCACGGCTCCCCATTATCCCATCGGACCGGCTTAAGCTCAGGGTCATCGTCCGACACGCGAAGGCGACAGCGCCCCGTAGCGCATATCAGGGGAAGTGCTACTTCCCACAAGGGTTCAGAGAGGGTGTAGCTATAGGGAGCAGATTCATAGGCGGAAGAGTAACTATAGCTCGACCACACGTTCGTATCCTCTCTCGCCCCCACCAGCAGAGCCATGATCCGCCTATCGGCTGGGTCGGGGAGGTTAGCGATTTGGCCGAAGTGTATTCTTCGCGACTTGAGCTTGCCCCACTTGCCATCTCTCTTTAGCTCGCGCTGGGCTACTTCGACCCTAAGCTCCTGGCTCGAGAGCGCGGAGGAGACGTCCACCACATAAAGAATTTCCCGATCCAGAGGCCATTCGTTGCTTCGGTAGGGAGCTTTTTCCTCCATGGCTTCACGGACGCTCTCCAGGCGTTGCTTCCAGCTCAGAATCGACGGTTGTTTCAATCTCACCTGCTGACTATCTTCATCGTTTTCACCAGCAATAACCCCTGGGTCCATTTCCGAGATCCGAAGATGCTGGTTCGCCACCCCCTCCAGATAGCCTTGTTCTTCTGCAGCCAGTAGCGTAGCCCAGATATGCTTGCAGGTGTCCAGGGATTGCTCGTAGTACGGACAGCTGCACCTCACACCGAGAGACTTTTTTGCCCACGAAATGCTTACAGAGTACTGGTAAGTCCCCTGAACGGTCGCCTCGACTGACCACGGGCCACCTTCAAGGATGTCCACGGCGCCGTGCAAGAAGTATAAGCGTCCTCGTTCTTGGAATCTCTTTCCTACTTGCCAGGAAATTTTTGAGGTCACCAGGCCTTTCACGAAAAAAATATTATCTTACTGCAGATGAAATATCCATTTAATTAATGGGTAACCCCGCGGCTTGCCGCGGACACAAAACCGATGGGGTTTCCAAAGGGGAGAAGCGGTAGCTCTTCCCTTTGGTCGACCTCGGGGTTCAACCCCGTGGTCGATATAACTTGATTAATCCGGAAATATAGGCGCCGGTTACGAAACTGGCTGTTGAGGAGAAAGAATGGTTCTCGGCGGCTTGATCCAAATAGTAAGAGGGTTAGGGCTTTATATTTTACAAAACCTTCTTTTGCTGACCGATTTCATGTTCAGGGACCTACCGAAGCTCGAAGAGTGAAAGAGGGTGCTTCGGCGGATTTCGCCGAAGAAATGAAGGATAGGAGGGGCTTGCGCCCGTAGAGGCTTCATGGCCGCGGGGAGATTGACAGCGTTCCGAGGTCATGCTGTGTCCTAGGGGATGTTGTTGACTAAGTTGAATTACTCCTTGTCAGATCTTCGAAATGGCGGATGTTGAAAACCTTAACTGTCGTCCCCCGCCACCGAAATGCCGCAACCCTCAACCAAACTTAGGGCGACCCAGGCCCTGGACCGAAAGATAGTGTCCCATCGGCTCCCACTCCGGGACCCTTTGCCACGGTAGTCAATTACGTCCCTTACTACTCTAACGTACCGCCTAAGTACGCCTCCGCTTGTCAATTTTTCGCGCGCCGCTTGGCTGAGCTAGCGTCGAAGCCCCGCCTCTGAGATCTTCCTGACCAGCCTGCAAACATCTTTTTTCAAAAACCTACTAGTGAGTCAATGGATAATTCTCAACCATTTGACACCCCCACGGTGGTAATTTACTCTATTAACTAAGAGAGGTTCCCGGTCTCTGTATCCTGGAGCTTCGACCCATGCTAAGGAGGCAATATGACACAGACATATCTCGTCACTGTCATTACTGGTGAGGATGGGTATATCGTAGCTGAATGTCCTGCTCTTCCAGGCTGTGTTTCGCAGGGAAAGACCAAAGAGGAAGCGCTGAAGAATATTCGGGAAGCAATTGAAGGTATTCTTGAGGTGCGCCGAACTCAGAAGAACCCCATCCCTTTGCCTGACGTGGTAGAGATCAATATAGCTGCCTGATGGCCGTCCTTCCCGTTATCTCTGGCCGGGAAGCGGTCAGGGCATTCGGGAAAATCGGTTTCAAATTCCATCACCAAAAGTCGAGCCACATCATTCTTTACCATTCCAATGGTCGGCATCTCTCTGTCCCGGACCACAGAGAACTTGATCGCGGAACTTTACGCGCCCTAATACGTGGTGCAGGAATCACCGTAGAAGAGTTCGTTCAGCTTCTCTAGCGTTTCCCGTGGGCGAATTCTGAGTTACTCAGCGGTTCGAATGCGCTCGACCCGATATCGAGTTTACCCCGTACCACAAAGCGCACTGTCATAGGGGACGTTGTTGACTAAGTTGAATTACTCCTCGTCAGATCTTCGAAATGGCGGATGTTGAATACCTTAACTGTCGTCCCCCGCCATCGAAATGCCGCAACCCTCAACCAAACTTAGAGCGACCCAGGCCCTGGACCGAAAGATAGTGTCCCATCGGCTCCCACTCCGGGACCCTTTATCACGCTAGTCAACAACGTCCCTTACTACAGCGGCCAGAAATCATCCGTTTGGGCGAGGCTGACCTTGGTCAGCTTAACTATCTAAACGTGTACCGTAAAGTGAGTTGCGATGGATGATCGATCTTTGTATAGATCCAAGCCCAATAGATCAAAACTCCCTGCAACATTAACCTTAGCCAGTAAGGCCAATCTGCTATAAAGGTGCCCTTTCCTTGAGATGTAAGCATATAAATATTGGCAGGAAAAACTGCCAATAATAATAGGATAATCCCATAGGTGGCCAGTTTTCGAAAACGAGGAATCAGAATAAGAACCCCAAGCCCGACTTCTGCCACGCCACTTGCGTAGACCATAAATAGATGCAATGGAACATAAGGGGGCATGATTTTTAAATAGGTTTCTGTACTAAAAAAATGATTCAGGCCAGCGATCATATATAACGCGGCCATAATCAAAAGGGGTTTTTTGATTTTCATAATTCATGTTAACCTATGCTCACCGCCTCCACCAAGCCACTACAAGTAGAAATAATGGAAAAAGTAAGGAACGCATTGATCTTAATTGTCATGAACGTTTAACAAAAGCATTTAAAATATGGTGAAGAATAAATCAGAAAACAATAGCTTGGAGTGACCCCCATCAGTTAGACAGTCAAGTGGTCAAAGTTAGAACGCTGTGGGTGGGATACAACCCAGTATTGTCCCAGCTAAAGCCAATGTCAGCACAGGAAACCGGCTCAGGCCCAGATGTGATAACCACGGTGTCCTCGTACCTGTATCCTATGCCATTCCCAACACTGCATCCGTTCATGTGGACCCGCATAAATCCAAGACAGTGTCTCGTCTTGAGATATCGAACCACATCACTCTAAAAATCTCAGCACTCGCTTAATAACGTCTTTATTATCGTATGCCTTAGTATGATTACCTTTGTATTTGACTTCTTGGTAATCGAGGGCTTCTTTGTAGGCGCTTGGCATTTGTGCTGATTCTGTCGTGACACTACCGTCACCATCGGCCAGAAGTAGGGACCAGGAATTATCTGGAAAGCGTTTTTTAAACTCATCTTTTTTAAATAATAGATCGGGTCCGCCATTTTCTTTAGATAAAAAGACAGCCTTGTTATAAGTACCTTTCTGCCCATAGCCATAGAAGTAGAGCAATTGGGTTTTCAATTTAGCCTTGGTTTTTTGAGATTGAAGGATCTTAATAAATACTTCTTTGGCTTTCTTAAGAGCCCGATTGGTCCATTGACTTCGTTTCTTTATTAGGCCAGGGGATCCTTTGCGACGTTTTTTGTACAATCCCCAATTGTTAGATTCCCAATTCTTGGGGTCAAATAAATCAATTTTTGCAGGTTTTAAATCATCATTTAATATGGCTCCCTTGTAGTAGGGTAAAAGCTCGTAGCTGGATGCAAATGTCGATAAGGCTTCGGCTGAAGTTAATGTAGTGTTTCCTGCAAACACGTCCCCCCATTTCATATTACTAAACATCAGCATAGAGCCTTTAAACGGCGTGTTGGCTATAATCACTTTTTCGATGTTTTTAGCCCCTTGCCAATTTTCCTCGGCCAGCTCGGGCCTTTGATTGCCGTATCTCAGGTAATAGCTGGTCACTAAACCACCCATACTGTGAGCCACGATTGAAATCTTTTTTACCCCCTTGCTTTGAAGGTTTTTTATTTTTTTATCTAAAAGCTGAACAGCACTGAAATAATCTCTGCGCCAATCATAGGGAAGGGTATGAACTTGTGCTGTGTTTTTAAAGTGATCTCTTAGTGTGTCTATAATGTCTCCATAAAAGTTCATTGAGTATAGTAACGGTATCACCGAGACCCGATCGAGCACCGTCGTTGGTGTAAGCTCCGATGCGCCCGGAACACCTAAGCCATGCATAGCCAAGGTCATACCACCCCACAGGGTTTGAGAGACGTTGATCCAAACCACTTCTGGTCCACCATTTGTTTGCTTAACCAGCCGCGTGCCGTAGTAGCCCGGGATGAAAATAATGTGCTTGAGATTGGGGCTGATCGCCTCTGGCTTTTGTGGGCTTGAGCAAGCAAGGAACATGAACGCTAGTGCGAGCGAAATGAGGATCTTGGTGGCCATGGTTTCAATTCTATCCGAATGTGCTAACTTCCGTCATTTTCTTTTACCGGACCGCATTGATTTGAATAATCATCTATCTAATTGTTCCTGTTGATGCCGGCCAAGCATTGGCCACCCATGGGTTCGAATCCTCATTGGGCTAGCTGGGAATTGTCAATTTGAGACCTGCATCCTTGATAGCTGATTTTTTTAGCTCAATTTGCTTCTTAACACATTCACCTAATCTAAGTCGTTTTTCAAATCATTGGTTTTAAGTTCCTAGTGTGTAATTTTTACCATTTAGATAAAAACCACGCGCTACTTATTTCCTTTTGGTATTAAGAACCCACTAAACCTTAGATTATGAACGGGGGAGTCAATGAAAATACTATTATTGGCAACATTAGTACTACATTCCGTTTCTGGCTTTACTTATGAAAAAATATCCTAGAGAATGTTGTTGACTAAGTTGAAATACTCCTCGTCGTGAAATGGCGGATGTTGAAAACCTTAACTGTCGTCCCCCGCATCGAAATGCCGCAACCCTCAACCAAACTTAGGGTGACCCAGGCCCTGGACCGAAAGATAGTGTCCCATCGGCTCCCACTCCGGGACCCTTTGTCACGCAAGTCAACAATGTCCCTTACTAGTTGCCATCGCCCCGGCTGGAGCCAGTGCCCAGCCCTGCTTGAAAACTGACCTCAGGTTGACATAATTGCCTGTTATCGGATATTGCCCACCCAAAACGAAGGAGGGCCGGCCCATTTGCCTATCCGGCACCCGCTTGGGGCTCTCGACGGCGGGCTGACCGGCGGCTGTTTCGGTAATTCTCCGATTCTTGGTAGCCGCTGCTCAAAAGCAGATTCCTATCATTTTAACATAGCCTCGACTCCCTCAATGATTTTGGAGGGCGGCCGTGGGCGTACACTCTGTATCATTCCTTGTGGCTATATAGGGGCATAATCTGCAACATCTTGTCTGCTTGCGAGCAAGCGAGAAAATAGAAGTCAGAGTAGGTCAGAGTACATTTCCATGAATTGATGCTTGCTCCTTCCTCCTCGCCCTCGTAAAGCGAAATAGGTATCCGACTCCATTTTCACTCACAGTAATGTTTCACAGGATAAGAGTAGCCGCCAGAACGGCGCGGTTCCCCAGTAAGCCGCAGTAGGTTGAAAGTGGTTGTGGACGGGCATAGGCTATGTGTAAGAACTACACATGGAGGCTCTATGGCGACCAACTTGGCTATTAACGACAAGTTGCTGGAAGAGGCGCGTCGCGTCGGCAAGCTCCGGACAAAGAAAGAGACCGTCACCAAGGCACTTGAAGAGTTCATCGAACGGAGACGCCAGCGCCGAATACTGAAAGCTCTAGGCACGTTCCGCTTCAGGGAAGATTGGGACTACAAGCAAGACCGCCTCGACCGTGAACCTCGTGGTTGATACCTCCGTCTGGTCAATGGTGCTCAGGCGGGCCCGGGTGGAGGAGAGCAGTCCCTATGTGCGCGCCTTCCGCACTCACATCGAAGCTGACGACGGGATTTTCTTGATCGGAAATATCCTCCAAGAGCTGTTGGATGGTCTGCGGGACAAGAAGGAGTTAGATCGGCTTGTTAAGTTACTTGAGCCGTTTCCCTTGATTGCCCTTGAACGGGAGACCTACGTTGGCGCAGCGGAGCTGAAGCAGCGGTGCCGCGCAAAAGGCGTGCAATTAGGACCAATCGACTGTCTGATTGCCACTGCCTGTATCCAGGAGAACTATCCTCTCCTCACAGCGGATCGAGATTTCCTCCACATCGCGCAGCACTCAGTTTGTGTCATCCTCGAACCGGCGTAACGATCGTAATGTGTTTTGTTGATAAAAGTCAGACAGTCAACACTTAGGTCTGTGGGAGGAATCCCATGCCCCGCCGGATAGCGACCCCGCGAGAAGAGAGATCACCGTCGATCTTTCTTACGGTTCGATAAACTCACCGTCCCGAGGAAGATCGAGGGACAGCCAGCTAATGTAAAAACCGTTGCCATCGCCCCGGCTGGAGCCAGTGTCCAGCCCTGCTTGAAAACCGACCTCGGGTTGACATAATTGCCTGTTATCGGATATTGCCCACCCAAAACGAAGGAGGGTCGGCCCGTTTGCCTATCCGGCAGCCGCTTGGGGCTCTCGACGGCGGGATGACCGGCGGCTGTTTCGGGAATACTTCGATTCTTGGTAGCCGCTGCTAAAAACCAGATTCCTATCATTTCAAGGGAATAATCTTATAACAAAAATGTCGGCAGAAAGCTGATGAACCAGAAATTAAGGAAGGGGAAAAAGACGTTAAGTTTGTGCGGTTGGTTATTGCAAAGCCTGAGTGAATGCGCGGTGGAGGAGGACCCCAATAAGGTGCCGTTTGTAGTCTGCAGCTCCCTCGAGATCATCCACGGGATCAGCCGCATCGGCCAGGGCCTCTCCCGCGTCGGCCAGCTGCCTCTCGACCTTTTCGATCGGACCGAGCAACAGGGCCTCGGCCTTTTCAGACCGGCACGGTCTGGGACTGACGCAGCCGGCCACTGCCCTAGCCTTCTTAACCACACGCCCGCCATCATCCATGTCCAATACCAAGGCCAGCCCGAGCAGGGGACGCTCGTGAATTTGGAACTTGAGATAGGCAGCCCGCTGTGATTTTTGCGGAAGCGGGACCTCAATAGCAGTCAGTAGCTCATCAGGTCCAAGGGCTGTTTCGTAGGCCCCTGTGATCGTGTCGTTCATGGCGAGCGTTCTCTCTCCCGCCCGTCCCTGAATCCGCACCCTTGCCTCAAGACTCATCAGGAGGGTAGCCGGGTCTGAGTGTGGCTCTGCAAAGCATAGATTTCCCCCCATGGTCCCGGTGGCCCGTACCCGTACGTTGGCCACCCGCTCTGCCATCTTCGCCATGACAGGAATGTGCTCTCTCACAAGAGGGGATCTCTCAATGGCCCGGTGTGTAACGGTAGCCCCGATCCTGAGACAGGAATCATGAAGGTCAATTTTATCGAGACCGGGAATGGTCTTGGCATCCACCAGATGTTCATAGCGTAAGAGATCATGCTTCATGGCGAGAAGAAGCTCTGTGCCCCCGGCGTAGAGACGTCCATTCTCGCCATAGTGGGCGAGCATCTCGGCGGCCTCTGATATCCCCTGAGGCTGATGGAGGGCAAAGCGCCTTAGCGGCATCATGATTTCTTTTTCTCCCCTCGCGCCTCCTTAAGCGCCCGCCAGACCTTCTCCGGGGTCAGAGGCGCACTGCGTATGCGAACTCCGGTCGCCCCATAAAGCGCGTTGGCCACATTGGCCGCCATCGCATTGAGCGAGGCCTCGCCGCCCCCTTTGGCGCCGTACGGCCCTACGCCATCCCGATTCTGGACGAGGTTGAGATGTACCTCCCGTGGGAGGTCCGAGAATCGCGGCACCCTGTACTCAAGCAGAGAGCCATTCATCAGTTGCGGCCCGTCATAGATCAGCTCCTCGAAGAGACCAACACCCATGCCCATGGTGGCGGCCCCAATGTCCTGCCCCTCCGCGAGCGCCGGATTGATCGCCAGACCGACATCTCCCGCGGTTCCCAGTCTTTCCATACGAATACGGCCTGTATCCTCGTCCACCGAAATCTCCACAGCTGTGGAGGCCGCTTCCCAGAAGACCGGCAGCTGGGCAAAATCGCCTGACTTACGGATATAGGCCCGTCCGATCACCTCACCGCCGGGAAGGCCATAGTAACGGGTTAGAACCTCAGACCAGGTGAGACGCGCCTCGCCGCACTGAACCCCCCCCCGCGTTACCTCAATCTCTTTTTCCTTAACTTTGAGTACGTCAGCGGCCATGCGGACCATCTGGTCGATCGCCTCGCGACTGGCCTCCAGAACCGCTCGACCCATCAGAGTGGTGGTGCGGCTGGCGCCCGTCGAGCGGTCGTAAGGGGTGATCGCGGTGTCGGAGGCAACCACACGGACACTCTCGAAGGGAACACCGAGCTCTTCCGCAACAATCTGGGGTATCACGGTATGGCTCCCCTGCCCGAGTTCGGTACTCCCCATCATGATCGAGACAGATCCGTCGGCATGAACCCGAACCACCGTCGAGGTGAGGGGGTAGGCTCCAGCATCGCTTACAGAACAGCCCACGCTTCGTCCATGGCCTTTGGGTAAAGGATCCTTCCAGCGAACGGATTTTGCCGCGAGATCGAGGTCCTCTTTTAAGTTGCCGTCAAAGGGACGCATCTTTGGAAAGAACTCCTGCCCGCCCTGCGCCACATTGGCGAGCCTCAGTTCATAGGGATCCTTCCCTATCTTGGCCGCCAGCTCGTCGATCTGGGACTCTCCCGCCATGGTGACCTGGGCGCAGCCAAAGCCGCGATAGGAACTCGCTGGGACCGTGTTGGTATAGACCGAATAGTTGTCAATCTTTATATTAGGGATAGCGTAGGGACCAACGCACCGATTGGTCGACTTCTCGCAAACCAGCGGGCTGTTCTCTGCATAAGCCCCCGTGTTCATATAGATCTTCGCCTGCCGGGCTATAATCTTGCCGTTAGCATCCACGGCCGTCCGCATCCAGGTCAGCGCATCGTCGCTGCGCGTTGTCAACATTGCTTCTTCCACACTCAACCGCAGCTTGACCGGTCGCTTCGCCTTCCAGGCACAGGCGGAGACCAGGGGCTCGATCTTGGTATACGACTTGCTGCCGTAGCCTCCTCCCACAAAGGGAACAATGAGCCGGATCTGGCTTACCGGCAGACCAAAGATGGTGGTGATATCATGGCGCACCATGAAGGGGTGTTGCGCCGAGGAGTAGATGGTCACTCCGTTTTCATTGACCTCCGCGATCGCCACATAAGGCTCCATGGCGTAGGCATAGACCATGGGGAAATAGTACTCGGCCTCAACTACGGCCGCAGCCTTGGCAAAGGCGGCCTCCACGTCACCCCAACCGATATGAGCCTCCTGACAGAGATTGGTACCGCGGCCTGCGGTTACCTTCCCTTCAAATCCACGCAGCGCCCCAGCCTCAAATTTCCGTTCATGGAGGAGCGGCGCCCCCTGGGCCAGGGCCTCTTGCGGATTCAGAACGGCCTTTAGCTCTTCATATTGAACCTCGATGAACTCGAGGGCCTCGTACGCAGTGCGCTCATCCTCGGCGACAACAGCGGCCACGGGTTCCCCGATATAGCGCACCTTATCGATGGCGACCAGGGGGTGGTCCTTCACCGCGTGGCCGAAATAGGGGTTGAGACCCTCCAGATCATTTCCGGTCACCACAGCAATGACACCCGGGCGGGAGGCGGCTCGGCCGGCATTGATAGAAAGGATGCGTGCGTGGGCATAGGGGCTTCGCAGGACTTTCGCATAAGCCATGCCCATCAGCTTGACGTCGCTGACATAGACTGCCTGACCTGTGACCTTTGCCCTTCCGTCCCGTCGTGGAACAGAGTGGTTGACGACGTGAAATTCTCGACCTTTTTCCGCGCTCACCCCCTCTCCTCCTTTTGCACCTGAGTCGCTGCTCGCTGGATCGCCCGCACAATCGACACGTAGCCGGTGCAGCGGCAGATATTCCCGTCCATATAATGAATAATATCTGCTTCCTCCGGCCTGGGGTTCTCGTCCAGGAGGGCCTTTGTCGCCAGTATCATTCCTGGAGTGCAAAAGCCGCACTGAAAGGCAAACTCATCGATAAAGGCCTGCTGAATCGGATGAAGGGTACCGTCGGGTTTAGCCATCCCTTCAATGGTCAGGACATTTCGATCGCGAACCTCATAGGCAAGATGGGTGCAGGCACTCACAGGCAATCCATCTACCAAGACGGTGCAGGCACCACAGACCTCCACTTCGCACGAGATCTTGGTCCCGTTGAGATTGAACCGGTCCCGCAGGACCTCCGCCAGGGTCTCCTGTGCCTCGTATTGTGTCTCGACAGACCGACCGTTAAGGTTAAAATGGAGAATGAGGTATTCTCGAGCTTCACTCATAGTGAGGGATGATCTCTCTGGACCAGAGCGCCATCTGATCCAGAAGGCTTTCCATGTTGGGATAGATGATCTTGAGCTCGAAGTGCTGGACCCCAGCCTCTATGAACTCATCGATCCTGCGCCGCACTTCATCGACAGACCCGATGATGTGGCGGTCCAGGGCGAACTGGACATCGTCCACGTCCCGCTCATAGCTCTTGCTACTGGTGCGAATGGTGGGTAGAGCAAGACGGAGTGCCTCATCATGCGTGCGCCCGATGGCGGCCAATTTCTCCACGGCGATGGTAATCTTGCTCGGATCTCTGTCGTGCTCTTTCGCCGTCTTGGACAGAATGTCACAGCCGCGCTTCATCTCTTTGGGTGAAAGCCAACCGGGAATCCATCCCTCGCCGTATTTCGCGGCGCGCATTGCCGCCTGATCCATCCATCCACCAACCCAGACGGGTGGGTGTGGCTTCTGCAGGGGCTTAGGGTAAACCTCCGCGTCCTTGAAGCTGATGTATTTCCCTTCATAGGAGGCAAGCGGTTGAATCCACACGGCCTTCATGGCCTCGATATACTCGTCGGTCCGCGCCCCGCGCATTTTCATAGGAACGCCGAACACCTCAAACTCTTTGGACTCACGGGTTGCCTTGGAACCCAGACCGACGCCTACAACCAGCCTCCCGCCGCAGAGCACATCGAGCGTGGCCGTCTGCTTGGCTGCATAAATCGGATTCCGACAAGGCATGACCAGACAGGCGACACCCAGCGTAATCGACTTTGTCTTGGCAGCCAGATAGCCAAGCGTTGTCAGGGCTTCGTAGAAGTTGGCCTCCTGGCCCTCACGAATCGCCTCGGCAGCCCCGGAGGAGATGTGGTGCTGGTGCATCTCCGAGCTCCAGACCACGTGGTCGTGAACCCAGACCGAATCGAATCCCATCTCCTCGGCCGCCAGCGCAGCCTTGACGATGTTCTCCACTCCTGAAAGGGGACCGGAGTTGGGCACCCGTATGCCGAATTGAATTTTTTTCACGAGAGACTCCTAGCCCTTCTCAGTAATGCCGATCTTGTCATACTTCAGATAACGGTCATACCAACTGATCACTGCCTGTGCGACGTCATCGAAGTAATCTTTATAAACACCGTAGTGGGTGGTTTGCTTCAATATGATGAGTTTCTTTGGCTCTCCGGCCCTCTCGTATAACCGCACGGTCTGCTCTTCGGGCGTGACCGCGTCGTTCTCCACTGCTATGAAGAGCGCGGCCCGAGGAGAAATCCGGTGGACCACATCCTCGGGACTGTACTCCATCATCTCATCCGCGCACTGGAGTGGCATCTGCTCGGGGATTTTCTGCTCGACCTCTTTCTTGATCGTCGTGGTTTTACGCTCGGGTGTCTGGACCATGATCTCCTCACGGGCGCTCACCATCTCACCGGAGCCGGTCAGCACCCTCTTCTTTCGGTCCTCTTCAATCCGCTTGAGATAGTCCAGCCACTCGTACTCCCGCCTCATGCAGTGAAGCCAGTCCCGACCGTTGCTGACGCCGAGGTAGCACACAACGCATTTAACCCGAGGGTCGAGGGCCCCCACCAAAACGGCATTACCGCCGCCTGTCCCTCCCGAGCCAAATGTAGCGATACGGTTGGGATCCACATCGGCCCGTGTCTGTAAGTAGGTAATCGAGTTGCGGATATCCTCCGCTTGCCACTTCGGCATGACCCAACCCCTGTTCTTCCCCTCGCTATCTCCCCAGCCGCGGTAATCAAAGGCCAGACAAACGTAACCCGCTCCACAGAGCCTCTCGTACATCATGATGTAGTGTTTGGCGTCTTTTAGCCCGAGAAAACCCGGTCCTTGAACAATCGCGGGCCACGGTTTGCCCTTTTCTCCATCAGGAAGATAGACAACGCCGCCTATCTTATCCCCCTCGCTATAGTACGTTACCTTTTCACTTCGCATCTCATACTCCTAGGCCCGCAAGGCGGGTATCACTTCTTTACCCAACAAGTCTATCTGCTCATACCAATCCGAATACCGAAACCTGAGATCAAAGACGATGTGATCTAATCCCGCCTCCTCATACTTACGCGTGTCGCGCACGATATCTTCGGGAGTTCCAGCCATAAGGAGCCCTTCAATATCTTCCAACTTTGAAAAGGTCCCGGAGGCCGGCTTGACCCAGGTCGGCTTCTTGTTCCCCTCGTTGATCAACCCCTTTGCGTTCACCTTACTCACCGCCGTGTCCTTGTCTCTCGCCAGGCTGGTGATCGGAATTGCGCTGGTGGTGAGCATCTTTTTTCCGACCTTTTTGCACTGCTCGTTGAGGTACTGAACCATCTTTTTGAATGTGGCCATAGGGATCCGACCCGGCATCCAGCC
>Ga0209980_10001092_pt1 | contig 14895 bp, 10 predicted proteins | sample CR02metaG_FD_183611 | JGI IMG/M metagenome (GOLD analysis project Ga0209980, IMG submission 183611) | Deep subsurface microbial communities from Mariana Trench to uncover new lineages of life (NeLLi) - CR02 metaG (SPAdes) (version 2) | ecosystem: Environmental > Aquatic > Marine > Ocean trench...
CCGGAGCCCGACATAGAGCGAGTACAAAGCGCTGCTATCTGCGCAGAAATATGGGCGGACATTCAGGCGATGCCGATGACGTTGTACACATTACTCGGGGATGCGGGAAGCAACCTGTCGGGCGGGCAGCAGCAACGCCTACTGCTCGCACGGGCACTGTATAGAAAACCGAGAATTTTATTCCTCGACGAGGCAACGAGCCACCTGGATATCGACACGGAGCGACGTGTTCTCGACAACCTGGCTGATTCAGGAATTACGATCATCAGCGTCGCACACCGCCCGGACGTCTTGGCCCGCGCCGACCGGATAATAGAACTGGGGACAGACCCGGGGTCTGTCCCGGATTCTAGTTCCGGATTCTAGTTCGCGACGGTTGGCTCGAGAAGATTGCCATCAGCGTCGAGATGAATAATCTCACCGAGCTCGAGTTCTCGAATCTTCGGTTCGATGATCTCGCGATCGCCGACCACGACCCAGACGAGATTGTCCGGCTTAATCACCATTTCGGCCGATTCTGCAATCTGTTCCAAAGAAAGACTTCTGACATTCTCTACGTACGTATCCCAGTAATCGTCGGGCAGGTCGTACGCGACGATTACGGCGATGTCTCGCAATACCGCGTTAGCGGTCTCCCATCGGCCAGGCAGGCTCAGCGTATTGTTGTTTTTGACCTTGTTGAGCTCTTCGTCCGTGGCCGGATTGTCGCCGAGATACTCAACCAGCTCGCGTTTGATCTCCGCCATCGACTCCATGGTCTTGTCGGTCTGCACCGGTGCGTAAGCAATATAAGGACGCTGCCCTTCGGTAGATAGCACAACTGATCTTGCACCGTATGCCCAATGTTTGTCTTCGCGAAGATTCATATTTATGCGAGAAGAGAATGCGCCACCGATAATCTCGTTCATCGTCTCGATGGCAAATTCGTTGCCTTCTCCGGTGGGCGGCGCGATATTGGCGGCAAAGATAATGGACTGCTCTGCGCCGGGTCGGTCGATGATATAGATGCGTTCCGCATCAGGAAGATCGACATTGCCGATATTCTTCGTCGGTACATTGCCCGGTTCCCAACGCCTGAAAAGTTTTTCCAGTTTAGGTTTGATTTCATCCATCGTTGTATCGCCGACGATGATCACCGTCGCGTTATTCGGTTTGAACCACGTTTCGTGGTAGTCGACGAGCGATTCGCGCGTAATGCGGCTGACGGACTCTTCCGTGCCGGAGCCCGTCAGCGGCAGGCTGTACGCGTGATCCTTGCCATACATCAGCGCTGGGACAATCCGCAGCGCAATGCTCATGGGTTGCGATTTTTCCTGTTTGATCCGTGCCAGCCGGGCTTTCCGAAGTCGATCAAGCTCTTTCTGCGGAAACGCAGGGTTCAAAATGACATCGGCGTAAAGCTTGAGAGAGGCATCCAAATTTTCTGTAAGTGCGCTAATCGAGACGCTTGACGCATCGATACCGGAGTTTGCACGGAGGTACGCCCCCAGTCTCGCCAGTTCGTCGCTGATCTCGAGCGCCGAACGGCTAGTCGTGCCTTCGTCGAGCATCGACATTGCCAGGCTCGATGTGCCGGGCTCGCCGAATTGATCGGAGGCAAATCCGGCGTCGAACCGCATAAGCAGATTAACGACCGGCACTGAAGCACGGTTCGCGACAATCAGCTCGAGCCCATTGCTCAAGCTTCCACGCTCGAAATCCGCGAACCTCACTTCCGGAAAAGTATTTGTCGCTGGCAATGCTGAGCGATCGGCGCCAGCTGTCGCAGTCTGTAATTCCGGAAACGGATGCACATCGAGTTGGTATGAGCCGGCACTCAACCAGCGACCGGCTGCAGCCTTAATCGTCTCGGTTGTAGCTGCATCAAACCACGCCCGTTTGGTCTTAAAGAATCCCGGATCACCTGCATAGACTGCATTTCGTGCGAGTACGGACGACTTACCATTAAAACCGCCAATTCGTTCCATGCCGCGTACGAAGCCGGATTTGATTTGGGCCTTGACCCGGGTAAGTTCATCCTTGGTCGGGCCTTTATCAAGAAAACGTTGCATTTCCTCGTCTATCGCCTGCCTGACGGCCTCAATGTCGCCGCCGGGCTGCACTGTAGCGGCTAACTCGTAATAACCGCCGATCTCTCCGCTGAAAAGACTGCCACTTACACTGGTCGCAGTCTGGTCGTTATAGACCAATCTCTTGTACAGCCGTGAATTCTTTCCGCTCGTCAGCACCGCGTCAGCCAGTTCCAACAAAACCGCATCTCTCGAGACATAATTCGGGCCGCCCCACACCTTATATATACGCGCCTGCGGAACCCGGTCCTGCATGGTCTCGCGCTTGTCACGCTCGAGCTGAACGGTCCACTCCCGCGGCTTCGAAATCGGTGGTCCGGGCGGTATGTCACCGAAATATTTTTCGACTTTCTGGAGCGCTACCTGTGGATTTACATCGCCTGCAATGACGATAACGGCGTTATTGGGGCCGTAGTAGGTTTTGAACCACTCGTGCACATCTTCGAGGCTGGCGGCATTGAGGTCGTCCATCGACCCAATGGTATCCCAGGAGTAAGGATGGCCGACCGGAAAAATACCCTTGAGGATCCGGTAGTCCACCTTGCCATAGGGCTGATTGTCGCCCTGGCGTTTCTCGTTCTGCACGACGCCACGTTGCTCGTCGAGCTTCTCCTGCGTTACAACGCCGAGGAGATGCCCCATGCGGTCCGATTCCATCCATAGCGCCAGATCAAGGGCAGTATTCGGCACGTTTTGAAAATAGTTCGTTCGATCGAACCAGGTTGTGCCGTTTATGCCGGTAGCGCCGACAAGTTCGAAAGGCTTGAAATACTCGTCGTCATAATTCTCACTGCCGTTAAACATCAGATGCTCGAACAGGTGCGCGAAACCGGTCTTGCCGGCTTTCTCATTCTTCGATCCGACGTGATACCAGACATTCACGGCAACAATCGGCGCTTTATGATCTTCGTGAACGATCAGGCGCAGCCCGTTGTCGAGCGTGTATTCAGTGTAGTCGATATCAATATCACCGGCGTATGCCACGTTAATTGTGACCGACGTCAGGGCGATGGCAGCGTAGGTCAACCGCCTAATTTTCGAAACTGTCATTTGAGAGCCTTCTGGACACTTGTCGGAGGATGCGGAAGTTTAACAGGACCTTGCGCATACTAAAGACTGACGGGATGAGACAAGGTTCCCTGCAACTTGCAGAGCGCATGGCATTCCGGCCAACACCCTTTCATAATGCCGCCCATGAATAGCGACACAGACAGGCGGACCCTGTATCCAGCGTTCGAAGCCAACCATACCGGCTATCTGAAGGTCAGCGGCGGTCACGAGCTCTATTATGAGGAGTCGGGCAATCCGCACGGCAAGCCTGCCGTATTCCTGCACGGTGGCCCCGGCGGCGGATGTACGGAAAAAATGCGGCGATTCTTCAATCCCGATGTGTACCGGATCGTGCTGTTCGACCAACGGGGCTGTGGCAAGAGCCGGCCTCACGCCAGCCTTGAGGAAAATACCACCTGGGATCTCGTGAATGACATAGAGATCCTGCGCGCTGCCCTGCAGATTGACCGCTGGCAGGTTTTCGGCGGCTCCTGGGGCAGCACCCTGGCGCTCGCCTATTCGCAAACCCATCCCGAGCGCGTCACGGAACTCGTCCTTCGAGGAATATTCATGTTGCGCAAAAAGGAAATACAGTGGTTTTACCAGAAGGGCGCGAGCGAGCTATTTCCGGATCTCTGGCAGCATTACCTGGAGCCGATCCCGAAGGGTGAACGGGATGATCTGATCGGCGCTTATTACAAGCGTTTGACGAGCGACGATCCCAAAGTCCGGTTGCAGGCCGCCAAGGCTTGGTCGATATGGGAAGCGTCCACCAGTTTTCTGATGCCGAACGACAAGATCACAGCCACATTCGGCGCGGACGACCTCGCACTGTCGCTGGCGCGGATCGAGTGTCATTACTTCGTCAACGACGGATTCATGGAAGAGAATCAGCTCATCAGGAATGTCGGCAAGATACGAAACATTCCGGGCGTAATCGTCCAGGGCCGTTACGACATCGTATGTCCAAGTATCTCGGCCTGGGAGTTGGCGCAAGCCTGGCCCGAGGCCGATCTTAGAATCGTCCCTGATGCCGGGCACGCCGCATTCGAGCCGGGAAATATTCACGAACTCGTAATGGCCACCGACGCGTTTGCCGCGAACTAGTGGTTCAATAGAGAGTATTTTGGAAAAACTACTCATTACTAATGCTCGTCTGATCAATGAAGGCGAGATACGCGAAACCGATGTTCTCGTAATAGGGGAACGCATCGAGAAGATCGATCGCAAGATCACGGCAGATGACGACGTTCAGGTGCTTGATGCGAACGGCAAATACCTGATACCGGGAATGATCGACGAGCAGGTTCACTTCCGTGAGCCTGGAATGACGAGCAAAGGCGACCTGGCGAGCGAGTCAGCCGCTGCGGTAGCTGGCGGTATCACTAGTTTCATGGATATGCCGAACGTCAATCCGCAGACGACGACGCGAGCGGCCCTTGTCGACAAATACAAGCTGGCCGAACGACGATGCAGCGCGAATTATGCGTTTTACCTCGGTGCGACAAATCGCAACATCGACGAAATTCGGGGGCTGAAGGTCAACGAGGCTTGCGGCATCAAGGCATTCATGGGTGCGTCGACGGGCGACATGTTGATCGATGACGCGCAAGCGCTGGAATTGCTATTCCAGGATGCGCCGGTACTCGTCGTAACGCATTGCGAGCATTCGCCGACAATCTGGGAAAACGAAGCGCGTGCAAAGGCAAAGTACGGCGAACGAGTGCCCATGTCCGAACATCCCAGCATTCGTTCCGCCAACGCCTGCCTCGTATCATCCAGTCTCGCTGTGAATCTCGCCCGCCGTCATGACGCGCGGCTACATGTGCTGCACCTGACGACGGCAATCGAGATGCGCCTGTTTTCCAAGGCACCAAGGAGCGATAAACGAATTACGGCGGAAGTCTGTGTTCATCACCTTTGGTTCGATGAAAGCCGGTACGAAGACCTGGGTGGAAGAATCAAGTGCAACCCAGCCATTAAAACTGCCGAGGACCGGGTGGCGCTGGTCGAAGCATTGAACGAGGGCCGCATCGATATCGTCGCGACCGACCACGCGCCACACCTGTTGGGGGAAAAGCAGCGAACCTATTTCAAAGTGCCGGCAGGACTGCCGCTCGTGCAACATGCTTTGCTTACTTTATTCGAAATGGCGAAAGACGAGCAAATTACTCTCGAACTTCTGGTCGACAGGACAAGTCACGCGGTTGCCGACATTTATGGTGTCATCGATCGTGGTTATGTGCGTGAAGGCTACTTTGCCGACCTCGTTGTGGTCGACGGAACGACTCCTTATACTGTTGATTCCTCGAACCTGTTAGCCAAGTGTCACTGGTCACCGTTCGAGGGCGTAACGTTCAATTCGAGTATCGATACGACCATCGTTAACGGACACATCATTTATCAAAACGGCGAGTTGACAGGCGACATCGTCGGGCAGCGGCTGCAGTTCAATCGAGGCAGATGATGATATCGTCCGATTCCCGGGCGCTATTTATCTGGGAAACTCCCGTCTCGTTTCGTCTCAATTCGGGATGACTAATTCAATAAATGTCAGTCCGCGTCGATTGCAGCGCGGCCACTGACATTCGCTGGCGGACTGGGGCTCCAACTGGTGCCAATTGGCCGGTTGTCGCTGATTTTCGAAGTATCGCATCAGCTTAGGTAATCGTGATAAGAACGGTTTACTTTCCAGGCTATCCAGCTATGCTAGCACCAATCAGAGGCAGCAACGTCACGGCTTTGTGATTGGAACAAATCAATAGCGTCAATCAAATGAAGCCAACAGATACATCCAGGCCCGACTATTTTCACAAAGTCGTCGATTGCCAGTGGGCATGTCCCGCTCATACCGACGTTCCTGCGTACATACGCCTTATCGCCCAGGGCGAATTCAGCGATGCCTATATGCTCAACCGGGAATCGAACGTGTTTCCGGGTATCCTCGGGCGCGTCTGCGATAGACCTTGCGAACCTGCTTGCCGGCGTGGCCGGGTCGAAGACAAGCGAGTCGCCAAGCCAGTCGCAATATGCAGATTGAAACGAGTTGCGGCCGATCATCGGGACGACATAAGCGACCGGCTACCGAAGGCACCTGAGAAAAAGAACGGCAAAAAAATTGCCTTGATCGGCGCAGGGTGTGCATCATTAACGGTTGCCAATGATCTGCTGCCGATTGGATACGACATGACGATATTCGAGGCACTCGATACGACCGGTGGCCTGATGCGTACCAACATTCCCCAGTTTCGCCTGCCGCCCAAGGTGCTCGACGAGGAGATCGGCTACATCGTCGACATGGGAGCGAAGGTCAAATTCAATCACCGTATTGAAAGCATGACGGACCTGCTCGACAACGGCGGATTCGATGCGGTATTCGTCGGGTCAGGTGCACCCAGAGGAAAGGAACTTGTACTACCCGGCCGTTATGATTCTGAGAACATCTATATTGGCATCGACTGGCTCGAATCGGTTGCTTTTGAACATGTTGACTCAATTGGTGAAAAAGTACTGATTATCGGTGTCGGCAATACGGCCATGGACTGCTGCCGTACGTCTCTGCGCCTTGGAGCGAAAGACGTCAAGGTAATGGCAAGAAAACCGCGGGGGTTCTTTAAAGCGTCGGATTGGGAACTCGAAGATGCGGAAGAAGAACAGATCGAAATACTGGTTAATCATTCGCCGAAGGAGTTTATCGTCGAGGACGGCAAAATCGTCGGCATGAAGTTCGATCTGATGGAATACCAGATCGATGATGCTGGCAACATCGACCGTGGTACCGCAGTCAAAGAAATCATGATTCCCTGCGACGACGTCATCCTCGCGATTGGTCAGGACAATGCGTTTCCATGGATCGAAAGAGGCATCGGTATTGAATTCGATGAATGGGAATGCCCCGTCGTCGATGAGACCACAATGATGTGTTCGCGAGAGGGCGTATTCTTCGGCGGTGATTCGGCTTTCGGACCGAAGAATATTATCTGGGCCGTCGCACACGGGCACGAGGCGGCAATCTCGATTCACAAGTACGTGCACCAGGAAGACATCAACGACAGGCTGCCGCACGGCATGAATCTGATCACCCAGAAGATGGGGATGCACGAATGGAGTTTCTCTAACGACTACAATACGGCCGAGAGACGGCTGATGCCGCACGTCGAGCTGAAAGAGCGTTTCAAGAAACTCGATATAGAGGTCGAGCTCGGATTCACCGTCGAGCAAACGATCAAGGAAGTGGAGCGTTGTCTGAACTGTGACATTCAGACCGTTTTTACTGCCAATCTCTGTATCGAGTGCGATGCCTGTATCGACATCTGCCCCGTAAATTGCCTGACGATGACGGAGAATGGTGATGAAGAGGACCTGAGGTCCAGGCTCTCGGCCCCCGCCGACAACCACGAACAGGACCTGTACGTGTCCGAGGACCTGCCTCAGACTGGCCGGGTGATGGTCAAAGACGAGGATCTTTGTGTACATTGCAGCTTGTGTGCCGAACGTTGTCCGACCGGGGCCTGGGATATGCAGAAGTCGAGCATTCTGATCCCCTACGCCATCGACGAGGCGGCACGCCAAGGGGCCAAACGAGCCAAAATGTCTGTTGGTTAACGGTTTTTGAACAGAAAAAAGAGTAAGAAAATACCAGTTCGATACTGTCTATAGTCAAGGAGTAGGACTTGGGGAAAGGCCTGAGGTAGAGCGTTCGTGTCCAAGATCAACGATGTTGTCATAAAGATTTCTACGGTTAACGGTACCGGGTCCGCAAGCGCCAACGGTTTGTTGATGAAATCCATTTTCAGGATGGGTGTGCCGGTCGTAGGCAAAAACTTCTTTCCGTCAAATATCCAGGGACTACCGACCTGGTATGAGGTTCGTGTGACCAAAGACGGATTCCAGTCGCGGTCAAATCGAGTGGACATCATGATTGCGATGAATGCGCAGACATACTCGAAGGACATGAACGAACTTGTTTCAGGCGGCTGGCTGATCTATGACTCGACGTGGCCACGCAGCCGCCTGCTTGACAGGAAAGACATTACGGTCATAGGGATACCATTGTCAAAAATGTGCAACGAGCAGTTCGACGGTGTTCGAGCACGGATCCTGATGAAAAACATTGCGTACGTCGGCGCCCTCGCAGCGTTGCTCGACATTGATCTCAACGTCATTACGCAACTCCTTGAAGAAACTTTTGCATCCAAGAAACACATGGTCGCCTCCAATCTCGAGGCGATTCGACTCGGCTATGATTACACGAAAGAACATTTTTCCTGCCCGCTGCCGGTAACAGTGGAGCCGATGGACAAGACGAAAGATCACATCATGATCGATGGAAATACCGCCGCGGGATTGGGTTGCGTTTATGCCGGTGCAACGGTTGGAGCGTGGTATCCGATCACCCCCTCGACTTCGCTGATGGATGCCTATAAGTCTTTTTGCAAGCAGTTTCGAATGGATGAGGAAACCGGCGGAAAGAAATTCTGCATTGTGCAGGCGGAGGACGAGTTGGCGGCTATAGGCGTTGTGCTCGGCGCGACGTGGAACGGTGCGCGGGCATTCACACCAACCAGCGGTCCGGGCATATCGCTCATGGGCGAATTCATCGGTTTCGCTTATTACGCGGAAGTCCCGGCAGTCATATTTGACGTTCAACGCACCGGGCCGTCAACTGGCATGCCGACGCGTACCCAACAGTGCGATTTTCTGCTTTGTGCCTACGCGTCACATGGCGACACGAAGCATGTGTTGTTGTTCCCGGCGAATCCCGAAGAATGTTTCTACATGGCGGTGACAGCCTTCGATCTTGCGGACCGGTTGCAAACGCCGGTAATGGTTCTGTCGGATCTCGATATCGGTATGAACGATTGGATGTGCCCCGATCTGAAATGGGAAGAGAGTTATCAGCCGGACAAAGGTAAAGTGCTCTCCCCCGAGGACCTCGAATCGATCGACAAGTTCTTTCGTTACGCAGACCCAGATGGCGATGGTATTCCGTACCGAACCCTGCCGGGCGAGCATCCGAAGGGCTCTTATTTTACCCGGGGATCAGGTCATAATATATACGGCGACTACACAGAAGACTCCGCGGAATATCAGGAGGTCGTCGACAGGCTGCTCGTGAAGTGGGAAACGGCCCGAAACATGGTGCCGGCTCCCGAGATCGAGTACTCGAAATTCAATAACACGGCGATCCTTTCGGTCGGTAGTTGTGACGGCGCCGTTAAAGAAGCGTTGCTCAGGCTGAAAGAGCAGGGTATCGGCTTGAACTATTGTCGGGTGAAAGCATTCCCGTTCAACCATGAAGTAAAAGACTTTATCGATAAACATGATTGCGTCTATGTCGTCGAGCAGAATCGGGACGCGCAATTGCGATCACTATTAATGCTCGATGCGAAGGCCGATCCAGAAAAACTCATTTCAATGTTGCATTACGATGGCATGCCCATCAATGCTGCATTCGTGATCGATGAAATAGAGGAAGAGGTTGCAAAGGGGCGCGCAGCCTGAGCGAATGAGATAGAGACATGACCTACATTGCCAAACCGAAAGTCACCCATCCAAAATCGCCGAAGAATAAGTTCGGCCTGACGGCCCGTGATTATGAGGGGACGATATCGACGCTTTGCGCCGGTTGCGGTCATGATTCTATTACGGCGGCACTCATTCAGGCAGTATTCGAGCTCGAGATCGAACCGCACAAACTTGCGAAAATGAGTGGCATCGGCTGTTCGTCGAAAACGCCAGCCTATTTCCTGAGTCAGTCGCACGCATTCAATGCGGTGCATGGGCGAATGCCGTCTGTCACAACCGGCGCGAATGCTGCAAATCGTGACTTGACCTATATCGGGATATCGGGCGATGGAGATTCATTGTCCATCGGCATGGGGCAGTTTGCACACGTCATTCGCCGCAACCTCGACATGTGCTACATCATCGAAAACAATGGCGTCTATGGGCTGACCAAAGGACAATACTCGGCATCCGCCGACGTCGGCAGCGTTGTGAAGAAAGCAGCACCGAACAAGCAAATGCCGATCGATCCCGTCAGCACGGCTATCGGACTCGGCGCAACCTACATCGCACGAAGTTTTTCGGGTGACAAGCAGCAGCTCGTGCCGCTGATCAAGGGGGCGCTGACTCACAAGGGCTTTGCGCTGCTCGACATCATCAGTCCATGCGTAACATTCAACGACCACGAAGGCTCGACCAAGAGCTATGCACACACTCGGCAGTTTTATCATCATGTGATCGATGTCGACTTCGTCCCGCCGGCAGAGGAAATCAAGGCGGCATACGATGAAGGCTCTGCCATGCCGATCGAACTGCACGATGGCAGTAAGATCGTTTTTCGAAAAGTAGACAAGGATTACGATCCGACCAGTCGTGCCGCGGCGTTTTCGTTTCTTCGCGAGAGCGTTAACAAAGGCGAAATCATCACCGGGCTCCTGTATATCGACGCGGAAACCGGCGATATGCACGACCTTTCGGGCAGCGTCGATACGCCGCTTTCGAAAATTCCCTACGAAGAGCTGAATCCCGGTAAGGAAGCGCTGCAAGAACTGATGAATCGCTATCGGTAGGAGATCGTCCTGACGGGCGATACACTAATTCATTCAGTAAGGTACGCCGTCTCGATTCGTAAACTCGTGTTCTCCCGCGTCATTGAGCTTATATAAAAGGTCAATGTCCGGATAGAAAACTTCGTCCTGGGAATTCCGGTCGCCGATTTCCAGATACGAAGCCGTCTCATTACTCTTATTGATCAGGTGATGCCCGTTGGAATCGCCGGCCGGGAAGCCTGCAACCATGCCCGGTGTCAAGAGCTGCTCACCGGCATCTGTAATCAGAGTCAACTGGCCTGAAATGACGACGATAAATTCGTCTTCATGCGTATGCCAGTGCCTCTGCGAGGACCACGTTCCGGGCGATAAATCGACGAGATTGACGCCATATCGGGATAAACCGAAGGCATCGCCAAGCACACGTTTGGCCCTGGCAAACACGTTTTCCCGGAAAGGCTCCGGATAACCAGTGCCGGTGCGAGCCTCGATTTCCCGTGGATCGATCCCTCCTACACGTATGTTATCCATGCGGCTTTCCTTCGTAACAATTCGCTATTCATATAAAATTCGATTTACTGCATCATACGAATCCAACAGAGGAGCGAGCGGAAATGCAAGTACCAATTACGGCCTTATATGCAGGAATATTGGCCATCTACGCCATCTGGCTCAGTTCGCGTGCCGGACTGATGAGGAAAGGTCTTCATCATGACAAAATCAGGCACCCACTTCGCGCGGTCGGAGCGGCAGGCACGGCCCTTATCACAGTAGTCGCAGGCGTCGCGGCAATCTGGACAGGTGTCGACACCTTGTTCTTGTAGAGCGGAAAATGAAAAAGAGTCGACGCGGTTTTTTGCAGGCCAGCTTACTCGGAACCGCTGCGGCCGCAGTCGGAGTACCGAGGGCTGTCGCGGAAGACCAGGGACCGCGGCAAAGCGGCGATACCGCAAAAATCCTCGTTTTGGGCGGCACTGGATTTATCGGGCCGCACATGGTTCGAGAGGCGCTGCGCCGCGGACACGATGTCACTCTGTTCAATCGCGGCAAAACCAATAACACGCTCTTCCCTGATCTCGAGTCGCTCATGGGTGACCGCGACAACGGACTCGATGCATTGAAGGGTGGGAAATGGGATGCGGTAATTGATAACTCCGGCTACGTGCCTCGACACGTTGCGGACTCGGCACGTCTTTTGTCACCGGTCGTGTCGCACTATCTGTACATTTCGTCAATTTCCGCGTACGCGAGCTTTGCGCAGGCCAATCACGAAGACTCGCCATTGGCGACCATGTCTGACGAGACGATCGAAGAGGTGACCAGCGAAACTTATGGCCCGATGAAAGCGCTGTGCGAGCGAAGGGCCGCGGCGGAGATCGGTGACGATCGATTGACGATTCTGCGGCCAACTTATATTTGCGGGCCCGGCGACCATACTGACCGGTTTAGTTACTGGCCAGTTCGAACGATGAAAGGCGGTGAGATGCTCTGGCCCGGAACACCTGGGAACAAGACCCAGATCATCGACGTCAGAGACCTCGCGAACTTCGTGGTGGATGCCATCGAGCAGCGAATTACTGGTACCTATAACACGGTAACGCCTGCGGGCTCGTACTCGATGGGCGACTTGCTGGTCGACAGCATGGCCGTGACCGGAACGGAAGTTAACCCAACCTGGGTGAGCGCCAGTTTCATCGACGAGCAGAAACTCAGTGAGGGGAATGCTCTGCCCATCTGGGCACCGCCCTCGGGAGAGTATGCGGGCGTTGCGCTTGTCAGTGGAGAAAAAGCCGTGGCCAGGGGCCTCCGAAACCGGCCGGTGAAGGAAACGGCGCGCGATCTGATCAGCTGGTGGCAGACCCTGCCAGAAGACCGTACGAAGAACGTCCGGGCAGGGCTTAGCCGCGAGCGGGAAGCCGAGATGCTTGCGCTCTGGCATAAACTGGATGGCTGATATGCCCGAAAAACTCGCCAGTTTGCCGCGCTAATCCGTATTCCAAAGACGCTGCCACCAGTTCCTGTCGTCGGTGTCAGTTTCGGCTGCCACCATGAACGGTATTCTCTGACGAATTACATCGATATCCCAACCCGTCAGATCGGCAAGCGTTTGAGCTTCACGTTCCTGTCGCTCTTTTACCTGAGCGTGATATTGCTCCGCGTTGCAGCTTGTCTTGGCCGTAAAAGGATGACGAATGACATAGCGGCCCTGGAAGTTCTGCCGTTCGCCTGTTTCCTGAAGCACCAGGTCCTCAGGGAAATGATCGCGGTCATAGCTGACATGCAGCCGCGTCACAAATACATTCTGTGCCTGCGGCATGATCTTGCTCGATGCAGGTGCAAAGCGCCCGTCTGGCTGAATCCAGAAGACACCGAGCTGACGGAGCTGCTCCGGGCTCAAAGGGTCGGCTGCACAAGGATCACACCATGCCATGTCCCAGGCATACTCGAGAAAAACAGCGCGACCGTTTTCCTTCTGCGTCTGGTTCTCGAACATGGCACGGTAGAAGTCGGCAAACTCCTCTTCCACGTACTCGGGGACTTCAGTATTGCTTGGGAGTTTGACGGTCCGGTAATTCGTCGTCTCGACACGGCCTGTTCGGGTCAGCGCATAAATGAAGAGCTCCTGTTTACCTTTAGCATTCAGCGTGCCAAGACGAATCGGTAGGATGAACTTGTTACTCTCATAGGCGACCTGTATGGGGCGAAGGTTGGCATAACCGAGCTTCGACTGCTCCTTCAGGTTTACCCTGGCGACGAAAAAGCGCATGCCCTGTTTGAGATATCCGCGAACGACAGGCCCCGCACCCTTGGGAATCTTGTAGCCGTTTTCTGTCAGCCACGTAATCAGGCCATCGCTTTCCTTGGCCGACAGAATCAATATGTCGTATTCGCCGACGGTGTATTTCGCCTCGATCGTCACGCCATGCCGTCCGGCTTCCTCTCGCACCTGGCCCATTGCCATTGCCGGACGAGACCTGTTCGCAGCCATGTCATACATGTATAGAACGCGAGCGCATGGGTCGGGGTCGTGATACTCGACCAGGCGGGGCGACGTGTAAGCGTCCAGATGGTCAATCAGACCCCGCTCGGCGACGTTAATTTGCCCGCGTTCTATGAAAGTCGGAACGGGTATGACAACGGCAAAGTCTTTTACATCACCCTGGAAATCGTTAGCCATCGTAATGACGGTTCGGTCCTTGTCGCGAACAAGGACGACCTGGGACGCCCGGTTGAAAAGGGTGGTGTCGGCCCTGGCGACAAAAAAGCCACAAAAGGCGAAAGCGTTTGCACTGACAGCCAGCGTAATGGCAGCCGTAATTATCATGATGAAGTGACGCATGCTCATGCTCCTCGTTGAGTTTGAACGTGACGCGTGGCGAGCTGCGGTCGATACCATTGGTAATGTTGCCCGCGGCTCAGCGCGTCGATAATCGGAACCAATGGCGCCGAGATAACTAACGCTAGTATCGGCCCGTTGGGTTCGTAGAAAATAAACTGAATGGCGAAACCGATGATCGCGACGATGCCTGCGAACGCGTAGCGACCGATGGCGGTATTCGGTGTTGTTTTCGGATCGGATATCATAAAAAAGGCAAAAAGCAGCAGCGCGCCATTCTGTATCTGGTGAAGTGGAATGCTCATCGGATCCTCAAGCCAAAGGGCGCGGCCGAACAACAGGCCTGCGTATATGACTAAGAATCCGACGGTCGTCTCTGCCCGCTTCGCATGCGTCAGGACGATCAAGCCCAGGCAGCCAAGGGCAAACGCCACGATCGCGGTGCTACCCCACTGGCCCGATGACACCCATGCACGATCGCTGAGTAACATCAACGAGACCAGCGCGACATTCGCTGGATTGAATACGTGCTTATCCCTGACCCGAATCAGGAATTTGCTGCCAATGGCGAGTGCCGCGCCTAGCATTGCGAGTAACACCAGATCCGTTCTTAAAAGCAGCGTCAACGACAACGCGGTGATGAGGGGGCTGCGGGGATCGAACGACGGCAAACCAGCGAGCTTCGTCCCGATTAATTGCGCCGACATGGCGGTCGCAAGTATGACGACGGCGTTATACCAGTGAATGCCGAAGTCGAGCACGACGACCCCATAGGTCACGAGCATGCCAAGCACGACTATCTGGTAGAGACGAGGATCACGTGGGCGAAATAATAATTGCATGCCCACTACAAACGGACAAAACAGCCGGGTGGGTTTAAAGG
>Ga0209980_10001093_pt1 | contig 14890 bp, 11 predicted proteins | sample CR02metaG_FD_183611 | JGI IMG/M metagenome (GOLD analysis project Ga0209980, IMG submission 183611) | Deep subsurface microbial communities from Mariana Trench to uncover new lineages of life (NeLLi) - CR02 metaG (SPAdes) (version 2) | ecosystem: Environmental > Aquatic > Marine > Ocean trench...
AGGGTGCGTTGCGGCCCTCGCCCGATGCGAAGCATCGCGCGTCATGCGAAGCGTGCATCCGCACGACGGACCGCGCCTACCCTGGAAGCCCATGAGCACCCATCAAATTGATCCAATTTGGCCCGGAAGTGCTCTAGTGATAGGGATCGGCCGCGTCACGCAGGCCATCGCCCAGGAAATTGAACGCCAAGACCACGATCACCACGGCAATTCCTGGGATCATCAACCAGGGATATAACGCCACGGCGCTGATGTTCTGGGCTTCGGACAGCAGCACGCCCCAACTGGTCACCGGCGGCCTGAGGCCGAGTCCCAAGAAGCTGAGAGCGGTTTCGCCCAGGATCATGGAGGGAACCGATAGGGTCGCCGAAGCGATCAGGTGAGAGGCGAAATTGGGCACCAGATGCCGGGCGATGATGCGGCTCGGCCGCGCGCCCATCAGTTCGGCCGCGGCGGTGAAATCCTCCTCGCGCAGGGCGAGGAATTTCGACCGGACCGCCCGGGCGAGGCCGGTCCAGTCGATCAGTCCCAGGATCAAGGTGATGCCGAAATAAATCAGGATCGGGCTCCAATTGACGGGCAGCGCAGCCGACAGCGCCATCCAGAGGGGCAGTTCCGGGAAAGAGCGGATGATTTCGATGGTCCGTTGCACCGTCGAATCGACGATGCCGCCGTAATATCCCGCCAATCCCCCGAAAATGATGCCGAGGACCAAGGAGAAGATGACCCCGAACAGCCCCACGGTGAGAGAAATCCTGGCGCCATAGATGATGCGGGAAAAGAGATCGCGGCCGAGGCGGTCGGTGCCGAAAATGAACATGGTCCCCCCCACGCCGGGGCAAACGAGGTGTGCGCTGGCTACGAACAATCCCCAAAAATCGTAGGCGTCGCCGCGGCAGAAGAACCGCAGCGGGTACCGGCGGCTTTCGTCCATGGTGTATTCGCGGCGCAGGTTTTCCATATTGAGCTTGTATTTGAACCCGTAGACGAAGGGCCATTCGAGGCGGCCCTCGTGGAACAGGTGAACCTGCTGGGGCGGTGCGTAAATGAAGTCGGTATGGCGATGGGCCAGGGCGTAGGGCGCCAGGAATTCGCTGATCAGGATCGAGCCATAGAGCGCCAGCAGCACGCAGCCCGACGCGACCGCCAGGCGATGGCGCCGGAGCTTCATCCACATCAGGCGCCAGCCGCTCGAGGTGAACAAGCGCTCCTGCTCCGCGCTCAACTGCTCGGTCTGGTAGGGATCGAACGGCAATTCGGAAACGTAATGGGCGATCGGTGCCGCGCCGGGGTTCTTGTTCTCGGTCATTTTTGGCGGATTCCGGTCAGACGAATGCGCGGGTCGAGCGCCGCCAGGGCGAGATCCGACAGGAACATGCCGATCACCGTCAATAACGAAAGGCACATCAAAAGGAATCCCGCGAGATACATGTCCTGGCTTTGCAACGCCCTGAGAAGCAGGGGACCCGTCGTCGGCAGCGACAGGACCACCGAGACGATCGCCGCGCTCGACAAGAGTTGGGGCAGCAGGTTGCCGATGTCGGCAATAAAGGGGTTCAACGCCACGCGCATGGGATATTTCAACAACAGCCGCGTTTCCGACAGACCCTTGGCGCGCGCCGTGTTCACATAAGGTTTTTGCAATTCATCCAACAGGTTGGCCCGCAGCCTGCGGATCAATGTCGCGGTGCCCGCCGTGCCGATGACGATGACCGGCACCCAAAGGTGCTCGGCTATGGAAACCGCCTTGTCCCAGCTCCAGGGCTGGTCGAGGAAATGCGGCTCCATGAGGCCGCCGATCGATATCCCGAAATAGACATTGGCCAGATACATGAGAATCAGGGCCAGCAGGAAATTCGGCGTCGCCAATCCCAGGAAGCCGATAAAAGTCAGCGTATGGTCGGCGGCGCTGTATTGATGGGTGGCGGAATAAACGCCGATGGGGAAGGACACGATCCAGGTGAATAATATGGTGGTAAAGGCGATGATGATGGAAAGAAAAACCTGGTCGCCGACGACGTCGACGACCGGCAGGTTGTGTTCGAAGGAATAGCCGAAATCGCCATACATGAAGATGCCTTTCATCCATAGCGCGTATTGCTCCACCACGGGCCGGTCCAGTCCATAGCGTTGCCGCAGGAAGTTCAGCTTCTCCTGGTCGACATCCTCTCCCTGGGCCTGGAGTTCACTGATCAGTGTCGAGAGGTAGTCGCCCGGCGGCAATTGGATGATGACAAAGATCAGGATGGAAATGACCAACAGGGTGGGGACCATCACCGAGAGCCTGCGCAGGAAGAAATAAAACATGGTGCCGTGCTATTTCCCTCTCGCGATCCAAAACGTATCGGGGCTGTAAATCCCAAAATAGGCCCCGGGATTCCAATGGTAGACGGCCACTTCGGGGACGTTCCTGAGGGTGGCGCCGATCACCACCGGTTGGGGAATGGCGGCGATCAATCCCAACGTGAGAACCTGATCGGCGTGCAGTTCCAGCATGCGGCGCCAAATCCGCGCGCGTTGGTCTTGGCTGGTGGCGGTTTCCCAGTTCCTATAGAGCGTCAGCAACCGCCTGGCCACGGGAAGGGCCGGCGGCGTGCCCTGCTTGCCCAGGGAACTGAACCACAGCCCCCAGCGCGGCCAATGGAACTGATAGGGATTGGTCGGCGCGAGCTCGGCGGGGCTGACGTCGGGGGTGGCGATTCCCGCGGTCAGGCCGCCCCAGATCGCCATCATCGCTTGGCCCGACAACACGCGCTTGCGGAGAATCTCCCGCTGGCTCGGCCTGGAGAACATCTTGATCCCGAGTTTGAGCCAGGAATCATGGACCAATTCCAGGATATCGGTCTGCTCGGTATGTTCGCCCGACGATTCGATGATGATTTCCATGGGGCGCCCATCGGGCAGCAGCCGCAAGCCCCGGTCATTTCGTTCGGTGAGGCCCAGGCCGTCGAGCAGCTCATTGGCCTTTTTCACGTCGTATCGGGCCCAACGGTAGCGGACCGACGGATCATAAAGCGCGCTTCCCGGCAGCACCGAGTTGTTGCCTTCGGTGCCTAGCCCGTAATAGAGAACCTGGTTGATCTCGTGCCGGTCGATGCCGAGAGACAGGGCCCGCCTGAACTGGGCGTTCCAGAACAGGCCCCGCCAAACCGGATCCGCCACGTTCAGATTGGGATATAGCGCCAGATGCGCCCCCCTTGCGGTCCGCCACAGGTGCACCTTGTACCGCCCGCGCTTCTCGCCCATCTTGAGGAAGGTGTATTGGTTGAAGGCGAGGCTGCGGGCCTGCAGGTCGGTTTCGCCTCCCGACGTCTTGGCGGCGATCAGCGACGGGGTGGACACCCTGAGGATCACGCGATCGATATAGGGAAGCTGCCGCCCGTCCGGGTCGACCCGGTGATAATAGGGATTGCGCAGGAAAACGAAGCGTTGCGCCGGACCCCGGGTGGTGTTGCGCCACGGATGCAGGGTGGGAAGATCCGGGTTGTCGAAGCGATAGAGATTGTCCTTGAGGGAGTGCAGCGCCGACCAGTTGTGCAGCCGTTGTTTGGCCGTGGCCCGCTTAAGTCTGGCGGGGTCCGCGTATTTAATGTGGAACCTTTTGAGATAATGGGCGGGGCGGTAAATGAATTTCGGGGACGCCCCGGCCAAGGCGGGCAGGAAGTGGGGATTGGGTTTCTGCCAGGTGTAGCGGACCACGGTTTCGCTCAGAACCTCGAAGACCGGCTTTCTCCCGTCCACCATGAGCACCCTGGGGGGGCCGCCGGGGGACAGCTCCGGATTCAGTGCCACGTCTTGCCAATAGTATTTGAAGTCCTGGGCGGTAAAGGGATGACCGTCGGACCAGCGATGCCCCGGGCGGAGATGCAGGGTGAATATCCTGCCCTCTTGAACCTCGAATTTTTCCAGCAGATCGGGAACCAGCTGGTAGTTCCTGTCGTAGCGGACCAGCCGGGCATAGCCGTAAACCACCATGAGCCGCGTGTCCCGTTCCCGTCCTATCAGAAGCCTCATGGTTCCGCCGTGCCGGCCCGGCGATTGATCCGCCGCGAATCGCACCACCGCGGGGGTTTTGGGCAGGCGCTGGCCCACCTTGGGCAGGGTGCCGGAAAGCTCGCTATGTCCAAAATAATATGGGCTGATGTAGGTCTTGGGGGTGGCCTCGCCGGCCCATGCCGCGCCGCCGGTGCCCAGCCCCAGAACCAAGGATAAGGCGATCGACGATAACTTCCAGCCGCGCCGGCCGACGGCGGTCATCATGGAAGCGGTGCCGCCACGGAGGCGGGTTCGCCCCCGCGCACCAAGTGTCCGCCGCCGACATTCACCAGCTGGGGCCGATTGTCCCGGTCGATGGTGAATGGCGCGGGCCAGGCGCTGGGGTCCGAGCAGCGCCCTTCCATGAGGGTATGGAGGTCGAGGGGCTGTTGGGGATCCGGTTCCGGCACGGCGGCGAAAAGGGCCTGGGTGTAAGGATGCAAGGGCCGCGCGAACAAGCTCGCCTTATCCGCCGCTTCGACGATGCGGCCCGCGCACATGACGATGATCCGGCCAGCCACGTAGTTGACCACGGCCAGGTTGTGGGAAATGAACAGGTAGGTCAGGCCCAGCTCCTTGCGCAAATCCCCTAGGAGGTTCAGCACCTGTGCCTGGATCGAGACGTCCAAGGCGGAGACCGGCTCGTCGAGAATGAGCAGATCGGGCTTGAGGATGAGGGCGCGGGCGATGCCGATCCTCTGGCGCTGACCACCGGAAAAACTGTGCGGGTAACGTGCCAGGGACTGGATGTCGAGCCCCACCAGGTCGAGGCTTTCGCGCACCGTCGCCATCCGGCTTGGGTGGTCGCCGATGCGGTGGATCACAAGCGGCTCGGCGATAATCTCGGCGACCGTCATCCGCGGATTGAGGGAGCCGAAAGGATCCTGAAAGACGAACTGCGCCTGGCGCCGGAACGAGCGCCGCCCCAAGGTGGACAGCGCGTGCACGTCGGTGGGGTGCCCGTCGTCGTCGAAGATCACCTTGCCGGCGTCGGGCCGGATCGCGCCCAAAATAATCTTGGAAATGGTGGTCTTGCCGCAGCCGCTTTCACCCACCAGGCCCAGGCATTCCTCCCTCATGATATCCAGGCTCACGTCGTCCACCGCTCTCACCGTGCTCTCGGGCTTGGCCGAAGCCTTGGCGAACAGCCCGGAACTGCGGATTCGGAAGGTCTTGGTGACGGATTGGACGCTCAGCAGCGGCGTGCCCGTGGGCGATTTCCGTTTTCGCTCCCGGGCGGTGCTGAAATAGGCGGAAGAGGAATGGCTGATGGCCCGCAGCGGCGTCAACCGTTCGCCCTCTTTCATGTTGAAACGCGGCACGGCGTTCAACAGCCCCTTGAGGTAGGGGTGCCCGGGCGCGGAAAAGATATCGGTGACTGTTCCCCGCTCCATGACCTTGCCCCGAAAGAGCACCACCACCTCATCGGCCAGGTTGGCGACGACGCCGAGATCGTGGGTGATTATCAGGACGGCCATGCCGAGTTCGGCCTGCAGGTCCTTGATCAGCTTAAGGATCTGCGCCTGAATGGTGACGTCGAGCGCCGTGGTCGGCTCATCGGCGATCAACAGCACCGGCCGGCAGATCAACGCCATGGCGATCATGGCGCGTTGGCGCAAACCCCCGGAAAGTTCGAAGGGATAGATCTTGAGGGCCTTTGCCGGATCGGGAAAGCCGACGCGGCGCAGCATCGCCCGCACCAGTTCCCGGCCCTCTTCGGCGCCGACATCACGGTGAAGGTGCAGGGCTTCGCAAATCTGGTTGCCGATGGTGTGCAGGGACGACAAAGACGTCATCGGCTCTTGGAAAATGATCGAAATGCGCCCGCCGCGGATGGCGCGGTACTCCGGACTGGCGGGCGGGAGCTGGGCGATATCGGTGACCGGCGACCCCTCGTCGGGCCGGTCCGAAAACATGATGGATCCCCCAAGAATCCGCGCGGTGCGCGGCAGAATTCCCATGATGGCTTGGGAGATGACCGATTTGCCGGACCCGGATTCGCCGACCAGGGCGACCGTCCGGCCGTGAGGAATCCTGAAACTTACCTTGTCGACGGCCGTGACCCGCCCACCGAGCAGGTCGAAGGCGATGTGCAGGTCTTGAACGCGAAGAAGATCGGCCATGAGCCCCACTAGTGGATTTGTTCCCCCAACGATACCCTAAATTCTTCTAACCAAGGGCTCCGCCGATAACATAAACAATACTATACGGTGCCCCCCGGTGCGTACTATGGTTTCTCCTAAGGCTCGGCGAGCCGGTGGGCCGTTGCCGTCCGGGCGCCCGGATCGGGTCGAGTGGAAGAGGCTGGCCGCGGACGCGATTCTTCACTGCAAGACATCCTATAATGCAAGACACCCTATTTGGATTTATCCTTCGCTACTCTCGGCGCCAGCAATTCGTCATATTGACGCTGACCCTGGTCTCGTTTCCGTTCCTCTATTTCTCTCTCGATCTTCCCAAGATCATCATCAATGAAGCGATCGACGGCAAGGATTTCCCACGCCTTTTTCTCGGCCAGGAATTCGACCAAATTCCCTATCTTCTTTTGTTGTCGCTCATATTTTTGGCTCTCGTCTTCATCAATGGCGGGTTTAAGTATGTCATCGAGATCTACAAGGGCAAGACCGGAGAGCGGATGCTGAGGCGGCTTCGCTTCCAGCTCTATGACCGAATTCTCCGGTTTCCCCTGCCCCATTTCCGCCGTATCCCCCAGGGCGAACTGATCCCCATGATCACCGGGGAAGTGGAGGCGGTAGGGGGCTTCGTGGGCGCGGCCATTTCGATTCCCGCTTTCTACGGCGGGACGCTCGTGGTGATTATCTTCTTCATGTTCATGCAGGACTATGTCCTGGGCCTCGCCGCGATCGCGCTCTATCCGATCCAGGCGATCTGGATTCCCATCCTTCAGAAGAAGCTCTTGAATTACAACCGGCGCCGGGTCCGGGAGATCCGGCGGCTCGCCAACGTGATCGGGGAGAGCGTGCGGGGCGTCACCGACATTCACGCCAGCGATGCCGGCCATTTCCTTAGGGCCCGGGTTTCCGACCGCCTGGGGCGAATTTACGGAATCCGCTACGACATCTATCGGCGAAAATTCCTGATCAAGTTCCTCAACGCCTTCCTTGGCCAGTTGACGCCGTTCTTCTTTTTCTCCATGGGCGGTTACCTGGTCATCAAGGGCGACCTTACGCTGGGCGCCCTGGTGGCGGTTTTGGCGGCTTACAAGGATTTGGCGAGCCCTTGGAAGGAACTCCTGAATTATTACCAGCAGCAGGCCGCCGTGCGGGTGAAATACGAACAGGTGGTCAGGAACTTCGCTCCCGCCAAGCTGATGCCCGAACCCCCCCTGAAAGCGGAAATGGACGCCTATGTAGGGCCCCTCGGAGACCTGGAGGTCGCCAACGTGACCTTGGTCGACGATTTTGACATCAAGATTCTCGATCACGTCTCCCTTGCCATCAGGCAAGGAGAGCACATCGCCATCACCGGGGTGGAGACCAGCGGGAAGACCGAGTTCGGCATGGTCCTGGGAGGCCTGCTCACGCCGTCCACGGGACGGATAAGCTTAGGTGGACAGGATCTGTCCCAACTGCCGAGAAGCGTAGTGGGACGGCGTTTCGGTTATGTCGGCAACGACCCCTTCCTGTTCGCCGGTACCCTGCGCGACAACCTCTTGCTCGGTTTGAAACACGAACCCGTGGGGCCCGGCGACGGCGGTGCCGAAGCCCAAGCGCTACAGCGCCAGAACCTGGCCGAGGCGCTGATGTCGGGAAATTCACCGTTCGATCTTAGGGCGGATTGGGTGGACCTGGCCGCGGCGGGCGTGGCCAACCATGACGAACTGGCCGTCCGCACGCTCCGGGTTCTGGCTTGTGTCGGCATGGATTCCGATCTCTACGAGATGGGCCTCCGAAGCATGGGCGATTTCGAGGAGGACAGCGACTCCATCGAGCGCCTGCTGGCCGTGCGCCGCGAGGTTCGCGCCCGGCTTCTCGATCCCGAACTCAGTCAGCTTGTGGAACCGTTCGACCCCGATGCCTTCAACCACAGCGCTTCGGTCGGGGAAAACATCATGTTCGGGGCCGCCGCGGACGGCGTGTTCGATCCCAAAAAACTGGGCGAAAACCCGTATATGCGCGAGGTCCTGAAAAAGGCCGGGCTGCTTGATACCGGTATCGACATCTCGATCCAGGTCGCCGAGTTGATGGTCGAGCTATTTTCCGACATCGACCCAGGCAACGAATTGTTCGAACGATTCAGTTTCATCGACGCCGATGAAATAGCCGAAGTCAAGGAGCTGGTGCAGTTCATCCAGGGCAAGGGGGCCGCCAAGCTCAAGGAGCGGCAAAAGCGGGTGTTGCTCTCGCTGTTTTTCCAACTGGTCCCGACGCGACACAGGTTGGGTCTCATCACCGACCGTATCATGGTGCAACTGGTAGAGGCACGCAGGGAGTTCACCAAAAACCTCCCCGATGAATACAACAGATCCTTTGAATTCTTCGATCCCGGCAAGTTCAACCGGTGGGCGACCGTTCAGGACAACGTCCTGTTCGGCAAGGTCGTCTACGGCCAACCGCGGGCGAAGGAGCGTGTGGGCGAGGTCATCAAGGATGTCATCGACTCCATGGACCTGCGCGCAACCGTGATGCGCTTCGGGCTCGACTACCATGTCGGGCCGGGCGGTGCCATGCTGACTCCCGCCCAGAGGCAAAAGGTGATGATCGCCCGCCAGATGTTGAAGCGGCCGGACACCCTGATCCTCAATGACTGCCTGAACCTGTTCGACGGTGCCGCCCAGGAAGCCGTCATCGGCCAGATCCGAGAGGAATGCCGGGATCAGCGGGTCGTGGCGTTGCTTTCGCAGGCAGGCTTGGCGAACAGGTTCCCGCGGGTCGTCCTCATGGACAAGGGGATGATCGCCGACGATTCTCCTTCCCTAGGCGCCGTCGCGGAGTGAAGGGCGTCGAAAGTGAGCGGGGATCGCGGGATATGGTTGCACCAACAAGGCGAAAGAGCCGATAATTCAATTGGCGGGGGCAGGACATGAGTCTGAAAGAAGAAGTAGAGGTGATCAAAAGAATACCCTTGTTTTCCAAGGTCGATCCGGCGCGTCTCAAGCTCCTGGCCTTCGCCAGCGACCGCTTGACCTATGCCGACGGCCAATTCTTCTTCCACAGCGGGGACCAATGCGACGGCGCTTACGTCATCTTAGAGGGCGAGGCGGAAGTCCTGGCGGGGGAGGCCCAATCGCTGGTGGCTAAACTCGGTCCCAATGACTTGTTCGGTGAGATCGGAATGATTTGCAACAAGCCCCGCTCCGCGAGCGTGCGGGCGCTGGGCGCGGTGACGGCATTGAGAATTCCGACGGACGTGTTCATGCCCATGCTGACGAAATTTCCCGAGATGGCGATGGAAGTCACCATCGAGCTCGCCCATCGGCTGGAGCGGACGACACAACAGCTCGTCGAGCGCACGGCGGAAAACGCGAAGCAATAGGGTCTCTCCCCGGTGGCGCTCCGGCCGACCGATATTCCTCTCGCGCGGTTAAGCGCGTGTTTCGCGTTGAAGGGCTGAGGCCGATAGATGCTCAAAGATGAAAGTTTCTGGCTCCGCTTCTGGGGCGTGCGCGGCTCCCTGGCCTGTCCCGGCCCGGAGACCATCCGTTACGGCGGCAATACCTCTTGCGTCGAGATTAACTGCGGTCCCCATGTCCTGGTGCTGGATTGCGGCACCGGCGCTCGGCGGCTGGGCCGGGAACTGACCGAACGGGGCGTGGATGCGTTCGATATTCTTTTTTCCCATACCCATATCGACCATCTCGTCGGCTTGCCGTTCTTTCTGCCGGTGCAAAGTTCGGGCGCGTCCATCACCCTCTGGGCCGGGCATTTGGACGGCGAATACAGTCTCCGCGGCGCGATCGCGTCGATGATGCAAGCGCCCTTGTTCCCACTGCCCTTGGACGCCTTGAAGGCCGAGCTTGATTTCAAGGAATTCGGCTCCGGCGATGGCTTCACGCCGCGCCCGGGTATCGAGGTCGAGACCGCACCAATGAACCATCCCAATGGGGCGACGGGGTACCGCGTCAATTTCGACAACCGATCGATCTGCTACGTCACCGATACCGAGCACGTGCCCGGCGAGGACGATGAAAACATCCTCAAACTGGTGAAGGATGCCGATATCATGATTTACGATTCGACCTTTACCGAGGCCACGTTCCAAGAATGCCGCGGTTGGGGCCATTCCACATGGGAGGAAGGCGTGCGGCTGGCCGATCTCGCCGGGGTCAAAGTATTCGTCGCCTTCCACCACGACCCCTGGCACGATGACGACACCATGGATGAAATCGCCGGCCAATTGGAGAAGCGGCGGCCGGGCTCCGTGGTGGCCCGTGAAGGAATGGTGCTGATCCCTTGAACCGATCAGGGATGCCTGGGGAATCGGACGAAAGGTCCTTCCAATTTGATCAAACGACAGATGTTTGACTGAAAATGTTTGAATGGTTCACCGGATTGGTCCGTACGTCTCGGACGGAAAATCTGCCGCCGCGTATCCGCGAGGCGATCATCCGCCAGCAGGACCAGAGCGAGATCCTGATCGGTTGGGTCCAGCTTGCCGTGGTGTTGACCTTCGCGACCCTCTATCTGGTCGCGCCGAAGCCGGTCAATGCCGAGGTGATCTTCGATCCCGTTCCCTACGTTCTCGGCATCTATTTTTCGTTTACCGTTTTGCGTCTGGCATTGGCCCACCGGTTCCGGCTGGCGGCCTGGGTGCTGACGCTCTCGGTGGTGGCGGACATGACGCTTTTGATGGTCACCATCTGGAGCTTCCACATCAAGTACGGCCAACCCCCGGCGTTTTACCTCAAGGCGCCGACGCTTCTCTATATCTTCATCTTCATCGCGCTCAGGGCGCTGCGGTTCCAGGCCAATTACGTGCTGCTCGCGGGGTTCACGGCGGCGTTGGGGTGGCTCATCCTGGTCGGCTACGCCGCGTCGTCCGGCGGCGATATAACCCGCGACTATATCGATTACATGACCGGCAACACCATCCTGCTGGGCGCCGAGTTCGACAAGGTCATCTCGATCCTGATGGTGACGTTTATTCTGGCCTTCGCCATCACCCGGGCCCGGGCCATGCTGATCGGCGCCATCGTCAAGGAAACCGAGGCGCGGGAGCTATCCCGATTCTTCGATGCCGACGTCGCGGCCCAGATCGCCGGCGCGGAAACCGCCATCAAGGCGGGCCAGGGTGTGATGCGCGACGGCGCCGTGCTGATGGTGGATATCCGCGGTTTCACGGCACTCGCGGAAAAACTCAGCGCCCAGGACCTCATGGGGCTTCTCGGCGAATACCAGTCACGCATCGTTCCCACCATCCAGGAGGCCGGCGGCAACATCGACAAATTCATGGGCGACGGCATCATGGCGACCTTCGGCGCGACGCATCCTTCCGATACCCCCGCCGCGGATGCCTTAAAGGCCGTCGACGCCGTCGTCGCCCAGGGCAGATCCTGGGCGCGCGATCGTGCGGCCAAGGGCGAGGATCCGGTCCTCATCGGCGCCAGCGTGGCCGCCGGCCGCCTGCTGTTCGGCGCGGTCGGCGACGAAACGCGGCTCGAATATACCGTCATCGGCGATCCCGTGAACGTGGCGGCGAAACTGGAAAAACAGAACAAGACGGAGAAAACCGTCGCCATCACCAACCTGGCCACCTATCAACTGGCAAAGGCCCAGGGCTACCAACCGGAGGCGGACCATGAAGTGCGGCGCGGCCACGCCTTGGAAGGCGTCGCCGGGAGCCATGACCTGGTCGTCTTGGCCTCTTAGAGCAAATGGTTCAAGTTGGCCGGGTAGTGCCCCAACCAGGCAAGGGGCGTCTTCAAGCACGTCCAGGTCATGGGCGAGCCCGACCATGGTCTGGCGTGGATGGAGGACCAAATAGGTGGGAATGGCCGCTTGCGGCCCATATGACACCAAATGAACGATCCGTTAATCACCTGTTAAAACCGACCGTGGCACCATGGCCAGACATTGCTAATTACGATCGTGAGGAGTGCGGTGATGAGGAAAACCGCCTTGATTCTAGTTCTGCTCGGCCTGTCAACGACGGCTTGGCTGCCGGTGCGGGCAGAGGCCGACCAGGGGATACTTACGGCCCAAATACCGCCCGGCCATTTACCGCCACCCGGCGAGTGTCGCATTTGGTTTCCCGATCGTCCGGCAGGCCACCAGCCACCGCCGGGCCCCTGTGGAACCCTCGAGTACAACGTTCCACCCGGCGCCAGGCTAATCTATGGCCGGCCAAGGCACGGGGGTGCGCAAGGGCCGGCCGAGCCTGAGTTTGTGGCTCCCTCGGTCGGATACAAGGTCAGCTATCCGGACATCGACACCGGCACCTGCAACCGGGGCCTGAGCAACGCGCAGCTTTTCGGCGGCGCCATCGGCGCCGTGATCGGCGGCCTGCTGGGCTCCAAGGTCGGCAAGGGGAAGGGTAAGCTGGCGGCGACGGCGGGCGGCGCCCTCATCGGCGCGCTGGCCGGCTACTCGATCGCCCGGTCGATGGACACGGCGGATAACGAGTGCGTGCGCAAGGCGCTCGACGCCGCGCCCGACCGAAGGGAAGTCGCCTGGCGCAACCCCGACACCGACACCCATTACAAGGTGACGCCGGTCAGGAGCTACAACGATCGCGCCGGGCGATACTGCCGCGAGTACATCACCGAGGCGGTGATCGGCGGCCGGGCCGAGAGGGTCACCGGCACCGCCTGCCGCCAGTCTGACGGAAGCTGGGAGTTGATGAATTGACCTTCGCCCGTCGGCGCCAGGCCCTTGCGGCGATGGCTCTGGCGTTGCTGCTCGGGGCGTGCACGACGAGCCCAACCCCGACCACCGGCGGCGTCCCCCACGGCGCGGGGCGGGCCTATCAGGTGAACGGCGTTTGGTACGTGCCGAAACAAGATCCCGGCTACGATGCGGTCGGGCGCGCTTCGTGGTATGGCAAAGCTTATCACGGCCGGCCCACGGCGAGCGGACAGATCTTCGATATGTACGCTTTCACCGCGGCCCATACGACGCTGCCCTTCGGCACCCGGGTACGCGTCACCAACCTCGAGAACGGCCGCACTCTCATCGTCGTCATAAACGACCGGGGCCCCTTCGTAAGGGGTCGGATCATCGACGTATCGAGGCACGTTGCCCGGCGACTCGGCTTCGAGCGGAAGGGCACGGCACCCGTCCGCGTCGAAGTCGTCGGCTAGGGTATTTTCCGGCCAAATCGAACCTTTTGACCGGAAAGTACCCTAACACCCGCGTCGCGTCGATCAGCAGCGCCGGATTATGCTCTAACCAGGCAAGGCGGCGTCTTCAAGCATGTCCAGGTAATGGGCGAGCCCGACCATGGTCTGGCGTGGATGGAGGACCAAATAGGTGGGAATGGCCGCCAGCCAGTCCCGGTAGCGCCCCTTGTCGATGAACCGGCGGCGGAACGCGCGGAGGTCGAAGAGCGCGCCTAAGCGTGGAATGACGCCGCCGGCGAGGTAGATACCGCCCCTGGCCCCGTATCCCAGCGCGAGGTTGCCGGCGAAGCTGCCCGCCAGGCCCGAGAAGATCGCCATGGTTTCCGAGGCCAGGGGGTCCCGGCCCGACCGCGCGCGGCGGGTAACGGCCGCGGCTCCCAAGGAAGCCGGATCCGGGGCGGCGGCCCCGTCGATGGCGGCGAGCGCCCGATAGATGTTGGGCAAGCCGGGGCCCGAGATCACCCGCTCCCAGGAGACGTGACCGAAGCGCGCCGCCAGGGCCTCGATCAGTGCCGATTCTCGGGGCGTGCCGGCGGCGATGCTCATATGCCCGCCTTCCGAGCTCACCACCAAGTCGGTGTGGGGCGGTGCCCTCCCTTGGGGGACGAAGCAGGCGACCCCGAGCCCGGAGCCGGGGCCGAACACCACCCGGGGTGCGTGTGGGTCCCGTAAGCCCCGGCCGAATTTACGGATATCGGTCCCTCTCAACGCCGGCAGGGCCCAGGCCAGGGCCTCGAAATCGTTGAGAACGAACAGGTCATCGATGGCCGATGCGCGCCGGAGATCGGAGATCGAAAAGGACCAGGGTGCGTTGGTGAATTTGACGCGATCGCCGACCACCGGTCCGCCAACGGCGATGACCGCGGATTCCGGCCGCCGGCCGCGAGCCTTGTGGCCGAGGTAGGCGGCAATCGCCTGCGCCGGGCCGCCGTAATCCTTGGTTCCGAGAACCTGAACGGCGTAAGGGTCCCGGCCCCGGCGGGCGAGCGCGAAACGGGCATTGGTGCCGCCGATATCGGCGAGCAGCCGGAGCCCCGGCACGACATTGCCGCTTGGCCGATTCCCGGACGACATGGCGCCGATCCTCGCATGCCGAAGGGTAAATTGGAAAGGCGTTGAGGGGCGAATTCACCTTGCCGTCGATTTTCCCGCCGCCGCGGCGGTCGAACCCGGCATGCTCAAGGAGCAAGGATCGGACCTGTCGCTAGAGCATTTCCGGGCCACAAGACCCTGGAAATGATGCGCGACGGCGGGATCGATAATGTGATGGCATGGGCCCGGCCCGGACTTTCGCCGCGGATCGCGGATCAATCTTCGAGGGGATAAATGATGAGCGCGCTTCCCAAAGCCTCATGGGGCTGGACGATCAATCGGTTGGGGGCGTCAACCGCCAGGGGCGCGCATGAATTCACGGGTCTTTGCGAGATCGCGCGACACCAACCCGACGGCCACCGTTGCCGGTGCTTCGGGCATTGCCTGGATGCCCAATTGTCGGGGCACATCCTTTGGCTCGAAAAAGGTCAGTTTTCCGCGATCGAGCGGTACGCTCATGCCGTG
>Ga0209980_10001094_pt1 | contig 14887 bp, 9 predicted proteins | sample CR02metaG_FD_183611 | JGI IMG/M metagenome (GOLD analysis project Ga0209980, IMG submission 183611) | Deep subsurface microbial communities from Mariana Trench to uncover new lineages of life (NeLLi) - CR02 metaG (SPAdes) (version 2) | ecosystem: Environmental > Aquatic > Marine > Ocean trench >...
GAGCCGTTGAGCCGTCACGAGTTTTCGCGCGCCGCCTTCTGACGCCGGTTGTGTTACAGTACTTTGTTCTTCAACTTTCAGAGGAAACAGCGAAGACCCATGGCCCCGCAAGCAAACGATCCAGCGCTCAAGAAGCTAATCCTTAACGGCAGGGAACGGGGCTTCCTCACCTATCGCGAGCTCAACGACCATCTGCCGGAGGCGGCACAAGGCACGGATCAGGTCGATGCCGTGGTCGACATGCTCAACGAGCTGGGTATTGACGTCTTCGATCAGGCCCCTGATGCCGATGCCTTGCTGCTACAGGGGCGGCCGCCGGTCGACGATGTCGCCGAAGAGGCGGAAGCCGTGCTGGCAGCCTCAATAGAGCGCGAATTTGACCGCACGAGGGACCCGATACGTGCGTACATGCGCCAAGTGGGGGCGGTGGATCTGCTTTCCCGGAGCGACGAAATCGCGTTGGCGAAACGGATCGAAGCCGGCGCCCGCCAGACCATCGAGGCTGTCGCCGCTTGTCCGATGGCCGTCACAGCAGTACTGCACATGGTCGAGGGTATCGAGGCGGGCGACATGCGCTGGACCGATCTGGTCGTCGATTTTATCCACCCAGCAGTGCTTGCCGAACCGGTCGCGAATGCCAAGGTGGCGGGCCAAGGCGGCGAGGATGACAGCGACGCTGTGACGATCGGCCATAAGCGCCTGCGCCTAGACTCCGCAGAGGCGAAGGCGCGCTTTGCGCGGATCCGCAAGCTTCACGGCAGCCTGATGCGGGTACTGGGAAAGCACGGTATCGGCAGCCCCCAAGCGAAGAAGCTACAACGCAAGCTCGTCAAGGAACTCCTTAAGATCAGGTTTGCCCCGGCGCAGATCGACCGCATTTGCGAGAAGGTGCGCGATCTTGTGAAGCAGGCGCGCAGCTGTGAATGGCCCATCACCGCTATTTGCGTCGAGAAGGCGCGGGTACCACGCAACGTCTTCGTCGAGACCTTTACCGGCAACGAAACAAACCCAAATTGGGTAGCCCGTTTGATCGCCCGCGGCGAGGGTGAGGCGGGCGTGCTCCGGGCCCATGCCGACGAGATTCGGCGCGCCCAGGTGCGACTGAGCCGGCTTGAGGCCAAGGCCGGTCTCGGCATTGCCGAGCTAAAGGAGGTCAACCGGTGCCTGGCGCTCGGCCAGGCCAAGGCCCGGCGCGCCAAAGCGGCGATGATCGAGGCCAACCTGCGGCTGGTGATTTCCATCGCCAAGCACTATAGGAACCGGGGGCTTTCGTTTCTGGACCTCATCCAGGAAGGCAACATCGGCCTGATGAAGGCGGTAGACAAGTATGAGTACCGGCTAGGCTTTAAGTTTTGCACCTATGCCCACTGGTGGATCCGGCAGGCGGTTGCCCGCGCCATCGCCGATCAAGCGCGCACCATCCGGGTGCCGATCCACATGATTGACAGGATCAATAAGCTCTACCGCGTCTCGCATCAGGTCCTGCAAGAGCGAGGCCGCGAGGCGTCGCCAGCAGAGTTGGCTCGGCGCCTGGGCATGGCGGAAGAGAAGGCCCAAGAATTGTTCGAGGTCGCGAAATATCCGATCTCTATGGAGACACCGATCGGGCACGAGGAGGATGTTCATATCGGTGACCTCATCGAAGATAACAATGCACAGGTGCTGTTGGACTCGGCCGCGAAGGCAAGGATGACAATAGCCGTCCGGGAGATCCTCGACATCCTCACCCCGAGGGAGGCTAAGATCCTGGTGATGCGATTTGGTATCGGCACCCACACCGAGCACACCCTTGAGCAGGTCTCCAGACAGTTTGGTGTTACCCGCGAGCGTATTCGGCAGATCGAAGCCAAGGCCCTACGAAAACTGCGCCAACCTGGTTGCGCGGAGCATCTGCGAAGCTTCCTCAACGACTGACACCGGCTGTAAGACCCTATCATCGAAACCCCTGACGGCTCGTCGCCTTCGGGACCGCCTTGGGGGCAAGCCCTATAGCAGGGACAGAGACAGCCACAGGCTACGCGGGCGAGATCGCGACGCGATGTATAAAGGGGAGAGATTCAATAGCATCAGTCACCTCGTGGGCGCAGCGCTGGCCGCCGCGGGTCTAGCGGTGCTGGTGGTGATGGCGGCGCACCAGGGTGATCCCTGGAAGATCGTGAGCTTCAGCCTTTATGGCACTAGCCTGTTGTTGCTGTTTGTTTTTTCCACGCTCTATCATAGCCTGCGGGGCAAAGCCAAAACCGTCTTTCGAAAACTCGATCACCATGCCATCTATGTCCTTATAGCGGGCACTTATACGCCCTTCGCTCTGGTTACCCTTCGTGGTGGCTGGGGCTGGTCGTTATTCGGTGTTATCTGGGGCCTCGCCATCTTTGGTATCGTGTTGGACTGCCGCCCGCGGACAGGTCCCAGAATCCTGCCGGTGGTGATCTATCTGGTGATGGGCTGGCTCGCCTTAATTGCCCTGCATCCGTTGTTACAGGCCTTGCCCCTTGCAGGCGTAGTCTGGTTGGTAGTGGGCGGTCTGTTTTTCACCGTGGGCATCGTTTTCTACGCTGCAGATAGTAGGCTTCGCCATGCTCACGGTATTTGGCATGTGTTCGTGCTAACCGGCAGTGCCGCTCACTATTTCGCCATACTTTTTTACGTCGCGTAGGTGCGTGACACTCTCGATCGTCGTGGTCTAAATTAGCGGGGAAACGTCACATCTATTTTCGTTAATCTATTTATGATGGTGCGTTTTATAGGTGCAAAGTTATTAGTAAACCTCAATACTAGCTTTCTAAGAATCTTGGCTGGAAGTTCATCATTCGTGAACAAGTTAACAATTCCGTTTGTCCCCAGGTATGGTGGTTTAGTGACTTGCATATGTTTCGAGTCGTACTTTTTAACTAGATGAGCGCGGACTCGCAGGCCTTGTCGAACGAATTTGAAGGTTACCTAGGAGCGCTAAGTGACAAATAGCAGCTTTGTTCCCGCTCAAAGACGTTGCCGCGCGCGCGTATCGGCACCGCGGGTGTCGCAGATTCAAAAGCAGAACGAGGAAGCTGGTGGTGCGCGGGCGACCTTTCTGTGGGCCAAGCGGTTACCATTCAAAGTAGAAAGTAAAGTGTTGGCCCTATTTACTTTATCTACTTATGAAAAGTAGCGACACTAGAAATCGACAATTCAAGACCTGAACATTCAACGCTCTCCACTTGTCAACAGCACCTTAGGCAAGGCCCAGCGCTGCCTTTTTCTGCCTACTCCAAGCCTGGATAATGCGGTCAGCGATCATCGCGATCAGCGCCATCCCGAGGCCGGCGATCAGGCCCAGGCCGAAGTCTGCGTCTGTAAGCGCGATGTACACGGATTGCCCTAGCCCCTTGGTACCGACCAGCGCCGCGATAACGAGCATTGCCAGAGCAAACATGATCGTCTGGTTGAGTCCCAGCATGATCTCGGGCACCGCGAACGGCAGTTTGACTTGCCAGAGTATCTGCCTGCGCGTACACCCCATCGATTGCGCCGCCTCTATGATATCGGGCGGCACCTGTCTGAGGCCGTGTTCGGTATAGCGGATAGACGGCACGATAGCGTAGGCGATGATGGCGAGAAACGCCGTAAACTCCCCAACCTGAAAAAACATCAATGCCGGGATAAGAAAGACAAACAGCGGCATGGTCTGCAGCGTGTCATTGATAGGCCTGAGAAATGCTGACACGCGGTCGTTATTCGATGCCCACATACCCAGCAATCCGCCAGCGACGAACGAAGTGAGCACTGCCGCGCCGCCCAGGTAGACGGAGCGCATCGCCTGAGGCCATACACCCGTGAGCAGCATGAACAAAAGACCCCCGAGGCTGAACAGGCCGATGCGCCAACCGCCAACCTGCCATGCGACCACCGTCACAATCAGGATAAAGACCGGCCACGGGGTACCAGCGGTCCCAAAGTAGAACATGCCGCCGCTAAGCGCAACGCCGACGCCGGCGCGCCAGCTCCAGACCCGGCCTGCCACAATGGCAAGGACCGCTATGAGGGCCGCATAGCCTAGAATGATCGGCCGCGTCAGGTCAAAGCCCCATGAAAACGGGGTCACGGCAGACTCCAGTCCGATCCTCAGCGGCAGGAGGAAGTAGAACAGCACCGTCTCTTTGATCGCGTCGGTGACATGCGGGTAATTCGCGGTGACGTAAGTGAGTGCATCATTGATGGGCTCGGCCGGATAGAAAACCCATTGTTCGGGATAGGTGCGCAGAGCGGGCATTATCTGCGCCAGCCCGACGAACAAAACGACCGCCATCAGGGCAACCCCCAAGTGGCGGTGGCGGTACCAGATGGACCCACTGGTCGCGTGTAATAAACGTTGTCGGTCTGTAAAGCCGCGGGTAATGCGATCCATTATCATAGCGATAAGGGCGATAACCATCCCCGCCAGCAGGGCCTGTCCAAACTGCGCCCTGCGCATGGTACTCAGCACTTCCCATCCGATATCGGCCGAACTGCCGATGATGGCGGCAATGATTACCATGCTAAGCGCGCACATGGTGGTCTGATTGACCCCGATCATGATCGTGGGCAACGCGGTTGGGATCTGCACCCACCACAAGAGCTGACGTTTGGTGGTCCCCGACATCTGGCCTGATTCGACAATCTCGGTGGGAACCCGCCGTAGCCCCAAAATTACGTTGCGCACCATCGGCGGACTGGCATAGATGGCGCTGGCGATCAGGCCGATCACGAGGCCGAAACCAAACAGCAGCAGGATCGGGATGAGGTATGCAAAAGTGGGCACCGTCTGCATCAGGTCGAGCGTCGGCTGTACGATGCGGTCTACTCGCCGCGATTTGAATGCCCAGACTCCGAGAATAAGGCCGAGACCCACTGCCATCGGTACTGCCACAAAAACCAGCACCAGCGTGTTCATGCTCTCGTCCCAGTAGCCGACGATTACCATGTACAGCAGAGCGGCGCCGGTAAAGGTGGCGAGCCGCCAGCCGCCGGCGACGAAGGCGAGCGTTGAGAATGCCGCTATTGTGGCCGGCCAAGGCAACCAGTGCAGCAGGCCCTGTACCCATGTCATCGGCCAGGTAAGTAACCAAGTAATCGCCTGGAACAGCCAGCGGAAGTTGTCCACGAACCACCCCATGAAGGTGTTTAGCCATTGATAGAGGGGGATGGTGTGACTCCCGGGATACTCGGTTAACCAGGGCAGCTCGTGGCGGAACACGAAACACAATACCACCAAAACCGCGACCGCGATCCACCCGATCAGTTGTGGCTCGAGCCGGCGTCGGCGTTTTTCCGATGTACCGGCGCCTGCCAGATCAGCTGCCGTCACGGGTTCTCCTTGGCGCTGCTGGCTAGCGCTTTCACAACGCCTTGTGGGGTCACCCGCCCTAATAGACGGCCGTTATCGTCGGCAACGGCGATGCCCTGCTCGCGTCCCGCAAAACAAGGCATGAGGTCTTCGAGTGACATGGTGGGCGGCACGGCATGCGAAGGGGCAGTCCCGTCGTTTACGACCGGTTCCACAATGTCGCCTACGGTAATGACCTTGACCCGGGGCACGTCACGGGTGAACTCGGCAACATACTCGCTCCCCGGGTGCATAACGACCTCGGCCGGCGTGCCGATCTGGACCACCCAGCCGTCTTTCATGATCGCGATGCGATCGGCGAGCCGCAGTGCTTCCAGAAAATCGTGGGTAATAAACACGATCGTCTTGTGCAGTAACCGCTGTAAACGCAGAAACTCATCCTGCATCTGCCGTCTGATAAGCGGGTCAAGCGCGCTGAAGGGCTCATCCAGAAACCAGATTTCTGGTTCGACCGCCAGGCTGCGCGCGATTCCCACCCGCTGCTGCTGGCCACCCGACAGTTCCCGCGGGAAACTGTCTTCGCGGCCTTCAAGACCGACCAGCTTGATCACTTTGGCGGCCCTCTTTTCGCGCTCGGCGCGGGAGATTCCCTGGACTTTGAGGGGAAAGGCCACGTTCTCCAGTACCGTCTGGTGTGGCAGGAGGCCGAAGTTCTGGAACACCATGCCCATCTTGTGGCGGCGCATCTCGATCAATTCACGCTCCGACACCGTGAGCAGGTCTTCCCCGTCCAGCAAAACCTCGCCGGCGGTGGGCTCCACCAGGCGCGATAGGCACCGCACCATGGTTGACTTGCCGGAACCGGAAAGCCCCATGATGACGAATATCTCGCCCAGACGGACGTCGAAGCTGACGTTGCAGGCTGCCGCGATGTGACCCGACGACACAACGCGATCCATCAGTGCGGTCGGGTCATCGACGGCGCCATTTCCGGCGGTGAAAAACTGGGCCGGATCGTATCCGTATACCTTCCAGATATTGCGACAGGAGATCTTGGGCTCTCCCACTTCAGCTCCTGGTGGTTCGGACAGAGAATCGATGGCGTCGGTCACTGAATGGGATGTCTAGCGATTAGTCGTTGGAGAGTCGCACCTGACGATGACGCTACCAGCGTCCTGTGACGCGCAATGACAGTGAACAGGGGCCGAGGACACCCCCGGCCCCGTGGTACCACATCTACATCTTGGCGGCCTCGACCCAGGGCTTCCAGCGTGCGTCGTTCTTGTTGATCCATTCGTTGACCACGGTCGTGATATCCTTTCCTTCCTGGTCGATGGCATTCATCATTGGTATCTGGTCCGCGTTGCGCAGCGTATAGGCCTTAAGAAACTTGTAGGCGGCTGGCCATTTGTCCTTCATGCCCTTCCACGCCATCTTCTTGATGTAGCCGCGCTCCCAGTCGCAGTCATAGGTGTCGTTTGGGTTGATACCGACTTTCGCATCGTCGTAGCAGCCCGCTTGGTAGGGCGGCAGCTTCACCACCTTGAGATCGACCACGGCATGCAACCAATGGGGCTCCCAGAACATGGTGACCAGCGGGGCCTTGCGCGCCTCGGCGCCCTTGATCTCGGCGACCAGTGCGCCTTCGCTACCGGCCGGCACCGAGGTATAAGGCAGCCCCAGCGCTTTAATGCGCTTGACGTTGCTGGTGCCCCAGTCGGCGGGATAATCAAGGAACCGGCCCTTTGGAAAGGTCTCGGCGCTCCCCAACACCTTGGCGCAGTCTTTCAGCGCCTTCCAGTCGGGAAGACCCGGACACTTCTCCTTGGCATATGAGTTGTAGAACCACGTCTCCACCGGCACGAGCCCGAGCTCGCCGAGCTCTTCGACCTTCCCGGAAGCCATCGCTTTTGCATAGTGTTCGCCGATGTTTGAGCTCCAGATTTCAAGCGTGGCCGTGACCTCGTTATCCCGGATTGCCACCAACTGCGGATAATACCCCGCTGTCACGTACTCGACGTTGTAACCCATCTTCTTGAGTAACTCGCCCGCGATGCGAGTCGTGATATGCTGGCCAGTCCATTCGTTGATCGCCAGCTTGATCGGCTCATCGGATTCTGGCACGCTGCCGGCGCTTGCAGGTGGCGCAATGCCGAACGCTGCGAGAAGCACCAACCCGACCAGTCCCAAGGTGATTTTCTTTAGCATGCGATACATAACAATATCCTCCACGCAGTCCGCTAATTATAATGTGTGGTTGAAATCACCGCCGGGACTTTGCGGCCCCGCTTGGGCTTCTCGCGAAGGGGCGCCCCTCCCCAAGAAATATAGACATCCCCGCGGAACGATCTACCCCGGCAGAATTAGATAATATCATCCTCCTCCAGCGCCCGCACTCGGTTTCCACACCCAGCTCGCCCGTCCATGCTGTGCGCGAGACCGGAACGCCACTGAAGGATCGTGCTGGCAACCATGCAGGGAGTATATCCTCCGGCGCATGGCCACCGGAATTCAATACACACGTCTCCATAGCAATGGTTCAACACGAATGCTGGGAGTCGGGTACTGAGCTGAGCGTGGAGACACCAGAGGGAGAACGGGCCGCCCGGGTACAGGCGAAGTTCTGGAGTTAGTCTCGTTACGGTAGCGGACCCGTGAGCTGGCAGGCGCATTCCCAGCAGATTATCAATTAAAACAATGTCGCCGCTTTCGCTCATGGTGCGTAGATGGGTGGATTACGTTCTTTCGTGCGAGGCCCCGTGTTCTTGCCTCCGAAAGTTCGAACCGCCTTGTGGACGTACCAGGCTCGGAACTTCGACATCCCATCCTCTATACAGATATCTCTTAATAGGTCGTCAGCGGACTCTCTGTATTCCTCGTGGTCCAGAAGCCCCTCGCGCATCAATTGGTAGAGCCCATCGTGGACGAGAGCACCGCGCATGAAGTTCTTGGTGTCGATCGTCGGCCCGCTCGGTCCATCCCATGCGTAGCCCTTTTTTAGCGTAAGGCGCCCCTTCTTGCCCAGCTTCAGCCATTCGTTTTTCGTGCTGATGTTCTGAATGAGCTGCAAACCCGTCGCGTGAGTGTACGTGGTCAGTAGTTGATATTTGTAGTTCTTGAGATTTCGATAGCGGATTCTTTTTTTGGGCTTCATCGGACTCTCCTTGCTTTGTGTGCCGTGCCGTGCAAGGTACATTGTCACTCACTCACCCAGGAGTTGCATTCATTCTTGTCACCGAGTTGTCGGCGCGAAGGGAAGGCGTTTTCGAAAGTACTTCAACGTGGCACTCACAACAAGGGCGCGGCATCCGCTGTAAGATTTAACAACCGGCAGGTGGCTATTGGTTGGTTCTTCCGGAAGGGTGAATCGTCCAGCATCTACCCGGAACGACAGCATAGCGCTGTTGGTAAGCATTAACAGTAAAGGCGCTATAATCGATGCGGTACGATCGCCCGAGCGTAATTGGGCGGGTCTAGGAGAAGCTAACAGATATGTGTGGCCGCTACGGGTTATACAGCAGCCAGGACCAGCTCATTGAGCACTTCGGGCTTGCCTCTGCGCCCTCGCTCAAGGCGCGCTATAATATCGCACCTAACGACGTCGTCGGTATCGTCCGTATCCCACCTAAGGACGATCGACGCGTGTGGGACCAGCTGCACTGGGGCCTCATTCCCTCCTGGGCCAAGGATAAGCAAATCGGTTATCGCATGATCAATGCCAGGGCGGAGAGTATTGCCCAAAAGCCTTCGTTCCGTGACGCCTTCAAGTATCAGCGCTGCCTGGTGCCGGCAGACGTGTTCTATGAGTGGACGGTTGGCCCCGATGGCAAAAAGTATCCGTATGCCGTGTGCCTTAAGGACGAACGACCGTTCGGCTTCGCCGGCCTCTGGGATCGTTGGCAGGGTGAGTCGGAGATTATCGAGTCGTATACGATTATCACCACCGATGCCAATGAGCTTCTAAAGCCGATCCATGACCGTATGCCGGTTATCCTTCCGGAAACCGAATATGAACGCTGGCTCGATCCGACGACACAAAACCCTGCCGCCTTCCAGCCATTGCTCAAGCCTTATAACTCAGAAGCAATGAAGGCCTATCCGGTCAGCACTAGGGTCAACGACCCGAAGAACGACGATAGCGAATGTATCGTACCCTTACCGCAACCACCATTGCCTTAGTCGGTCTCCTGCTTGGGCCTTACCCAGTCTCTGCCGATTCCCTCACCGGCAAGGTCGTCAAGATTACGGATGGCGATACCCTCTACGTCCTCGACGCCAACTAGGAGCAACACAAAATCCGTTTAGCCGGGATCGATGCGCCCGAACGAAAGCAGGTGTATGGTTTAGCTCCCCGCAAGCACTTAGCTTCGATCGTGGCGGGTAAACAAGTGACGAATGAAGAGCCCCGCACTGCACTGGTAATTCTTCGGCGCGGGAGCGGATGAATTTTATACTTATGTCCTTCTCGAGACGGACTCGAACCGCTGACAAGGTGATTAACAGCCGGATCGATGGAAGAGGAGAGCTAAACAAATCAATCACTTGCATCGCTTGCCGTTCTCGATTGCTATCTAAATAGGCGATATTTCCAGGCCATACCAGGGCAGGCTGGTACAAATTTGGTACACTCTCGGCTGGCTTGAAAATGGCCGTGCCCGAACCTATATAATCTTTATGCTCTTTCACCGAACCCTTTGATCTTGGTCAATCTCCTGCCACGCGGCGCTCGGTAATTGGCGCTGCGGTTCATGCGGCGATCGCGCGACGCGCGATGCAATACGCGCCACGGCCCACACACAGAGGTACAGTCACCGAGGTCTAGTGCAGACCGGGGTCGCCGGGAAAGACCTGAGCCCGAGTGCCGGCGCGAGCGTGTGTTCAATTGAAGGGAAAAGTTACCTCTACACCCGCCATCGGGATTTTGAACGGCTAGCCTGAAGTGGACGATCGCGTAACAACTCAGCGACAGGGGTCAGGCCGTAGACATGCTGTTTAGCAGTTGAATGGAGATAATTATGAAAATTGCGCAAGTAGCACCGCTTTTCGAGAGTGTGCCGCCCAAGTATTACGGAGGGACGGAGCGTGTCGTGTCTTACCTCACCGAAGAGTTGGTTAGGCAAGGCCATGATGTAACGCTCTTTGCCAGTGGCGATTCTGTGACCCGTGCCATCCTCTGTCCGGTGGGCGAGACCGCTGCGCGACTGGATAAAACATGCGTCGATCCGTGGGCGCGACATTGTTTATTGCTAGAGAAGGTCTTCGACCGGATCTCGGAATTCGACGTGACCCACTTCCATGTGGACTATCAGCACTTTCCACTGGTCCGGCGCCATAACGTGGCAACTATCACTACGCTGCACGGCAGGCTAGACATTCCCGACCTGGTGCCGCTGTACCGCCGGTTCCACGATATTCCGGTCGTTTCAATATCCGATGCACAACGCCGCCCGCTGCCGCCGGTCAACTGGCAGGGAACGGTCTATCATGGTCTACCGCCGGATCTCTATACGTTGCAACCGAATCCCGGTCGTTACCTGGCCTTTCTTGGCAGGATCTGCCCTGAGAAACGCGTAGATCGCGCCATCGAAATCGCCCGGCGGGCGGGAATGAGGCTTAAGATTGCTGCCAAGGTGGATAAAGCGGATCAGGCTTACTTCCGAAGCGAGGTCGAACCCTTACTCAGAGATTCCTTAGTGGAGTTCATCGGGGAAATCGGCGAAGGTGAAAAAGAGGCCTTTCTCGGTAACGCCTATGCCGTCCTTTTTCCCATCGATTGGCCGGAACCGTTCGGGCTGGTGATGATCGAGGCGATGGCGTGCGGGACTCCGGTGATTGCGTATCGCTGCGGCTCTGTACCGGAGGTGCTGGACGAGGGGTTGACCGGTTATATAGTAGATAGCCTCGAAGACGCCGTGTCGGCAGTCGAGAAAGTCGGCGATCTGGACCGTGGCCGGTGCCGCGACGTCTTTGAGCAACGCTTCTCCGTCTCACGTATGGCGCGCGATTACCTCGCGATTTACGAAAGGCAGCTTGAGGGACAGGTCGTCAATATGCGACGAGCGAGCTAACATATTAGAAGCCCGTGGACGATCTTATACGCCTTAACGACGAGTACTATATTGCAACCAGCTCGTCCCGGATCGACGACCGCACCCGGGTGCTCAAGCACGGGGATACCTTTGCCGTCTTCGATCGTTTCGGCGACATCCAAACTTTCGGTCAGGGGGAGCAGGGCATCTACCACGAAGGAACGCGGTTTCTTTCACGTTTCGAGCTCCTGCTGGGCAAACAACGCCCGCTGTTGCTCAATTCGGTGATTACCGAAAGGAACACTTTTTTTACGGTGGACCTCACCAATCCCGACTTGGTCGTGGGTGATCAGTTACGGGTACACCATGGCGGACTGCACCTATTTCGCTCGAAACTCGTCCGGCTAAATGTATGTTACGAGCACATCCAAATTTCAAATTACACTGACGATAATGTGGACATCCCGATCGTCATTATGTTTGAGGCGGACTTCGCGGATATTTTTGAAGTTCGTGGAACTCATCGCAGGCAAAAAGGACGGTATCTCGAACCCGAAGCGAAAGCGGACGGAGTTGTTATCGGCTATGAAGGGCTTGACGGTGTTAGGCGACGTATGCGGTTGACGTCCACCCTCAAGCCGACTGACATCAGTGGGTCGGCACTCCGTATCGAACTGTCCCTCGCTCCCGGAGAGATGAAAGAGTTTTACCTGAACATCGCCTGTGAGTTGCCCGAGCAGGTTGCTCGTTACCCAACCTTTGAGAATGCGGTGAAGCGAGCCCGTCAATCGCAAGAACACGCGCGCGAAGATGAGTGTCGCATTTACACCTCGAATGAGCAATTCAACGATTGGATCGGCCGTTCCTTTGCGGACCTGCACATGTTGGTCACGGATACTGAATGCGGGCCATACCCGTACGCGGGCGTACCCTGGTACAACACGGTGTTTGGGCGCGATGGCATTATCACAGCGTGGCAGTGCCTATGGGTCAACCCCAATATCGCCCGCGGAGTGTTGGCCTATCTCGCGGCAACCCAGGCTCAGGAAGAAGATCCTGACAAGGACGCGGAGCCCGGCAAGATTCTGCATGAAACCCGGCGCGGCGAAATGGCCGCACTCGGCGAGATTCCTTTCGGGCTTTATTATGGCACGGTCGATGCCACGCCGTTGTTTGTAATGTTGGCAGGTGCCTATTATGAACGGACGGGAGATAGACCCTTCATCGAAGGTATCTGGCCAAATATTGAACAAGGGCTGAAATGGATAGATCGGTACGGGGATCAGGACGGGGATGGGTTCGTAGAGTACCAGCGGTGTACGCCCCGAGGGTTGGCTAACCAGGGCTGGAAAGACTCTCACGATTGTGTTTTCCATGCTAACGGCAGGCTCGCCGAAGGCCCAATCGCATTGTGCGAAGTACAGGGATATGTGTACGGGGCGAAACATGCGGCGGCCCGCTTGGCAAAACTTTTTGGAGAAAATAAAACTGCAGAGGCACTGGAAGGCCAAGCCGAAGACCTCAAGAAAAAGTTCAACGAGGCTTTCTGGTGCGATGACCTATCAGCATATGCAATTGCGCTCGACGGTGAAAAGCGGCCCTGTAGGGTACGAACGTCGAATGCTGGCCACACACTCTTCACTGGGATAGCGACCGAGGAATACGCCAGGCGAACGGTGCAGAGCCTTTTGAGCGAAGAATCTTTTTCCGGCTGGGGTATTCGTACGGTCTCGACCAAGGAACGCCGGTATAATCCCATGTCCTACCACAACGGATCCATCTGGCCCCATGACAATGCGCTCATCGCACAAGGCTTCGCACGCTACGGATTCAGGCTAGAGGCCGTTGAAATCTTGCGTGCGCTTTTTGACGCCAGTATCTTTCTAGACTTACATCGTCTGCCAGAGCTCTTCTGCGGCTTTGCTCGCCGGCCTAATCAAGGCCCGACGCTTTACCCCGTCGCATGTCTGCCCCAGGCGTGGGCCAGCACCGCGGTGTTCCTTCTTCTCCAGGCCTGTCTTGGACTGTCCTTCAGCCGCGAGAAACCGCAGGTCCGTTTCACTCATCCAGTCTTGCCCGAATTCCTTGAATGGATCGAACTCAAGAATCTACGCGTGGATGGGGGCTCCGTGGATCTCATCTTGCGGCGTCATCCCCAGGACGTCAGCATAAACATCCTACGTAGCGAGGGTAACATTGAGGTTGTAGTTGTCCTTTGATGAGGCGAGAAGTGGCAAGGGATGGCAAGAGTCATTCAGCAATGTGACGACTATTGCCACAATAAAAAAGCTCGCCATATAACCGCCTGAACTTAATATGAGAAGGTCAGATTGGACCCTACGAGGAGCTGATAGACATGCCGATTAAAATTACCGTCGGTTCGCCGGTTCTTACGATTAATCAGGGAAGCACCATTTTGGTAACTAATCAGCGCGGCGAAATCGATCCGCAAAGCGAACAGGGCCTTTTTGCCGGAGACACCCGTTTTGTCAGCTTCTACCAGATTTACATTAACGGAGAGAAGTGGGATTTACTGAACTCAAGCGCGGTGAGTTATTACGCCGAACGCCTCATTTTTACCAACCCCGCTGTTGCGACCAAAGACGGCGACATCCTCCCCAAACGTTTGGGATTGACCGTCACGCGGTCGATAGGAGAAGGGATCCATGAAGATTTGGACATCACTAATTACGCGCTGGATCAGGTGACATTTAATTTTGAAATCGCTCTTCGCTCCGATTTCTCCGACCTGTTCGAAGTGCATTCTCTTAAGTTTGTCCGCCGCGGCCGTATAACAACGCAGTGGGATGATAAAAACGCCACATTGACCAATTCCTATAACAATCAGGATTTTAGGCGAGAGCTGATATACAGGGTACTTAATTCCAATTTCCCGGCCCACTATGCTAACGGGCGGATCACCTTTGATATCACGCTCAAGCCTAGCGAGACCTGGCATGCCTGCGCCTACTATATTCTTGTCGAAGGAGAGCAGAAACGAGAACCGGTATATGATTGTGATGCTCTTCAAAATGGGGATTCAAAGCTTGACCGACTCCAGAGCGAATGGCGCAGCCTGGTGACGCAAGTGACCTCAGCCAATGAAGATGTCTATCGGGCCTACACACAAGCTGTTGAGGACATGGGCGCACTCCGAATTCATGATCTCGACTTTGGCGAAAATGTGTGGTTACCCGCTGCGGGTGTGCCCTGGTTTGTGACGGTTTTCGGCCGGGACAGTTTAATTGTCTCGCTTCAAAATATGATGGTTCACGCGCCCTTCGCCCGTGGGGCGCTCAAGAAGCTTGCCGAATACCAGGCGAAAGAGAAAGACGACTACCACGACGCCGAACCGGGGAAGATCGCTCATGAAATGCGGTTCGGAGAACTCGCTCACTTTAAACAAATCCCCCACACGCCTTATTACGGGACAGCCGATGCCACCATCCTCTATTTAATTACGCTTCATGAAGCCTGGAAGTGGATGGGTGATACGGCGCTCCTCCGGGAATACCGCGACGTGGCTCTCCGCTGTTTGGAGTGGATTGACAAATTC
>Ga0209980_10001096_pt1 | contig 14882 bp, 12 predicted proteins | sample CR02metaG_FD_183611 | JGI IMG/M metagenome (GOLD analysis project Ga0209980, IMG submission 183611) | Deep subsurface microbial communities from Mariana Trench to uncover new lineages of life (NeLLi) - CR02 metaG (SPAdes) (version 2) | ecosystem: Environmental > Aquatic > Marine > Ocean trench...
TCAAATGGTCGCGCGCATCCACCCAACGAACTGGCAACCCGGTCATGGCAAGATACTCAGCGCCGATTCGCGTGGCCATTAATTCGCCCAGCGCCATAACACGAACACGTACTCGAACGCTGACCTCACGCACGAGCCGGATTCCTGCAATCAGTTGTTCAAGTTCGTACAGGGCGTCGCCAAGCAGTTCTTTACCGTCGAGCTGAAGCGCGTCGGTTAATTCCATATGCTGTTTGCGTATGGCGGCGAGATGCTCGGAAGTGTCCCCGGCGATCGCGACCTGCAATACGTTCTCAAGACTGCTGGAAATCCCCTTGAGTGCGGAATGCACGACGACAGGTTTCAATCCTTCATCAAGTCGATTCTGAATCAGGCCCGCGATTGTTGCCCAGTTGTCAGCAGTTGAAACACTGCTGCCCCCGAACTTGAGTACGACCCAGGGTGACTCGGCGATTTCGGCCGCAGCTCCGGTGGCAATCCCTTGCTCGAAAACTGCTTCTGCAACTTTTTCGGTCATCGCAACGTCTCAATTCGAACGGATCAGCAAAAAAAAACCCGCCAGGGGTCTCCTCGCGGGTTCGATGACAATGTCCGGACTTTATTAACTAGTCGGTACTATCGCCACTCGCACCCACACACCTCTGGCGCGCCATATGTTTTATGTGGTTTTTTCATATCGATCGAGTCGATACGTTGGCACATTACGTGGGTGGCAAAAAATCTATCCACGAAGTAGAGCGAACCTGCCACTAAACGTCAAGTCTTGAGGGGCCAATGGACCCGCTCAGTCATCCCAGGCGGGCGGAATTGTGATTGCGCCTTGCGACGCTGACGACACCTCAGCCCGGTATTTGGCAAGCGCGCCGCCCTGAACCGTGGAACGCGGGCGTTTCCAGGCCAATCGGCGTTGTTGCATGGTTTTCTCGCTGATGTCGACAGTGATTTCCCTCTTTTCCGCGTCAATTACGATTTTGTCCCCGTCTTCGATGAGGGCAATCGGGCCACCGATCGCGGCTTCCGGAGAAATGTGGCCCACGACGAAGCCGTGGCTGCCGCCGGAGAAACGACCGTCCGTGATCAGCGCGACCTCTGCCCCCAGACCCTTGCCCATGATCGCACCGGTCGGACTCAGCATCTCACGCATGCCCGGCCCGCCTTTCGGTCCTTCAAAAGCAATGACGACAACATCTCCTGCCACGATCTTGCCATCGAGAATGGCCTGCAAAGCCGCCTCTTCCGATTGAAAAACCCGTGCGCTGCCCTCGAAACGCAGACCCTCTTTGCCCGTAATCTTTGCGACGGCTCCGTCCGGTGCAACGTTGCCATACAAGATGGACAAGTGGCTATCCGCCTTGATTGGATCATCAAAGTCGCGAACGATGTCCTGACCTGCCGGATAGTCGTCCACACCCGCAAGATTCTCAGCGACCGTCTTGCCGGTCACCGTCATGCATTCGCCATGCAGCAATCCATGCTCCAGCATGCGCTTCATCAACGGCTGTATTCCGCCGATCTCGATCAATTCTGACATCAGGTATTTGCCGCTGGGCTTGAGGTCAGCAAGGACCGGTACCCTTGCCCCGATCTCTGTGAAATCATCGAGCACCAGCGGTACGTTAGCCTCGCTAGCCATTGCGATCAGGTGCAGCACGGCATTCGTGGACCCGCCGAGTGCGATGACGACTGCAATGGCATTTTCGAAAGCCTTGCGCGTCATGATATCCAACGGCTTGATGTCATTTTTGATCAGCTCCATTACGGCTTCGCCCGCTGATCGGCAATCCGCGATTTTTTCGTCCGACACGGCCTCCTGTGCCGAACTGTTTGCGAGACTCATTCCGAGCGCCTCAATTGCCGACGCCATCGTATTTGCCGTGTACATGCCGCCACATGCGCCGGGGCCCGGAATGGCAGTCCGCTCGACCTCCAGCAGTTCCTCCTCCGTTATTTTTCCGCTCGATCGGGCACCGACCGCTTCGAACACCGAAACAATGTCACGGCGCTTCGCGCCCGGCTTGATGGTGCCACCATAGACGAACACGGAGGGCCGGTTCAGGCGAGCCATGGCCATGACGCAGGCCGGCATATTCTTGTCGCAGCCGCCAATGGCGACCAGACCGTCAAAGCCTTCTGCTCCGGCAACGGCTTCGATTGAATCGGCGATGATTTCGCGGGAAACCAGCGAGTAACGCATGCCTGGCGTGCCCATCGAGATGCCATCGGACACACTGATCGTATTGAAGATGACGGCCTTGCCCCCGGCCTGATCGGCGCTTAGCGCCGCCGCGTCGGCAAGCTGCCGAATGTGCATATTGCAGGGCGTCGTCATGCTCCAGGTAGAGGCGATGCCGATCTGCGGACGCGCGAAGTCATCTTCATTGAATCCGACCGCGCGCAGCATTGCCCGGCTCGGAGCCCGCTCATCGCCATCGACAACGACGCGTGAATAACGCCGCAATTCCTTTTCGTCCATTTCGATTGCCTCGTTGCAAAGTGCGCAGGCAGACACGAATCTGCCGACTATGGCAGTCTAACAATGAAAAGGATTACAGCGAAATGTCAGAGTAGCTGACGTATCGGAGGCTAAGAGTCATCGTCGCGTATGATTACGGCAGTGCGAAAGAAGACGTCGATATCAGCGTTTATGTCGGCGCTCGATAATTCAACGCTGAATGCCTCATTGTCTTCAAACTCGAAATCCTGCACCAATGGAATCAGGAGTCTCGCAGTACGCTGTCCGGGGCCGAACTCGATCGTTGAGCTTGCAGGTGCAAAATAGTCTTCACCTTCCGTTGCCGTGATGTCGCGCAAGACGTAGCTGACGACGAGCCGGGTGTTGTCCGGATTAATACGCAGTATATCGATCTGCACGACCGGATCGCGTTCGTGTACGGAAATCTGGCTGACTGCAAATGCGACGGTATTCGCTGGCAACGTCGCCTCAAAGGCGCGTTGATCATCGTCCTCCAGATTGACGGTGATCGTTGCTAACACGGACCTGGCAGCATCGACCTCGCGCACGCGCAGTGTTGAATATTGATCTGCCTCACGCAATGGATCAGACGTCATCGACAACGTGATTCTCGCGTGATCCTGGCCGGCCGGGAATTCGATGAAATCGCCTTCAGCGAGACTGAATTGACCTGACGCCCACGGAGACCGGTTGCCACTATAGTCAACTTCTTCCAGTCGCAACGTCAATGGCAACTCGACGTTATCGCGAACGAGATCAATGGTGACGGGTGCGCCATCCTCACGAAGCGTTACGGTTGTCGGCTCGGACACCGAACCATCCGTCCGAATATGGATCTCAGCGGTTGGCCGCGGTAACAGCGAAAAGTCGACCAGGGGCGGCGGCGCTTCGACAGGGATTTTTTCAGGTGATTCCTCCACAAGAGTCTCGCTGACCATTTCCTCAGGTAAGGGAGTCCCAATCGGCGAATCTGGTTCGACCGCCGATTCTGTCTCTACGGTCAAACCTGGCACGACCGCCGAATCTGCTGCAACTGGCGTTGCATCGTCTGAAACATCAGTGTGTGGCTCGGAATCCCCGATAATTTCGGGAGATAATTCGCGCGTGTCGGTCGGCCGTGCATCGGTCTCAACGGATGCGACGGAAAAGAAATCGGACTCAACGGGCAGGAATCGGTCCTGGAGCTCATCGAGATAGCCAAACTGGTAACCCGCTCCACCGAGCGCGACCAATAGTACTATCAGCAAAGCTATTCGGCCGCCATGCCCTTGCGGCTCAACACTGACGTCCATTTCATCGCGGGGGGGAACCGTGAGCGTGGCGGGCTCAGCGGCGTCGTCATTCAACGCGTCGATGAATTCCTGCATCGACTCAAAGCGCGTAACTCGCGAATACGAAAGTGCCTTTTTGAGCGCTCGCCAACGAGCGTCACTCAAACCCTGCGGCTGTTGTGGCGTCATGCCCGCTTCCGCCGCCTCTACTGCATTGCGCGGTCCGAACACGCGGTACCCCGCAATAAGGCGGTATAACAAACAGGCAAGCGAAAACACATCGTCAGCCGGTACAGGATCATCGCCAGTGAGTACTTGCATGCTCGAGTACGCTGGCGTTAGCAATCCCAGCACACCCGGATCGAACTCCTGCCGGTCCTCTATCTGCTTCTGCCGAACCCGTGCCACTCCGAAGTCGAACAACATCGCATCACCGTTCGGCATGATCATGATATTGCCCGGTTTGACGTCTGCATGAACGATGCCGCAGCGATGTGCATATTCGAGTGCGTTGCCAATCTGTTGAATAATCTCGAAGGCGCGATTCGTCTCAAGTTTTCCCGTTTCCGGTGCATCCAGAATGTCGGCAAGTGTTTTGCCGTCAAGCCATTCCATGACGATGAAGAACAGATCGTCATCACGGTCGAGATCTATTATCCGGACAATGTTCGGATGGATCAGGCAGCGACCCTTGGCCGCTTCTTGTTGCAACGCACGAAGTGCCTGGCCGTCTTCGGCGAGATATGGCGACAGCACCTTTATCGCTACCCAGGATTTCGTGGCACCCGCCTCATCAAGCCGCCTATCCAGCGCCTTGTACACAACACCCATGCTGCCGCCGCTCATCCGTTCCTGCAGCATAAAGCGATCGCGCAATATAGATCCGACCTGTACCCGTTCGTCCGCTGAACTTGGTTGCTGGTTATCCAGCGTGGGCAACACCAGCGTCGCATTCAGAGCAGCATCACTTGCGTCCAGAGCACTCGAAGCCTCAGCAATGGTTTCAACGTGAGTGACTTCGCTGAGTGCTGGCTTGGCGTTGCCGGTTGTCGGAACACGTTCGCTGACGTATCCGTCCAGCATCGACTTTACGAGTTGGAAAGTCTCTTTACGCAGTTCACCTTTCTCGTACTGTTCCTGCAATACACGCCGAACCAGGCCCTCGTTACCACCATTAGAGTCGAGCATTTGGCCGATACCATCCTGAATATCAGCCAACATCTGAACGTCGTCGATCCTTCCGTCGAGTCGGTTTTCGAAACTCGACAGTTGGTCGGCGAGCGTATCGCCTTTTTGGTTCGATTCAGCGCTCATGGTTCCCTGAGGTGCGATTCCCTGAAATTCAGCCAGTATGATAGACGCTAACTGGCCGTAGTTTAGCCGTTTGGTCAAGTGCGAACGCGGAACTGGTCGTCAAATTACCTTGCCGGGATTCAGCGTGTTTTTGGGGTCCAGCGCCAGTTTCAGCGTACGCATCAGCCCAATCTCGACATCGCTGCGATAACGTTGCAGATAGTCCTTCTTGAGAGTGCCAATTCCATGTTCGGCGCTGAAACTGCCACCCAGTTCGTTCACCAGATCGTAAATTGCGTCGCTGATGACCTGGCCCTGGCGTCGGAATTCCTCAGCATCGGCGCCAACCGGCTGTGTGACGTTGTAGTGCAAGTTACCGTCGCCGACGTGGCCAAATGTCATCAATCGGGCGGTGGGCAACAGCTTCAATACGGTCTCTTCGGAGCGCGACAGGAATTCGTCGATTCGCCCGATTGGCACCGATATATCATGCTTGAGACTAACCCCCTCAGATCCCTGGGCTTCCGGGATTGCGTGACGAAGCCGCCACAGTGTATTAGCGTCGTCGATATTTTTTGCCATCACCGCGTCATTGACCTGTCCTGCCCCGATGGCCGATTCAAGGACCGATTCGACAATCGATCCATCGTCTCCCACCGCGATCTCCAGCAGCACGTACCAGGCATGAGAGTCTTCGAATGGTGGTGCTATTTCCGGAATATGCTGCAGCGCAAGTTGTAGTGCACTGTCCGAAATCAGCTCGAATGCCTGTATCTGATCGGAACATGCGAGTCGCATTCGTGCGAGCAAGCCGATAGCCGCCGTCGTGGATGGCAAAGCGACCAGCGCGGTGCTGGTCAGCGATGGTTCCGGGAAAAGCCGTAGGGTGGCCGCAGTGATGATGCCGAGTGTGCCCTCGCTACCGAGAAACAGCTGCTTCAGGTCGTAGCCAGCCGCGTCTTTGCGCAGTGATCTCAATCCGTCCCAGATCGTGCCGTCCGCAAGCACGACCTCGAGCCCCAGCACCAGCTGTCTAGCGGTACCGTAACGAATGACATTGATGCCGCCGGCATTGGTGGACAGGTTGCCACCAATCTGGCAGCTGCCTTCAGCACCCAGGCTCAGGGGAAACAGGCGATGGACTCTGTGCGCCTGATCCTGGACGTGCGCGAGGATACAGCCCGCTTCTGCGATCATCGAGAAATCGTCAGGATCCACGGATCGAATGCGGTTGAGCCGCGACAGCGACAGTAGAACCTGTTCGCCGCTTTCGTCAGGAATCGCTCCACCGCACAAGCCCGTATTACCTCCATGAGGGACCACACCGACTCCTTTCGCCGCGCATGCGATGATCACCGCAGACACTTCGTCCACCGATGCCGGTGACAGCATGATTAGGGTTCGTCCGCTGACGGCGCCACGTCGTTCCCTCAAATGAAGTTCAAGCTCGTCCTCCGAAGTCGTCCAGCCCTCAGTGCCGACGATCGCTTTTAACTCGTCAATGAGCATCTGTGTCGGGGCCGGCAAATAGAACCTGGTCAGAAAACGTTTTCCAATCGATATTGCTGCCACACATCACCAACACAATTTTCTTCCCGGAAAGCTGTTTTCTCAACGGTCCCAGCACGGCAGCTGTGCTTGCCGCGCAAGCAGGTTCAACGGCGAATTTCATGGTTTGAAACAAAAGCCCCATTGATTTTCGAATCTGATCGTCGCTTACGATTGTCAGTTGGTCGACGTTTCGGCGGCACAATTCAAAGGAGTAAGGCATCACAAACGGCGCGCCAAGACTGTCGGCAATTGTCGTGATTTCGTCGATGCTTTGCGGCTTTCCAGCGGCAAAACTGCGATGCATGGTATCCGCGCCGTCCGGCTCCACCCCGATCACTTCGCAATCAGGCTGCAGCTGCTTGATGGCGTTTGCAATGCCGCCGATAAGTCCGCCACCGCCAATCGAGACAACCACCGCGTCAATTTCCTCACATTGCTCATGGATTTCCAGTCCAATTGTGCCTGTACCCGTCGCAACTTCACGGCCTTCGAATGGATGTACGAAAAATCGACCTTCCTCCCTCTGGATCCGCTCGGCGACCTCGAACGCTTCGTGAACACTGTCCACGAGCACCACTTCGCCGCCGAACGCTCGGCACGCATCGATTCGTGCAGGATTCGCCGAACTGACCATCACGACCTTGGCGCTTGCACCGACCGCCTGGGCGGCGAATGCGGTTGCTATGGCGTGATTACCCGCACTGACCGCTGTGACACCGATCTTTCTTTGCTCCGCACTAAGACCGTTTACGGTCGCAAGCGCGCCACGCGCTTTAAACGTTCCTGTTCGTTGCAAGAACTCGAGTTTGCTGTATATGACAGTTCCATCACCGAGCGCATCCTCGAGAGACGCACAGCGCAATAGCGGGGTTCGACGAATGGTAGAACCAAGCGATTGACGCAATGCATCGATGTCACTAATTGTTGGTGCGTCATTCATTGCTGCAATCGTCGAAATTCGGCTTGATCTTTATGTAAGATAGCACTGCTGTCGAAAACAAGTATTGTTTGAAATACCTATACTGAAGCGAGCTTGGGGCCCGGTATGGCACTTGATGATCTTTCGAAATCCGGAATTCGGCGCTTCGCCGATTTCTCGCCCTATCTGGATCAGCTTGTGGGTCTTGCTCAGGACATGGGTCTGCGACAGCGCAGCAACCTGGTCCAGCTTGAAAAGAGTCTCCACCAGCACTGGGCGCTGGGGCAAAACAACATATTGAGCTGGGCGCCGCGTGATGACGGCATGCTGCTTCTCGTCGTCCCGCATTACGCCATTGCCGAATACACGTCAATACCAGCCGGAGGTCAAGCGCCAATGGTGTCTCCTCGCTTTATTACTGAACTGATATCTGGCGATCGCCAGCTGTCGCTCAAACAGATGCAAAAAGTTGCACGGCTTCTGCATGTTGAGCCGGTATATGTACCGTTGCGCGAGGCGTTATCAGGCCACCCGGTCGAAACGCAGATCATAGAAAAAATGATTCGCCGATATGGCATCAATTACGTTGCGAGTCGCGCCGTCACGCTGTTCGACATTGTCGGTTTCAGTCTAATTACCCCGTTCGAGCAGATGTCGCAACTTAATAGCCTGTCATACTCACTCAATTCCTCCCACGCGAAAATGCTCGAGCAGGACGTCGGCATCAACTTCGCCCGTTCATCGACTGGCGATGGTTTTTACGTCTGGAATCGCGAGGATGGCCTCGAAGCGAACGTCAATCTGTATCACTTCATGCACATCGTCCTGGCAGATAACGCTATTGCGCGCAGCAAATCCGCTTCCAGAGCTGTTCCCAAATTGCGAGCCTGTTTTCATGTCGGCAGTTGTTATGAATTTCACCAGGCCGAAGGTCTCAATCCGACGATGCACGATTTCATTGTGGGTGACGTGACGATTGAGCTGGCACGCATGATCGACGCCGCGCAACCCGGCCAGATATTGGTTGGCGAGTTTCTCGCAGATCTGACGAACGAAGACGCCGACCAACAGCAGACACAGGCGAATATGGACGCTGTGACGTTTCTGGAGAGAGCGCAAGGCAATCTGTCGAAGCTGAGTGGTATGGAATTCTCAGGCGACCGAATCACGGCTATCAAGTGCTACCTGACGGGCGAGGATATGGGGGGCGGCCACTTCAATATTCGGCGGCTACATATTAAGGACAAGCACGGCTTGTCGCGTATCGCTTACAACGCGAAGGTGAATATTTATCGAGAAGGGGCGCAACCCATCTTGCTGGGCATCGAGGACAAGAAATTGAAGTTGACGCCGGTTTGAATTGGTCGGGGCGAGAGGATTCGAACCTCCGACCCCCACAACCCCATTGTGGTGCGCTACCAGGCTGCGCTACGCCCCGACCGCAAGAAAAACAATTTATCGGCGCAGAATCTTCAGAACTTGTTCAAGTTCGATGCGCATTTGCTTGATGATCTGCTGGCTTTGCGTGACATCCGATTTCGCAGTCTCGCCCATCAGGCGCTGACGAGCTCCACCGATTGTGAAGCCCTCTTCATACAATAAGCTCCGAATCTGACGGATGATCAGGACATCTTGACGCTGATAATAGCGACGATTGCCGCGCCGTTTGACCGGCTTTAGCTGCGGGAACTCTTGTTCCCAATACCTCAGGACGTGCGGCTTAACCGCACAAAGATCGCTTACTTCACCAATCGTGAAGTACCGCTTTCCAGGTATTGGGGGTAGTTCGTCGTTATTCCCCGGTTCCAGCATAGGCTTCCACTCGGGCCTTTAGTTTTTGTCCCGGCCGAAACGTCACAACACGTCGTGCTGTAATGGGAATTTCTTCCCCCGTTTTCGGGTTACGGCCTGGGCGCTCTTTTTTGTCCCGAAGGTCGAAATTTCCGAAACCGGAAAGTTTGACCTGCTCCCCAACTGCGAGTGATGCACGCAGCTCCTCAAAATACATGTCGACCAATTCACGGGCTTCCCGCTTGTTCAGACCAAGTTCGTTGAACAGCGATTCCGCCATGTCAGCTTTTGTCAGTGCCATTGAATCTAGTCTCTTAACTCGGCGCCATATTTTTCTTGCAACTTGCGCACCGCAGCGGCCATTACAGAGTCCGCATCTTCGTCAGTAAGGGTGCGGGATGTTTCCTGCAAAATCAAGCCTAAAGCTACGCTTTTTAGCCCTGCTTCTATTCCTGGACCCGTATAAATGTCAAAAATCCTGACGGTTGAAATCAAATCGGGGGCCGCCGCCGCGACGGTGCGAATCAATTCGTCAGCGGACGTTTTCTCGTCCACAACGACCGAAATATCGCGGCGAATAGACGGGTATTTCGAAATCGGAGTGGCTTCGGGCGCCGCCGAAGCAAGCGCAAGATCGGCGTCCAGTTCGAAAACGAAAACCGCTCGCTTAAGATCAAAAGACTTGGCATGTCGCGGATGCAATTTGCCGACGATGCCGATAACTTTTTCATCTCGAATGATATTTGCAGATTGACCCTTTTGTAATGCAGGGTGATCGGCGACGACGAAGTCAAACTTGCTCGTATCACCAGAGAGTCTGAGTATCGCCTCAACATCGGATTTTATATCATAGAAATCAGTGTCTTGTGGTTTGCTACCCCACTGCTCCGGCATGACTGATCCCATAACAACAGCAGCGATTCGAACAATTTCTTCGTGCGCATTCAATGTGCCGTGGAACGATTTTCCGATTTCAAATAGTCGAATCCGATCTTGTTGGCGGGCTATGTTCGACGCCGCAACAGACAACATGCCGGGCAATAATGACGCACGCATTACCGACATTTCAGATGAAATCGGATTGCTCAACACAAGTTCTGAATCAAGGCCGGTCAATAAACGATTCGAGTCCGCGTCAACAAAACTGTAGGTAACGACCTCCTGAAAATCCCTCGCGACGAGGGTAGCAGCTACCTGATCGAGCCCGATTTTTGACTCTGAAACGGCCCGCAACGGCGTTTCCGCTACAGCCGTCGTTTCCGGGATTTTGTCATAGCCGTAAACCCGCGCTATTTCTTCAATCAGGTCGGCTTCGATGGCTATGTCAAACCGGAAACCGGGCGGAACGACCTCCCAACCCTCTTTCGAACTGCTGACCGACAAGCCCAATCGCTGCAAAATTCCACTGACCGTTGCGTCGTCTATGGATAACCCAAGCAGACTTGCAAGTCGATTACGTCGTAGTTGTATCGGCATCGGATTGGGAATGAACTTATCGACGGTTTGCAAGACGAGCGGCCCGGCTTGCCCAGCGCTTATTTGCAGCAGTAGTTCTGTAGCGCGTTCGACTGCCCGAGCCTGACCATGAGGATCAACACCACGTTCGAATCGCAACGATGCGTCGGTATGCATTCCGTACGATCGCGCTCGTCCGGCAATAAACTCTGGCGGCCAGAAGGCCGCCTCGAAGAACACATCGGTGGTCGTAGAGCTGACGGCTGTACTCAGTCCACCCATTATTCCAGCAAGACCAATCGCGCCGCTGTCGTCACTGATGACTAACGTGTCCTCATTGATCGACAGTTCATTCCCATCCAGAAGCGTGACCGTTTCACCTTGCCTGGCAAAACGCGGTCGAATGGCACCTTGCACCAAGCTCAGGTCATACGCGTGCAGTGGTTGTCCGAGTTCGAGCATTACGTAATTCGTTACATCGACGACTGGAGTGATTGCTCTCAAACCTGACCTGCGCAGTCGTTCTGTCAACCAAACCGGTGAACTTGCCGCAGGATTAATATTTCGAATCACCCTGCCGGCAAAACTTGGGCAGCCTTCAGGAACTTCTATTTCGACTGCGTGCGTGTCGTCAATCGTGGCACCGACCGGGGCAACTTCAGCAGTCTTCATCTTGACATCGCTGAGCGCGGCAACCTCTCGCGCAATTCCGAGAACGCTGAAGCAGTCGCCGCGATTTGGCGTCAAATTCAGATCGAAAACCGCGTCGGGAAGCTGCAAGTAATCCGCCAGTGATTTACCCACCGGGGCATCATCCGGCAATCTGATAATTCCGTCGGAATCATCGCCGAGGCCCAGTTCCACGGCTGAGCAGAGCATGCCATTTGAAACCACGCCACGAATCTTCGATTTGCGCAGCTTGATGCCGTTAGGCAGTTCGACGCCTGCTATGGCAAGCGGGCTTTTCATGCCCGCGACGACGTTCGGGGCCCCACAAACGACCTCGATCGTGTCACCACTCCCGTCGGATACCTGGCAAACGCTAAGACGATCTGCATTGGGATGCTTGCCGACCTTGAGGACCTCTGCGATTACGACGCCGTCGAGCGCGGCACCTTCATGCTCCACGCCATCGACCTCGTGACCGGCCATCGTCAGCTGCTGCGCCAACGCCTCCGTGTCGAGATCGGGGTCCACCCATTCACGTAACCAGGATTCTGCAATCTTCATAAGCGTTACCGAAACTGCCGCAGAAAACGCAGATCATTTTCAAAAAACGTGCGCAAGTCAGAAACGCCGTAGCGCAACATCGCAAGCCGCTCGACGCCCATTCCGAAGGCGTAGCCTGTGAATTCCTCGGAATCGATGCCGGCAGCTTCGAGTACGTTCGGGTGCACCATGCCGCAGCCCAGTATCTCGAGCCACTTGCCTGGCTCCCACAGAATGTCGACCTCTGCCGAGGGCTCCGTGAACGGGAAATACGATGCACGAAACCGCAATTCGGTGTCGCGTTCGAAGAAACTTTCGAGAAACTGATGCAAGACGGCTTTGAGATTAGCGAGGCTTATTCCGCGGTCGACAACAAGGCCTTCGACCTGGTGAAACATTGGCGTGTGCGTTTGATCCGAATCGCAACGATAGACTCTGCCGGGCGCGATGATACGGATAGGTACACCCTCCTCGACCATTGAGCGAATCTGCACGGGCGACGTGTGTGTCCTCAGAAGCATGCCGCCGGGCAAAAAGAAGGTGTCCTGTAATGCGCGGGCGGGATGATTTTCAGGAAAATTGAGTGCCGTGAAATTATGAAAATCATCCTCGATCTCCGGGCCGGAGCGAACCCCGAAACCGGCCTCGCGAAATATTTTCTCAATGCGCGCCATTGCTCGTGTCACCGGATGCCGGCCACCGATCGATCTGCCACGACCTGGGAGCGTGACATCGATGGCATCGTTCACCAATTTGGCCTCCAGGGCGGCATTTTCGAGGCTCTCGCGGCGGGCGTTAATCTGACTTTGCAGATCCTGCTTGGCTTTGTTGATTGCCTGGCCAGCAGTGGGCCTGTCATTCACGGGCAGCTTGCTGACGCCTTTGAGACGCGAGGTCAACTCACCCTTTTTGCCAAGATAGGCGACCCTGACCGCATCCAGTGCGCTCAGATCGCTTGCCGCGTCAATCTGCGACGCAGCGGCTGCAACCAGCTCGGTCAGTGCCTGCATGAGTAACGCACCCTGTCAGGTACGGCACGCCGCACCGGACCCGGAACCCTCAGCTGCTCTGAGCCAGACCGGCTTTGGCCTGCTCTGCAATTGCGCCAAATCCGTCGGGATCGTGTACGGCAATATCCGCGAGCACTTTTCGATCAACTTCGATATTGGCCAGGTTCAGCCCGTTAATGAGTCGGCTGTACGAGAGTCCGTGCAGACGCGCCGCTGCGTTTATGCGTGTAATCCAGAGCGCCCGGAACTGGCGCTTACGTTGGCGCCGATCACGATAGGCATACTGGCCTGCCTTTATGACCGCTTGTTTCGCTGTCTTGAATAGTTTGCTGCGTGCGCCGTAATAGCCCTTCGCCTTACCGAGGACTTTCTTATGGCGCGCTCTGGCAGTGACGCCACTTTTTACTCTTGCCATGTCTCAATCTCCTCTTAGCTATACGGGAGCATGCGGCGCACGCTCTTGACGTCGCTGTCAGCAACCTGAAGGGTCAGACCCAGTTGGCGCTTACGCTTCGACTTTTTCTTGGTAAGAATATGATTGAGGTGGGATTGGGAGCGCTTAAAGCCGCCCTTACCCGTCTTGCTGAAGCGCTTGGCCGCGCCCCGGTTAGTTTTCATCTTCGGCATTGTGTTCTCCACTTTAAAAGGCCTTGCTACGTACCGGACAATTCCGGCCGATGCAGGCGGGATCTTGCTTAGTGTTTCTTCGGCGCCATTACCATGATCATCTGCCGTCCTTCCATCTGCGGCATTTGCTCAACGACAGCGTATTCCTCGAGGTCCTTTCGAACCCTGGCAAGCAGATTTGCACCCAGCTCCTGGTGCGCCATCTCCCTGCCTCTGAATCTCAATGTGACCTTGGTCTTGTCGCCGTACTCAAGAAATTCAGTGAGCTTGCGCAATTTGACCTGATAGTCACCTTCGTCCGTTCCCGGGCGAAATTTAATCTCTTTTACGTGAACCTGTTTCTGCTTGCGCTTTGATGTTTGAGCCTTCTTGTTCTGCTCAAACAGATATTTGCCGAAATCCATGATCCTGCAGACCGGCGGTTCGGCCATTGGCGAAACTTCGACCAGATCCAGCCCCACGCCCTTGGCCAGTTCTATGGCGTCGCTGAGTGGCATGACTCCTGCCTGTTCACCCTCCGCATCAATGACGCGGACTTCTACAGCCTCAATTTCCTCGTTACGTCGTACGCGCTTTGAACTTGCGATCCCCAGTTCCTCCAGCAAAAATAAGGTCCGCATCCGGGTCCGGCGCAAGCAAGCGCCGCCACAGGTGCGGGAACGCGATTCTATATAGCCGAATAGCAAGAAACAACCGGCAAAGTGCCTGTTTTTTCAAAATAATCCGGCATTTTGTTGCAAACATGCAACGGCCGGCATAGATCCAGCCCAGTTAGCCGAATTGTCGGGACTGGTGGGCGATGGTGGTCTCGAACCACCGACCTCCACGATGTCAACGTGGCGCTCTACCCCTGAGCTAATCGCCCCTCAACCGACACCCGGAATATCCAGCAGCAGTCCTGATGCACAGTGCGCTCGGTCCACTACCCGTTCGCTAATCGCCCTCTATCCCACCCTAGCCCGGCGAAGGGCGGCATACGATACTGAAGCGATTTGTTCGGCGCAAGACCCATCACCCGGCCTTGCGGTCAGATAGTCCCAGATGCACCTGTCGGATACGCTGAATTTGGTCGCGAAGCCGTGCTGCCTCCTCAAATTCAAGGTCACGCGCATGCTTGAGCATCTGCTTGTCAAGCTTGGCTGCGCGCTTCATCAGCTGTTCCGGAGTCATCGTATCGTAATTTTCCGAGTCCTCGGCTGCTCTGTGGCGTCCTCGCTGTGGAGCCGGATAAGCGGCCTCCATGATGTCGGCGACCTGTTTGACGATCGTCGCCGGCTTGATGT
>Ga0209980_10001097_pt1 | contig 14881 bp, 13 predicted proteins | sample CR02metaG_FD_183611 | JGI IMG/M metagenome (GOLD analysis project Ga0209980, IMG submission 183611) | Deep subsurface microbial communities from Mariana Trench to uncover new lineages of life (NeLLi) - CR02 metaG (SPAdes) (version 2) | ecosystem: Environmental > Aquatic > Marine > Ocean trench...
TTGTATTTGAAGGAGTTCACCTTCCGACATTCTTTTAACTGTGTTTGTAATAACGCCAAGAAAGTCAAAGTCTTTTCCATCAACAGCAATCATCAAACCTCGCGAAAGTAAATAATCTCCCATCAACACTGCTACTTTATTTTTAAATATAGCGTTGATAGACCAAACACCTCTTCTTTTGTTAGCATTATCAACAACGTCATCGTGGACAAGAGTTGCGGTATGTAAAAGTTCAACCAAAACTGCGCCCCTGTAACTTCGCTCGTTAACCTCGCCGATAATCTTAGCTGATAGTAAAACCAAAAGCGGTCGTACTTTTTTTCCTTTTTGCCTGATGATATACTTCGCTACAAGATCAACAAGACCAACTTTAGAACGAATAGATTTTTTAAATTTCTCGTTAAAAGTATCTAGTTCAGATTTAATCGGATGACTTATTTTTGAAAGAGGCTCTTTAAACACTTTTTTTCATAGAGATTTTTGAGATAAAAATACTTATTTCATATAACAGTACCAACGGAACCCCGAGCATAATTTGCGATGCAGGATCCGGCGGTGTAAACATAGCAGAAAATATTAAAAGTACAACGATTGCATATTTTCTATATTTTCTCATAAATGCTGGAGTTAAAATTCCTAATTTTGTAAGGAAGAACGAAAGCATGGGTAATTCAAAAACCAACCCGGCTCCAAGCATTAAACTTATAATAATGTTCATGTACTCATTTATTGCAAAGTTGTTTACAATTTCTTCGGTACCAAACTCACCTACAAATTGTAAAGCAAGCGGAAGTATAACAAAGAATGCAAACACTACACCCGCTAAAAAACATATTGAAGTGAAAAACACCACACCAAAAACATATTTCTTTTCAGTCTTCTGAAGTGCCGGAGCAATAAATTTCCACAGCTGGTAAAATATATTCGGAAGACTTAAAATTATTCCGGCAATTACCGCTACCTGAATAAAAAGTATTAGCTGCCCGAATGGTTTTAAATTTTGTAATATTGTTCCCGCATCTTTTGCCGGTTTAAGTAATATATAATTAACCAGCGGATCAATAAAAATCCATGCTACAGTTGCTCCTATAAAAACACCGATAATAGCATAAATCAAGCGCCATCTCAATTCCTCAAGATGACCAAGAAAAGTCATTTCGGCTTCAGGGTGTTCCGGTTCTTCTATATCTTCTTTTAAGGTATCGGGTAATGACACATTAACAATCTAATAAATTATTTGGATTCCGAATATAATGGAAATCCGTAACAAAGTTCTTTTACCTCGGTTTTTAATCCCTCTAATTTTTCCTCATTATCAAAATTTTGTATTGCTGTATTAATAATATCTGCAATTCTTTGCATTTCGTTTTCCTTCATACCTCTTGTTGTTACAGCAGGCGTACCAATTCTAATTCCGCTTGTAACAAAAGGGCTTCTTGCATCGAATGGAACCATATTCTTATTAACAGTAATTCCAGCTTTCTCAAGTGATATTTCTGCTTGCTTGCCTGTTATATCTTTATTTGAAATATCAATCAACATAAGATGATTATCCGTACCGCCTGAAACAACATCGAAACCATATTCCATCAGTTTACCTGAGAGTGCTTTTGCATTGCTAATAACTTGTTTTGCGTACTGTTTAAACTTATCGGAAAGAGCTTCCTCAAAGGCAACTGCTTTAGCCATAATAATGTGCATTAAAGGTCCGCCTTGTATTCCCGGCATAACAGTGCTATCAAACAGTTCGGACATCATTTTTACTCTGCCGCTCTTCGGAGCAACAATTCCAAATTTATTTTCCGTATCCTTTCCTACAAGAATAACGCCGCCTCTTGGTCCCCGCAAAGTTTTATGAGTAGTTGAAGTCACAACATCACAAAAGGGTACAGGATTATTTAATAACCCTTTAGCAATCAAACCTGCAGGATGAGCCATATCGCAAAATAAAAAGGCACCGATTGAATCGGCGATTTGTCTTAACTTCTCATAATCCCATTCTCTTGAATACGCACTTGCACCAGCAACTATCATTTTCGGCTTTTCTTTCTTTGCCATATCTTCAATTATATTGTAATCCAATTGCTTTGTAGTTTTGTTCAACTCATAACCAACTGCCTGATACAACTTGCCTGAAAAGTTTACGGGGGAACCGTGAGTTAAATGCCCGCCATGTGCTAGGCTGAGCCCAATGAATTTATCTCCGGGTTTTAGCAAGGTCATAAACACAGCCATATTTGCCTGCGAACCACTATGCGGCTGGACATTTACATATTCGGCATCAAATAGTTTTTTTAATCTCTCACGCGCAATGTTTTCTGCTTGATCAACAAATTCGCATCCGCCATAATATCTTTTGCCCGGGTAACCTTCGGCATATTTATTAGTTAAAACTGAACCGGCAGCTTCTAAGACTGCAGGACTTACAAAATTTTCCGATGCTATGAGTTCAAGTTTATTTTTCTGGCGTTCAGTTTCTAGCTGAAGCACTTCATAAATATCATTATCGTTTTTTAAATGCTCATACATTTTACTACCTAATTTTGAATTTATTATGTTGATAAAACAAACAAAAGGTTCCTCAAAAGAAATGAAGAACCTTTTAAATATTTGATATTAAATGTTAATAAGTTTATGGTACTCTTACACTTTTACCAATCCAGGTAAAGCAATCACCTTCAATCGGTAAAACCTGTCCCGATTTATAACCTCTAAAGAAATAATCTTCTTGTGTAGGAACTGAAGTTGAAAGTGCACCGACTCTATCTTTTGCTTGTGTCAACGATGTATCCATACTTACGGCTTTCCTGTAAGTATCCACAGCTAATTGATAAACCATTTTGGTTTCAAAATCAAATTTACATGCTCTTGCCGATTTCTCATAAAGGAATCCTTCATAATAAATAGGTAATGCCCAACCTCCCCCAACTTCACTTGCCTTAATGTAGTATCTTCTCGCTTTAGATAATTTTCCCATATCACCATAAACAATACCTAAGTTGAGGTAATGTTCTTTAGCATCAGGATCGATCTCTATTAATTTAAGTAATGCGCCTTCAGCCTTTGTTAATTGATCTGTTTTCTGATAAGCTGTTGCAAGCTGATTCCAATAGTTAACAGTCTCAGGAGAAATTTCAACTAAAAATTCTAAACCTTCAATTGCTTCAGGATAATTTTCAGCTTTCATAGCTATTTTAACAAAATCCCATGCTTTACCGAGATTTTCTTTATCGTTATACCAGTTCTTTTTTCTTAATTCAACCAACTGATCTATATTATCTACCAAACTTACAAGCTCCTGAGGCCACTGTGGATTATCTGGTTCACGATTTTGCAGGTAGGTATATAAATCCAATGCTTTAGTTTTATAATCATTTTCATCCGAGGCATTTACCTTATAAAGCAGACCTAACCTATTATAATAATAAGATGAAATTTCTATATCATCTTTAATAGCTTTTTCATATTCGGCAATTACTTCTTCATACGGTACTTCTAACCATCCTTCTAATATGAACGCTTTATGGGATTCGAAGTATGCTCTTTGTTCGGGAAAATGTTCAATTGCTAAATCGTATAAATATATTATTGTGTCTTCAATACTTTCATTCATCTCAGGTGAAACATCGGTAGAATCATGAAGATACCACAAACCATCTTCCATTTTATAATAGATCCACTTTCTAAATCTATCTGCATCGCATTCTAATACCTGCCAGCCATAAGGCAGAGCACTCGCAAAATCTTTATTTTTATGATACTCTGAAAATAGGCTGTATAATTTAAGTACTTCAAGAGAATCACAATCAACCGGTTTATAAATAAAATTATTTGAATAAATTTTAGATGCGGAAAAAAAGATAACGAATAATATTGTTACGAAAATTTTAATATTATTTTTCAAAAATCTGTCCTCAATGTTATTATAAATTATTTTTCTACTCTTTGAAACCACAGTTCGCCAAAACTGAAACCAACATTTATCCTAAAAAAGTTTTCCTGAATTAAATTTTCTTCTAATTTACCTCTTTGAGAAAATTCAAGACCGATATCGAAAGAATCTCCAAAACCCAACGGAAAGGTTAATCCCGCAAATACAGAGAGCTGGTTAATACCTATACCATTAATTATATACTGTGTCTGTTCATAACTTACACCTGCTCTCCACATAATTAGTTCCCAACTAGATTTCCCAATACCGAGTACCGGTTTGTATTCAAACCCAAAACCAATTTTATGAACATCCCTCATAAAAGAAGAAGTAACAGCAGCCACCGTAAATTCACTCCACGGCTGATAAATATAGTCCAGGTTAAATGAATAAGCATTACTTAGTTGTAAAGTTAATCCCGCTGTAATTCTCATTGGAACACTCATTTGAGTGCTGCCGGAAAAAACCGTGTCTAACACAGTTCTCGGATTTATAGTTAAAGATGTATCAGTATCTAAATCCGATAAAAGATTTACAGAAATACCTATTCTCAAATTAGAAATTGATTCTGAATTAAACAAACTTGCAAAGTTTTGGGATATCAAACCAACTGTTGTTCCAAACCCTGTTGAGCGGTAATCCACCTCATACTCGGCGGGCAGAAAAGATGCATCGTCAAACTCAATAGTTGATGAATAAGTTCGTTTACCAAAATAGTATTCAAGTGTAGCACCAAAAATCCAATCGAAAGGAATTGATACGCTTGCACCCATAAACAACCTTGATAATCCTCCATCTCCTTCGTAGGTTTCAGTGTAATCACTACCGACTGTTTCCTCAGCTTCTTTAAATTGAACCACATTATAACTTATTCTGCTGTAAGGTAATAAACCGGACGCAAATCCTATCCCGAGTCTCTTACTTATTGGAAATGCAAATGTGAATCCTTTAAAATCAGCATCAGTATAAAGTGCAGTATTTGAATTATCATTAAGTTGAACACCATTTAATACGAGACTGAATTCAATTCTTGTTAATGATAATGCAGCCCAGCTTGCAGGATTTAAAATTTCAACAAAGCCCTGGTTCAAAGTAGCGACGCCAGTTTGTGCTAAACCTAAACTCCTGGCAGAATATGTGTAATTGATATCGCCAATTCCATATCTCGTGTAGGATGAACTACTCTGAGAAAACAAAATCGTTGGAAAAACAATAATAAAAAATATAATTTTAAAAATCTTCATTATTACTCTTTACTTGTAAATACTATTCGTAATCGTGGTCTTTCAGAAAGTTCAGGATACTCGCTTCCTCTTATAGCAAATAATTCAAGCCCTTCTATTAAAGAAGCTGGTTGAACTACTATGCCCTGGTTATCTTCATTATTTATCCATGATGTAACAAAAGAAGTTATATCTCCTGTATAAATATTGTTTTTCTTACTCAATAAAATTGCTATACCTTCATCTATAGTTACATCAGAGCTATCCGTAATTTTGAAAACAAGTAAATTGGAATCAAATGATGAACCTGTTATGCTACTGAGAGTATCTTCTGTCAAAATTAGTTCAGCTTTATTTATAACTATATCCGGGGGAACTTCAGATAGATCAAAAAATAACTTTGATTGAATTGTTACGCTTGCCTGAACTCCAATATCTACCACAGGAAGAACGGGTAAATCTGCTTCTACCGCACTAACATCAGCAAAAATAAATGCTCTTATTGTATCAACAAAACTTCCCTGCTTTTCAATCACAACTTTAAGTTTTGCAGCATCAGTTGAGGTTGTTGTTAATGCCTGAAATCCTACAACTTTACCTGTGCTCATAGTTGGTTTATAGTAAATTCCATTATTTTCACCTAAGGAAGAGTCAATGGAGTTTTTGATCCATTGGAGTACAAAATCATTATCGAGATCAAACGTATAAATTGAATCGGTAAAATTTTTGTTAGAGCTTAGGTCTGCCTGGTCATACGTAAGATTAGCAAGACTATCTGATGTGAATCCTAAAGACCAATTGCTAGTAATTTGGTGAACTGTAAAATCATATGCAGCGTTTGTATCGGTGTAGGTATATTGTGGTGTTAGTTCGATGAATGCCTGATTTACTGTAATGTTGCCGTCCAAAAAATCCTGCTGTAATGAATCTACAATAAAAAAAGCGAAGTCCATCAATGCAGTAGCTTCAAGTTCATCTCTTTTTCCAATCAACACTTTGGAAGATAATCCGAGTGGAACAACTTCTTTAAAGAATGAAGAAAATTGTGTTACTGAGTCATCCTGTGTATCGAAAGTGCTGACTATAAGAAAATCGCCGTCAAGCAAATCAATACCAATTGACGTTGGGGGGTCATCAGAACATGATATAAAATTAATTATGATAAATATAATAATTACAATAATGGAGAGAGGATATTTCAAGTAGATGCTCCGTTCAAATCAGTTATAATAAAATTTCCAGCGTCTAAAAAATTTTCAGCAACAAAATTTGGAATTTTATTTTCTTTTTGCAACATATAAAGCGTTTCCCTACCGTACCCTGTTTTTACTAAAATTGTTTTAATACCGGCATTCATTCCGCATTCAATATCCGCAGCAGAATCGCCGATAAAAAATGATTTAGAAAGATCGATTTCAAACTCTTTAACCGCTTTTTCTACCATTTCAGTTGCTGGTTTCCTGCAACTGCATTCTTCCGCTGTACTAAAATCAGGATGAAAAGGACAGTAATAAAATTTATCAATTGATACATTAAATTCATTTAGCAAAATATTTATTTTCTCATTTACCTGGTCAACCTGTTTGGCGGAAATAAGACCCCTCGCAATTCCCGATTGATTTGAAATTACGAAAAGGAAATAATTAAATTCATTCTTAAGGCGAGATAATATTTCGCCAACAAACGGAAGAAGTTTTACTTTTCCAGAGTCACCCAAATAACCCGGATCTTCATTTAAAGTTCCATCTCTGTCGAGAAATACCGCTCGGTTGGACATTAATTATTTGATAGCACGGTCTTATAAAGCTCAACATATTTTTTAGCTGAAGAGTTCCAGCTAAAATCTGATTTCATTCCGGCTTTCATTATCTTCACCCATGCTTTCTTATCACTAAAGACGCTCACGGCTCTTTTAATTTCTTTAAGGAAAGCCGCCGCATCATATTTCTTAAACATGAACCCGGTTCCCTCACCTGTTTTTTCATCGTACCTGATTACAGTATCTGCAAGTCCGCCTGTCTCACGTACTATTGGAATAGTACCATACTTAAGACTATACATTTGATTTAATCCGCAAGGTTCATATTTAGACGGCATTAGAAACATATCTGCACCACCCTCAATAAGGTGAGCTAATTCATCATTGAAACCAAGGTAGCTGGCAAATTTGTTCTTATACTTCATGCTCATCTTATCAAAATAGTTATGATAGTTTTTATCACCCGTTCCAAGCAGAATGAGTTGTATATCCATTTTCATTAAATCTGGAAATATCTTTTGCACAAGGTCAATTCCTTTTGAATCATACAGCCTTGAAATAATACCGAATATCGGCACGTCTTCTTTATATTCTAAACCAAATCTTTCAGTAAGTGCTTTTTTATTTACTTGTTTTGCTTCAATGGTTTTGATTGTGTACTTTTTGGGTAGATGTTTGTCCTTTTCTGGATTCCAAACTTTAGTATCTATACCATTTATTATTCCGTAAAGATCTTTTTTCCTTTTTGCTAACACATCCTTCAAGCCGGCGCCAAGCTCATTGCTGGTTCTTATTTCATCTGCATAAGTATTACTAACGGTGTTAATTAAATCTGCATACAAAAGTCCGCTTTTCATAAAATTTATCTTACCGTCTTGCTGAATTCCTTTGGCAGAATTAAGTTCTTCAGGTAAACCTGTATTATTAAACTTCGATGCAGGGAACTTTCCCTGGTATGCAAGGTTGTGAACAGTGAACAATGTTTTGAATTCTGAAAATTGTTCTACATCTTTGTAAATAGTTTTAAGGTATGCAGGAATCAATCCGCATTGCCAATCGTTGCAATGAATTATATCAGGAATCCACCCTAATTTTTGGATCAATTCAAACACCGATAAGTTAAGAAGGATAAATCTTTCATCATTATCTTTATGATCCTTTCCTGTCATAGCATCGGTGTACAAACTGTTTCTACTTCCAAAATATTCTTCATTATCAAGAAAATATATCTGCACTCTTATTCTCTGCCCGGGAAGGAAACAAGATTTTAGCGAAAATATAACCTCTTTGCCTCCAATGTTTACTTGGAGATCTTTTAATCTTACAACTTCGTGAATTTTATATTTTCTGTCATCAACAGCCCCATATTTTGGAACAACTATTCTAACTTCATGACCCAACTCAGCTAATGCTTGCGGCAATGCAGCAGAAACATCGGCTAAACCGCCGGTTTTCATAAACGGGACAACTTCTGAGGTTACAAATAATATTTTATATTTTTTTGTTGCCATTTTCTTTTAAAATTTTGAAATAATATGTAAAATTACTAAAATTAAGAGTTTATCCCAAAATAAACTGCATAAGCCGATTTAGACACTTTTCGTTAAATGCCGTTAAATTATTTATGTTTACATAAATTTTATTTTTTTTTACTAACTAAGTATTATTAAATGAATAAATTAAGATTTACACTCATATTTATCCCAATTATATTTTTTCATTCTGGCTGCAGTGCATCAACAAGTTCGAGATACGAAAAAACGAATGGAAATGGAGATGATAAAAAGGTAACTGTGAAGGAAGATTTTGATATTACGCGTTACAAAACCAAAATTGAAATAGAAACAATCTCTAATAACGAAGAGCTTTCTGATGTATGGTACGAGTATGAAAATGATTATGAGAATCCTGATGATTCTAATTTTGTACAGAACCGAAATATTGTTGTAACTGTTGATGGTTACAGAGTTTTAGTTGTAGCTACCGATAATTTGGAAGATGCAAATTCTGTTAGAGCTGATATACTTGCCAAAATTAAACGTAAAGAAGTTTATATCAGTTTCGAGCCTCCTTTCTACAAAGTAAAAGTTGGTGATTTTACGGACTTAACAGAATCCGATAATCTTAAGTTTAGACTAAATCAACTTGGTTATACAAAAGCAAGGGTTGTACAAGAAACTGTAAATATTTTTGAAGAATGAACCGAGCACCATCTGTCCTTGATTATAAATTCTATGCAAATGAAATTGAAAAAATCGTTCGGCACAAAAAAGAAACTTGTTATTACAATGAAAGACATAAATAAACAGGATTAGAAATATATTGACAAGATTCTTACCTGCCTACCGGACAGGCAGGCAGAATGACAATTGAAACTATTCTCCAAATCAATTCAAGCAATGAACCGGACATATTTAATTAGAAACATATGAAACAACTTCTGTTCAATCCTTCCCAGCTTTTAACATTAGATACACACGGTAAAAACGTAAAACGTGGCACTGATCTTTCTGAAATTGATTTATTACGCGATCATTCCATCGTTATAAATGAAAATTTAATTACTGATATTATTCCCAATTCCTCATTAAACAAAAATAAATTTGATCAGATAATTGATGTTACCGGCAAAACCGTTTTACCCGGTCTTGTGGAATGTCATACACACTTAGTATTTACTGGTTCAAGAGCCGATGAATTCAGACAAAAAATTGCAGGAGTTGATTATGAAAAAATCGCAGAATCAGGCGGAGGAATTAATTCTACCGTAAGGTCTGTCAGACAATCATCTTTCGAAGAAATAATAAAAACAGTAAAACCGAGAATTGAAGATTTTATTTCGCAAGGTATAACAACCTTGGAAATTAAAAGCGGTTACGGATTGGATTTCGAGAATGAGATAAAATTATTACAAGTTATAAATTATTTGGATGAAATTTATCCGATTGATATAACACCAACATTTTTAGGCGCACACACTTTTCCCCCGGAACATAAATCAACCCGTGATGAATATATTGATGAAATAATTAATGAAATGCTGCCTCATATTGCAGAGCAAAAACTCGCAAAGTTTTGTGATGGATTTTGTGAATCAACTTCTTTTACCGCCGATGAGATAGATTTGATTTTCACAAGAGCAGAAGAACTCGGATTGAAATTAAAATTGCATACAGAACAGTTTAACTCAATTGGCGGTTTGGATACCGCATTAAAACATAATGCTGTGAGCGTTGATCATCTTGAAGTGTTACAGGATGATGGAATAATAAAACTTGGGAAGGCAGATACGGTTTCTGTGCTTTTACCGGGTGTGTCTTTTTTTCTTAAATATCAATATGCACCTGCACGTAAATTAATTGAGAATAATGCCATTATTGCTTTAGCCACAGATTTTAATCCCGGCTCTTCTCATATTTCAAGTTTAAGTTTGATAATGAGTCTGGCTGCATTGAATATGGAAATGACTATTGAAGAAACAATTAATGCAGTAACAATTAATGCAGCAGCAGCACTTAGAATAAATGATAAAATTGGCAGCATTGAGATTGGTAAGAGAGCAGATTTTTCAATCTTCGATACAGAGGAGTATTTGGATATAGTTTATGATATTGGAAAAAATCTCAACTGTATGACAATAAAGAGTGGTGATATAATTTATGATTCAACTCCTCCAATCACTTAAATTCAAACAGAACATCAGTTATAACCCATCTTGGTTTAAGTTTGAGAGTATCGGAATAAACTGAAAACCTTTCCGAAAATTTAATTGGATCAGGCCATCCGTAAGAATATTGATAATTACTGTCTTCATCAAAATAACACCAAAGCAAGTATTTCCCCGCTTCAACTCTCTCGAAAGTAAAGTCTTCTTCACTAACGTTTTTTTGATACTTTAATTTTTCATTATCAATATTTTCTAAAACAAGAACTGGGTTTTTATGAAAATGTACATTTAATAATTTGCCGTTAACACCAGTAAAATCCAATCCGGAGATTGTGTTGAATTTAAATTCATAAATTGAGTCCTGCTTGTTCCCTGCTGCATCAACAAAAGCATTTAGATCGAGCTTAATGATGTAATCTTTTTCTGTAATAAGATTTTTTAACGGTGAAACTACCATAGTTGCATCATCGTTATAACTGATTTTAAAAGGAACACCTTTGTACAAAGTATCTGTAAATGTTATATTTCGCTGTATATCTTCTTTTCTAAATCCATCATTAAAATAAAATTTAATTTTAGGATCTATAAAATCTACAGTAGAATAATTTTCCGGTTCGCTCGCGGTTACATTCGCAGGTATAGTGTCTGGTCTATCTGAAACGGTTAGCTGAACAAAATCATTTGCGTATTTATTATCAACAGTATCTTTTAATATTTTAGCTATTAGAAAAACATCATTCTCACTCTCTAACTTTATTTCCGGCACTAAAACTATCTCATCAAATTTTCCTTGTTTACTAAACACAAAAGTAATTGCAGACTGCTTATTTGTTGTTGAATCAATTACGTAAAAGTTATCGGAAGTTAGCAAATCATCATCAATTTTTTCTGTAAATGTTGCAAGAATATGACGTTCATCTGTCATGATTCCTTTAAGCAATCTTGGTGCAGTTGTATCAGCTTTAAATAATCTGAAATATATTCCCGTAAAAGAAGTATCCGATCCTTGCAAAGAAATATCCTGGTTTGGTAAGCCAATTAAATCGAGGTTCAAATCGTAAATCAGGTCACGGTATTCATCCTTTATGGCAAAAAGTCTGTAATTTGATTCACCCAAACCATATAACTTAAAACTTCCGTCATTCCCCGTTTGAGAAACATAATCGGGCTTACGTTTTAACAATGTATCCACATCTTCATCCATCTTGTAAGTGTAGATAAGCACACCTTCCTGATCATCACTATAAACACGTCCGCTTATAGTTCTCCGATCAATTGTACTACCGGTTGAGAATGAAAATGTAAAAGAACTTGCCATCCTGTTTTTATTATTTCTATCAACAAGGTCTGTTCCAACAGTAATGGTGTAAGTAACGTCTTCTTTTAACCCTTCCACAAACTCCACAGAGATACTTGTTCCAGTCCATTCATAGATAAGTCTGCCTTCAATATTTGGTGAGATAAAAAGAGCATCTTTCAATGATCGCCTGTCAACATATTCAGAAAATTCAATTTCAAAATAATTATCATCATAGTTAATCGTACCGTCAAGCGGATAAATTTCCACAACCTCTGGTGGAATCTTATCAAGTTCGCCACCTCCCGGAGGTAGCTGATGTGCGCAACTATTAATAAATATAAAAGTTAAAATTATTAATATTAGTTGTTTTGCGATCTTACCCATCGTCTGTATTCTCTTACGTTACGTGAATGTTCATTAAGTGTTTTGCCGAAATTGTGACCGCCTTTTCCGTTAGCAACAAAATATAAATACTTATGCTCTTCAGGATAAAGTACAGCAAGTAATGCATTCTTTCCCGGGTTATTAATTGGTCCTGGCGGAAGTCCGGCATACCTGTAAGTGTTATACGGCGAATCAATTTCCAAATCTTCGTTTAACAATCTTCGCCAACCGCCCGGCAAAAGATATTGAATTGTTGGATCTGCCTGAAGTCTCATTCCAATTCTCAATCTGTTGTGATAGACGCCTGCAATTCGCGGCATCTCTTCAACATTGTTTGTTTCGCCTTTAACTATCGATGCCAAAGTTAGCACTTCATGAATTGTAAAGCCAAGTTTTTCTGCTCTTCGTTCTAAACTATCTACAAAAAAATCTTCAGATCCTTTATAAAATATTTTTAATACTTCTTTTGGAGAGCTGTACTCATATATTTCATAAACTTTTGGGAATAAATAACCCTGCAAGGAATTTATATTCAACCCCAAATCACGAATGAATACTGTATCTTCTGCTAAATTTACAAATTCTGTGGAATCTACAAACACCTGCCATTTTAATCTTGAAGCTAACCATTTTATTGTTTGCCCGTCACCTACTCTAACCTTCCGAGCAAAATAGCATTTACCGCTAATGAAAAGGTCGAGTAAATCTAAATAGCTTAACCCGTTCGGGATATAATATCTTGCAGCGCGAACTTTTTTTTCTGCACCGTAAATAAATGCTGCAATACGAAAATTTGATTTACTCGGAATAATATTTTTTTGATACAGCCGTTGAACAATGCTTGAAAACGGTTCACCTTTTTTTATATCAAACTGAATTGGTGAAGACGATAGATAATAGTTAGGTGTGAAAAAAATGTAACTGGAAATAAAAAGAATTGCAATAAAAAAAGATAACAGCAGGTAGCTCTCAGAGGCGGAAAGTAATTCTTTGAGTTTTAATTTCATTGCAGATGATTATGAAGCGTTACCTAATTCCTGTTGCGTACTTTTTTCTGGATTGCTCTTGAGACGTCGATGATTCTTTCAAAAATCTGCATCAAATCTTTAGAACTTAAATTGGTTTTATTACTTTTACCAATTCGTTCAATTATTTCTTTTTCCCTTTTGGGAGAATAGTTATTCAAATCAAGTTCTAGCTTCAACGTGCTTAAAATATCGTATTTTGTTGCTCTGTAATTTAAAATTTCAGCTAGTGAGTCATCAATCGAATCAATTTCATCACGAATCTGTTTTAGCAGCTCTCTTTTTTCTTCATTAGAGAGTGTTTCAATATTTAATTGGGTTAAAGAATCTAAGACATTCATAGGATAAAATTACAAAAAATTACTTAATTAACCTGCATGAAAATAATTCTCACCCAACGAAGGATATGGTTTTACATTTAGACTATCCTGTCTTCCGGCTTCATATAAGGATTTTCCACGGAAGGCAATCATTGCAGCATTATCACCACAAAACTCAAGAGAAGGAATGATTATGGTCTTATCATATCTTTTAGAAAGCAACGTTATCTCATTCCTAAGTTTTTCATTTGCAGCAACACCACCAACTAAAGATATAGATTTCACATCATAATTATTTAGTGCTCTTTCAGTGTTCTGCATTAAAGCATTTACCACTGCTTTCTGAAAAGAAGCAGCAATATTATTTTTTTCTTTTTCAAGGATATCATTTACATCCGAAAAGTTTTTTTGAATGTATCTTAATACTGATGTTTTTAATCCACTAAAAGAAAAGTTATAGGGATTTTTCAACTCCGCAACCGGGAACTTAATTTTATCTTCGTCTCCATTCTTTGATGCATTTTGTATCTTCGGACCACCGGGATAACTAAAAGAAAGCATCTTAGAGACTTTATCAAAAGCTTCGCCGGCAGCGTCATCAACCGTCGTTCCTAATTGCTGAATTTCCGTAAAACTTTTTACATTAAGAAGCAGCGTATGACCACCGGAAACAACTAAACTTAACATAGGAAACTCAGGTTTTTCTTCCATCAGGAAACCGGAAAAAATATGTCCTTCAATATGATTTACAGCAATAAATGGCTTGTTAAGAGAAAACGCTAATCCTTTAGCATAGGTTAATCCAACGAGCAATGCCCCGATTAATCCTGGTCCTGCTGTTGCCGTTATAAGATCGATATCGCCAAGTTTAAGATTCGATTCTTTTAAAGATTTATCCACCAGCGGTTTAACGATTTGCATATGTGCACGGCTCGATAATTCAGGAATTACTCCTCCGTAATCGGCATGAAAATCCTGAGAGGAAATGAGATTTGATAATATCTTATTATCGGAAAGAATTGCTGTAGATGTTTCGTCGCAAGAACTTTCTATACCTAAAATATTCATTACTTAAATGAAAAAATATTTTTAACAATGTATCGCGCTATTTGCGGATTTTCTTGTAAGCGTCTTATAGAATATGCATACCAATCTTCACCAAAAGGCACATAGATTCTTATCTTATAACCATCGTTGTTTATTTTATTTCTTAAATCTTCTCTAACACCTAACAACATTTGAAATTCAAATTTATCATTAGGTATGTTAAGT
>Ga0209980_10001099_pt1 | contig 14868 bp, 11 predicted proteins | sample CR02metaG_FD_183611 | JGI IMG/M metagenome (GOLD analysis project Ga0209980, IMG submission 183611) | Deep subsurface microbial communities from Mariana Trench to uncover new lineages of life (NeLLi) - CR02 metaG (SPAdes) (version 2) | ecosystem: Environmental > Aquatic > Marine > Ocean trench...
TCCGGACATACTGCACCAGCAGGATACATGGTTAAGTTTGCATTCACGAAGGCCTGACCAGAAACATACTTGTTACCACCAGCAGCATAGCTAACTGGTTCGTAGGTCATACATACGTGGTTGGTTGGTACATAGAAAAGACCTGTCTGTGGTGAGAAAGCAGCAGGCTGCTCATCCTTCACACCCAGAGCTGCAGGACAGATGTCTTTAGAAACGACATCTTCACCATTACCGTGTGTGCTCTTGGAAGCAACACGATCGTGCAGACCTGTCTTCAAGTCAACACCTTTAGACCAGTTTGTTGCTGGATCAAACTTCTCAGCAACTAACAGAGCACCAGTTACGCGGTCCATGGTATATCCAAAGCCGTTACGGTCAAAGTGTACCGCTACTTTTCTCAATTTGCCTTTGACTTTGATGTCAGCCAGGATTATTTCGTTAACGCCATCATAGTCCCACTCATCATGAGGAGTCATCTGATAGACCCAACGTGCAACACCAGTATCGATGTCACGAGCGAACATGGTCATAGACCATTTGTTGTCGCCAGGACGAACCACCGGGTTCCAGGTGCCAGGGTTACCAACACCGTAGTACATCAGGTTTTCGTCGAAATCAGCAGCCCAAAAGCCCCAGGCTGAACCACCGCCCTGCTTCCACTGATCACCCTTCCAGGACTTCAGGCTGGAATCCTTACCAACTTTCTTACCCAGTGAGGTTGTGTTTGCATCAAAGATCATGTCTGCATCAGGACCCATGCTGAAAGCACGCCATGCCAGACTACCGTCTTTTGCATTGTAAGCAGCCATCCAGCAACGGACACCAAACTCAGCACCGGAACAACCCGTAAAGACTTTGTCCTTGATTGGATGTGGTGCGTTGGTATTGGTCATACCTGATTCAGGACCGTAAGGACCACCCAAGGCAGCTGAGATATCGCCACCCTGTTGAACTGACCAAATGAGTGCACCTGTTTTAGCACTTAGAGCCACCATTACGGTGTCAGCCTGTTGCAGATAAATCTGACCCATTGAGTAACCAAGGCCACGGTTGACCGTGTCACAGCACATTACAGGAACAGTTACGTCGAAATCCTGCTGTGGCTCGTAATGCCAGATGATTTCTAGTGTATCCAGATTAATCGCAAACGTATTGTTTGGGAAAGCAGCATGGATATACAAAGTATCGCCTGACAAACCAGTTGCAGAACTAGGCAGAACCAGAGGCCCACCTTCGTGACCACGCAGAACACCTGTAGAAAATGTCCACGCAACCTGCAACTTACCGACATTCTTGTTATTGATTTGCTTCAACGCAGTATAACGATGATTGTCGTAGTTGCCACCAGGATACGCCCAATAGTTAGGATTCTGTGTGAGCGTGCGAACTTCATCATTCGCAGACGCAACCACAGGCACCACCAGGACGATCGCAGCGATTACCACTGATTTAAAAGATATTTTACTCATGACCTCCTCCTCTTATATTAGTTGATCATGTGCGATCTCAAAGTACATATAGAAAATCCCCTGATATCTCGAGATCATAAGACATCAAAGGACTGTAAAAAAGAATGTTTATTTGCGTGAATGTTGGCGTGCGAAAAGGCAGCCGTGGCACACGTGCTGTGCAGACAGTTGAGATAAGATTTTGTTGTTGCCACGTATTTTATTTCGTTATTTGGCATCAAATTATTGCACATCATAAAAATTACAGTATTTCAAAATTACAATATTTTCCGAATTGTACGTACTTGCACTTTTGTATGTGTTGGCACTTCGATGGAAGCACTACGCCATGCGAATAAGTCCGTCCTTAAGTTATCAACTTACCCGACTACAGTGAGGCCTTATTGTATACCACTTCTGCCTTTGTCACCAACAGGGCAAACCCTTTGATGGTGCAGCGCAGCAATACCCTCATCTGCTTTAAACATCCAACATAAGCGTATGGATTCTAGGCAATTGTCACACAATACGCAAGTTTCTGACTCAAGGCGATAATGCATGACCTAGCCTTGCATAGCGGCGATTGTATTTACTGGTTAAAAACATTAAAAATTTAATCTAAATTAGTGCCATTAACTCTCTTGATTATTAATATGTTAGTTGATTTTGTTAAACAATAAGATTCAATCAAAATAAACAACATTACCACCATAAATTGTGTGTTCACTATGAATGGATCTTGAGTGCAGCCATGAACTTTATCCAATCCTGTTTGTCTCAAACGTCGTAAGATAATGCATCCAACTTAAAGTGTGAACGTATAGTGTTACAATCTTCAAAGATCATTATTTCAGTTACATAGCTATTTGGATATTGCAAGAAGGCAGAGTGTGATGAGAGATTCATTAAATATTTTTATTGGAACAACCTTATTCATATCGTTGTTCGCATTCACCTTGCCGACAATGGCCGAAACTGTTGACGAGCTGAGAAACCGAAGCCCCGATGATCTTAAAAAACAATCTGATGCTGTGTGGGATAAAAACATTCGTCCCGGGGTATTTCAGGACAGGGAAATTAATGAAAATCAAACTGATGCCGTTATAGAGATAAAAGCGCCATACCGATCAGAAGATCCTGCAGTCGTGCCTGTCTCAATACATTCAATAATTCCGCAAACGACAGAACGCTATATTAAAAAGCTATATATATATCTGGACAAAAATCCGCTGCCACTGGTCGGTATATTTGAATTTACCCCGGAAAGTGGCAAGGCAGATTTGGCCATGCGTATCAGGGTTGATGATAATACCTATTTTCGTGTCGTGACTGAGATGAACAACGGTGATTTACTGATGAGTAAATCTTTCATCCGTTCGCTTGGTGGTTGTTCTGAACCCCTTGGTGCAAGTGTAGAAGAATCACTGAAGCGTATGGGCAAAATGAAAATAAATACGATTGGTGATGTTGCCCTAGGAGATGCTAATTTGATGCAGCTTAAAATTAGTCACCCAAATATAACGGGTCTTGGGGCAAGCGTCAGAACCGGCGTTAAACCACCCCCTCATTTTATTAAAGAACTTAAGATAAGCTATGATGGCAAACTGGTAATGAAAGCAATTCTGACGTTTGCTGTCAGTCAGGATCCAAGTTTTCGTTTCTTTTTCAAACCAGAAAAAGAAGCTGACATGGTCGTTGAGGCTGTTGATACCAAGAATAATAAATTTAAAGCAACACATTCAGTTACGCTATAAATTCCATGTAATTTCATAAACCGTGGACCCCGCAAAAAAGGGTGGCTTTGCCACCCTTTTTTATTGTTAACGCTTATGCCTTGACTACATTACTCTCCAACTTACTTGAGGGTACCTCTATTAATTTTATTGTAACTTTTGCTCCTCATCGTACCTTTTGTATCTTTTATCCCCTGTCAGGTCTGTCGGCGCCACAATCTGCACAACCTGTTTGCAATGGCCATTAGCTGCCTCATTAGCCGCCGCTAGCTGTTTCGATAATCTTTTGCCGGCCTTGTTATCCCTGAAGACGCTGCCCTTTTCACCTGTCATCCTTTTATTGCGGTCATAGGTCACTGCCCAACCATATGATTCAAACGACATGGCTGATGCGACTGAGTCGATCCGGCATGAACATGTTTGTAAATCGTCCATGGAGTTTCTACCAAGATCCTGAAGGCAAAAAAGCACATACTCAACCCGGTCACGTGTCGGAAAATCATTAGCACTAACCACCGATGAAAAACCCAACAGTAGTATAAAGGGAACAACTTTAATTAAACGCATTTCTCATATCTCCAAATTTTACATTATTTATATCCGATAATTATCCTATACAGGCTGATCACCTAAGGAATTTCGGACATTATACCCAGTTAGAATCCTGATGTACTCTAAGCCACAGAAGTCCGGAAAAAATCCCGTAATAATTTCATCACATTTTCAACATTTCCACGGTTTTTCAAAACGATATTCCTGCCTCGTTCACCAGTATTATGCCTTAAATTCGCATCGTCCAGTAGACCACAAACCCTGCTGGATAGTTCATTTGCACAGGAAACTTTCCATGCAGCTCTTTCGTCTAGCAATAGTTGGCTGATTTCCTGAAAATTAAAAACATGCGGTCCCATAATCACTGGCACCCCCAGGCTAGCTGGCTCTAACATATTATGACCACCGATTTCCGTAAAACTACCCCCGACAAATGCGACATCAGCTGCTGCATAATACATTGGTAATTCACCCAGCGTATCAAGGATGAAAACCTGTATACTTTCATCACACACCGCGTTTTCGGTTTTACACAGCACTTTAAGATTTCGTCTATTGCATAATGTCTTGATACCTGGTGAGCGCTCAGGATGTCTCGGTACGATCACAAGTAAACACCGCGATTGTTTTTCTAGAATTTTAGCAAAAGCGTCCAGTATAATTCTCTCTTCACCTTCATGGGTACTGGCTGCTATCCAGACGGGTCTGTTCACTGAAAGATATCTTCTTATTGCTTGTGCTTGTTCGGAAACACTATGAGGAAAATTTATATCAAATTTCAAATTTCCGGTAACTTTAACTTTCTCTCTGTCAGCACCGAGGGCTATCAATCTTTCCGCATCCTTTGGTCCCTGAGCTATAATTAACGAAATATTTTTAAGCGTTGACTGTGTTAATGATGACAGGCGTCGGTAAGATTTAGCAGATCTTTCAGACATGCGTGCATTGACCACAACGACAGGGACATTATTTTCCTGACAATAGTGAAACAAATTTGGCCACAATTCCGTTTCCATTACGATTAATATAATCGGGTCAATAATAGACAGAAAACGTTTGACGGACATCGGCAAATCATAAGGAAGATAAAAGTGTTCAACAGTATCTGCAAAATATTGTCTAACGCAATCAGCACCCGTCGGCGTCATGGTGGTGATTAAAATCCTGAAATTCGGATACTCTTCCAGCAAAGCATTCACCAGTGGCCTCGCTGCCTGTACTTCCCCAACAGAAACTGCATGCAGCCAGATCATCTTGTCGTGAGATATGATTTTATCCGGAAAACCAAATCGCTCTGTCCAACGACTCCTGTAATCAGGATTCCGGGAGCCAAGCCAGAATAATCGGAATACGACCAGAGGAGCTAGCAAATAGAGGACAATAGAATAGGCTATTCTCAATGGGTTGATCTCGGAGTAATTCTAAGTTGAATATCTCGTTGTATTTATGTATTTAGAATATCGAGATATCGTTTCACGCCATCTTCAACAGATAAAAAATCATTTTTGTAACCCATTTCCCTCAACGAATTTATGTCTGCTTCTGTGTAACTTTGATAACTGCCTTGCAGATGTTCTGGAAATTCAATGTACTCAATTTCCCCCTTGTCATGCCAGGCAATAATCGCTTTGGCAACATCGTTAAATGGTCGGCTCACGCCCGTCCCCACATTGACAATGCCACAACATCCACTTTCCAACATCCAGAGATTAACATTCACAACATCATCAACGTGGATAAAATCACGGCGCTGTTCACCATTTGCGTACCCATCGCTCCCTTCAAATAATCTGACCTTGCCTGTCTCTTTGATCTGCTGGTTTAAATGCCAGGCAATGCTGGCCATTGATCCTTTATGCTGCTCCCGTGGCCCATAGACATTGAAGTAACGCAATCCAATCACCTGACTTTTTGGCACCTGACTTTCGGGATTGATTTCAATTCGCCTGACGTATTCATCAAATAAATATTTTGAGTAGCCATAAACGTTTACTGGTGTTTCGTTTTCCTTCGTTTCCTTGAAATTCTTACCAGTACCATAAACCGCGGCACTGGAAGCATAAATAAAAGGGATCCTAAGTTTCAAACAGTAATGCAGCAATTCCTTTGAATATGTGTAATTATTTTCCATCATATAACGACCATCCCATTCGGTGGTCGTAGAACAGGCACCTTGATGAAAAATCGCTTCAATCTTCTCCCCAAAATTCTTTTCCTGCTTTACAAATTGTAGAAAATCATCTTTGTCAAGATAATCCATCACCTGACAATCAACTAGATTTCTGAACTTGACCCCATCCGTCAGATCATCCACAAGCAATATATCTGTCTTGCCTTTACTATTTAAAGCCATGACAAGATTGCTTCCTATAAAACCTGCACCCCCAGTAACAATAATCATCGGTTTTATTTCTCTCCAGTCCTGACACTCTCAATAATGTGGCTGGTCGAACAACCTTTAAGTAAGGGGAGTATTCGAACTTCACCCTTATTTTTTATTACTGAGTCAGCACCTGCGATTTCATCCACCTGATAATCTCCACCTTTCACCAGAATATCTGGCAAAACCTTATTTATCAGATCTTCCGGGGTATCGTCGGCGAAAGAAATGACCCAATCCACTGATTCAAGCGCATCTAATACAAGCATGCGATCCTCTAATTTATTAACGGGGCGATCATTGCCTTTCATCCGGGATACAGAAGCATCGTCATTCACGGCGACCAACAAGTAGTCCCCCAACTGTTTTGCCTGCTGTAAATATTGCACATGTCCTGCGTGCAGAATATCAAAACACCCATTCGTCATAACCAGCGTTTCACCCTGTTTTTTAATTTCATTGACCACGCTCATTAAGCGAACATTATCCAATATGCCTTTATTTTTAACATGATGTTCCATGACAGCATGATTTAATTCATCCACTGTCACATAAGCTGTCCCCAGTTTTGCAACAACAAGACCCGCAGCCTCATTAGCCAAAGCAGTTGCATGAACCATGTCATGACCCGACGCGATCGCAGCGGCCAATGTCGCGATGACTGTATCGCCGGCGCCAGTCACATCAAAAACATCCAGTGCACGAGAGGGAAAATGGACGGCCGACTCAGCCGGACGAATCAATGTCATCCCATCCTTACCTCTTGTAATCAACAATGCTTCCAGGCTGAGTGTCTCGCATAAATCTTTACCCTTTGAAACAATTTCATCAACGCCATCACACCCATTAACAACAGTCTCAAACTCTTTAAGATTTGGCGTTAAAACATTCGCTCCCTGATACCGTGTAAAATCAGTGCCTTTTGGATCAATCAGAACGGTACATCCATTATCTCTTGCATGCTGAATAAGTTTTTCTATGCCCAACAAACTTCCTTTAGCATAATCTGACAGGACAACGACATTTGTTTCTTTTAATTGCTGAACAAATAATTCGCTAATTTTTCCTACATCAATTTCAGACGTATTTGACTCATAATCCAGCCGAATCAATTGTTGATGCTGACTCAAGATTCTTAATTTCGTCACTGTATGAAAGCCGTCTTGACGAATGAACTGACATTCAACACCCTCATCGGACAGGCATGCTTCCAATCTATCAGCTGAATCATCTTTCCCGGTGACACCCACTAGACATGATTGCACCCCTAATTTCGAAATATTTAGCGCAACATTACCTGCCCCACCCGGGCGCTCCTCAGTTTCTTTCACATGAACCACAGGAACCGGCGCTTCGGGTGATATTCGTGTCGTCTCACCATAGAGATACCTGTCCAGAATGACATCTCCGGCAATGAGCACCCTGGCTTTGTTATCTGGTGTAAATATCTGCTTCATTTGTTGTTGACAACCATTTACCGTTATAAAGTCTCACTAATCTTTCACTTGAGGACGAATATTACCATCGAATGCTTGTCTTAGTACTCCATTGCAACTGTTTACTATGAAAAAACCAATACAAATATTTCTGATAATTTTACTGGCCTGTGCTTCACAGTTACGCGCAGAAGAGAACCTGCCACCGCCTTTTGAAGCGTCTTATACGATATTCAAAAAAGGTATAGAAGTAGCAAAAATGCAACGCAGTTTAAGTCGACTTGATAATGGTGAATATATTTATCGTTCAGAAACAAATTCAACAGGTCTGGTATCAATCTTTTATAAACTTCATATTTTGGAAGAATCACACTGGCGTCTACGAGACCAGCGACTAGAGCCCATGGATTACAGTTATCATCGCATCAAGAAAAAGAAAGAAAGTCACAAAAAAACTGTTTTCGACTGGGAAAACCATCAGCTGAACTCCGTTGTAAATGGGAAACAATCAACTCTGGAACTAAAATCAGGGATGACCGATAAACTACTATACCAGATTGATATAATGCGCCATCTTGAAATGGGTCATCACCCAGTTTCTTATACTGTTGTAGACGGAACAAAGATTAAAATTTACAGCTTCGAATATCTTGGTGAAGAATTTTTAGAAACGCCAATCGGAAGATTGAATACCGTGAAAATTATCCGCCATAAACCTGGCGAGAAAGAGAACATAATCTTTTGGTGCGCAGACGAACTTAATTATCTACCTGTCAAGGTTGAAACCACAGACAGTGAAGGTTCAATAACAACAGCAATGATCACTACGCTGAGCGGGTTTACTCTACCAAATGACAGTCATTCATCTCCCTAGTTCTCTGAGTAACTCTTCAGGAGGCATATAGCCCGATAATGCGCGACCATTTTCAAGAAATATCGCCGGTGTGCCCCGGACGCCCAATTCCTGACCCAGGGCGTGCTGATTTTCTACCGGGTTTTTACAATTATTTGCTTCGACTGATCTGCCACTCTTAGCGTCTGTCAGTGCCTGCTGACGATCTTCAGCACACCATATATCTCCCATTCGTCTATGAACTGAGGATCCGATGCCTGCTCTTGGGTATGCCAGGTAGCGGATAGTTATCGCATTATCATTAAGTTCGGGAACATCTCTGTGTAACTTTCGACAATAGCTACAATCGACATCCGTAAACACGTAAATAATGTCTTTGCTATCCTTAGAGGCAAATTCAATATACTCACTTTCCGGTATATTTTTTAATGAATCGGCCCTAAATTTCGAACGCAATTCCTCACTGAAATTACGTCTTTCCTTCATGTCAATCAAATCCCCTTTCAGGATAAAACGCGCATCTCCTGTCATATAGATAACGTCCGGACCTATCATTACCTCATATATATTTTCAATCGGTGTTGAATGCACATGGGTGATCTCGACGTCTGGAAATACCTGTTGCAGACTTTTTATCAGGCGCTCTTCAACCTGTTCCGCTGCCTCGACATTGAATGTAGACAACACCAGGGTCATATTCAGTAACAAAGTAACAACTCTCATCAAATGCTCCATTATTCGGCTAAGTCAGGATTGCCAGGTCAAATTTTAGTTCATCATCCAGAACCATGCTCGCCATGGTATCAGACACGGCAAATCCCTGTCTGTTCCCTATGGGGTCTGTTCCGTACAGACCACAATTCCATATTCATACAATGGGTGCTAAAGTCATCTGAACAGCTCACTGCGGAATTAATCAATGCAAAAACAAGACATTACATCCTCAGGAAATGAAAAACTGACGCTGGATTATGTCCTGAAACAGTTACTGCAAGATGATCTCATTATCGAACAGCAAATTACACAGTTTAGAAGTTCACATAAACCTGATGACAGCGATCAAACTCACCCTCTTGTTACGATCTCCAACGAGGGCTGGAATAGTCATGGGGAACGATCCCACCCACTGACACTTGAGAGGCTAACTAAATGGTTAGCGGAGAAAACCAGAATACCCTATGTCCGTATTGATCCTTTAAAGATAGATGTCAATAAAGTAACCAGCCTTGTCTCTCAGGCTTATGCTGCAAACCTAAAAATTCTACCGCTGGAAATAAATACCAAGGAATTGACCGTTGCAAGCTGTGAACCTTTCTTTGATTCATGGGTGTCGGAGCTATCACGTATTGTCAATCTCAGAATTAAACGCGTTTTAGTGAATCCAAATGATATCGAACGTTATCTGGTAGAGTTTTACGGAATTAGTCGTTCCATACTTGGGGCTGTGATTGACTCTGGTGAAAGCAGATCAAAATTACAGAATTTCGAACAACTTATCGAAGTTGGCAAGATGGGGGAACCTGATGCAAATGATCAACACATCGTAAGCATCGTTGATTGGTTGTTACAGTTTGCGTTTGAGCAACGTGCAAGTGATATTCATCTGGAACCACGCCGAGAAAAAGGTAAAGTCCGCTTTCGTATCGATGGTGTATTGCATCTGGTTCACGAGTTCCCGATCATCCTGATGGGCGCAATATCCAGTCGACTTAAATCTCTGGGACGCATGGACGTAACGGATAGGCGCCGTCCACAAGATGGTCGAATCAAAACCAAAACACCCACTGGGGACGAAGTCGAGATGAGACTTTCGACAATGCCAACGGCATTTGGGGAAAAACTGGTAATACGGATATTCAACCCTGAAATGTTGTACAAAAGCTTTGCGGATCTTGGCTTTAGCCAACATGATGTTAAGTGCTGGAAAAGCATGGCTCAACATCCACACGGCATCATTTTGGTCACAGGTCCAACAGGCTCAGGGAAAACCACAACGCTTTATTCAGCTCTAAAACAATTGGCTCGCCCGGAATACAACATTTGTACTATTGAAGATCCTATCGAAATGGTCGATGACCAACTCAATCAGATGCAGGTACAACGCAAAATTGGAGTTGATTTTGCGACAGGTGTGCGCACTTTATTAAGGCAGGATCCAGATATTATAATGATTGGCGAAATTCGTGATTTTGAAACGGCAGATATCGCTATCCAGGCGGCGCTAACCGGACACCTGGTACTCTCCAGTTTACACACGAATGATGCACCCTCTGCAATCACAAGACTCATTGATATTGGGGTTCAACCCTTCCTGATTAACGCATCATTACTGGGAATTCTTGCGCAACGCCTGGTGCGCACACTTTGCTCACACTGCAAAAAATCAACAACGCTGGATAAGGCTGCATGGAGCAAACTGACAGCACCCTCCAAATTGAAAGTGCCCAATCGCTGTTTTAAAGCTGCGGGCTGTGATGAATGCAAACATACAGGCTATCTAGGGCGCATCGGTATCTACGAAATATTGCCTATGAATACAGAACTGCAAAAAATGGTAGCAGATTATAAGGAGCTCAACACATTGCGAGCCGTCGCTCTGAAGCAGGGTATGCGTAGTTTGCGAATCAGTGGCGCACAAAAAATTGCAGAGGGACTGACGACACTTGAAGAAATCTTCTCTGTCATCCCTGATGATCTGGATAAATTTTAAGCTTCCCTCCTGTTCAAGCTTCTGGCTAACCTCTTGGATGGTGTTCTGCATGGAGATTTTTAAGGCGTTCCTGGGCAATATGTGTGTATATCTGTGTAGTCGAAATATCACTATGGCCCAAAAGCATCTGAACAACTCTCAGATCAGCACCATGATTTAACAAGTGTGTCGCAAAGGCATGCCTTAATATGTGTGGAGAGATCGTTTTGTTAATGCCTGCGATAACAGCATAACGTTTTATCAAATACCAAAATGCCTGTCGTGACATCACCGACCCACGTCTTGTTGGAAATAATGTATCACAGATACTTTCTTTTAATAGCTCACTCCTGGCATCTTGCAGGTAACGATCTAGCCATTCGATTGATTCTTCACCCAGGGGCACGAGCCTTTCCTTATTGCCTTTTCCCAAAACACGAACAACACCCTGTCGCAGATTAACTTGTCCAGATTGAAGTCCGATTAATTCTGTTACACGCAGACCGGTTGCATAAAGAATTTCCAACATTGCTCTATCTCGCAAACCAAGTGCAGTCCCTGTATCAGGGGCATTGAGTAATGCCTCTACTTCGACTTCCGTTAGGAATTTTGGTAATTGTCTTCCTAATTTTGGCGCCTCTATGCGCGTACTAGGGTCATATTTCATTATCCCCTCGCGCACAAAATAACCATACAAACTCCTTAGACTTGATAGATGCCGCGCCATCGTTCTTGCCGTTCTTCCTTTCATGCTAGACAAATAGCTTCTTAAATGACCCTCTTGTGCATTGGCCATCTCGAATTTGTTTTTATCCAGCCAAAGCGCGTATTGTTGGAGATCACTTCGGTAAGCAGCCAGGGTATTATCACTGACGCCTCGTTCCATCCAGAGTGTATCGAGAAAACGATCAATATGGTTCTTTGAATCCGTCAAAGTTGGGCTCATCGATTCAGAGGATACCTTCATGCTGCAACAACCATCGTTTTCGTCCTACATGCCGGTAACCGCCCATAAAACCACCGAGGCCTTTTGCGGCAACGACTCTATGACAAGGAATAAAAAGTGGGATGTTATTTCTGCGACAAGCCTGGCCCACTGCACGACTACTGCTATGACATTCTTTTGCGACATCACCGTAGGTCCTAACAGACCCAAATGGAATCGTTTTTAAAGCCTGCCAAACTTTTAGCTGAAATGGGGTGCCCTGTGGCCTTAGGGAAATTTCAGACTCGAATAATCCTGAATTAAAATAATTATCCAGAGCTTCAATCACCATTTTCTTCAGGCAATCATTTGATACATTACCTTCAGATATTTTTAACAACTCAGAAGCTTTTTCCTCCAACCAGACAATTCTGGTGATACTTTCGCTGTCAATACACACCCCCAACTTGCCTATCGGGGAGTCGTATAAAAAATCATATTCTGCTGATGGTAGCGCCATATCAGACAATAATAACGCAGTATTTCTTCGAAGGGATAAAAATAGCTGTCCGATACCTATCTTTCGCGGCATTGCCTGCATGGATGCAGGTACTTAGTATTTGTCAGGAACAAAAATCCTGACCGTCGTCCATGTATCGCCTCCCTCATAAATCAAAGGTCAGTATCTCTTCTCCCAATGAATGTCTGCTTAATGCTTATTCTGTTGAAAAACTCCATTTTTTGAGAGGACAAGAAATCTATGGCCGTTTAAGCGATCTAATTTCTAATTAGATATGAGGGGGCATAAAGAAGTCTTGAAATATCGATATGGATCCCCTGGTTTGCTTACACATGACAAATGGATAGCACTTCCGAGGAGAATGGCTCTTGGCTAAAATTATGCATCTTTAAATTATCGAGTTTTCAACAGAATATACTGAGAGCAGACGTCCAGGTAGAAGTAATGACAGGTAAGGTAAATAGCTGCCCGAAGCGAACATTTTATAATACACATATCTTGTCTATACTCTATCCACGGAGAAAAGATAATGATAGAGGGATCTATATCATTTTTATTGTTTCGGTAATGAGGAGGATATGATGATGGAAGGGACAGCTGTAGTTCTCGATTACACTGTTGGTGAATCCGTTTCAGCTTTTTTGGCGAAGAAACGGCAACTTCTGATCGGCGGCGAATGGGTCGATGCTGCTTCGGGAAAGACCTTTCCGGTATACGAACCGGCGACCGGCGAGGTCATCGCCCATGTGGCCGAGGGTGAGAAAGAGGATATCGACCGCGCCGTAAAAGCCGCACGCAAGGCTTTCGAATCCGGCCCGTGGCCGAATATGACGCCGTCGCAACGGGGCAAGCTGATCTGGAAGCTCGCCGATCTTCTCGAGCAGAACCTCGAGGAGTTCGCTGAGCTCGAGACGCTGGACAACGGCAAACCCATCACCGTGTCCCGGGCCGCCGACGTTCCCCTCGCGGTCGACATGTTCTGTTACATGGCAGGCTGGGCAACCAAAATACACGGTGAAACGATCCCAATCTCGGTGCCGTATATGCCCGGCGCCGAGTTTCATGCGTACACGCTCCGGGAACCCGTCGGCGTGGTCGGTCAGATTATTCCTTGGAACTTCCCACTCTTGATGGCGGCATGGAAGCTGGGCCCGGCGCTCGCAACAGGGTGTACAGTCGTTTTGAAGCCCGCCGAGCAGACGCCCTTGACGGCGTTGCGTCTCGGCGAGCTGTTCCAAGAGGCCGGGTTCCCACCGGGCGTCATCAACATCATCACGGGTTTCGGCGAAAGTACGGGCGCACCGCTGGCAGCGCACCCGGATGTCGACAAGATTGCATTCACCGGGTCGACGGAGGTCGGCAAGCTCATCGCCAATGCGGCGACCGGCAACCTGAAGAAGGTTTCGCTCGAACTTGGTGGTAAGTCGCCAACGATCGTTTTTTCGGACGCCGACCTTGCCGTGGCAATTCCGGGCGCGGCAGGCGCGATCTTCTTCAACCACGGTCAGTGTTGTTGTGCCGGCTCGCGACTGTATGCACATAAGTCGGTGTTCGATAGGGTTGTTGACGGGGTGTCTGCGGAGGCCCAGAAGATCAGGCTCGGTCCCGGCATGGATCCGACCACCGAGATGGGTCCAATGATATCGGAAGAACAGATGACCGTGGTGACCGGTTATATAGAGTCAGGGCTCTCCGAAGGTGCCAAGGCGGTTGTCGGCGGAAAGCGCAGTGGCGACAAGGGCTATTTCGTCGAGCCCACAGTCCTGGTGGACACCAATCCACAAATGAAGGTCGTCCGAGAAGAGATCTTCGGCCCGGTTGTCTGTGTGCAGCCGTTCGATGATGACGACCTCGATCGCATCGCCCAGGAAGCCAATGATACCATCTACGGCTTGGCAGCGAGTGTGTTCACGACCAACCTCAGCGTGGCGCACAAGATCGCAAAGAAGATCCAGGCGGGCACGGTTTGGATCAATTCCCACAACGTGTTCGATGCGGCGATGCCGTTCGGGGGCTACAAGCAGTCTGGCTGGGGCCGCGAGATGGGCAAAGAGAGCCTGAATCTGTATACCCAGGTCAAGTCGGTCGTGGCCACCCTTTAAGATCGCCCGTATGAACCTCACAAGGCGGCACGGGTATAACCCGCGCCGCTCTTGACCCACAGAGCTAAACGGCATTAAACACTGACAAACGGGATCGTCTCGAACCAGCGCTTTAGCCTGATTGTCCAGTTTGAGATAGGTTTTGTAGAGCACAAGGCGTGCATCGAGTAGCGGTATCAGGGTTTTGGCTAACGTCTTGTTTGGTTCAATCGACTCGCGGGCTGTTACAT
>Ga0209980_10001101_pt1 | contig 14845 bp, 17 predicted proteins | sample CR02metaG_FD_183611 | JGI IMG/M metagenome (GOLD analysis project Ga0209980, IMG submission 183611) | Deep subsurface microbial communities from Mariana Trench to uncover new lineages of life (NeLLi) - CR02 metaG (SPAdes) (version 2) | ecosystem: Environmental > Aquatic > Marine > Ocean trench...
GAGGGTAGTTTCGGCTTCAATCTGAACCGACCGGCGGCGGTCTCGGTTTCCGAGATTCTGGAAGGTCTCGAAATCGAGTGGACCGGCGACCCGAACGTCCGTGCCTTCGTGGGCGGCCCGGTGCAACCTCAGCTGGGCACGGTGCTTTTCGGCGACAAAAACGCCCAGCCAAGCGCCGTCGCGGGTGACGAGACCACAACCTGTTTGCTTCCAGGGCTTGCCATGACGCAGCATCTCGGCGATCTGGCCCGCCTTGCTCGAAATCCACCGGAAGGACTGCGCCTCTATTTGGGCTACGCCGGCTGGGGCGCCGGACAGCTCATGCAGGAGATTCTGCGAAACGACTGGATCGTTGGCCCGGTGGCGGAAGAGCTGCTCTTCTCCAGCGATCACGGCTCGGTTTGGTCTCTGGCGCTCGAGGCGGCAGGCGTGGACCCGAGTACGCTGCCCTCATGGACGCCCGACGACAGCGCAGCGGGAGTGAATTGATGACGCCCCCCTCTTCGCCAGGGTCATGATCCGCGCGCTCGCACAGATCGCCCTCAACGGGCTGGGGGTCGTACTGGCCGCCCATCTCGTGCCGGGGATTCACTATTCCGGCGACATCCTGAATCTGCTGCTGACCGGGCTGGTTATCGGAGCCTTGAATCTCCTGGTCAAGCCTCTGGTCACATTGCTTTCGCTCCCGATCATCGTTCTGACCCTGGGTCTGTTTTTTCTGGCCATCAACGGTCTCATGCTTTGGGTCGCCTCGGCGCTGCTCTCGGGTCTCGAGATCGACGGCTGCCTGCCGGCGATTCTCGGAGGCCTCGTGCTCGGGCTCTTCAATTGGTTGGTCCGAGCCTTCACAACGAAATGAGCGCACCACGCGTTCGACTGACGCCCGCGCGCGCAAGACGCGAAAGCCGACCCGCGAAGAGACGACGGACCGGAGACGTCCTCGAGCGGCTCAAAGAGGAATACCCGGACGCTCACTGCGCTCTCGACCATCGCAGCCCACTCGAGCTGCTGGTAGCGACGATTCTCTCCGCACAGTGCACCGACAAGCGAGTCAATATGGTGACCCCGGCCCTGTTCAGAAAGTACCCCAAGGCCGCGGACTACGCCGGGGCTCCGCTTGCCGAACTCGAAGAAATGATCCGCTCGACCGGCTTCTTTCGCAACAAATCCAAGTCCCTCAAAGGCCTCGGACAGGCACTCGTCGACGAGCACCGCGGCCGAGTTCCGCGCACTCTCGAGGAGTTGGTCAAGCTGCCCGGAGTGGGGCGCAAGACCGCCAATGTCGTCCTGGGCAACGCCTTCGGTATCGAAGAGGGCGTGGTCGTCGATACGCACGTCGGCCGGCTGTCGCGACGTCTCGCCTTGACCGACGCGAAGGACGCGGTCAAGGTCGAACGCGACCTGATGGAACTCGTGCCGCAAACCAACTGGACGCTTTGGGCCCATCTCCTCATCTACCACGGTCGTCAGATTTGCCATTCGCGCAGGCCCGACTGCGCTCGTTGCATGCTCATTGACCTGTGCCCTTCGGCCGAGATCTGAGATTTTTGGGATGGGCGGTTCCACACGCACAGCGGTTGTCACCGGCGCCAGTTCAGGCATCGGCCGGGCCACGGCGGTCGCGCTGGCGAATGCCGGCTATCACGTAACCTTGGGCGCGCGTCGAGAAGATCGGCTCAGGGAGGTAGCCACCGAGACCGGAGGCCGGGCCGTGTACCTCGCTGCCGTCGATCCCAAGAGCATCGCAGCGTTCGCCGCGGCGTGCCCGTCAACGATCGACATCCTGGTCAACAGCGCCGGCGGTGCCCTGGGTCTCGATTCGGTCGAAACCGGCTCGGACGACGACTGGATCCGGATGTGGGAAACCAACGTTCTGGGTGTGGCTCGCCTGACCCGTGCTCTGCTCCCGGCGCTGAGGCGCTCAGGCGCTCTTCGATGGGCTCATATCGTGATGCTCGGCTCGACCGCCGGTTTCGAGACCTACCCCGGGGGCGGCGGCTACTCGTCGAGCAAGCACGCGCTGCGAGCCGTGACCAGGACTCTGCGCCTCGAGCTTCTGGGCGAACCGATACGCCTGACCGAGATAGCTCCCGGACTGGTCGAGACCGAGTTCTCGATCCATCGCTTCGCCGGTGACAAGAATCGAGCGGATTCCGTCTACCGGGGGCTGACTCCCCTGGTGGCCGAAGACATCGCGCAGTGCGTGCTGTTCGCCGTGTCACGGCCGGCGCATGTGAATATCGACGAGATTGTCGTGCGCCCGGTCGATCAGGCGACCTCGACTGCGGTTCACCGCCGAGAAGGATAGCGCTGTGGACCATACGGCCCAAGAGCCCGGGTCCGAACTCTCGTCCGAGCGGAGCGTCGGCGAGAGCCGGCGGAGCGAGACGAGAGTTCGGATCCGGACGCTCTCCAGCTAACCCGTCGAACCGAAACCGCCGCTGCCGCGCCCGGTCGGTTCGAGCGACTCGACCTCGACCAGCGTCACCCGCGGGCTCGGGCTGATCACCAGCTGGGCGATGCGCTGTCCCCTGCCAAGGCTCACCGCTTCCTGCCCCAGGTTGATCACCAGCACCTTGATCTCGCCGCGATAGTCGCTGTCGATGGTGCCGGGGCTGTTGACCAGCGCCAATCCGTGGCGCACGGCCAAGCCACTCCGGGGCCTGACCTGCCCTTCCCACCCCGTCGGTATCTCGAAGGCCAGGCCCGTGGGAATCAGGGCGCGCTCACCGGGGGCCAGGACGAGTTGCTCGTCTTCCTCGATCGCCGCGCGCAGATCGATTCCAGCGCTGCCCTCGGATGCGGCTCGAGGCAACTCGAGAGAGCGGCCGTGCGCGAGCCGTTGCACCCGAACCGTCAGATCCATCGCCACGCCTCAACGACGCCTACGGTCTTCGCTCGATCTGCGCCGCTGCTTCGACCGTCGTCCGTCGTCCCGATCGAGCGGGCTGTCCGGCATCCCGCCGGCGGTGGCCGGTTCGGCCCCTTGTGGAAACGCCCGGCCGATCCAGTTGCTGTGCAGGCGAGGCACATTCTCGCCGGCGCTTTCGACGCCGAACTCCGGAAGCAGTTCGGTGCTGAACTTCCAGTCGCTGTACGAGGAACTCCCCTCGAACGATCGGATGGCGGTGCCGTCGCTGAGACTGTGAACACCGATGATCGGGCCGCGAGTCACTTGCTCTCCGGCTCGGGGCACGCCCCGCCGGCCGCCGCCGCGCGCTTCGATTCGCTGACGCGGCGAGATCGTTTCCCGCTCATTCTCGGACTGCCGTCCTCGACGTCGTCGCTCTCGATCACGCTCACGGAGCTCGCGCCTCTCATCCCTCAGACTGCGTCGTCGGACCTGACCCGCATCGGAACCGGTGAGGGATTGGCCCCGGCTACCGGCCGCCGCTCCTTGGACGGCTTGCGCCAGGATCAGACCCCATTCGGGCTCGTCGTTCATCGGATCGAGCCAGAGCTGGCGGATGCAGCGGGGCTCGATTTCGATCAACTCTTCGAGGCGCGTGGGGAATCGCCCCGTCCTCTTCTGGAAGACTCGAATAGCCTCGGCGTACTGCAGGCCCCGAAAGATGAGCTCGCCTTCCTTTTGCCGTTGGATCACGTTGCTCCAAACCGGTAGAGAGGCCGCGATCGCGATATTGAGCACAGCGACGATTACCATCAGGGCCACGAGGCTGTAGCCGTCCGGTCGGCGTCGGGGACTCGATCGTGTCCATCTCAACGGTGCGTCCCGGCTCAACCGCTCGTCCCGGCTCGACGGTACGCCCACGGCTACCATTCGCCGTAGGGATCGCCGTTGAGGCTGTTCCGGGGAGAGCCGGATCTGACGTCGATGACACCGGGAGCGCCATACTCCCCAAAATCGGTCTCCGCAGGCTCGATATCCGGATCCGGCGTATCGTACTCGAGAACCCAGGTCTCGCTGCCGCCGGTGATCGGATCGCGCGGAATCTTCCGAAAATAGCCCTCTTCCTCGAGGGCCTCAAGGGTCTGCGGGTAGTAGCCCTTGTCGGCGTGGTACTGGTCGATCACATCTCGGATCGCGAACAGGTTGTTCTTGAGCACCGCTTCACGCGCCCGTAGCGGCGTGTTCTTCATTGCCGGCATAGCCATGGTGGCCAGAATTCCAATGATGGCCATGACCACGATCAGCTCGAGCAGGGTGAAGCCGTTGGCGCCGACTCGGCGACCACGCGACACCGCGGAAGTGATCCCTACCATTCGGCGTACGGGACCCCGTTGAGCCCGGTTCCTTCGCTGAGAGAGTAGACGTCGAAGAGATTCTCTCCACCCCACGAGTTCGAATCCCAATCATCTTGGAAGCTGCGCTTGCCCCATTCGGCCTCACCGGTCATGGGATCGATCGGTATCCTGCGAAGAAACCGGAACCTCTTGTCGATCTGCCCGACCAGGTCCACCCCTTCGATCAGAACTTCGATGTCTTCAGGGTAGCCGTCGGTGCCGAGTTCCACCGGAATCAAACCGCCATCGCTGAAGCGTTTGTGTTCGTCGATGGCATTGCGGAGTATCCGCAGGTCGGTTCGCAGCTCCATTTCCTTACTGCGCTTGATCGCATGTTTGCCCAGAGGCAACGCGGCGCTGGCCAGCACGACCATGATCGCAGCGACCATCACCATCTCCGCGAGGGTAAAGCCGCTCGCCGCCGGGCGCCGGGTTCGAATCATCACCGCCTTTCGGCAGCGCGCACAACTGCCAGTGCCCTCCAGGTCTCCACTGGTTCGAGGCGCTGAAGATCGGCGCCGAGCGGGTTGACTCGAGTGAAGGCGACTTCGGACTCGCCCGGACTCTTGGCGCGAAAGATCACGGTAGCAAGCGAGCCACTGCCGGTGACACCCTCCGCTCGCCCCAGGCGGCTGGCGCCAACGACCACCACGCCCGGTTGGGTCGAGTTCGCAAGCACTTCGGCGTCCGCCGCTCCTCCGAGGAAGTCTCCCGCTATGAGACGCACGAACTCGACCACGGATGGATCGAACACCAGGGTCAGCGGAAGGTGAGCCACCGGATCCGCGGCGTCGACCAGAATCTCCACCTCGAACACATCGCCAGCTTCGACCTCGACTACCGCGGGTTCCAGAATCATGCGCAAGCCACTTCGAAGCCGCGCGATCGCCGGATCTCGCTCCACCACAGCGCTTCGCAAAACGATCTCCGCCACGTCGACGGGAACTTCAGCGAAACCGCCGGGAACGACGATCAACGATCGGTCCGAAAGATTGTTGTCCTCGCCATCATCGTCCGAGTCGCGACCAAAAACATCACCGGGGGGCGCCGAAGGCGCCAGATCGATGCCCCTTGGGGCCTCTTCCTCTTGCGACTCCTGCCGGCCGCCGCGCTGCAGGCCTCGCGGCAGATTTTGAATCCGCCGCCGAATCATTTCGCGAATTCGTTCGGCGTCGGTTCCCGAACCCTCGTCGAAAGGCCCCTCGACTTCGGACTCGACCCGGGGACTGCCTCCGCGAAAGGTAATGTTGGCCTCGGTACCGACCCAGATCGGAAGCAGGTCTTCCTCGGTAATGTCGGGCGTGCGGATGATGTGCGGCGTCAGGGTCAGCACCAGGTCGGTGCGACTCCGCTCGGTACGCTTGTTCGAGAAGAGCCGGCCCAGGATGGGTATGTCGGAGAGCCCCGGAATGCCGGACTGCCCCGTGGTTTCGCGGGTCTGAATCAGGCCGGCGAGAAAGTTGGTCTCGCCGTTCTTCAGCCGGATCACCGACTCAATGGTGCGAGTCCCGATGATCGGCTGATTCTGGCCGCCCGGCCCCTCGATGAAACCATTGAGATCGCTGACCTCTACTTGAAGCTTGAGCGAGATTTCCTTGTTGTGATGAATCCGCGGCTCGAGATCGAGACGGATGCCGATGTCTTGGTACTGAAAGGAAGTAATGGGAACGATGCTGCTTCCAATGCTCGTCGAGGTGTTGAACGAGGTCACCGGGATCGGAATCCGGTCGCCGATGTGCAGCGTCGCCTTCTCGCCGTCGCTGATTCGGATCTGCGGGCTCGCCAGCAACTCGGCATCGGAACTGTTCTTGAGGAAGTTGTACGTGATGCTCGGTATGTTCACGAACCAGTTCCCCTGGTTGAGGAACTCGAGATCCGAAACCCGGACACTTCCCGGATTGGCGCCGCCCGAGTCGAACGACTGAGTGATCGAGTACTGAGACAGCTGGACGCCCAACTCGCGCATCTTGGTGCTGTTGACCTGCAACAACTCGACGTCGATAACGACTTCGCCTCGGGCCTTGTCGTTGGTGTGAATGATGCGCTCGGCGACCTTGACCTTGTCCGCCGTGTCGCGAAGGATGATGGCGTTCAATTGATCGTTGGCCGCGACGTTCTTGGCTCCGACCAGACTCCGAAGCATCGTCATGATGGGTTTGACGTCGGCGTTCGACAGGAAAAACGTCTGAATGACGAGATCCTCGTACTTGCGCCGGTTCTGAGGTGAATCTTCTACGATGATGATCGAGTGCTCGTCCATCACCTTGTAGAAATGATTCGCGGTGCGCATCAAGATTTCGAGCGCGTCCTGCGCCACGACGTCTCTCAGTTCGATGGCAATCTGCTGATCACGCAGCTTCGGGTCGAACGTGATATTGATTCCGAAGGCCGTCCCCATCGCCTTGTAGATGTCGAAAACCGAAACCGCCTTGGGGAATTCGAGCGAGATCGGTTCCTGGGAGCGAGGGCTCAGAGTCGGGGGTAGCGCTCGCGAACCGCGATGCTTTTCTTTGAGATCCGCTAGCGTTTCGACGTAGGCGGCCTTGTCTGCCCGGAGCAGTTGGTTGCGCAGCTTTTCGAGTTCGACCATCGCGTACTGGTTCGATGGATCGAGCTGAACCGCTTGTTGCAATTCTGCGAGGGCGCGTTGCAGCGCGTTCGCCTCCTGAAATTTCTTGCCGCGCTCGAAGTGCCTCTGCGATGCCCGAATCTTGGCCCTCAACAGACCGGTACGGTAGGCAACCCTTTCCGGAGCCTGATCCAGCAACTCGAGGTAGTGCAGAACGGCCCGGTCCCAGTCGCCCCGCTCTTCGGCTGCTTGCGCCAATCGGTAGGCCCGGTTGGCCGTACACGCCATCACCAGCAGGAGCAGTACGCAGCCGATGAGAAGTGGTCTCCGTTTCATCAGATTCAAACCTCGTTTTCCTCTCACTCGAGCGTCGCGCGCAACGCCTATTGCCCAGCTGCCAGTCGAGTCGCGGGCAGCGTCGGGAAATTGACGTACTTGAGATCGGCCGATTCGTAGTTGATGCTCTCCAACAGGAAGTGTTCCTTGAGGATATCTCCCTTGCGTACGTTGTAAATGTCCGTTCCGTCCCCAAAAACAGCGATTTTTCCTGTTTCGGGACCGAAACTGCCCAAGTACTTGACGTCGATCGGTGGCGGCTTGGGAGCCGCCGGCCGGTTCGAAGCCGGCCGGGCCCGCGGTTTCGGCGGCGGTTTTCGCGGCGCCGGCTGCGCCGCCGGCGGCTTTGGCGGCGGCGCCGGTGGTTTGGCCGCAAAGCGGAACGGGTCTCTACCCGGGTGATATTCGCCCGGTTTGAGATCGAGATCCGCGAGTCGTAGCGGTGTAAGCCGTTGGGCTACGGGGTCGAAATCGTCGTTGACACGTCCGAATGAAACTACGCCCGCAGAATGGCCCAGATTGGACAGCCAGGGCCACATCGCACGCACGACCAGGAGGAGTCCGAGGGCGACGAGAACCGCGAGCAGAGCTTTTTTCCGATCCATTTCCTAGCTCTCCAGATTCGGGGGTTCGCGCGCCAGCGCAGCGGAGTTCGCGGTGAACAGGGTCGAAAGACTGAGGCTGATCCTGAGCGGCGTTCCCTCGACGTCATTCCCTCTCAGTGCGACCTCATCGAGAATCAAGAAGGAATCCGAAAGTTCGATGAAATTGATCAGCTGCCGCAACTGCGCGTAGGTGCCATCGACGGAAAAGGTAATCGTGCGCCTGGACACATCCTGCCCTTCGAGCACTTGCCTCTCGTAGGCCAGGGAAGTGGGAGGAATGCCGGCGCGTCGGCAAAGATCCTTGATCTCGGCGAGAATCCGGGTCAAGGCCTCGCGTTCGGTTGACAGCCGCCGGCCATAGAAGTCCGCCAGCCCCTCTTCGCTCGCCCGAACCTTCTCGACGATCCCTTGAGCGCGCTTTCGTTGGGCTCGAATCACATCGAGTTCCTCGGTACGCCTCGCAAGACGAGTGCGAGCCACCTGTGCCTCATCCGCAAACTCGAGAGCGAACACGCCCAAGAACACAACCGTCAAGAAGAGGAAAACCGCCGAGGGCAGCCAAAGCTTGAGATTCCGGCTCCACGCGTTGGAAATCATTCGGTTTCCTCTTGGGTGCCGCTACCCTCGGAGGTGGCCGAATCGACGATATCCGGCCTGTAGCTGGTAGAGATCGAAAACTCGATGATCTCCTGGTCCCGCCGAGCCTGCTCCCGATGCAAGTCGGGGTCGTCGAAAGCGGCGTGAGCGAACAGCCGATCCAGAAACTCGAGGAGCGCCTCCGAGGACTTCGCCTGGCCGCGGATCTCGAGTTGCACCGCGTCGGATCGGAGGTCGGTGGTTCTGCTCCGGCTGCGGCCGCGGGCGTCTTCGAACTTCGGCGTCAAGGTCGACAGGCGAACGTCGTCGGGAAGCGTCGCCGCAAACACGTCAAAGAGCCGGCTCCACGAGAAGGTTCGCTGCTGGATTCGCAGGTTGACGAACTCGACCTTGCGATTCAACTCCTCCGTTTCGAGACCGGCCAGCCGCGCCCGAGCCGACTCCAGGAGCCGAGACTCTTCGTCCAGCTGACCGATCACCTCTTGCAAGCCGGTCTCGGTGACGCCTTGACCGGACAGGTAATCCCAATACAGAAAACCGTTCAGGACAGCAAGCAAGAGCCCTGCAATCCACAAGAGATAGCCGACCCTCCGGACCGGGCGCCGGTTCACGAACGGCCTTTGCGCCAGGTTCAGGCTCAACCGTCAGGCGACCTCTCGAAGCGCCGCGCCGAGCAGGGGAGCGGCGGAATGGGTGGTGAGATTGGAAAGACCCGGAATCGTGGGCCACTCTCGCGACAGAGAAGCCACCGGGATTTCGAACACTTCCTCCAAAAGCGATCGCCACGGCGCTTCGCGAGCCTCGGACGCAGCCAGGACCAAATCACTCACGATGCCCGGCTCGACCCGCTCCCGCAAGAAGCTCTTTGTGAGACGCAACTCGCGCTCGACCGGCGTCAAGGACTCGCTCGATCGATGGGCCTTGCTTCGATACATGATCGGCTCACCGTGCCGCGTCACCATCAGCGAGTAGCGATCCTCGTCCACGGAAATCACCGCTCCCAGGGGCGCCGGCTCCAGCCCTCTCTGGAGAGCCTGCAACAGGGAAAGACTGGCGTTCGAGAGATCGCCGATTCTTATGCCCCGATCCTCAAAAATCTCCTCCAACTGTTCGAAGGCGGACTCGATACCGAAGCCGACCAGGAAGCGGAAATCACTTCCGCCCTTGATTGCGGGCACCCGCTGCCATCCAATTCTCAATTCCGCCACCCGGAAGGGAACGATTCGGCCGAGCTTGAAGCGCACAACCTCCAGTTGTTCGGCCCGCCGGCGCGGCCACTCGTCCACTTCGATCAGGGTCAGACGCATCCAATTGTCGGGAACCACCAAGGAAGCCTCACCCGGGCGTTGATTCATCTTCCCCAGTAACCCATCGAGCTCGCGGGTAAAGCCCTCGACGTCGCCCAGACGGCCGCCGAGAGGTCCGGCTTGGAAACAATCTTCACCCAGTATGACGTTCCAGGATTCCTGACAGGTGAACTCACCGTCCTCGGCCAAGCTGATATAGCTCAGAAACCCCTCGCCAACCGAGAAGACGTAAGGGGGGACGCGGACCGGGTCCAGTCCGAGAAGCCGCCTAATCCACAAAGGTAACTTTGTTGATTTCACGTAGTGTCGTGACTCCCTTGAAGACTTCGGATAAGGCCGAATCGCGCAGAAAGGACATGCCTTCTTCTTTGGCGGCCCGCTTGATCTCGGATGCCGGACGCCTTCCCAGGATCAGCTCGCGGATTGGATCGGAGAGATCCAGGAGTTCGGAAATCGCGGTGCGGCCATGAAAACCGGTGCCACCGCACTCGACGCAGCCCGCGCCCTCGTGGAACACGCGATCGGCTACCGACGCCGGGTCGATGCCGCTCTCCTCGAGCAACTGGTCGGAAACTTTCACCGGCGCCTTGCAGTGAGCGCAAATCTTGCGCACCAGCCGCTGGGCCAGAATGCAGTTCAACGCCGAAACGAAGTTGTAGAGATCGACCTGCATGTTGAGGAACCGGCCCAAGACGTCGATGACATTGTTGGCGTGCACGGTTGTGAACACCAGATGGCCGGTAAGCGCGGATTGTACGGCGATCTGGGCGGTTTCCTCGTCTCGAATCTCGCCGACCATGATCTTGTCGGGATCGTGCCGGAGAATCGAGCGCAGCCCACGGGAGAAAGTGAGCCCCTTCTTGTCGTTGACCGGAATCTGAGTAATGCCCGTGAGCTGGTACTCGACCGGATCCTCGATAGTGACGATCTTGTCCTCGGTCGATTGAATCTCGGAAAGGCACGCGTACAGGGTTGTGGTCTTGCCCGAGCCGGTCGGGCCGGTCACGAGCACCATGCCGTAGGGCTCGCGAATGAACTTGCGCAGCTTGCGAATCGTGCCTTCGTCGAAGCCCAGGATCGGCAGCCGCAGGTTCTTGAACTCCTTGTTGATCGACTCTTTGTCGAGAATTCTGATGACGCAGTCCTCGCCGTGCACCGAAGGCATGATCGAGACTCTGAAATCGATCGTGCGCCCCTGGAAACGAAGCTTGAAACGACCGTCCTGAGGCACCCGCTTTTCCGCAATATCGAGCTCGGACATCACCTTGATGCGGCTGATGATGGTCTGGTGATGCCGCTTGTCGATCGGCTCCATCGCCTGGTACAAAACACCATCTATGCGGTACTTGATGACGACTTCGCTGTCGCGCGTTTCGATGTGAATATCGCTTGCGCGGCGCTGAATGGCGTTGAGAACCGTCGAATCGATGAGTTTGATGATCGGACTGGTGTCGGCCGAGATCCGATCGATCGAAAGCACCTCGCCGCTGTCGTCATCGTCTTGAACCAGCTGCAGACGAAAATCCTCGGTGGCGTCATCCAGAACTCTCTGAGCGCTCTCCGACTTCTGGAGCACATCTTCGATCGCGGAGCCGGCTCCGACCTTGAGGTCGATCGGTCCGCCGAGCAGAAGTTCGATCTCGTCGATTCGAGTTACGTCTGTCGGATCCGCGACCACGATGGTGATTCGGTCGTCTTCTCGACTCTCCGGAATGAAGCCGTAACGAAGCATTACGTCGAAGGGAATCGACCGGAAGAGGTCATTGTCGACGGTGAACCGATCATGGGCAACGAACTCGAGATCGTGGCGGCTGGCAAGTTCGGCCGCCCGCTTCTCGTCGCTCGCACGCTCGGTTGATTCCGCAAACACTGTTTCTTCCATAGTTCCTCCGTCCCTATCTCGGCCCGGCCTGGCTCAGCATACTGAAGAGCGGCAGATACACCGAAATCAAAAGGACCGCCACGATCCCGCCCATCAAAACCAGCATGATCGGTTCGATCAGGACCAAAACTCTCTGCAGCAAGGTGTCGACCTCTTCGTCGAGAAAGTCCGAGGCGTTGCCCAACATCAGATCCAGACTGCCGGTCTCCTCGCCGACCTTGGTCATCTCGACCACAATCTCCAGGCTTTCGCCGCACGCTTCCAACGCGGCATAGAGCGCCATACCCTCGCGAACCTTCGGAATCATCGGCGCCAGCACACGCCGCATATGCGCGTTTCCAACCGCCGCCACCGAATCCTCCAGAGCCGGAATCACCGGAATACCTCCGGCCAGAAGCGTTGACAGGGAACGCGCGAACTCAGACATCGCGAGACGGCGAAAGACCGACCCCAGGATCGGCACCTTGAGCTTCACTCGATCCAAAACGCGGGCGCCCGACGGCGAGCGTGACCAAGGCCCTCCCACCCCGGCCAAAAGCGCGATGCCGATCAGGATGACGACCCAGTAGTCGCTGATGAAGCCGGAAAAACCGAGCGTAATCCGCGTGATCAGCGGCAGCTCGGTGTCGAGCGCCGAGAAGAACTCGGTGAACTTCGGCACCACGTAGATGCCCATAACCGCGATCAAAAGCCCCGAAAGGGCGACCAGGGTCGCGGGATAGACGAGCGCCGAAACCACCTTGCGGCGCGCCTCTGTTACCAGCTTCAAGTAACGCACAAACCGCCTGATCACGACTTCCAGTTCTCCGCTTCTCTCGCCGGCCTTGAGGGTCGCCGGAAACAGCTGCGGCAACGACTCACCGTGCTTCGCGAACGCCGCCGAAAGCTCGGAGCCGTCCTGCACTCTTCTCACCACGTCGTCGAGGATCTCCTTGAAAACCGGCTCGCGCTGGCGGTCGGCCATCAGGCGCAGCCCCTGTAGGACCGGAAGCCCCGAGCGCAGCAGTGCGGCAAACTCCTGATTGAAGAGCAGCAGAACCGGGTTAGGGACCTTCTTGACCGATCGGCCGAAGGACGGCCAGGTCACGCCGATCCGCGGCAATCCGCGACGCCGGATCTTGAGAATGTGGTACCCGCGCCGCTCGAGTTCCGATCGGACCAGGTCTTCCGATCGTCCGTCATGGAGTTCCTCCACGATGCTGCCCTCGGCGGTTCCCAAAGTGCACAGGAACTGCATCCGCTATTTTTCCGTCACGTCAGCCGTTCGCACGGGCAGACTCTCGATGACCAGCATGAGCGCCACGTCACTGGCCTCGCTCGGCGCCAGACCCAGCACCATGGGTTTCTCGAGATCCAAGTTGAGATTGGCGTGAATCAGCGGCACGAACTTGCCCTGCGTCCTTCGAGACAGCCGGAAGCCCTCGAGTGAGGCATGCGCGTCCGAGAGCAGATGCCGAAGCCGGAAATCGACCCGGTAGCTGTCGCCGAGATCCTGCACCACCGCCATCCCGTCCTCGATCGAGAGTTCCGAGCCCGCAATCAGCGAATAGCTCTCGTACTTGAGCAGGTCATGCAGACGCGCTAGCACTCCAGCCGGAAGCTCGGGTCGAGGACCTGACGGCTCACCGCTTCGCTGGGCTCGAATGATCTGGACTCTCAAGCGCAGAGGATCGAACGGATGGTCGAAGGCCAGAAGCTGGGGGCGAATCCGCTCCAGGACTCGCGCCGTGTCACGAACAACCAGCGCATTACCACCCGGCTGAAGCTCAACGGCACCGCGACTCGACAGAAGAGGCAAAACCAGGCCCAACGCCTCGGCGGCGCCACGATGCTGAAAATTGTGGGCGTAGGCGATGAGTACTTCTTTCTCCGCGTCCTCGACCTGCGCCCTGGCTGCGCCCGCGGCGCTCACTGCGATCGGCGCGATCAGGAAAAGAGCCGAACAGGTACTACAGATCCAGCGTTTCATGCACCACCATCACGAACGCGAAGTCTTCCTGGCCGAAATCGTAGACCCGGGCCGCAGCCGGCACCAGGGACCCCAGGGTCGGCAGCGACAGGTCGAGCGCTACCTCGGAGACTGCAAAAAACTCTTCCTCGGCAGCCGGCGCGATGCCTTCGGCCTTGGTCGCCATCGATTCAGGGGCGATCGCAGCCCGGAACGGCCCGATCGTTCGGAGCAACGCGCCGCCGGCAACCAGGACCGAGAGCAGGGCTGCGGCAATCGCGACCCGCATGCCGGCCCGGCGCTTATGAACAGCACCCTCGACCGCCCGGATCCGGCCGGCCTCCAACACATCTCGCTTGAGGTCCGCAATCTCGCGGCTTCCAAAACTCGTCCTCTCGGGTGGGTCCGATGGGGCCGACGGTTCAGATGATTCCGATCGCTGCCACCGGCTTGTCCGGGTCGTTCGGCTGACGGCCCAACTCGGATCGAGTAGAAAGGCCCGCTCGGCACAGCTCGGGCAGCGCGCAAAGTGGCGCTCGGCCGATAGGCGTTCCGGCGAGCCCTCCCGCAAGAGACGGTCGGCATACGAGGCCAGTTCGTTCCAGGTCTCGCAGCTCACGTTGTCGCAGCTCCCGGTAGGAGTCCGGTCGGTCGCCTTTTCACACCCATCACGCTCTGCTCTCCCGCGCGAGCACCGCGTACTCGGGAAAGCGCCGGCTCAGCTCACGCCTAAGTTTCGTCCGCGCCGCAAACAAGTGATTCCTGACCGTCGACTCCTTGCACTCCAAAACGTCGGCGACCTCCTTGGAGCTCAGCCCCTCCACCTCGCGCAACCAGAAAGCCTTGCGTTGCCGCGCGCTGAGGTCGCTTGCCAGATCTCTCAGAATCGCCAGGGTTTCGCCGGCCATCACCGACTCGAAGCCACCCTCGGGCTTGCTGTGCACCGCGCGCAGGTGGTGACGCACCGGCTCCGCCTTGCGCCGGCGCGTGCTGCGCGCGCGAATGTAGTCGATACCCAGGTTGGTCGTGATCCGGTAGAGCCAGGTGTTTGCGCTCCAGCGAGCGTCATAGCGCTCGCGGTGCTCCCACGCGCGCAAGAAGGCGAGCTGCACCAGATCCTTGGCTTCTTCCCGATCGCCGACTATTCGAAACGCGAGATGGAGGAGCGGCCCGGTCTTGCGATCTACGATCTCGGCAAATGCCCCCTCATCGCCCCGGCCGACAGCCGAGAGCAACTCGCTGTCCGTAGTCGGCGCGCTCCGGGCATCGGAAATCTCTCTGGGGGCGAGGTCTGGCATTGCAACTCGTTAGTTTGTACGAAAGAGGAGAGTGCCGCGTCTAGCCTGGATTGTTCAC